>Ga0208484_1000031_pt1 | contig 36138 bp, 39 predicted proteins | sample LakMenEpi09Aug11_FD_150682 | JGI IMG/M metagenome (GOLD analysis project Ga0208484, IMG submission 150682) | Freshwater microbial communities from Lake Mendota, WI - 09AUG2011 deep hole epilimnion (SPAdes) | ecosystem: Environmental > Aquatic > Freshwater > Lentic | place: Lake Mendota, Madison... | reverse complement strand
TGGCGATGCCGCGATGGCTCGCGGCCGGACTCGGATGGGTCGTGTTCGGAGGGATCGCCACTGCTGTCACGATTCTCGTAGCCGCCCGCCACGGTCTCGCCGGCGCCACGCCGGCGGCGTTCGTCGGCTTGGTACCGATCCTCGGCGCCGCAGCCTGCTGGTGGGGGGCACGGACCGGGAGGCTCGATCCACTCGCAGCGATGGTGGGGACGTCGCTGGTCTACACGGCGCTGGCGGTCGGCCCGGCAGCGGCGCGGATCGCGGGCGCCAATGCGTTGCCCGGACTCGTCAACGAGGCGCATCGGCATGTCGGGGGCAAGGCCCGGCTGTCGACGTACGGTCAAAACACCCCGAACGTCGTCTACTACGCCCGCGGACATGTCAACGAATGGCGCCCCGAGCAGGCCGATCAGGCGATCGCCGACCTCTCGGCGGGGGGCGATCGCGTGCTGCTGGTGACGGAGGAGGCACTCCGCACGATCGAACCGAACCTGCCTGCCGGAACCGGCGTCCTGGCCCGCGTCCGCCCCCTCTTCAAGGACGGCGACTTCCTGCTCATCGGCAGGACAGCGCCCGACTCCCCCCGTCAGGCCGCCACCGGGAGCGTCACACGATGAACACTCTGCCCGCATCCGATCATGGCCCCGACATCCTCCCGCACCGCGCGGTGACCGGACAGGGTGCCGTCCCTCGCGAACTGCTGTCGATCGTCATCCCTTGCCACAACGAGGAGGAGGTGATCGAGTCGACCCACGATCGCCTGGTGGCGGCGCTGCCGGCGACGGACATGGACTTCGAGATCATCTACATCGACGACGGCAGCCGGGACGGCACCCTGGCCCGCCTGGAGGCGATCGCCGCCCGCGACTGCCGTGCCACCGTGATCGAGTTGTCTCGCAACTTCGGCCAGCAAGCGGCGATGTCGGCCGGGCTCGCCCGGGCACGGGGCGCGGCGGTGGTGATCATCGACGCCGATCTCCAGGACCCTCCCGAGGTGATCCCCGAGATGGTCGAATGCTGGCGGGGCGGTGCCGACGTCGCCTACGGCCGCCGCCGGTCCCGCGAGGGTGAGACGTGGTTCAAACTCGTCACGGCGAGCTGCTTCCACCGCTTGTTTGCCAGTCTCGTTCCCTATCCCGTTCCGGTCGACACCGGCGACTTCAAACTCCTCGATAGGGCCGTGGTCGACGCGGTCTGCCGCCTTCCCGAGAAGCGACGCTACCTCCGCTCGCTCGTGGCATGGAGCGGATTCCGTCAGCAGCCGGTCTGGTACGACCGCCACGCACGCTCGGCCGGCGAGACGAAGTACTCGACCAGAAAATTGATCCGTCTGGCGATCGACGCGGTCATGCTCTCCTCCGACACACCACTCCGGGCTGCCTGGTGGGCCGCCGGGCTGCTGGGCGTCGTCGGCAGTTGCTGCGCAGTCCTCTCATGCATCCTGCCGGCCGGCAACGGCTCGCTCGTGGCGGCCATCGCCGCGGTGGTCTCGCTGGCGGGGGCGATCCAGACGACGGCCGTGGCGATCGTCGGTGAGTATGTCGTCCGCACCTACCGAGAAGTGCAGTCGCGCCCGTCGTGGATCGTCAAGAAGACGATCGAGGGGACAGCCGGCAACCAGTGCGCACGCCCCGATCATCACGAATCACGCGCCGCCTGATCTCCCAACGCCCCGCTCCCCGACCGATGTGGTGGGGGAGCGGGGGATGGAAGTCGGAAGACCGCTCGGGATCACTTCTTCAGGGCGGCTTCGATCGCGGCCACGAATGCCGGATCATCGGGCTTCACCGGCGTGGCGAACCGACCGCTGATCGCACCGTCCTTGCCGATGAGGAACTTCTCGAAGTTCCACTTCACGTCGCCGGCGGGATCGGCCTGGGTGGTGAGCGACTTGTAGAGGGGCGCCTGCCCGTCCCCCTTCACTTTGATCTTCGAGAACATGTCGAAGGTCACGTTGTATTTCGAACTGCAGAACTTCGAGATCTCGGCGTCGGACCCAGGCTCCTGGGCACCGAACTCGTTGGCGGGAAAGCCGAGGATCACGAGTCCCTTGTCCTTGTAGGTGTCGTACAGTTTCTGGAGCCCGGCATACTGCGGGGTGGCGCCGCACTTGCTCGCGACGTTGACGATCAAGACGACCTTCCCCTTGTAGGAGGCCAGATCGACATCGGTGCCGTCGATCTTCTTGACCTTGCCGACCAGCGGGGAATCGGCCCTTGCCGCCGGGAGGGCGACGGCGCCTGCGAGGATCGCGAGCAGGATGCAGGAGGTGATGCGGGGGAGGTTCATCGATCGGCTCCGAGGGATGGCCTACCGACCACGGTGCGACGCCGCTCCGGGCCCAGGCGGAAGAACATGAAGAATGGTAGGGGGAATGCGCGGAACGTGTCAAAAAAAGACCGTGCCGGGCTGCACCCGATGACGGGAACCATGGTTCGCCTCCCTCGCTCCGCGCGGCACCTGGCAGCGGCGAAAACGACCACGAGGTTCAGCCGCTGGGTCCGGCAGCGACCACATCGGGGCCCGCCTGCTCGGCATACTGCGAAAAATTGTCGCGGAACTTCGCCGCCAGCGACCGCGCGGACTGTTCCCACCGGTGGGGGTCGTCCCAGGCCCGCGACGGCACGAGGAGGCCCGGGGAGACTCCCGGCACCCGGGTGACCGCCTCGAGTCCGAACACCGGATCACGTTCCACGGTCGCATCATCGAGGACGCCGGCATGGATGCCGTCGATGATCCGTCGGGTCGAGGCGAGATCGATCCGCCTCCCATGCCCGTATGCCCCTCCAGTCCAACCGGTGTTCACAAGCCATACACGGGTGTCGTGACGGGCGAGTTTTTCCGCCAAGAGGCGGGCGTAGACGGCCGGGTGACGAACGAGAAAGGCGGCGCTGAAGCAGGTTGAAAAGGCGACCTGCGGTTCCACCACGCCCATCTCGGTCCCCGCCACGCGTGCGGTGTATCCCGAGAGGAAGTGATACATCGCTTGCTCGCGCGACAGGCGGCTGACAGGAGGCAGAACTCCTGAGGCATCACAGGTGAGGAAGATGCAATTGCGCGGGTGCCCGGCGACGCAGGGGACGCGGGCGTTGTCGATGTACTCGATCGGATAGGCCGCGCGGGTGTTCTCGGTGATCGTGGCCGAGTCGAAGTCGACCTCTCTCGAGACGTCGTCGTAGACCACGTTCTCGAGGACCGTGCCGAAGCGGATCGCGGCGTGGATCTCCGGTTCCTTGGCTGCCGAGAGGCCGATGCACTTCGCGTAGCACCCCCCCTCGATGTTGAACACGCCGTCGTCCCCCCAGCCGTGCTCGTCGTCCCCGATGAGCCGACGCGAGGGATCGGCGGAGAGGGTCGTCTTGCCGGTGCCCGAAAGCCCGAAGAACAGCGAGACGTCCCCCCCTGCCCCTTCGTTGGCCGAGCAGTGCATCGACAGCACGCCCCGCCCGGGCAGCAGCCAGTGCATGAGGGTGAATACTCCCTTCTTCATCTCTCCGGCGTATTCGCTCCCGAGAATCACCTGCTCGCGGCGCTCGAGGGACAGATCGATGCTCGTCCGGCTGGCGATCTGCGTCGTGAGGACGTTTGAAGGGAATTGACCGGCGTTGTAGATGACGTAATCAGGGCGGCCGAAATGCTCCAATTCGGACCCCGTCGGCCGGATGAGCATGTTCCGCATGTACAGCGCGTGGTAGGCCCGGGCACAGAGCACGCGGACCTTCACCCGGCAGGTCGGATCCCATCCGGCGAAGCCGTCGCAGACGTAGATCCGATCACGGGTGTTGAGGTAATCGACCGCGCGTTGGCGATTGAGCAGGAAGGTGTGCTCGTCGATGGGGTGGTTCACCGCCCCCCACCACACGTCCCGTTCCGAGGCGGGATCCCGAACGACATGCTTGTCCTTGGGACTCCTCCCCGTCTTCGCGCCGGAGCGGATGGCGATCGCTCCGCTCGAAACGATCCCGGCATGCTCCCGCGTCACGGCCTCCTCGTAGAGACGCGCCGGGGGGGCGTTGCGGATCACCATCGGCTCGGTGATCCCGTGTTCGGACAGGTCGATCGGAAGCGTCATCATGCACCGGGATACGTCAGGGCTGGGCGGACGACAGGGGCAACTGACCGAGATGGACCGGCGGCGGCTGGGGCGCCACCGTCGGCTCGCCCACCGCTGGCCGGCCGACGAGCGTCGCGGCGATGCTCCAGGTGGAGAGGAGCACGAGCAGCGCCCCGCACCCGACGAACGCCCCCCACCAGGGATTCGCCCGGACGCGGAGCCGACGCGACGCCTGACGGATGCGCCGGCTGAACTCGCTCCACCCCTCGTGGGCCGAGCGTCGTCCGACGCCGATCAGGCTCACCGTCCGGAGGCTGCCGTCGCCGTCGAGATGAACCTGCAGCCCACGGGTGGGAAGCGCCACGGTCTCTCCGGCCCAACGGGCTGCAGGGTCCAGATCGGTGGCCACCTCGGCGACGAGTGGCCTGATCTGCTCGACGGTGATGTTGTAGACGATCAGCCGTGGACGAGACACCAGAACGCACAACGCGACCACGAGGCAGAAGCCGAGAATCAGCATCGGCCAACTCCACGACGACCCGCCGGCGGCGGGCCGTACCAGCGCGATCGGCCCGACGATCACCAGCCCGAGCAGGCTCGCGCCGAGAAAGAAACCGTCCCACACCCCGGCGATCGCCAGTGGGCGCCGCCGGCAGTGGACCCACCCCAGCGCGAGGAGGTAGATCCCCAGCGGAAGGAACGCGGCCCCGAGCGGCAGGGAATCGAACAGGGCGTTCACGTCTTCACTCTCCGCGGGGAATCCTCAGCCGCCGAAGACCGCCATCCATCCGAGAAACAGCAGCCAGAGCGTTTCGACCGCGGCGGCCGCAGCCAACCCGAGAGGGATTCGAGCGAGCCGCGCCGGCGCGTCGGCGATGCGGCCGGGGGGATCCGTTCGGGACCTCTCGGACGATTCGGCTGCCACGTCACCTCTCCGCGGATGCTTCCGCCTCAGCGGCATCGGCGACCACTGTCCCGCGCCGCAAACGCCTGCCGGGGTACCGGGCTAGGAGTTGTCGGGAACGCTGAAGGAAAGGTCTCTGGTGAACGCCTCGTTGAAATCGTAGACGTCATGGAAGTCTTCCCGCTTGTCCTTGCGGGTCTTTCTCATCTGCCCGATGTCGATCATGTTGAAGACGATCTCGCCGAGGTCGCGCGTGCTGTGGATCCCCCAGGTGCCCAGGACGGTGCGGGCCATGAATCCGTATTGCTGCAAGGCATAGCGGCGGGCAGCCTCACAGAGTTGCTGGCCCGTCAGATGGCGTTCGGCTTGTCGACGACGCGGTTTTCCGGAACGGGTACGGGCCGGCTGGGACGATTCCGGCGGACGCGGTTCGAGATCCTCCTCGGGAGGCTCCTCTCCCAAGTGAAGCGTCTCCTGTGCGTACGACAACGCCTCGAGGACGAACATGTAGGCGTCGAGTTTGTAGCGACGGTCGCGCTGGAGCATCTGGCCCAGCGGATGGGATGGGTCGATCAGCGACATGGACTCCTCGAAACCTGGTCTGGCAGGCCCTCCGGGCGACGATCGGTCGCCCGGGCCCGGCTCGACCGGGCGGCAGCCAGACACGTCAGGCCACCCAGTGCGACGAGTATACCGGGATGGGGTCCGACGGCGAGCGGGAGAATCCCCGTGCCGCCCCTGCGACACCACCGGGTCCGCACCTGGTCGCCAAGCCAGTGTCCCCCACACCGTCAGGGCTTTCCAGGCGTGCCCGTCTTGCCGTCACGCGGCCACACGACCAGCACCAGGGGCCAGTCGGCCAAGACTCAACGGTTTCTTGGAGGGGGAGCAGGCAACGAGGTTTGCTGCGCAGATGCCGCAGCACCGCCGTCCTCGAGAATGAACGTGTAGCCCAGCGGAGTCACCGGCTTTGAGAAATCGCGGATCAGGTCGAGGCCCTTGTCGATGAGACTCGTCGTCTGGATGAACTGATAGACGTCCTGATCCTGCCCGCCGGGCTTGTAGATCCGGATCGCGAACGGGATCAGGTCGCGGGCCCCGAGAATCAACTCGACCTTGGAGAAGTTCGCGGCGTCGGCCTGCGTCCTGGGCAGCGCCTCGAGCCACACCTGATCGGTGACCCCGGCTGGCGTGGGGAGGAGACGCATCACGTAGCGTTTCTTGAGCGTGTCGGCCTTGGCTCCGAACACGAACGGAAGCGGCCCGTCGCTGATCGCCTTGCCACGCATCTCCGGGGGGAGTTTCGTCTCCCTGAGTTGCCGGTCACCGTGGCGGAATTCGTAGATGCTCGTGCCGTTGCACACCCAGTGCTCGCCGGAATCGCCCGGACGCTGTTCGTACCGCGATGTCTGCGCGTTCCACTGCTTCGATTCCTTGACGCGAAACAGCCCTTTGTCGGGCATGGCGTATTTGATTTCCCCGGTGCTCTCCGCGAAGGCGAGCCGATCGCCACTGGGGCCGACCGGGCCGAAGGCGTTGTACTCCCACTTGTAGAAGTCGCACGACCAAGTCTTCACCGCGGAGTTGCGCGCCTCCCAGGCCGTCAGGAGTCGGTCGAGTGCCGCAGCGGCCTCCGGGGAAAGCTGCGGAGCGGCCGGCTGCGGAGGACGCTGTTGAGGGCGCTGCTGGGGGGCCGCCCCTTGCACAGGCGGGCGACCGCCGGCCGCCGGAGCCTGGGCTACGCGGGGCGGCTGCGACGCGGCAGGAGCGACCGCCTGCTGGGCCGGTCGCGTCTGCGGGGTCGCCTGCGGTTGAGCCTGTCCGCCTGCCGCCGGGCGCCCGCCTGCAGCCGTCTGGGCGTGGGCGTGAGAGAGCGGATGGAGTCCGAGAAGGAGGGCCGACAGGGCCACGGTGCTGACCCACGGGGACCGACGGCAAGATTGTGACACTGCGGTGACTCCGGAGATTGGTCCGGACTCTAGCAATCACAGAGGGGCGCGGCGAGGCCGTTTTCCCGGGCAGAAGTCCCGATGGAAGACCATGCTGACGGGCCTTTCGGGCCATGACCGGGGGCCTTGCGGAAAGTCCCCCGTGGCCCGCAGCGGCCCCCGTAGCCGGCGGGTCAGGGGCGGGTTGGCTCTTCGAGATAGGTGTAGCCCCCCAACCCCTCCTCGTAGAACTTCAAGAACCGACCAGCCTGCTGATCGCAGATCCGCCCCTCCCGGACAGCCTGCTCGATCGCGTCGCGGAGGCGCTGGACGAGGTGCTCCGGGTCGAACTCGACGTAATCGAGAACCTCACGGACGGTGTCCCCCTTGATCACCGCGTCGAGGACCACCTCACCGCGGGCGTCGGTGCTCACATGGACGGCGTTGGTGTCGCCGAACAGATTGTGCAGATCGCCGAGGATTTCCTGGTAGGCGCCGATGAGGAACGCCCCCAGGTAGTACGGTTCGTTTTGCCAGGCGTGGAGCGGAAGCGTGCGTTTCACGTCGCGACGGTCGATGAACTGGTCGATCTTGCCGTCGGAATCACAGGTCACGTCCCCGAGCACGGCCTCGCGCGTCGGCCGCTCGTTGAGGCGGTGGATGGGCATCACCGGGAACAGTTGCTTGATCGCCCAACTGTCCGGAATCGACTGGAAGAGGGAGAAATTGCAGAAGTAGGTGTCGGAGAGTGCCGCCGTCAGCCCCTCGAGCTCCTCGGGGACGAAATCGAGTTGCTTGGAGAGCTTGCTGATCCTCCGGCAGATCGACCAGTAGAGATTCTCGATCGACGACCGCTGATCGAGCGGCAGGTAGCCGCTGGCAAACAGGCTCATCGACGTGTCGAGCGCCTGCTGGGCGTCGTGGTAGCTCTCGAGGAGGTTGCGAATGTTGAGGTTCTGGTAGGTCTCCATCAGGTCATGGAGCGGTTGCTCGGCCTCGGCAGCCGGTTCCGACACCTCGCCATTGCCACCGTGCTCCGAGACGCCGAGCACGCCGAAGATCAGCATGCTGTGGTACGCCACCACGGCGCGGCCGCTCTCCGAGATGATCGTCGGATGGGGCACGCCAGCCTCGTCGCAGGCATTCTGCACGTGGTAGACGACGTCGTTTGCGTATTCCTGAAGGCTGTAATTGACGCTCGATTCGAAGTTCGTCTGGGAGCCGTCGTAGTCGACTCCCAAGCCGCCGCCGACGTCGAGATAGCGGAGACCGGCCCCCCGCTTCACCAGTTCGGTGTACATCCGCGACGCCTCGGTGAGCGCCGCCTTGATGTGGCGGATGTTCGTGATCTGGCTTCCCTGGTGGAAGTGGAGCAGTTGCAAGCAGTCCTGCATGTCACGGGCCGCGAGCACCTCGAGCCCCCGGAGGAGTTCGCTGGCGGTCAGTCCGAACTTGCTGCGGAAGCCTCCCGATGCCTGCCAGCGACCGCTGCCACGGGCGGCGAGTTTGACGCGCATCCCGATCCGCGGACGAACCCCGATCTTCTCGGCATACTCGAGAATCATCTGGAGTTCGGAGAACCTCTCGACGACCGGCATGATGTTCCGGCCGATCTTCTGCGCGAGCATCGCCGTCTCGATGAACTCGGGATCCTTGAATCCGTTGCAGATGATCGGGGTGTCGTTGTCGGCAAGGGCGATGACGGCGAGCAACTCGGGCTTGCTGCCGGCCTCGAGACCGAACCGGTAGGGGCGGCCGAACTGCAGCACCTCCTCGACGACCTGCCGCTGCTGGTTCACCTTGACCGGATAGACGCAACAGTAGTCGCCGCGGAATCCGGCATCCTTCATCGCGGTGGCAAACGCCCCGTGGATCTCACCGAGCCGATGCTGCAGGATCTCTGCGAAGCGGAGCAGAATGGGAAGATCGATACCGCGCACCTGGAGGCGGTCGACGAGCGACTTCAGGTCGATGCTCTTCGTGGGGTCCTTGTCGGGATGGACGAGGAGATTGCCGTTGGGGCCGACCGAGAAGTAGCCGTTGCCCCAACGCGATACCTCGTAAAGATCCGCAGCGTCGGCGGTTGACCACTGTTCGACATCAAGATCCACGGCCATCGATGGACTCCGCGGGCGGGCTCGTTCGGAAAGCGCGACATGGGGCCTTACGGACCGACCGCGGTCCATACCCAAGGAGTGTATCGTCGTCGCGGCGGCGGACCATGCCAATCCGGACGCAGGGGCTTCACACACGGCCCCGTGCCGATCGGTTTCAGGCCGGCATCCACCTCCGGCCGGAGAAGATCAGAGCCATCGCCACGCCACGGACAGCGAGGTCGATCGCCATCGCGTACCACGCCCCCACGGCCCCCAGCCCCCACCCTTCGAGAGCCATTCCGCCCGGCAACGGAACCTGCGGCCAGGCCAGTAGCATGGCCAGCGGCAGACGGACCACGAGCAGACCGAGAAAGTTCACCAACAGCGGAGGCCGTGTCGCCCCCGCACCGCGTAAGCCGCCGGAAAACACCATCAGCATCGCCAACGGCGGCTGCGCGAAGGCCACGATCCGCACGAGTCTGGCCGTCAACGCCGCCACCTCCGGCTGTCGGTCAGCCCCCCCCACGAACCACCCGGAGAGCGAATCCGCGGCGACGAGGAACAGCCCCCCCATCGCGGTCATCAACGCTCCTCCGCCCGCTGCGGCCAGCCACACGCTCTGGCGGGCACGGCGCTCGTCACGGGCGCCGAGAAACTGCCCGGAGAGGGTCGCGGCGGCCATCCCGAAAGCGCTGCCAGGAAGAAAAGCGAGCGACTCGATGGTGATCGCGACGGCATGTGCGGCGGCATCGACATTGCCGAGCCGATTGACGATCGACAGGAACCACAAATGGCAACAGGCGTTGCCGATCACGTCGGCCCCCGCCGGCAGCCCCACGGAGAGAATCCGCCGCAGCCAAAACCGATCGGGGAAGAAATCGTCCCGGACCGGCCGGAGTCGACGATCCCGACGGGCGAGGAGCCAGATCGTGCAGACCGCACCCAGGCAGTAGCCGAGGAACGTTCCCCAGGCCAACCCGCGCCATCCGAGAGGCGGAAGCCCACCGACACCGGCAGCGAGCGCGTAACTGGCTCCTGCATTGACGAGATTGACCACCGTCATCGATATCAAACCCGCCACCATGTCCCCGGCGCCGCGGAGGACCGCCACACCGACGGCGATGATCATCATCGCGGGCAGTGCCGGCATGACGATCGAGAGGTACTCCGTCGCCAGGGCGGTGCTTTCCGCGGGCAGCCCGAGCAGTTTCATCAACGCTCCCCCGCCCACCGTCACCGCCACTCCGACGAGCCCCACCAGCAAGACACCGACGACGAATGCCTGCCCCGCGGCCCGACGGGCGCCGACCAGATCTCCCCCCCCTACACATCGGGCCACGAGCGCCGTCGCCGCGATCGCGGGAACTGCAAACAGACCGGGAAGAAAGGCCAGCGCGTAGCCTGCCAGACCGACCGCCGCCAAAAAGGACGGTCCTTCGAGAAGATTGCCTGCCAGCCATTTGTCGGTGAAGCCGACCGAAATCGCCAGGATCTGCTCGACGAGGGCAGGAAGCACGAGCAAGAACACCGGTCGGATCGTTCCCGGAAGGGACGCGATCCCGCCACTTCCAGACCCCCTCGAAAAGCCGGTCGCCTGCGGCAGCGGGGAAGGCGGAAGGTCGCTTGGCGCACGCACGTCACCGGACCGCGCACTTTCGTGCGGCCCGGCGACGCGGCGACCATCGCGGAGCGAAGCCGTTTCCTCCCCTGTCTCCGGGAGGCTCAGGCGAACAGCTCCTTGATCACCTTGCCGGCGTTGGCGATCTTCATCGGCCGGCCGTTCTTGGCGGTGAACGTGGTCTCGAGCGAGATGTCGAGCGACTTCAGCACGCTCGCCATGAGGTCCTGCGAGGAGTAGGGTTCGGTCACCACCTCCTTGCCGTCGGAACTCGTCTCGCCGACGGCCACCCCTCGCTTGAAGCCGGCTCCACCGACGGCCACGCTCCAACTCCGGGCCCAGTGGTCGCGACCACCGTTGCCGTTGATGTTGGGTGTCCGGCTGAACTCGCCCATCCAGATGATCGCCGTGTCGTCGAGCAACCCGCGGTCGGCGAGGTCGGAGACGAGCGCGGCCATTGCCTTGTCGAGTTCGGGCAGCTTCGTGTCGGAGAGCGTCTTGAAGATGTCGGCATGGTTGTCCCAGCCGCCGAGGTCGACCTCGACGAACGGCACCCCCTGTTCCACGAGACGGCGTGCCATGAGGCAACCGCGGCCGAAGCCGGTGTTGCCGTAGCGGTCCTGCACGTCCTTCGGCTCCTTCATCACTTTGAAGGCATCCATCTGCTCGCTCGTCATCAGCTTCACGGTCTTGGAGAGCACCTTCGCGTGATCATCGGAAGACGCCCCACGCTTCTCACCGATGAACTTCTCCTCGATGGCCGAGAGCATCTCGAGTCGCTGCGACAGCCGGGCCGGGTCGATGCCCATGTCGAGATTGCGGACGTTGCCATTGGAATCGACGACGAACGGCGCCCACGACATGCCCAAGAATCCGGGGCCGACACTCCCGCTGCCCACCGAGACGAACGGCGGGATCTCGAGATCGGGTACCTGATCCGCCAACTCGTGGGCGATCACGGCCCCGTAGCTGGGGTGTTCGACGTTCGGGTTGGGCACGTAGCCGGTGTGCATGTAGTAGCGGCCACGCATGTGATCCGCCTCGCGCGTGCTCATCGAGCGGACGAGCGACATGTGATGCATCTGCTGCGCCATGAGCGGCATGTGCTCGCAGATCTGGATACCGTCGGCGGTCGTCGAGATCGGCTTGAAAGGACCGCCGGTCGCTGCCCCCGGCTTGAGATCCCAGATATCCATGGTGCTCGGGCCACCCCCCATCCACAGAAGAATCGCGGCCTTGTGGCGCTTCTTCATGTCGGCGGCGTTGGCGAGGATCGTGTTGGTGAACGCCGTCGCCGGAGCTGCGAGCGACGCGGCGCCGGCAAGGTGGCTCATGAAATGCCGGCGGCTCATCCCGTCGATGAAACGGCTGGTGACGGACATGGCGTGATTCCTTCTCTGGTTTGGGACGAGCACGTGGCGAATTGCGGAGTTTGTCGAGCTTGGACCGGGGTCAATGATTGATGATGAACTCGTTGGAATTGAGGACGGCCCACCAGATGTCCTGCAAGGCGCCGAGGGCATCCCCCTTGCGGGCCACCATCATCTGGTTGGCGATCTTGATCTCCTTCCGCGTCGGCTTTCTGGCAAGCGCCGCGGTGTAGAGCGCGTCGATCCGCTGAGCGTTGGTCAGATCGGAGGTCGCCACCCGGTCGAGGAAGCCCCCCTTGCCCGTCGAGGTGGCCGTCTTGACCAGATCGCCGTTGAACATCATCAGAACTTGGGGAATCGATCCATTGAACGTGGTCGCCTCGTCCCCTTCGTCGGTCCCGAAGGCGATGATGAACTGCGACAGCCACTCGTCCTTCTTGCGGGCCGCCGCCTCCCCCTTCTCCTCGGCCTGATCAGCCTCGGTGGCGGCCAGAAGCGATTGATAAAGCTCCTCGGGCCGCATTTGGCGGAGATAGAAGTGGGTGAACTTCGGCTTCTCGCCGATGGCCGGGTCGTCCGCGGCGTTCCCCTTCGTGATCCGGCTCGAGAGCGAGTAGGCGTGCGAAAGAGTGATCCAGCGGATCAGTTCCTTGGTGTCGAAGCTCTGCTCACGGAACCGTTCCCCGAGACCATCGAGCAGTTCGGGGTGCGACGGCGCGTTGTGCTCGCCGAGATCGTCGATGGGACGCGTGAAACCGTATCCGAAGAAGTGGCTCCATATCCGGTTCACGGCGGCCTTCGGCATCAACGGGCTGTCAACGATCAAACGTGCCAGCGACTGCCGACGATTCAGGCCATACTCGGTCCCGTCGTCGAGTTTGGCCGGGAGGTAACCGGTCGGATCGACCGTCGTCCCGTCGATGAAAACGGGGTAGGCAACTTTCATCTGACCATTGCGGAGTTCGTAGTAGAGTTCGGCCTGGGCGGCATTCCCCCCCTCGCCGGCCCAATCCTCGTCGACCAGTTCGATCGCCTGGACGTCGCGAGTCTCCTCGAACTTCCGCAGGGCCCTTGCCTGCCGGAAGAAGGCGTTGAACTCCCAGAACTGGTTTTGCTTCCCCTTGTTGAAGGGGTGGTTGTGGCACTGCGTGCATTGCACCTGCAGGCCGAGGAACACCTGGGCCGTTTTGGCGGTGGCCTGGATGCCGTTCTCGTCGAGCTTTCCCGAGAGGAAGTTCGTCGCCCCGTTGAAGCCCTTCTCCCCGGCCTTGTTGACGCCTGAGGCAGTCACCAACTCGGAGACGAATCGGTCGTACGGGATGTTCTTCGAGAACGATCGACGCAACCACTGCCGCATGCCGCTGCGGTTGACGTTGTCGTTCTCCGTGCTGCGGCCGATCAGGACGGTCGTCCAGACGTCGGCCCAATTACGGGCGTACTCGTCAATGTACTCGTCGCCGAGCAAGCGATTGACGAGTTGGGCGCGTCGCGTCGGGGAACTGTCGGCGACGTAGTCCTGAAGTTCCCGGACCGTCGGCACCCGACCGATGATGTCGAGGTGAACCCGGCGGCACCACTCCTGGTCGGAGGCGGCGTCGGAGGGCTTCAGCTTCGCGTCGGCCCAACCGGCGGACACCTGCTCGTTGATGAACTTGACCTGGGGAATACCGAAATGCTCATCCGCTTCCCGGGCGAGGGAGGCGACCGGCAGAACGGACGCCACGCCGACGGCCGTCAGGACCCGCAGGCACAAAAGGCGGGTAACGCGACATCGTTGCCAGGTTCGAACGAGCGTATCCATGGCCAAGAACCTCCGGTGCGCGGTGCGGGGGGCCAAACGCCAGCGATTGGGGCAAAGCCCGGGGTCGCCACGCAGTCGGCACTCGGCAGAGAGCTTGCCCCCTCGCTGCCATCGCACGGTCAGACGCACGCGTCAGGAAAGTCTATCCATTTCCATCGACGCAATCCACCATGAGCCCACAGGAATCATCCTCGAGCCCGGGAGGCGGGAACTCGCTCTCCCCGGCGAGGGCGTCAGGTGCTGATTCCTGCGGGAAAAGCCTCTGGCCGGACGTTTCCCGCCGTTGGCCCCAGCCGCCAGCCCGGAGCCAATCAGGTGGCACCGGCCCCCTTGGAGGGACGACGGGCCTGAACCTGCGGGGCGGCACCGCGGTCGACCTGAGGACCGGCTCCGACGAACTCCAACACGGCCCGGGGACCGGCATCGCCCAATCGGGGCGTGGACAACTTCAAAATCCGCGTGTAGCCACCGGGTCGATCGACGAACCGCGGTGCGATCCGTTCGAACACCACCCGAGCAGCCTGCTTGTCGCCGAGAAGGCGGACGACACGACGCCGGGCCGTGACCGCGGGGGCGGTTGCCTGCGCCCACTTCTGCCACTGCTCGCTCTCCCGCCACTGCTTCCAGGCAGCGGAATCACGGCTTGCCGTCGTCCCGAACTCCTTGGCCTTCGCGATCGAGTCGAGCCCCCGCTTGGCGATCGTGATGCAGCGTTCCACGAGCGGACGCACTTCCTTCGCCTTGGCGACGGTCGTGATGATTCGGCCCGCCACCTTCGGAGCCCCCACCTCGTCGGCCTCGAACTCCCGCTCGGTGAGCATCAGTGCCGAAGCCAGATTACGCAGCAACGCGCGCTGGTGGGATGGACTGCGGCCGAGCACACGGCCCTTACGACGATGGCGCATGGGAGGAATCCTTCAGGCGGTCTGATTGAGGCCCGGGGCCTTCACGAAATGGAGGAATGGGACAGCGAGCAGGGAGCAAACCGAGACCGCTGACGGGAAACGCTGGTATCAAGCCTCAACCGGCAACATGCCGAGTTTCAGCCCGAGATCGCCGAGCTTCGACTCGATCTCCTCGGCGGTCTGCTCTCCGGCGTTGCGCATCTCGAGGATCTGCTCTCGGGTCAGGAGCACCAATTCCGACACCTTGCGGATGCCGGCGCTGGTCAGGCAGTTTTGGGCCCGCACGGAAAGTTCGAGTTGCGGCACTTCCCAGGTGAGGACCGTGGACGGCTCGGGCTTGATCTTGGTCCAGTCGATGACCGGCGGCAGGGCGACAGCGGCTCCCTGCTGGGAATAGCCGACGAACGGATTGAGGTGCTTGCGGAGGATCTTGGCCGCCTCAACGAGGGCCATGTCGGGCGTCACGGTGCCGTTCGTCCAGATCTCCATCGTCAGCTTGTCGTAGTTCGTCTTTTGGCCGACTCGGGTCTCCTCGACCTCGTAGCGGACCCGCGTCACGGGGCTGAAGACGGCATCCACGGGAATGATGCCGATTTCCTGGGCATCGGGGCTGTGCTCGCTGGCCGGAACGTACCCACGACCGTTCTCGACGACCATTTCGAGTTCGAAGGGGACGTCGTCGGTGAGCGTGGCGAGCACGAGATCCTTGCTGACCACCTCGACGGCCTCGTCGGTTTGGACGTCGGCGCCGGTGATCGGGCCCTTCGTGCTCTTCTCGACGCGGATCACGCGGGTCGAGTCGCTGTGATTCTTGACGACGAGGCTCTTCACCGCCAGGACGATATCCGTGACGTCCTCGAGCACACCCTTGACGGTGCTGAACTCATGCAGGGCGCTGCCGACCTTGATCTGCGTCACCGCACTCCCCTCGAGGCTCGAGAGGAGGATGCGACGAAGACTGTTGCCGACCGTCGTACCGAACCCGCGCTCGAACGGCTCGGCAACGAACTTGCCGTAGGTGCCGGTGAGCGTCTTGGCATCGGACGTGACCGAGCTCGGGAGTTCGAGTCCACGCCAACGGATGTGCATGCGATTCTCCTTGCCTGTACCTGAAACGGGGCGGCCGGGTCGGCCGCGGTGGTTGGATTGTCTGGGGCGATTCGACCGACAGCGAAACCGGGGAACCCTGCCCCGACAGCCGGGGTATCGCAAACGACTCGGCCACCGGGCGGAAACCCGAAAACCGCCCGGCGACTACCCGGTGATTACTTGGAGCACAACTCGATGATCAGGTTGGTCTGCACCGGAATCGACACGTCGTCCGCCGAGGGGAGCCGATCGACACGCCCCTCCGGGATTCCGGCGTCGGAACGGGAAAGGAAGTCGGGGACGTCACGACGATTTTCGGCCATCGAGGCATGCACCAACTTGAGACTCTTCGTGCGATTCTTGACGCGGAGCAGGTCACCCGCTTTGACGAGGTAGCTGGGCACGTCGACGCGGTGGCCATTGATCGTGATGTGACCGTGGAGAACCATCTGCCTGGCCGCGGACCGCGACGGCGCGAAGCCGATGCGGTGGACGATATTGTCGAGTCGACGCTCCAAAAGCGTCATCAGCGACTCGCCGGTGTTGCCCTTGCCGCGCTCGGCCCGCGCGAAGTAGGTGCGAAACTGCCGCTCGAGCACGCCGTAGTAGTGCTTCACCTTCTGCTTTTCGCGGAGATGAAGACCGTACTCGGTCGGCTTGCTACGGCGCTTTTGCACCATGCCCGGCGGCGTGCTGCGACGCTCGAAGGCGCACTTGCCGGTGTCGCAACGACTCCCCTTGAGAAAGAGCTTGAGACCGTCACGACGGCAGAGGCGACAAACTGGCCCGGTAATGCGTCCCATGGATTCCCGATCGGAGTGCTGACCGATCGCTCTCGAGGTGGTTCAGATGCAGGTGGAGATGTGCGGAGGATAGCCGTCCGAGCAGGACGGCACGAAAACGACTCAGACTCGGCGCTTCTTCGGCGGGCGACAACCGTTGTGGGGCAACGGCGTGATGTCTTCGATGCTCTTGACGTTCATGCCGGCGGCCTGGAGCGCCGTGATCGCACTCTCGCGACCGCTGCCCGGCCCGCGAACGCGAACCTCGAGATCCTTGACGCCGAACTTGGAAGCTTTCTCGGCGGCCTGCTGCGCCGCGCACTGGCCGGCATACGGCGTGCCCTTGCGGCTCCCCTTGAAACCGCACGTGCCACCACTGGCCCAACAGAGCGTGTCGCCCTTGGTGTCGGTGATGGTCACCGTGGTGTTGTTGAAACTGGCGGTGATGTAGGCGATCCCCGCCGACACACTCTTCTTCTTCCCCTTGGCAACCTTCGACATGAATCGATGCTTCCCTGTGCGTTCCTACGAGCCGTGTAATGCAGTAAGAAAAATCAGCGTCAACCAGCGACAGCGAACCGCGGCACCCCCTCACGGGACACAGCGGACGACACACTCTACTTGAGGTCCTTCACGCCCTTCTTGCCAGCGACGGTCTTCTTGGGGCCCTTCCGCGTCCGGGCGTTCGTCCGCGTCCGCTGACCGCGAACCGGCAGACCTCGACGATGCCTCACGCCCCGATAGCTGCCGATATCCTTGAGACGGGAGATGTTTTGGGCGACCTGGCGACGAAGCTGCCCCTCCACGACATAGTCCTTGTCCATGAGCGAGGCCAATCGGGCCAGTTCGTCCTCATGGAGATTCTTCGCCATTCCTTCGGGATCAACCCCGGCCTTGTGGCACAGTTCGCGAGCCACCCGCGGACCGACACCGTAGAGGTATTGGAGCGAGTAGAACGTCTTCTTCTCCGATGGAATGTCGACGCCGAGGAGACGGGGCATGGGGGAGTACTACCGTTGGGATGACGGGCGAACGGAAAATCGAAACCGCGACACAGAACAAACCACCCTGAACACACCACGCCGAGGCATCGGGTGCGGGCGGGATCAAGGCTGACAAGATCGATTCTCGGGCACGACAGACCGGGCCAAGAGCCCGCCGAACCGCACCGAGGCTGGCGATGCGGTGATCACCGCCAGAACCGACCCTCCCACCTCTCAAAAAATACCCAGGAAAAAGCCGCTTGCCCAACGGAGACACGGACGCCTCCGACGGGCCACCAACGACAGGCGGGGACAAGCGCCCCTTGCCAGAAGTTGGATACCGTCGTCATCCCTGCCGTTGCTTGTGACGCGGATCGGCACACACGACGAAGACGACGCCGCGGCGCCGAACGATCTTGCACTTGTCGCAGATGCGACGGACGCTGGCGCGAACCTTCATACTTGCGATCGTGGCGACGGTCGCCTACGCCTTCAACGGGAACGAGGAAACTGACGGAAAGCCGTCCACTATAGAAACCTTCCCCCCTGATCCACAAGGGGGAGGCTTCGAAACAGCCGGAAATGGACAAAAAAAGCTCGTTCGGCCCGCAAACGCCTCCCAGCCGACCGAAAAACGGCGACCCAGGAAGCCTTTGAAGTTCACGCCCCATCAGACGACGGCACCAACTCCCCCTCTCCAGGGGGTCTCGTGAGAACCTCAGGGCCGTTCTGGGTGATGGCGATCGTGTGCTCGAAATGGGCACTCGGAAGCCCATCCGTCGTCGACTGTGTCCAGTGGTCGGCCATCGCCCGGACCTTCTTGGTGCCCATGTTGACCATCGGCTCGACAGCGATCACCAGCCCCGGTTCGAGGTCGAAGTCGTAGTTGCGCCGGAACGACGGCGAGCAGAAGTTGGGCACCTGAGGATCTTCGTGCATCTTCCTGCCGATGCCGTGGCCGACGAAATTCTCCACCACAAAGAACCCCCGATCGCGGACGTAGGTGGCCATCTCGGTGGCGACGTCGCTCCAGCGACTCCGCTTCCCCATCAAGTCGATCGCCAGGTCGAGCACTCCCGAGGTGCAGTCGAGCAACGACCGAACCTGGGGCGACACCTCACCGACGGCATGCGTTCGAGCAGAGTCCCCACACCAGCCGGCGAGACTGCAACCGGTGTCGATACTGACGACGTCCCCCTCGAGGAGAATCCGGGGCCCCGGTATTCCGTGCACCACTTCCTCGTTCACAGAAATGCAACAGACGGCCGGGAAGGGCACCTTGCCTGGCACGCCCTTGAACAGCGGCACGGCACCGCGCTCGAGAAAATAAGCCTCGACGGCAGCGTCGATCTCGGCCGTCGAAATCCCTGGCCGCACCATCGCAGCGGCGATTTCGTGGGCGCCAAAAACGACGAGGCCCGCACGGCGCATCAGCGCGATTTCTCGGGGGGACCGGAGATTCACCACGGCAGGCATACCCGTTCAAGAAGTACCGGGAGAGCGGGGCACCGGACGACGCCCTGGAACAAAACCTCCGTCCCTCGATCACAGCACCGCAGCACTATAGCGGCACGACCGACGCCGCACCACGCCCGGAACGCTGCCTGGAAAGCGCGCTGGACGAAGGCCTTCACCGCAGTCCGAGCGACGTTCCGAAATCGTCGCACGCTGTCAGGCCCGTCTTCAACGCTGCCCGCCGGCATGCCGCCTGAACCGATCCAGCGCCTGCTTCACCCGACCGAAGATCTCATCGGCGTCCCCGAGGCCGTCGATCGTCGCGAGCTTCCCCTGGCGTGAATAGTACTCGAGCAGGGGCGCGGTCTGGAGTTCGAAGCTCGTGATCCGCTTCGAGAAAATCTCGGGATTGTCGTCGGCCCGCTTCCGCGCGAGCATCCTGCGGACGAGTTCGTCACGAGGGACCGCCAGTTCGAGCACCCCGTCGACGTTCATCGCCCGTCGTTCGAGAAGGTCGTCGAGCGTCGACGCTTGCGGAAGGGTGCGGGGAAAGCCGTCGAGGAGGAAGCCTCCACGACAGTCTGCCGATTCCATCCGCTTCGTCACCATGCCGAGGATCATCGAGTCGGGAACGAGTTGCCCCTGATCCATGTACGAAGCCGCAAGCAGACCCTCGGGCGACCCGGCCCGAACCTCGGCACGGAGCATCTCGCCGGTCGAGAGATGGGGAACACGCAGAAGCTCGACGAGCCTCTGGCATTGTGTTCCTTTGCCGGCGCCGGGCGGTCCGATGAGGATGATCCGCATGAGAATCCCGCGCGACACGACGAGGATCGCCGGCACGCCGCACGGCGTTCCGGTCCGGGGGCTTCCCCCGGATCAGGACTTCTCCAGCAATCCCGTGTAATTGCGCATCACGAGGTGGCTGTCGATCTTCTGCACGAGATCGAACGCCACACTGACCGCGATCAACAACCCGGTGCCGCCGTAGAAGCCGGCGATCTGGGCCGGAATCCCCAGCGCCCCTCCGACGAGCGTCGGAATGATCGCGACGAGCGCGAGGAAACCCGCGCCCACGTAGGTGATCCGCTCCATCACCCTTTCAAGATAGTCGGCGGTCCGCTTGCCAGGACGGTAGCCGGGGATGAAGGCGCCGAAGTTCTTGAGATTGTCGGCAACCTCCTTCGGGTTGAAGGTGATCGCCGTCCAGAAGTAGCAGAAGAAAAAGATCAGGGCGACGAACAGGATCGTGTAGAGGAACGACTGCCCGCGGGTGAAAGAATCCTGGAGCGCCCCGAGAATGGTGTTCCCCGGATAGGCCGTGTGAAGATACTGGAAAATCATCTGCGGAAAGAGCAGGAGCGAGCTGGCGAAGATGATCGGCATCACGCCGGCCTGGTTCACCTTGAGCGGGAGATACTGACGCGTACCGCCGTAGACGCGACGACCGCGGACGTGTTTGGCACTCTGCGTGGGGATTCTCCGCTGCCCCTGCGTCATGAACACCACTCCGGCGACGACTCCGATGAACAGGGCGGCGAGAATGAGCACCGTCTCGATGCCCATCTTTCCGCCACCACCACCGAGCTCCCAAGTCGTATCGCCGGCAAGCTGCACCAAGGCGCTCGGCATACCGGCGAGGATGCCCGCCATGATCAGGAGACTGATACCGTTTCCGATGCCGAACTCGTCGATCTGCTCACCGAGCCACATCAGGAAGATCGTCCCGGCTGTCATCGTCATGACCGCCACGAACTGCCACAGCAGAGGCAGCTTCCCGTCGACGAGGAAGCTCGACTGGATGAGTGGCATCTCACCGACGCTGGTGTTGGCGAGAAACGCAACATAGGCCCAGCTCTGGATGAGGCAGATCAGAACCGTCGCATAACGCGTGTATTCGTTGATCTTCTTCCGGCCGGCCTCACCTTCCTTGGTGAGACGCTCGAGGGGGGGCCAGACGGTGCCGAGAAGCTGGAAGATGATCGACGCCGAAATGTACGGCATGATCCCCAGACCGAAGATCGTCGCCTGGGAAAGCTGACTCGCCGAAAAGACCGCCACGGTCTTGAGGATGTCGGCGACCCCCCCGGTCTCCTGACCGAAGGCCTTCATCGCAGCGGGATCGATGATCGGCAGAGGTACCTGCCAGCCGATCCGGTAGATCGCAAGGAGACCGAGCGTGAGGAGAATCTTCTGCCGGAGTTCCGGAATCGTGAAGATGATACGAAGTTTTTCCAGCACGAGAACGACTCCTTTGCTCCCTCCGAACCGGGAAGTTGTCCTGCCTCCACACCGCGCGATCACGAGTTCCCGAAGATCCCCGCCCTCCGAAAACGTCCCTCAGGGGCTGCGAACGCTCTCCGAGCAACGGCGGCGCAGTCAGTCCAACCGATTCTAGACCTTCGACTGCTTCTTCTGGACGGCTTTCTTCTGACGCTTGACCACCGGGGCCGGTCCGGGAAGCTCGGTGACCGTCCCGCCAGCGGCGACGATCTTCTCACGGGCTTGAGCGCTGAAATGGTGCGCCGAGACCTTGAGCGCTTTCGAGATCGCCCCCTCGCCGAGGATCTTGACCGAGTCCCACACTCCCTTGGCTAAACCGGTCGACCGGAGGGTGTCGGGATTGACGGCGTCACCCGCATTGAATCGTGCCTGCAGATCGTCGACGTTCACGCAGGTGACGATCCTCCCGTGGCGGTTGTGGAAACCCCGCTTGGGGATCTGCCGGATGAGCGGCATCCGCGCCCCTTCGAAGATCCCTGCGGCACTCCACCCAGCGAGTTGCCCCTGTCCCTTGTGACCACGGCCGGAGGTCTTTCCACGGCCGGAGCCCGGACCACGGCCGATCCGCAGACGGCGGCGGTTCTTGTGGATGCCCTGATTGACGTCGTTGACCTTCATCGAATCATCCTCTGCTCGAAGTCCAGCGAAAGCACCGGATGGGCGCTGACAACGGCCTTCATTTCGTGGAACGGGCAGGCCCCGGCGCCGCCCTGATAATTTTCGTTCTTCCGTAACTCGTTCGGTTCCCTCGGCAGAATGCCGCTGGTTCAGGAGAGGGTGATCCCCCGCAACCGCTCGACCTCGCTCTTCGTCCGCAGTTGCTTGAGCCCGTCGAGTGCTGCCTTGACGAGATTCACGGGGTTCGTCGAACCGTGGGCCTTCGTCAGCACGTCACGGATGCCTGCCGACTCACAGACGGCCCGAACGGCAGCCCCAGCGATGATCCCGGTGCCGGGGCTCGCGGGCAGGAGAATGACCTTCGCAGTCCCGCTGTTCCCTTCGACGCGATGGGGAATCGTCCCCCCTTCGACAGGAACTTCGATGAGATTCTTCATGCCATCCTTGATGGCCTTCTCGACGGCGGGAGGAACCTCGTTGGCCTTGGCATAGCCACAGCCGACCTTTCCCCTACCGTTGCCCACGACGACCAGGCCGGCGAAGCTGAACCTTCGCCCGCCCTTCACCACGGTGGCACAACGACGCACCTTGACCACCTTCTCGGCGAACTCGCCTCCGCGCTCACCCCCTCGGTTGTCGCGGGAGTCGCCTCCACGCCCTTGGCTGCTGCTGGTCGACACGGTCTTCGATGCTCCGGATGGTTGGTCGTGAGTGGGGCCCGCAGCCAGCCGCCGCCTCTCGGGCCAATCCCCGAGGAGCCAACGGCCGGGAGCGTGATGATCAGAACTCGAGGCCAGCGGCACGCGCCGCATCGGCAAGCGCGGCGACCCTGCCATGGTAACGGAACTCGCCACGATCAAAGCAGACTTTCTTGACACCGGCAGCCTGAGCCCGCTCGGCGACGGCACGGCCGATCGCCTCGGCAGCCTGCTTGTTGCCACCGAATGCGACGGAGTCACGAAGCTGCTTGTCAAGCGAACTGGCCGAAGCCAAGGTCCGGCCCGCAGCGTCGTCGATGATCTGGGCGTAGATGTGCTTGTGCGTGCGGAACACGGCCAGACGGGGCCGCTCCGCGGTGCCGCGGATGTGCCGACGGACACGGAAACGGCGGCGCATCCGCTGCCTGAGAATCGTGCGGGCGTGGTCCATGGAAGCGTGACTGCGAGTGGGGTGGAGAGGGATTAGGGAAGCAGAGCGAACAGCACAGATTACTTCGTGACGGCCTTGCCGGCCTTGCGACGAACCTGCTCGTTCTCGTAGCGGATTCCTTTGCCCTTGTAGGGCTCCGGCTTACGGCGGGCACGCACCTCGGCGGCGAATTGTCCGACGAGATGTTTGTCGATGCCTTTGACAACGATGTGTGTTTGATCCGGGCAGGTCACCGTCAGCCCGGCCGGGATCGGCAGTTGGAGTTCGTTCGCGAAGCCGACCCGAAGTTGGAGGGTGTTTTTCTGGATCGCGGCGATGTAACCGACGCCGACGATCTCCAGTTTCTTTTCATAGCCCTTCGAAACGCCCTCGACCATGTTCGCCGCCAGCGCACGAGTGAGCCCGTGGACGGCGCGGGAGGTGCGATCGTCTCCACCTCGCGTGACTTTGAGGAGACCGTCAGCCGGGTCGACCTGAACCTTCACGGCCGGATGCACTTTGTGCTCGAGTTTGCCGAGCGGCCCCTCGACCTTGAGCGTATCGCCATCCACGGCGATCTTCACACCCTTGGGAATCTGCACCGGAGCTTTGCCGATCCGCGACATGTCCTCGACCTTTCGTTTCTCACCCTGACCCGCCCCCGGAACCCCGCAAGGGCTCCGCAGACCCACGCTCAAGCAACGGAACCGGAATCACCATGACGGACGCGTCACGGCGACCACACGGCTCCGGACGATCTCACCACAGCTCACAGAGCACTTCGCCGCCGAGTTTCCGCTGGCGAGCCTCACGGTCGCTGACGACGCCGCTGCTCGTCGACAGAATCGAGATACCGAGGCCACCGAGGATCGGACGGAGCCGGACCGAGCGACTGTAGACCCTGCGCCCCGGGGAACTGACGCGGCGAATGTGCCGGATCAGTCGCTCGCCGTTCGGCCCGTATTTGAGCTCGATTTGCAGCTTTGCGGCCGGTTCCGCCTCCACTTCCTTCCAGTCCCAGATGTACCCCTCACGCTTGAGTACGTCCGCCACGCCACGCTTCACCTTGGAGCTCGGAATCTCCACGATGGCGCGTTCGACGCGCACCGCGTTGCGGATGCGGGTGAGCATGTCGGCGATGGGATCGGTCATCATGTCGAGAGAGCCCTTTCGAATCTGTGAACCCTGCCAGGAACCCTGCCAGCGAATCCTTCAGTCATCGTTGCCGTTACCGCTCCGCTCCCGGCCGGGAGCAGTCGCGGCACAAACCGCCAGTTACCAACTTGCCTTTTTGACGCCCGGAATGCACCCCTGGTCGGCCAGTTTCCGGAAACAGATCCGGCAAAGGCCGAACTTGCGGTACACGGCGCGGGGACGGCCGCACAACATGCAACGCTGAACCTTGCGGGTCGAAAACTTCGGCGGCCGCTTGGCCATCGCGATCTTTGACTTGCTTGCCATAGAGATTTCCAACGGGGGCCGCAGGTACGGCCGTATCTGTGATCACTCAAACCGGACTCACGACGAAGGCCGTGACGCGCCCGATCAGTTCGCTACCGACCGTGCCGCTACGCCGCGGCACCCTCATCCCCATCCTTCTTCAACGGCACGCCCATGGCCCGGAGAAACTCCCGTGCCTCGTCGTCGTTCTTGGCCGACGTGACGAGCGTGATGTTCATCCCCTGCGGACGCGTGTACTTGTCCGGATTGATCTCCGGAAAAACCATCTGCTCGGAGAGGCCCAGGCTGTAGTTGCCATGCCCGTCGAACGCCGTGCTCGAGAGTCCGCGGAAATCGCGGACACGGGGAAGCGCCAGCGAGACCAGACGATCGAGGAACTCGTACATTCTCCGACCACGGAGTGTCACCTTGCAGCCGATCGGGAGATTCTCCCGGAGCTTGAAGCCGGAGACGGCCGCCTTCGACAGCGTCGCGACTGGCTTCTGCCCAGTGACCTGCGTGAGGGCGCCGATCGCTTCCTCGAGATACTTCTTTTCAGTGACGGCCACGCCGACGCCCATATTCACGACGATCTTCTCGAGTCGCGGAATGGCGTGGGGGTTGGTGCGATCGAGCGACTTCCCCAAAGCCGGCCGTACCGTCTTCAGGTAATGCTCGAGCATCCGGGGCGTTTCAAGCGTCTCCGCTGCCCCGCCCGCCTCAGCCTCACTCGCCTTGGTCTTCTTCGCCATCGCAACCGTCCTTTTGATTTTCCTGACGACCTGCATCCCGTCCCGAAATCACCCCGGCCACACCAGCATCACGCAGCCGATGCTCACTTCACGGCCTTGGCCGCACGCAGTTTCCCGTTCTCCGCACCACACTTCCGGCACGAACGGAGCCGACTGCCGTCGGCGAGGATCTTGACGCCGAGGCGTGCGGCTTTGCCGCAAGCACCGCAAACGACGAGAACGTTCGAGGCATCGATCGGCATTTCCTTGCTCAGCCGCCCCCCCTGCGGGTTCTTCTGGCTGCGGCGCATGTGGCGGTAGACGCGATTCACGCCCTCCACCACGATCTTGCCGTCGGCACGACGAACGGACAGGACTTTCGCCCGCGTTCCCTTCGCATTGCCGGTCTTGACTTCAACCAGGTCGCCGGTTCGGATCAACATCAGACCACCTCGCTCGCCAAGCTGACGATCTTCATGAAATTACGGTCCCGCAACTCGCGGGCAACGGCCCCGAAAATACGGGTGCCCTTCGGATTCTTGTCGTTGTCGATGATGACGCAGGCGTTGGTGTCGAAACGCACGTAGCTTCCGTCATCGCGACGCGTCGGCTTCTTGCAGCGCACGATCACGGCCTTGACGACGGCCTTCTTCTTGACGTCGCTGCCGGCGATAACGCTTTTCACGCTGCAGACGATGATGTCGCCAATGCCGGCAGTACGCTTCTTGCTGCCGCCAAGCACCTTGAAGCACATGACTTCCTTGGCACCGGTGTTGTCAGCCACGACCAACCGCGATTGCATCTGGATCATGTGGAGGCTCCTTCCCCGGCCTTACGACCGGTCGCCGTGGCTTCCTCGGCCTTGGCTGCCGTTTCCTTGAACTGCGTGGCCCGGGCACCGCTCCGCAGCGATGCCACGTCTACGGCGGTGCTCTTCGTCACCACCCGCACGAGTTCCCACCGCTTCAACCGGCTGCGCGGACGGCACTCGATGATTTCAACCAGATCACCCGGGCCCGATGTCTCGTCCTCATCGTGCACGTGGCAGATCGTGCGTCGATGGAGAATCCGCCCGTATTTGTTGTGACGTACCACACGGGGAATCTCCACCCGCCGCGTCTTGCTCGACGCGGCGCTGGTAACCGTGCCTGTTTCCACTCGCCTTGGCATGACTTCTTCCTGTCTGACTTCTTCCAACCCGCCTCGGATACCCGTCCCGCACGATCACCACCCTCGATCGATGACGCCCACTCGGGCCCCATCGAAGCTCGTCACTTTCCGCTCTGAGTCTGCTTCTTGAACTGTCGCTTCGTGGCCACGCCGGCTTTGCCGGGCTCTTGGATCTTCGCCCGGCCGCTGGCCCGCTTCTTCTTCCCATGCTTGGCGTGCAGCCCGGCATCGTGGTCGGCCTTCGACTCCGCAGGCGTACCATCGGGGTGGGCGGCCGGCGCCACCAGGCTTCCCCGCTGGGCGAGGATCGTCTGGCAGCGTGCAATCGTCTTTCGCTGCTTCCGGACATCCGACGGCGAGGCGAGTTTCTCCGTCTGGGACTGCAGGCGGAGCTTGAAAAGCGTCTCGCCAGCGTCCTTCCAGACCAGCCGGATCTGCTCGTCGCTCATCTCTCGTAATTCGCGTGCTTTGCTCATGTCTGCCGCCCGGGAAGTATTCACTGCCAAAGTAAATTGACTCACTCACAAACCGGTACCCCGGGGCTCTCCGCCCCGACCCCAGCTTCGAGCAGGCCATCACCGCAACCACCGTCCTGCCAACCGTCGCCGTGCCGGGCAGCGGGATGCCCCGCCGCACCAGGCCCGACTCACATCACACGCCGCCTCACGAACCGCACTCGAATCGGCATTTTGTGCGCCAGGCGAGCCAGGCACACTCGCGCCGCTTCCTCGGAAACGCCACCGATTTCGTAGAGGACCGTCCCCGGCTTGATCACGGCCGCCCAGAACTCGGGTTCACCTTTTCCCTTCCCCATTCGAGTCTCGAGGGGGATGGAGGTGATCGACTTATGGGGAAACACGCGCACGTACAGCCGGCCCTCGTTGCGGAGGTACTGGCTGGCCGCGATGCGTCCGGCCTCGATCGTCGCTGCAGCGAGCCAACCCGGCTGTTCGGCTTGGAGGCCGAAGTCACCGAAGACGACGCGGTTGCCGCGAGAGGCATCACCTCTTATACGACCTCTTTGGCTTTTTCGGTGCTTGACCCTCTTGGGCATCAGCGCCATCGCCGCTCTCCTCGTACATGCCTTGGTTGACCCACACTTGAACGCCAATGTTGCCCTGCGCGGTGGGAGCCTCGCAGAACCCGTAATCGATCTTCGCACGAATCGTCGACAAGGGGATCGACCCGGCGCTCCCCTTCTCGCATCGCGACATTTCCGCACCACCGAGCCGCCCGGCAAGCTGGATCTTCACCCCCTTGGCTCCGGCATCCATGGTGGTGTCGATGGCCCGCTTCATCGTGCGGCGAAAGGCAGCCCGCTTCGTCAGCTGGTCGCAGATGTCCTCGGCGATCAACTGCGCCTGAATCTCGGGTCTGGCCACTTCCTCGACCTTGAGGTTGACTCGCCGACCGAGCAGTTGCTGCAGTTCGTCTTGAAGGCGATCGACTTCCTGCCCCTTCCGACCGATGAGCACACCTGGGCGAGCCGAGTGGAGGATCACCTTGACTTCGTCGCGCGTCCGCTCGATCTCGACCTTCGGGATGGCAGCGGCACGATACTTCGTCTTGATGAACCGACGCACCTTGAAGTCTTCCATGAGCAAATCACGGAAATCCTTCTTGGCGGCGTACCACCGGCTCTTCCAAGGTTCGGTGATCCCGGTACGGAAGCCGACGGGGTTGACCTTCTGTCCCATGAACTCGTTCCTGTGTTGCTGAGTTGCTGTGCTGTCGGAAGCGCTGCTTCGCGTTTTGCGTCTCGCCGCGAGGCTCCGCGGCACTCGCCGTCAAGAAACCACGATCACTCCGCCGGCGCTTCGAGCGCCACCTTGATGTGCGACATTCGCCGCTTGATCCCGAAGGCCATGCCACGAGCCCGGGGCCGAATCCGCTTGAACATCGGCCCACCATCCACGCGGGCATCGACCACCACGAGGTCGTCGACTGCGGGAGCCTGCTGATGCTCCGCGTTGCCGAGCGCACTCTTGATCACCTTCTCGAGCATCCGGGCACCACGATGGGGCTGGAAGCGAAGGATGTCGAGCGCCTCGTCCGCGAACTTCCCGCGTACGAGATCCGCCAGCGCCCGCACCTTGCGAGGACTGATCCGTGCAAACTTGTGAATTGCCGTATACGCCATTGGTCACCTCGCTCCCATCGCCGGTTCGCTTTCGCAAACCAGGTAAAGCCGCATCACTTCGCCGCTTCCTTGACCTTGCCGCCGTGCCCGCGGAACGTCCGCGTCGGCGCGAACTCGCCCAGCTTGTGACCGACCATGTCCTCAGTGACGAACACCTTCAGGTGCTGCTTGCCGTTGTGGACCATGAACGTCAGCCCGATGAACTCAGGAACGATCGTGCAGGCCCTCGACCAAGTCTTGATCGGCTCGCGCTTGCTGCCGGCCAACTGGGTCTCGACCTTCTCGTAGAGCCGGGGGTCGATATACGGCCCCTTTTTCGAACTGCGTCCCATGATCTACCGAGCGACTGGCGCTCTCCCCTGCTCCCTGTTGGATCCCTCGACCGACCTCGACACCTCACGCTCACCGATCGAACACCCTGCCATCGACCACCCCGTGCGGCCAGGGCCGCCGCGCGAATGACCGCATCCTACCGCAGCTTCAACTGCCCATAGCGCCGGCTCTTGCGACGCCGAATGATCGCCGACCCGGACGGTTTCCGTGGCTTTCGGGTGCCGCCGCCCTTGGCACTCTTTCCGGTCGGGCTGACCGGATGGCGACCACCCTTCGTCCGCCCTTCACCACCGCCGTGCGGATGATCGATCGGATTCATCGCGGTTCCGCGGACGTGAGGCCTGATCCCCATCCATCGCTTGCGGCCGGCCTTGCCGAGCACCACGTTCATGTGCTCGGAGTTTCCAATGGCACCGATCGTTGCCCGACATGCTGCCGGCACTCGGCGGATTTCTCCACTCGGCAACGTCAACTGTGCCCACTGCGACTCACGGGCCACGAGCACCGCCGATGAACCAGCGGAACGGCAGAGGCGTCCGCCCCTACCTGCCTGCAACTCGATGTTGTGCACCTGCATGCCGAGAGGAATCGCCGACATCGGGAGGCAATTACCCACCTCAGGAGGAGCCTCGGCACCGCTTTGGACCGTGACGCCAACCTTCAGCCCCTCGGGAGCGAGAATGAACCGCTTCTCACCGTCGGCATACACCACCAACGCCACTCGGCAGGTGCGGTTGGGATCGTACTGAATCGAATCGACCTTCCCGGGGACACCGTCCTTGTTCCGACGGAAGTCGATCAGCCGGTAATGCTGCATGTGACCACCGCCGCGATGACGCGAGGTGATCTTCCCCTGGTTGTTACGACCACCCGTCTTCCGCTTGCGGACTCGCAGATGCTTCGGAGCCTCGGCGCCACGCGTGAGTTCCTTGAAATCGGAGACGCTCGCCCCACGGCGGCCGGGACTGGTCGGGTTGTAGTTGCGGATTCCCATGGCTCAGAAGCTCTTGTATTTCGTGGTTCGCGGTTGATCCCTGCGATCGATCGACACTCAGAACAGGTCGATCTTGAAATCGGGCTTGAGGGTCACGATGGCTTTCTTCCAGGCCTTGGCGCTCGTGCGTCGGGTTCGACTGCGTCGCGCCTTGCCGACCCGGTTTTGGACGGCAACCTTCTCGACCTTGACGTTGAACATCTCCTCGACGGCCCGACGGATGTCCGGCTTGGTCGCATCGGTGACGACCTCGAAGGAATAGGCGCCATTCCGCTGGGCGCGGTGCATGCCCTTCTCGGTGACGAGCGGGCGGACGATGACTTGGTGCGAACCAAGCCGCGGATTCAGCATCGGGGGGGGAGGCACGGGTACGGCCATAAATCACTCTCCTCGCGTGGTCTTGCGGGCAGCCGACACCTTCGCCACAGACTTGGAAGGCTTCCGCGCGGCAGAGGCCGGCTTCGCCTTGGCCTTCACTGCGGCGCGGAACGCGTCGATGGCAGCCGTCGTCATCACGATCGTTCGCGGCCGCAGAATCGTCCAGGCATTCAGATCACCGACGGGCGAAACCGAAACGCCCTCGATGTTCCGAGCCGACTTCCAAAGATTGTCGTCGTGCTTCTCGGGGGCGACCAGAACGGTCCGCTCACCAACGCCGAGCGCGCCGAGAAGGCCGCTCACGGCGGACGTCTTGGGAGCCGACAGCGAGAGCGAATCGACGAGACGCACCTCGTCATCGGCGATCCGGGCGGCCAGGGCCATACGGGTCGCAGCCTGCAGCGACTTCCGCGGCATTCGGAATCCGAAGTCCCGCGGACGCTTGGCGAAAATGTGGCCACCACCCCGGCGCGTACCACTGCGGCGACCACCGGCACGGGCATTGCCCGTGCCCTTCTGGCGGTAGAGCTTCTTGGTCGAGCCGGCAACCTCGCCACGCGACTTCGTGCGATGCGTCCCCTGACGCAGATTCGCCTGATACATCACGACAGCATCGTGAAGAAGTTGCTTGTTGACCGAAGGAGCGAGTTCTGCCGGGTCGATCTCGTAGCTACCGACCTTCTTTCCGGCCATGTCATATACGGCAAGATTCACTTCGCACCTGCCTTCTTCTTGGAAACCGGCGCACCCACACCGGCCACCTTCTTGATCAGATTGGTCTGCTGCACCATCACCATCGACCCATTGGGACCCGGAACGGCACCGCGCACGAGAAGGAGATTGTTCTCCTTGTCGACGCGCACGACCTTGAGGTTCCTGGCCGTCGAACGCTCGTTACCGAACCGACCGGCCATCCGCTTGCCCTTGAACACACGGGCTGGAGAGGTATTCATGCTCGTGCCACCCTGATGACGGTGGACCTTCTTGACGCCGTGCGTCGCTCGCTGGCCCTTGAAGCCATGACGCTTCATGACGCCGGCCGTGCCACGCCCCTTCGTCGTCCCGGTGACATCGACACGGGCAACGGCTTCGAAGAGCTCGACGGTGAGATCCTGACCGACCACAAGACCGTCCACCGTGCCACGAAACTCGCGCACGAACCGCTTCGGCTCACACCCGGGCTTCGGCTGGGCCTCGACACCGGCCAGAGCCCGGCGCTGACTGCGCTTGCTTTCGAGACTGGCCACCTGACCGCGTACCGCACGACTCGCCAGACGCCGAGGCTTGTCGAGAAACCCGACCTGAACGGCCGAGTAGCCATCACGCTCGAGAGAGCGGAGAGAAAGAACTTTGCACGGCCCGGCTTCGATGACCGTGACGGGCACCACCGTGCCGTCCGCGTCGAACACCTGCGTCATGCCCACCTTGCGACCCAAAAGCCCCTTACGGGCGGGACGCTCCGCCTTCGCACGCCCGCCGCCGGAGACCTTCCCCCCGACCGCCCCTGCGCCGCCAGTCGTTTCTTGAGCAGCCATGTTTTACGCCGTTGCACGCCGTCGAAACGCCCTCGACCCTCCGCCACAGGGACGAAAGGCCAAGCACGCCTCTGGATCACGCTCGAAGCCGCTGGCTGCGGGAGCACCCGTCACACTCTTCCCCGAAAGAGGAGAGCGGCCGAGCCTTACCCACAACGCCTTCCAAGCATGCCGTGTCGGACGCTCCTGAAAGTTTGAAAAAAACCTGAAACGAGACGTAGCCTCCGGGACGGTTCGCCGCCCGGAAAACAGCCATTACCGAGAAGAAGCCTTGATCTTGATGTCGACACCAGCCGGAAGGCTCAACTTATTGAGAGCCTCGATCGTCTTGGCAGTCGCCTGAACGATATCGATCACACGCTTGTGCGTGCGGATCTCGTACTGCTGACGCGCCTTCTTGTCGATGTGCGGACTGGAGAGCACGGTGTAACGCTCGATCCGCGTCGGCAGCGGAATCGGACCGTGAACTTCCGAATTAGTGCGCTTGGCGGTGTCGACGATCTCGGCTGCGCTCTGGTCAAGCACACTGTGATCGTACGCTTCCATGCGGATACGGATGATTTCTTGGGTCGGCCCTGCCACGGCATGCTCCACTGATGCTGGTCTATCGAACGTGTCGTATCGCCTCTGCCCGACCGACCACTTCAACCGATTTCAACTGCCTGCCGTGAGATTCCCTCGTCAACCAAGAACCTTGGCCCACGAAACCAAGCCACGCCAGAACCGTCGAAAAAACCGAACAAAACCGCCTCGATCGTCCCCGTTCTCCACGACGCCCTCAGCGCCCCGACCCGGCTCCCTCGAACGGGCCTGAGGCCCGGGGAAACCGGTGGAAACGATGCCATTCCTCCGGATGATCTTGGGTGGAGGAAACGGCCGCGACAGCCTCCGGCGACCTTTGCGGGTCACGGGCGTCGCTGCGGGATCGAAGAGGAAAATGTAAGGACGGGGGAGGATGGTGTCAACACGCCCCCCGGCAGCGGCCGGGGAAACCGCTGTGAAGCCGCGTTCCCAGCCGAATTGCCCCGGATTTGTGTCTTCCCGCACCGCGTCGGCGAATCACCGATGGCCGGTCGGTGGTCATGATCGCCGCCATCCGGGGAAACCCTGGTTCTCCCTCCCGAAACCCCGGTATCTCCCGCGGCGACATACCCTCCCCCCCCGAATGAGAGACCGGGCGCTGGTTTTGCCCCCCGCGGTCAGGCACGGGCTTGGATTCGACGGCGCGCGGGATACCTTACCAGTCAGCGGAGATCGTGTTATCCGACCGCTGCCCCAAAGGGGCGATGGCACAAAAACAGCGGAGTTTCGGCCGGAAGTCCGCCACATCGAGCGGCGTACGCACGCCATTCCGCGACAGAACATCAAACCATGGACCGGACATGAAAGCGCTTCTCCTCTCTTCTCCAGGTGAACTTGCGTTCACGGATGTCGATACTCCCTTTCCCGGCCCTGGCGACGTCCGCGTGCGGATCGCTGCCTGCGGGATCTGCGGCAGCGACGTCCACGGATTCACCGGGTCCACCGGCCGCCGCATTCCGCCGTTGGTCATGGGGCATGAAGCGGCGGGGACCGTCGATGCCGTCGGAGAAGGAGTCGACGACCTCGCCGTGGGCACCCGGGTGGCGCTCGATTCGACGGTTTTTTGCGGACTTTGCACCCACTGCGCGGCAGGACAGGAAAACCTGTGCACCGACCGCCAGGTGCTCGGCGTCTCCTGTGGGCCCTACCGTCGACATGGCTGTTTTGCGGAGCATGTCGTCGTGCCACGGAGGGTGGCGTACCCGATCCCGGAGAGCCTCGATTTCATCTCCGCCTCGCTCCTCGAGCCGCTCACGATCGCGCTCCATGCCGTACACCTCGCCAAGGTCGGCCCTGCCACCCGTTCGGCCGTGGTGGTAGGGGCGGGCCCTATCGGCCTGGCGTGCGTCGCGTCTCTCAAGGCCTACGGCGTGCCGCGGATCGCGGCTATCGATCTCGACGAGGGTCGGCTCGCGCAGGCCCGCAAGCTCGGCGCGACCGAAACATTTCCCGCCGGGGACGATGCCGGCGTGAAGGCAGCGAGATGGGGCACGTCGACGACCGATACCGACGGCGCGGATGTCGTTCTCGAGGCGGTCGGGGCCACGGCGCCGGTAAGAACCGCGATCGAGGCCTGCACGCGGGGTGGAACCGTCGTGCTCGTGGGGAACGTCTCCCCGCTGATCGAGCTCCCCCTCCAGCTGGTGGTCACTCGCCAACTCCGGCTCCAGGGCTCCTGCTCGTCTGCAGGGAGCTATCCGGAGGCCATCCGCCTCGTTGCCGAAGGCCGGGTCGACCTTTCCTGCTTCGTCAGTCGCGTGGCGCCGCTGTCAGAGGGGGTGGAATGGTTTCACCGCCTCCACGAGCGTGAACCGGGGCTCGTGAAGGTCGTGCTCACCCCCTGACCCACTGCCCCCCCTGACCCACTCAGTCGAGGAGCGATCGATGCCCCACCCCCACCCCACCGGGCCTGCCCTTTTCGATCTCACGGGCCGCACGGCACTGGTCACCGGAGCCAGTCGCGGCCTTGGTCTGCAGATGGCCGGCGCCCTGGCCCGTGCCGGGGCGGATCTCGTGATCACCGCCCGAAAGATCGAAGATCTGGCTGCCTCCACGGCCGCGCTCGAGGCCCACGGCCACAGCGTCACGCCGCTGGCCCTCGATCTCCGCAGCGAGTCGAGCATCCGCGAATGCGCCGCGGCGGCGATTCAAGCCTCAGGGGCCATCGACATCCTCCTCAACAACGCCGGATGCAACATCCGTAAGCCGGCCGTCGAGGTGACCTGGGACGATTGGAACACGATCCTCGACACGAACCTCAGAGGCACGTTTTTCATGGCTCAGGCCATGGCCCGGCACATGATCCCGCGCAAGCAGGGGCGGATCATCAACATCGGCAGCGTGACGAGCGTCTTCGGCTATGCGGGCTTGACCCCCTATTCCGCCAGTCGCGGCGGCGTGAAGCAGATGACGATGAGTCTTGCCGACGACCTCGGCCCCCACGGAATCACGGTCAACTGCCTGGCTCCGGGGTGGTTTCGCACCGCCCAGAACGACGTCATGTACCGCGACGAGGAATGGATCGCCTACCTCACTGAGCGGATCCCGCTCAAGCGTCCCGGAAAGGCCGAGGACCTCGACGGGGCCGTCGTCTTCCTGGCCTCCGATGCGAGTGCCTACGTCACCGGCCAGACGCTCCTCGTCGACGGCGGGATCACCACCGGTTCGACGCGTGCCCTGCCGCTCAAGAAACCGCAGTGAGCCCGGGTGCCGTGAGCGACTCCACCCCGCCCTCCTCCACGACCCGCAACGGGGAGCTGTTCCATCCGGCCGCCGATGGTCCGTTCTTCGATTGGTCTCCGACCGATCGCGACGGGGGGGGCGATCTGATGTGCGCCGAGCTTTCGCGACTGGCCTACGCACCTCCGCCGCGGATCGAGACGGAACTGCGCCGCATCGGCTTCGAGCTCCTCGCGACCCTCGAGAGCCGCCGGGTGTTCTCCACGCATGCCGCCGCCGACGGCTTCGTGTGCCACGACCGGGTCTCCGCGACGCTGTATGCCGTCTTCCGCGGCACGGAGACGGGAAACATCGACGATCTCCTCGCCAATCTGCTCGTCGATCCGGTGGAGTGGCGCCCCGGGGTCGTCGTCCAGCGTGGGTACGGCCGAACGTTCGACGAATTGCGTGCCCCCCTCGACGCGTGGCTGCGCGACACTCCCGGCCGCACGATCGCCACCGGCCACAGCCTCGGCGGGGCGCTCGCCACCCTCTGCGCGGCCGACTTTCCAGCGGTGGAATTGGTCACGTTCGGTGCGCCGAGGGTGGGCACCGACACGCTTCGCCTCGGCCCCCGCCAGCCGGTCCGCCGCTACGTGCACTGCTGCGACCTCGTCCCCCGCGTGCCCCCGGCCCGGTTCGACGAAGCCGACCTCGAGGACCTCGCCGACGGCCTGCTCGACAACCTCGAACTCCCGGAAGGCTGGCTCGCCGTCGCGTCTCAGGCGGCGTTGCGGCAGTCGGCGCGGATCGCCGCCGGAACCGTTGCCCGGATCGCGGCGGGGCGAGGGTGGGACCACGCCTTCGTCCACCCGGGGCCCTTGGTCTATCTCGACCGCCACGGGGATGTGCACCACCGACCGGCCCCCGAGACGGTCGCCGCCGATCAGCGGCAGGCCCGGAGCGATTACCGGGACGCCCTCGGGATCACCGCGCAGTGGGGCAATGGCACGGTGCTCCTCGAGACCCTTGCCAGCCTCTCCGGAGCCATGCTCCGCGGTGACAAGGACGCCCTCGGGGCCGCTCGCGAACGTCTGTTTGCCGAACTCTCCCGCAGCGATGCCCTGGGCCGCGTGGTCGTTCGCGATCTGGCCGACCACGCC
>Ga0208484_1000028_pt1 | contig 37470 bp, 39 predicted proteins | sample LakMenEpi09Aug11_FD_150682 | JGI IMG/M metagenome (GOLD analysis project Ga0208484, IMG submission 150682) | Freshwater microbial communities from Lake Mendota, WI - 09AUG2011 deep hole epilimnion (SPAdes) | ecosystem: Environmental > Aquatic > Freshwater > Lentic | place: Lake Mendota, Madison... | reverse complement strand
AATTAGATTGGTATAGCCAGATTGATGAATTACACTTTAGAAGCAACTAAGCGTATTTATATAGATTCATAAAGTTAAGTTTAATTCACAGCCTATTTTTCTGAGTTTTAATTTTGTCAATAATTATCAAATGATTAATAAATCCATTCAAACTATGACCTTTGGGCCATTACAGGAGTTAATTGATGATTCTGAGGTAGAAGAAATTTGGATTAACTCACCTAGTCAAGTATTTATTGCCCGAAGCGGACAGAGTGAGCTAACAAATTTGATTCTTACTAAAGAGGTTGTACAAGATCTGATTGAAAGACTTCTTATTTGGGGAGGAAGAAGGCTAGATGTCAGTACACCATTTGTAGATGCTAGGTTGCCAGATGGAAGTCGATTACATGTAGCAATACCTGAAGTAACAGCCTCGGAGTGGGCAATAAATATTCGTAAACACTTAGGCAAGGGAAGTAATTTTGAGGAGCTAGTAACCCTTGGATCAATAAGTGAAGATATGGCTGAGTTTATGAAAAAGGCAATTGATTTAGGATTCAATATTTTAGTAAGTGGTGGCACACAAGCTGGCAAAACTACTTTTCTAAATGCACTTCTAGGTCAGGTATCGCCGATGGAGCGCGTTATAACAATAGAAGAAGTCTTTGAGTTAAAACCAAATCTGCCGGACTGGATTGCACTACAAACTAGAACGGCAAATATTGAAGGCGAAGGTGAGATCTCTCTACGAAGATTGATTAAAGAATCATTAAGAATGAGACCGAGTCGAATAATTGTTGGCGAAGTAAGAGAGGCAGAGGCCCTAGATTTACTTGTTGCATTAAATGCTGGCCTACCTGGCATGGCAACTCTTCATGCCAATTCTGTTCGAGGTGCCATAAATAAGCTTCAGCTATTACCACTATTAGCTGGTGAAAATATTGCACAAAAATTTATAACTCCGACAATTGCAATCAGTATTGATCTGGTAATTCAGTGCTCAATCGATACAAAAGGTAAGAGACGAGTTAGTGAAGTATCTGCAGTAACGGGTCGATGCGAGGACTCAATTATTGAACTGGAATCAATATTCAAATGGGATGGCACAAAACATATTAAAGGGTTAGGAAGCATAGAATCGTTGATATCTAAACGGAATCTGATCAATTAATGAGCTTTATAACTGTAGTAATAATCAATACAATTCTTATATCAGGATTACTATTGGCATATAAATCTTATAAAGCAAAAAAGATTCAAACCCAGCAAGCCAACTCTTGGCCAGAAGTCCTTGATCTAATAATATCTTCACTACAGTCTGGAGCATCAATTTCGGAGAGTTTATCAACTGTTGGAAGAGTTGGACCACTCTGCGTACGCAATCAATTCTTGGTTTTCTCAAATAAAGTTACACAAGGTGAGAGATTTGATTCAGCATTAAACTATCTAAAAGGTGAATTTTCTGATCCAATTGCGGATCAACTCTTTGAATCACTTTATTTTGCTTCATTGTTCGGTAGTAAAAACACTATAAAAGTCTTACGCGAGTTATCTGAATATGTCTCATCCGACTTAGCTCTGCGTGGAGAGATTCAAATTAGGTTTGGATGGATCAAGAACTCAGCCAATTTAGCTGCATTAGCACCATGGCTGCTTTTTCTAATCTTAAGGAGCCAAGAGAATGCTAGGAATGCTTACTTACAACCTGTAGGACAACTGATAATAATATCTGGAGTTATAACAACATTTATCGCATATATCTGGATGCAAAGAATTGCCAAACTTCCTACAGCCAAAAGATTATTCACGCTAGAGATAGTAAATAATGAGCAGAATTAACTTTTATATTTTATTACTAATAGCTCCAGCAATAATTTTTTCCTTAAGATTAATACTTGAAGAATTGGCTAATTCGTTAGCAGTATCTGATTATGCAAAGCAATTAGATTGGCTAAATTCATTGATAAGGAAAGTTTCTGGAACTGAGATCAAGCAGAGTGAGATTAATGAAGAATTAGTCAGTATTTTACAGATGATCTCAATTATGATCTCTTCAGGAGAAAGTCCAATGTCTGCAATGCGTTATGTATCAAAAAGATCTGATGGAATATTGCCAAGGCTAATCAGGGAGAGTTTGAATAAATATGAAGATGGTAGAAGTATCACCCAAACACTAGATTTTCTTGCCACAGCTACTGGCTCAACTCAAGTTCGCAGATTGACTAACTCAATTCAAATCGCAATTCATCGGGGTACTCCGGTGTTAGATGTACTAAATAATCAAGTACTGGCGTTGAACAAGCAGATCAACTTTAATTTAATGAAGCGCTCAGGTAAGAGTGAAATAACCTTATTAATCCCAGTGGTCTTTTTAATACTGCCAGTTTCGATTAGTTTTGCAATTTGGCCCTCACTATATGGCTTAAACCAAGCGGGGTTTTAGCGTAAAAGGTTAGACTGTACCCATGTCTAAAGTTCTATCCTCACTTCCGGTAGGCCAAAAAGTCGGCATTGCTTTTAGCGGCGGTCTTGATACATCTGTTGCCGTAGCCTGGATGAAAAGTAAAGGTGCTAAGCCTTGTACTTACACCGCAGATCTTGGTCAATACGATGAACCAAATACCGAATTAATTCCAGATCGCGCCAAAGAGTATGGTGCAGAAATAGCACGACTTGTTGATTGTAAAGCCGCACTTGTAGAAGAAGGATTAGCAGCTCTTGCTTGCGGGGCATTTCATATAACAACTGCTGGCAAGGTTTATTTCAATACCACTCCACTTGGTAGAGCAGTAACTGGCACCTTACTTGTTAGAGCGATGCTTGCTGATGATGTTTTGATTTGGGGAGATGGCTCAACCTATAAAGGAAATGACATTGAACGTTTTTACCGTTATGGCTTATTAGCTAATCCAAAGCTTAAAATTTATAAGCCTTGGCTTGATAAAGATTTTGTAAGTGAATTAGGTGGCCGAAAAGAGATGTCAAAGTGGCTAGCAGATCATAATTTACCGTATCGAGATTCAACCGAGAAGGCATATAGCACTGATGCCAATATCTTGGGCGCAACACATGAAGCTAAATCACTTGAAAATTTAGATTCTCATATCGAAATTGTGGAACCAATTATGGGAGTTAAGTTTTGGGATCAGTCAGTAAAAATAGATAGCGAAGATGTAACTATTGAGTTTTCACAAGGCCGACCAGTTTCAGTAAATGGTAAAACTATTAAAGATCCAGTTGTATTGATTAAAGAAGTTAACGCAATAGGTGGCCGCCATGGACTTGGCATGAGCGATCAGATTGAGAATAGAATTATTGAAGCAAAAAGTCGTGGTATCTATGAGGCTCCTGGAATGGCATTGCTCTTTATTGCTTATGAAAGATTGCTTAGTGCTATTCATAATGAAGACACTATTGCCACTTACCACGAGCAAGGGCGTAAATTAGGAAGATTTCTATATGAAGGTCGCTGGTTTGATCCCCAAGCATTAATGCTTCGTCAATCATTAACTAGCTGGGTTGCTTCAACTATTACTGGATCGGTGACAATTAGATTGCGTCGCGGCGATGATTATTCAATTATTAATACTAAGGGTGCCAACCTTTCATACTCACCAGAAAAGTTATCAATGGAAAAAACTTCAGATGCTGCTTTTGGTCCCGAAGATCGAATTGGGCAGCTAACTATGAGAAATTTAGATATTGAAGATACTCGAACAAAATTAGATCTTTATGCCTCACAAGGCCAACTGTCTTCATCTGAATTTAAACTAATAAAAGAAATAGAGCAGTAACTACAAAAAACTACGCTCAATCAGCAATTTGTATGACAAAAATCTATTGGTAGACTGATCCTACATTTTCGGGGTCGGTGTAATTCCGAACCGGCAGTTAAAGTCTGCGACCCGCTTGCATCCAGCTAGCGGTGGACTTGGTGAAACTCCAAGACCGACGGTTAAAGTCCGGATGAGAGAAGATGTGTGTAAGTGGCGTGCTGTCATTACGTCATTTTCTTTTGCGCACCCCGATATCTATTTGGGGGCATCTAGTGGATTACTCAGTATTAATGGCACAAGCCAATGAGTTATCTCTGCGCGGATTAGGAAAGACTTATCCAAATCCAATTGTTGGCGCAATAATTGTTGATTCATCCGGAGCTGTAATTTCACAAGATTTTCATGATGGGGGATTACACGCAGAAGCAAAAGCAATAAGTAAAATTGGAGAAATTCCAAAGGGCGCGACATTGATTACAACTTTAGAGCCTTGTAATCACCACGGAAAAACACCCCCATGTTCAGAACTAATAATTAATTCTGGGATCAAGACAGTGGTATTTGCGGTATCAGATCAAAATTTAGTAGCAAAAGGAGGAGCAGACCGTTTAAGAGCTGCTCACATTGAGGTTATAAGTGGGGTCTTGCAAGATCAAGTTTGTTATTCAAATAGATTTTGGCTAAATAAGATTAAGAATAACCGACCATATTTTATTTGGAAGATTGGCATGACCTTAGATGGCAAAATTTCTGCCAAAGATGGAAACTCAAAGTGGATAACTAGCGAATCTTCCAGAGCGCAAGTTTCTAAGTTAAGAAGTCAATCTGATGTAATTTTAATTGGAACTGGAACAGCGCTAGCCGACAACCCCTCATTGAACACAAAAGAAGTAAATGCAAGGCAGCCTAAGAGATTGGTAATGGGCAATAGGTTAATTCCACAAGAAAATAACCTAAACGATGAATCTGCGCAAACTTTTTTTCTTCAAAGTCATGATCTAGATGCGCTATTAGATTTCCTAGCAAAGCTTGAGGTAAATCAAGTCTTGGTTGAGGCAGGTCCGACTTTAGGTACTTTCCTTATGAAATCTGGCGTAATAGATGAAATGCATATTTACCTATCTCCATCCTTACTAGGTAGCGGACAAAGTTTCATTAACGATCTAGGTATCAATTCTTTAGAGAATCGAGTTATGTATAAAGTACAAAGTGCGGAAATAGTTGATACTGACTTAAAAATCATCTTAGTTAAGGATCAATAATGTTTACAGGCCTAATTGAAGAAGTTGGAAAAGTTAAAAACATAACTTATCTAAAAGATTCAGCAAAGATAGAGGTTAATTGCAGTAACGTTATTGGTGATTTAAAAATCGGTGATTCAATCAGCGTAAATGGTGCATGCTTAACTGCAACAGATGTTACAGATTCAGGGTTTACAGCTGATGTTATGACAAAGACTTTGGAATTGACTGCACTAGCAAATTTAAAGATAGGTGATTTATTGAATTTGGAATTAGCTATGAAATTTACAGATCGTTTTGGGGGACATCTAGTCCAAGGTCATGTTGATGCGGCCGCCAAAATTACTGAAATTTCACCATCTATGGAGTGGACTAAATTTCAGATAGAGCTGCCTAACCACCTCTTAAAATATGTAGTTCCTCAGGGATCAATTTGTTTAGATGGTGTTTCATTAACTATTGGCGAGATATTAGGGCAATCAGTAGCAGTTTGGTTGATTCCTAAGACTTTAGAGAAAACTAATTTGGCAGATAAAAAAGTGGGAGATCTAGTCAATGTCGAGGTCGATCTTCTGGCAAAGTATGTCGAGCGATTATCAAAAGGTGGTCAAAGTAATGACTGATGAACTTAAAAAAGCCCTAGATGATTATCGTGCTGGTCGGATGATTATTGTTACTGATGATGAAAAGCGTGAAAATGAGGCTGACCTAGTTTTTTCTGCACAATTTGCTACTCAGGACAAACTTGCTTTCATGATTCGTCATACCTCAGGTGTTGTATGTGTTGCAGTAACTGCTGATAGGGCAAGAACACTTGACTTGCCTCAAATGGTTTCAAATAATCAAGATTTAAAACATACAGCTTTTACAGTTTCAGTTGATTACAAGGCTGGATTGACCACTGGTATAAGCGCAAAAGAGCGTGCTAATACAATTCTTGCACTTTCAGATAATAAAACTACGGCTAATGATTTTGTTAGACCAGGCCATGTATTCCCGTTGGTTGCAGATAGAGCTTTGCTTGCAGGTAGGGCTGGCCATACTGAAGCTGCAGTAGCACTTAGCGCATTAACTGATCAAACTCTGGTGGGTGTTTTATCTGAATTAGTCAATGATGATGGAACCATGATGACCGGTGAAAAAGTAAAAGAGTTTGCCAGATCTAATAATTTACAAATTATTAGCATTGCAGAGCTAACCAGGTATTTCTTAGAATCAAAGATAGTAATAAAGCCAGATTTAGTTGAATATAACTGGAGTGATTTACCAAGAGAAAATAAAGATTGGAAAATAGCCACAGAGTTTGGCTCAAACGGCCATACTCATGCGATTTTATCTTACGGTGAAATTAAGCCAACAGGCATGTTAGTTAGAATTCATTCTGAGTGTTTAACTGGTGAAGCATTCGGATCAACTCGGTGTGATTGTAAAGACCAATTGAATAAAGCGATGGAAGAAATTGAAAGAGCTGGAAGTGGGTTAGTAATCTATCTAAGAGGGCATGAAGGAAGAGGAATTGGATTATCAGAGAAAATTAAAGCCTATAAACTTCAAGATGAAGGTTTAGATACTGTTGAAGCTAATCTTGCACTGGGTCATAGCGCAGATCTTCGCTCATGGGAAGATGCGGCTTTGATTCTAAAAAATCTCAATATCAGTCAGATAAATTTGCTGACAAATAACCCAGAAAAAATTTCAGCTTTAGTTAACAAATCAATTGAGGTTAAGCAGGTTCCAATAATTACTCCTAAAAATGCTAAAAACATGCGTTACTTAGATACAAAGAGAATTAAACTAAATCACATTATGGAGGAAAAATAATGTCCGGATCATCACCTAAAATTGGTGCTTTAGATGGATCGCAATTAAAAGCATCAATTGTTACATCAAGTTGGCACCCAGATATATGCGATGCGTTAGTTAGTGGTGCAAAAAAAGCCTTAGATGAGGCGGGATGCAAAAATGTTTCTTTACATAAAGTTGCTGGTTCCTTTGAGATTCCACTTGCTGCTCAAAAACTATTAGACGCCGGTTCAGATTTAGTAATTGCAATTGGATTAATCTTAAAAGGAGATACTCCCCATTTTGATTATGTCTGCCAGGGTGTTACCAGTGGTGTTATGCAAGTTTCACTGACTAGAAATAAGCCCATCGGGTTTGGTGTTTTAATGTGTGATAATTTGGATCAAGCATACGAACGGTCAGGATTATCTGAGGGTCAAGAGAACAAAGGATTTGATGCTGCAATTGCGGCATTGAATTTAGCTATCGAATATAAGAGTATTTAACGATACTTAAAAGCGATTATCAAGTTAAGGTGCTAATTTAGCTTTCTTGTAATCCATCTGGAGTTCCATGAACTCCCTTTAGATCAGCGCCCAATTTATATCCAATACCATCTCTTTCAATTGGTCTTTTAGATTTATTCCAATTAGGTGGAACCACACCAAGAACTCCCTTTTGAAAATCATCAAACGCTTTTAAAACCTCTGACTTAGTATTCATTACAAATGGACCCATCCAAGCCACTGGTTCTTTAATTGGTAGTCCTCCAAGAATCAATACATCAAGCTCTGGTGATCTAGACTCTTGATCTTTATTTGCTGCTATCACTATTAGATCACCATCTCTATAGGTAACTAATTGACCTGTAGTTATGGAATGTTTCTCATCTCCAACAGTTCCAATTCCATTAAGCACATAAGCTAAAGCATTGTAATTTGGATTCCATGGCAGCCTTAATTCTGCGCCAGGTTGAAGAGTTGCATGCACTAAAGTAATTGGAGTTTGAGTAGATCCAGGGCCTTTGAAACCATTAATCTCACCTGCAATAACTCTTAGTAATGCACCGCCATCAACTGAAGATAAAAGTGCTACATCAGATGCAACTAGGTGCTGATATGCCGGCGGCGACCATTTTTTAGCAGCTGGCAAATTTACCCAGAGCTGAAACCCATGGAATAAACCACCACTGACAACTAAATGTTCTGGTGGAGTTTCTATGTGCAAAATTCCACTTCCGGCAGTCATCCATTGAGTATCTCCGTTAGAGATAGTTCCACCACCACCATGATTGTCATAATGATCAAAGATTCCATCAATAATGTATGTAACAGTTTCAAATCCTCGATGAGGATGCCAAGGTGTTCCCTTTGGCTCTCCGGGTGCGTACTCAACTTCACCCATTTGATCCAGATGAATAAACGGATCTAAATCAGCTAGATCAACACCGGCAAATGCGCGCCTTACTGGGAAACCTTCCCCTTCATGACCTTGCGGCGCAGTTGTAATGCTTTTAACTTTACGAGGTTTTGCAGCTGGATCTGAGATTATGCGAGGCAGAATAGTAATATCTTTAACGGTTACTGCTGGCACGTTCTCTCCAATGTTTTGTAAAGTGAGTCAATCTTACAACTAATAAAGCTGTTTATATATTCCCTAAAGTGATTTTAGTGAGCTAACCACTTTTGTTAGCGAATCCTTTGCATCTCCAAAAAGTAAGGTTGTCTTGGCTTCATAGAGCAACTCATTCTCAATGCCAGCAAAGCCTGGGCGCATTGATCTCTTTAGGAAAATTACATTAGCAGCTAGTGAGACATCCAAGATAGGCATGCCATAGATAGGGCAACCCGGCGTTGTCTTTGCTGCAGGATTTACAACATCATTTGCTCCAACAACTAATACAACATCTGTTTGAGGAAAGGTTGGATTAATTTCTTCCATTTCAACTAATTGCTCATATGGAACATTTGCCTCAGCAAGTAATACATTCATATGACCTGGCATACGACCTGCTACTGGATGAATTCCATAAGCAACCTCTACTCCTTTTGCAGATAGTAAATCAGCTAACTCTCTAACTGTGTGTTGGGCTTGTGCAACCGCTAAGCCAAATCCTGGGACGATTACAACGCGCTGTGCGTAGTTAAGAAGTATTGCAACATCTTCAGCAGATCCAGATTTAACTGGCCGAGTATCAGCTGCACCAGAACTTTGTTGAGTCTTTGCGGTAAAGGCACCAAAAAGAGTTCCAAATATAGATCTACCCATTGCCTCTGCCATTAACTTCGTAAGAATTGTTCCAGATGCTCCAACTAAAGTTCCTGCAATAATTAAAAGTGTAGTTTGTAATACGTAACCAGATGCAGCAACTGTTAATCCAGTAAATGCATTAAGTAGCGAGATAACAATTGGAACATCTGCGCCACCGACAGGTAGAACAAATAAAACTCCAAAAATTAAAGATAGTAAACCATTGATTAATAAAGGCGTGGTTCCACCACTTACTAATACCCAACCGCCACTTGCTAATACACCTATTAATGTCAATGCGATTATTTGTCTACCAAATGGGAAAACAACAGGTCTAGTTGTCATAAGCTCTTGAAGTTTTAAAAATGTAACTATGGAGCCAGAGAATGAAACACAGCCAACAATTACGGTGAAGACTGTGGCAATTACTACTGCAGTTGTGGCATCACTACCTAGCTTTAAGTACTCAACAATTGCAACCAGTGCTGCTGCACCACCACCGACTCCATTAAATAATGCAACCAATTGTGGCATCTGAGTCATCTGAACTTTTCTGGCTGCAGGCACACCAACTAGAACTCCGAATCCAATCGCTGCCAATATCAATGTTTGATTATTTAACGCCCTGCCTTCATTGGCGTAAAAGAAAACAATTACCGTAGCAATTGTGGCACCTAGGGCGCCAATTAAATTACCTCTTCTTGCGGATTTAGGAGAGGACAATCCCTTTAGCGCGAGAATGAAACAAATACCGGCAGCTAAGCCAATTAGATCATAGAGATTACGGCTCATTTATCATCACCTGAATCTTTTTTCCGCTTAGGTTTGCCTTTAAACATTTGCAACATTCGGTCAGTTACAACAAAACCACCAACCATATTTATTGTTGCAAGAATTACTGCCGCTATTGCTAGTGAAATCTCAAGTGTGCTTTTTGCATGATCTGCAACCACAATCGCACCAACTAAAATAACACCATGAATAGCATTTGCACCACTCATGAGTGGAGTATGCAAAGTAGTAGAAACCTTAGATACTACTTCAAAGCCAACAAAAACTGAGAGCAAAAATATGGCAAGAAGTGCAATCTCATTACTCATTAATTCACTTGCCACTATTTAGCCTTCTCTCTTTTAACGCCATTATGAGTTAGCGTGGCCGAATCTATAATTTCATCGGAGAAGTCTGGTTCAATTTGGCCAGTAGCCTTTCCGTCAACACTTTTATTCATTAGTAAAAGTAGATTTACTACATTTCGAGAAAACAACATTGAAGCATGGTAAGCCAATTGGCTAGGTACATCTTTTCCGCCCCAAATTTTTATGCCATTACTTGTTGTCACAATTTCACCAGCAACTGAACCTTCAACATTTCCGCCACTTTCTGAAGCTAGATCAACTACAACAGAGCCAGGAGCCATTTGCGAAACCATGGCAGCAGTTACCAACCTTGGAGCAGTTCTTCCTGGGACTGCAGCGGTTGTTATCAAGACATCAGCTGCTGCAATGTAAGGAGTAAGTAAATCTCTCTGTTTTGCGGCGCGCTCTTCAGTCATTTCTCTGGCGTATCCACCAGCACCCTCAAGTGCTTCTAGTTCTAATGAAATAAATTTTGCACCCATTGATTTAACTTCATCTGCCGAAGATGGGCGAACATCGTATGCCGAAACAACTGCACCTAATCGTTTTGTAGTAGCAATTGCTTGTAATCCGGCAACACCTGCGCCTAGTACAAGAACTTTTGCTGGTGTAACTGTGCCAGCTGCAGTCATAAGCAATGGGAAAAATTTTGGAGAAAGCTCTGCAGCAATAAGTGCTGCTTTATAACCAGCACATAACGCTTGTGAGGTAAGCGCGTCCATTGATTGCGCTCTAGAAATTCTAGGTACTAATTCAAGAGATAGTGCCGTAATTGAGTTGCTAACCGCTGCTTCAATTGAATCTGCGGCAGTTGCTTGAGATAAAAAAGATAATGTTAGTGCGCCTTTTTTTAAACTCTTTATCTGTGAAGGTGTTAGTGGTTGAACAGATAAAATAACATCGCTACCTGCAAGTACATCACCTGATTTTACTTCGGCACCAGCTTCAATAAACTGTTTATCTGAATACTCTGCAGCAACTCCTGCTCCAGACTCAATTACAACTTGATGTCCAGATTTTGTTAATTTTGAAATTATGTCTGGAACTAAAGCAACACGCTTTTCGCCAGATCTGATTTCTTTAGGGACTGCAATACGCATTCGCCTACCTTATCTAACCTTCACTTAATTATTGCCCTTTAGGTCGCCCCTAGTTAGATGGTAGAGCAGAGATTGAATCGTAGTTCTGCGATGAAATGCTTGACGCCAGACAACTGATCTTGGCCCATCAATAACCTCAGCAGATACCTCTTCCCCTCGATGGGCAGGTAAACAGTGCATAAAGATCGAATCACTTGAAGTAAATGCCATTAACTCTGGAGTTACCATAAATGGTTTTAGAGCTGACATTTTTTCTGCCCGATCAGATTCAGAATCACCCATGGACATCCAGACATCTGTGTATACAACGCTCGCTCCGGTTACTGCAGCTTTCACATCATTTAGAACTTCAATCTTTGCTCCTGATTTATTAGCAATTTTATTGGCAGCATCAACAACTGAACTATTTGGGGCCCATTTACCTCCAGGCGTAGCAACAACAATATGAGCTCCCATTGTTGCTCCCATAATTAACCAAGCAGTTGCAACATTATTGCCATCGCCAACATAAACAAACTTTCTACCTGAAATATTTTTACCAAAGTTTTCTCTTATCGTTAGCCAATCTGCCAATAATTGTGTTGGGTGATCATCATCAGTTAATGCGTTTATAACTGGAACTGATGCGCACCTACCAAGTTCATCAACATCAGATTGAGCAAAAGTTCTTACAATAAGCGCACTACAAAACCCAGAAATTATTTTCGCAGTATCTGAAATAGTTTCGCCTCTACCGATCTGTAATTCATCACCTCGTAAGAAGACTGGGGTGCCACCTAAATGGGCAACTGCCGTTTCAGAGGCTAAACGAGTTCGAGTAGAAGACTTAGTCATATAAATTGCAACAGTTTTTTTAGATAGGGCTTTCTTGGAGCGTAAAGGCTTGCTTGCAAACTTGGCGGCAGTATCTAGCAATAGCTCTATATCTGCCTTTGATAAGTCGGCAGTGCGTAGAAGATCCTTTAACTTTGTGCTCACTGGTAAATGGTAGGCGATATTTTTAGATTAGGATTTGCCTATGGGTTTTCTTGATGATTTACGCGGTAAATCTGGTAAATCAGGGGTGCTAGAAGATGAAAGATTGGCATCAACTGATGAAGGCGATCATGAGCGATTTTCACATTATGTAGACAAAAATAAGATCACCGAATCTGCTGTAACTGGAAAACCAGTTCGCGCCCTGTGTGGTAAAAAATGGGTTCCAAATCGAGATCCTCAGAAATTTCCAATCTGTCCAACATGTAAAGAGATTCATGCTCGCTTAAAGTAATTTCTCAGAAATAAGCGATACCCTAAAATTCATGGGATCGCGTAAATTATTTATAACCTTACTTTCAGTAGTTTTATTATTTTCAACTAGCATCCCAGCATCAGCAGATAAGCCACCAAGAAGAATACTTTCTGGTTGGTTGCCGGACTATTCACTTAGCAGAAACCTCCCAACAGTTGAAGGAAATCTGGACCTAATCAGAGATGTATCTCCATTTTGGTATGGATTAACTGGAGAGAATTCGATTAAGGATAAATACGCTTTAGGTCGATACACAACACCAAAAGAAAGTGTGATTGCAAGATTAAAATCAAATAATATTTTGTTATTACCAACGATTACTGATGATAATGGGAAATTAGTACTTGCAAATATGCTGGCAAGGGAGAGTGCTAGAAATAATATTGTTCAATCACTTAAGTCATTAGTTTTAAAACATAACTATGATGGAATTGATTTAGATTTTGAAACCTTTTATACAAAAGATGGTAGATCGAGTTGGCCAGCTTTAAAGCCTAATTGGATACTGTTTATCCAACAACTCTCTAATGAGTTACGAGCACAAGGAAAATTACTATCAGTCACAACTCCACCAGATTTTGCAAAGGAAACAAAACGTGCTGGTAACTCTGTTTACTCATGGGCAGAGATAGGACCATACATTGATCGATTAAGGATTATGGCTTATGACTTTTCTACTTCTAATCCCGGACCAATTGGTCCAATTGCCTGGACAGAAGATGCCGTTAAGTATGCAGTAACCCAAATGCCAGCTTCAAAAGTATTTCTTGGTATCCCTGGATATGGCCGTGATTGGGTAACTAAAGTAGAAGGAGTCTGTCCTACTGCGTTTGCATCCTCTGTAATAGTTGGTGCAAAAGCAGCAGTAGTTATGCGAGAGGCGTTAAATCTTGCAAGAAATAACAATGCCGTACCTATCTATAACGATAAACATGCAGAATCTACTTTCACATATAGGAAAACTTATATGGATCCAACAAATTCATCTATTTTCTGCACAGCAAGTAGAACTGTTTGGTTTCCAGATGAAAAAAGTTATGCAGTTCGCACAAATTTAGTTGGAAAGTATCGTTTGGGTGGGATTGCTGTTTGGACATTTGGTATGGAGAATGTAGCTGCAATGAGTGCGGTTCGAGAGATTGCTAAATCAATAGCCCCAGACCAAGTAGTGGCTACAATTTCAACTGATTTAGAGCAAATACCTTATGGATCAATTGTTAACCTAAATGCTTCATTTAAATTACCAGATAAGACACCAGTTTCTGCCTTAAATGTTAGATTTGAAATTAAAAATAGTAATGATACAAATTGGCGAAGTATCTCTGTAGGTACAACCGATGCAGCTGGATTAATTTCACTACCGGTAGTAATCGGTGAAAAGAGTTCAATTAGATTAGTTTCAGAGGGAAGTTGGGAGCGAGATGAGGGAAAAACGGCAGAAAAAACAATCTCAGTTGTCCCAAAAATAGTGCTGCCATTGCCAACCTCAGTAAAGGTTGGCGCAACCTACCCAGTTACTGGTCAACTATTTCCTAGGGTTGCTGGAGTAAAACTTTCAGTAGTCCAAGATGGCAAGCCGGCCGCAAGTGTGACTACCGACAACAACGGAAGCTTTACCTTTAATATTGCACCCGCCACTACCGGAGTGCACACCTACCAGCTCCTAATGAATGCTAGTCCAAAAAATTCTGCCGCCAGTAGTGAGATCTTTACCATTTTGGTTAGATAATTGGGGCATGAGTTCGCAAACCCAAGTCGAAGAGGTTTTAGATTTAAGTAAATTTTTCGATCATTTATGGGTAACTATTGTTTGGGATGATCCAGTTAATTTGATGAATTATGTTACCTATGTTTTTATAAAACTATTTGGCTTCTCAAAAGAAAAAGCACATGAGCTTATGATGCAGGTTCATAATGAAGGAAAAGCAGTTGTGGCATCAGGTACTAGAGAAGAGATGGAAAGAGCTGTACAAAGATTGCATGAACATGGGTTATGGGCAACATTACAAAGAGAAGACCATGGGCGAGTTTAAAGGTTCTCCGCTTACGGGCGATCTATCGGTATCACTAAGTAATGATGAGTTACATATCCTTATAAATTTAGTCGAGCAATTACTTGAACTCTTAGGCGAAGGCAACTTCAACCATCACTACCAATCTGATGATCCATTCGCACAACTTATGGCCGCAAGTATGGGTAACTTTGAATCACCAATTTCACAACCAGAAGATCCAGTACTACGAAGACTTCTACCTAATGCCTACTCAGATATTGAAAGTGCGGATGAGTTTCGTAAATACACCGAGCCTGCGCTTAGAAAGTTAAAGCAAGATCATCTGTTCTATCTACGGGAGCAATTAGTTTTTCCAGTAGATCATGAGCTAGAAAGAGCAGATATTGCAGTTACTGATCCAACTCAATGGCTGATTGCAATTAATGATATTAGATTGGCACTTTCAGTCAGATTAAATATTGATCAGAGTAGCTTTGAAAAGTATGAGTTGATGTTAGATACTGATCAACAGAAACCACTTTTTGCAGTTTATTTCTGGCTAGGTGGAATCCAGGAGAGCTTGATTAGCCATATATAAATAAAAAAAGCGGGGTCAATTTCTTGACCCCGCTTAAATTAATCTAGACGATTAGTGATCGTCCTTCATTCCCTCAGCTACGGATTTCATCCTTGCAATCTTTAGGATTGTTAGACCAAATACGCACTTAGCTAATACGTCTGCGATTGTGTAACCAATCTGACGATTAACAAACGCTGCCGGATCCAATGCATCTTGACCAAGAATTGGTAGAAGGTATGCGATTGGATAAACGCCCCAAGTTGCGATCAATAGCAAACGTAGACGACCTACAGTCGCAGCTACTCCTGCTGGTTGACGATCTAGAGACTTTGAAAGCTCGACGAACAATACATACAGAATGTATAGGAAAGGTATTGTTGACAATACACCCCATAGAACCTTGGTGTTGTTGTCAGTTGAAATCTCACCTGGGTAACCAAGTGCGATCATTGCTGCTGATGCAGGCACTAAGCGGGTAATCAATGAAGAAGCCGCTGCCTTAGCAAGAGCAAGTACTGCAATTACTTCTACTAGAAGTAGAGGTACTGTCAGAATCCAGTCAACGTAGCGATATCCCTCGTTGAATGCTCCTTTGCCAGTTCCAACTTGTACTGCACCATTAGCGTATGAATCATCAAATGAATTGAAAATTCTCCAGTAGTGGTATGCAGCAATAAATGTCACCATTGATGACATTACAAGTGCTGTGCGGTACTTAGGTAGTACACGAGATTGTGCAACTAGTGTGTAGATTGTGCAGGCAAGCATTGATACAAGTCCAAATGAAAGAACGTTGTAAACAATTCCGAACTGATCTGCAGATAATGCAATTGAGTTCATCTAAAAAGCCTCCATAGGCATTTAGTTTGCTCATATCCTTTTGGATACAAGCCAGCAAAGATTCGTAACCTCATATGCAGGCTACGACTAATTGCCTAGGCAATAGAGTGGTGGTTACCTGTCAGTTCATCAAGACAATCCACCCCAAATTCCCCTTAATTCTTAAGATTTCTCAGGTAAAAGAGGGCAAATCGGACATTTTCTGAATAACACTACTTCTGATGGCTGCATTTACACTTACCTCAAATGGCAATCAACTCTGCAGCTAATAAGAATGCACCGATCGGAATCTTTGATTCTGGAGTTGGTGGCTTAACGGTTGCACGAGCAATTATCGATCAGCTACCGGGTGAATCGATTCTTTATATTGGCGATACCGCCCGTGGCCCATATGGCCCAAGACCACTTGCTCAAGTTAGAACTTACGCGCTAGAAATAATGGACCAATTAGTTGCCGCTGGTGTCAAAGCAATTGTGATTGCTTGCAATACTGCAAGTGCTGCAATGCTTCGTGATGCCCGCGAGCGCTACACCATCCCAGTAATTGAGGTTATTCAACCTGCAGTTCGCCGAGCTGTCTCTGCTTCTAGAAGTGGCAATATAGGCGTCATTGGCACAACCGCCACCATTGATTCCAAAGCTTACTTAGATGCATTTGCTGCGGCACCGCAATTAAAAATTACCTCTAAAGCCTGTCCACTATTTGTTGAGTTTGTCGAACAGGGTAAAACCTCAGGGGATGAGATTACAAAAATTGCCCAAGATTACTTAGCCCAAATGCAGCAGGCCAAGATTGATACTCTCGTCTTAGGCTGCACCCACTATCCATTGTTAACTGGTGTGATCTCCTATGTCATGGGAAATGATGTCACCTTAGTTTCCAGCGCTGAGGAGACGGCAAAGGATCTGTATAAAACCTTAGTTGAGGCAGATTTATTAAGTACCCAAAGCTCACCTGCCACACATAGATTTGTGGCAACTGGGGATGCAAGCAGTTTTGCCGCTTTAGCACGAAGATTTCTAGGCCCAGAGGTAGTATCAGTTACTAATAAGATTTAACATCCAAGAGTTAACAACTTTAAAAGTAGAACTAAGCGCTTAAATTTAACTAGAGAAAAAAAGAGGAGATAAATCATTAGCAGAATCGATGGCAGATCAAGTGATCAATTACGGCCAATAAAATTTACCCGCCATTGGTTAGATAATGCCGAAGGATCAGTCCTAGTTGAGTTTGGTAAGACTAGAGTTTTATGTGTTGCATCCTTTACCCCAGGAGTGCCCCGCTGGTTAGTTGGTAAGGGTGAGGGTTGGGTAACAAGTGAGTACGCCATGTTGCCTAGAGCTACCCATACTAGATCTGACCGCGAGAGTGTTAAGGGCAAGTTAGGTGGCAGAACTCAGGAGATCTCCAGATTAGTTGGCAGATCCTTACGTGGCATCGTAGATATGAAAGCATTAGGTGAAAACACAATTGTGATTGATTGTGATGTGTTGCAAGCAGATGGTGGCACTAGAACAGCTGCGATTACTGGGGCATATGTTGCCCTAGCGGATGCGATATCTTGGGCGAAATCAAATTCCCACATTGCCGAGAAATCAAATCCCTTAACCCAATCAGTTGCGGCAGTTTCAGTTGGAATCATAGCTGGTATACCAACCTTAGATCTTTGCTATGAAGAGGATGTTGCTGCTCAAACTGATATGAATATTGTCTGCACCGGTGATGGTAATTTTATTGAGGTGCAAGGAACTGCTGAAGGAAAACCATTTGATCGCAATTTACTAGATCAATTATTAAATTTAGGTGCTAAGGGCTGTGCTGATTTAACAAAACTTCAAATCCAATCCTTATCTAAATAATTTTACAAAATGTCTAAGTTGGTTTTAGCATCAAAAAATACTGGCAAGATCGCAGAGTTGGAAAGATTACTTAGTAATTTAGCTGCTGATATAAAGATTCTAGGTCTAGCTGATTTTCCAGATCTACCTGAGGTAGTTGAAAGTGGAAACAGCTTAAGTGAAAACGCTTGGCTAAAAGCTAGGCAAATATCAGATTTTACAAACCTACCTGCCTTAGCAGATGACAGTGGATTATTTATTGATGCACTAAATGGTGATCCTGGAATTTACTCGGCCAGATACGCTGGCTATGGCGGATCGGATGCCAAGATGAGGGATAAATTGAATATTGAAAAAGTCTTAACGCAATTAGCTAATACACCAGCTGGCAGCCGGGGAGCACAATTTAAAACGGTGGTCGCCTTTTACCAACCAGCTGCCGGCGGCCATAAAGCCGAGCACCAGATGCTAGGTGAGTTAAAGGGTGAAATTACTCAACAATCACATGGTGATAATGGCTTTGGTTATGACCCGATCTTTTTGCCAGAAGGTTTTGATAAAACTTTGGCGCAATTATCTCCTGCGGTAAAAGATGAAATTAGCCATCGCGGGCGGGCATTACGGGCAATCGCACCGCTTCTACTTGAACTGCTCTAATTTCATTCGAATAAATCACGCACTTGGTGTTGTATCCTTATCTCATCCTTCCCTAGGAATACCTTCATCTAAATAAGGTTAGTGAACTTAACTAGCGTAAATGACTAAAGGAGTTTTAAGTGGCAGCAAAGAAGAAAGCAGCTAAGAAAGCATCTGCAAAACGCAGTGTTAAGAAGAGTGTTAAAAAATCTTCAGCTAAGAAGAGTGTAAAAAAATCTTCTGCTAAGAAAAGCGTAAGAAAGAGCGCAAAGCGATCAGCCCGTTCATCAACTCGGTACTCAATACCAGCAGTACCAGTTAGCGGATCATCACGATCTTCAATCTCATCAATTTCAACTACCCCAAGACCTGCTGCATCCGCTAGAACATCCTCAGTTAGCAAGAGCAGTGGTGCAGGATCCTCTAAGGCTGTTGTGATCGCAGTAGTAGTTGGTATTTTAATTCTGGCAGTTGCAGTTATTTCTCAAAATTCATCTTCTGAGTCAACAACTGTTACACCAACACCAGTGGCTTCAGAAAGTAATACACCAACTGAACAGCCAACAACTGAACCAGGTGAAACTCCAATTACAGCTTATGAAGCTCCAGTAGGAATCGTTTCAATTTATAACGAAACTGGCGCCATGGTTAATTGGAAAGCACCAGCAGCATCTGCTGGTATTACTGGCTACAACGTTGAATTACGCGATAACGGCGTAGGCGATTGGCGCTTGGTAGCAACTGTGCCAGCGAGCGAGTTCAAGCAACAAATTACTAAGAACGATACATCTGGTTGGGTGCAGGTAAAAGTCTCAACAGTTTATGCAGATGGTGAAATTGTAGAAGGTAAGGTTCATGGTTTGCCAGGTAGCTGGTCTTAAACCGTAACAAGTAATTTAAATAACCCCTGAGAAATCAGGGGTTATTTTTTTACAAATTATTTAATTAGTGCACTCAATACTAAATCTACATAAACATCTGAACCTAATGGACTTAAATGAATGCCATCTGGTGCAAATAACTCTGGACGATCTTTCGAAATTCGATCCCAATCAATTAAGGTTACTTTTGAATAAAGGGATGAAACTTTAGAAATAATCAAATTATTTTGCTCTCGCCAAGGTCTTGGAACGGCAGTGTTCACCACAATAATTTGGGGTTGGTTTTTAACAACCTCAAAAATATCAATCACTGTTTGTTCAGAAAGAGCATTGTTATTTCCTAGATTAAAGATAACTGGTGATTCTGGCACTGCAACTTGGTCTACCCGGACTGCTGCTAACAATTCTGGAGCTTGTCGGCCAACTCGGGCATTGACCAATGAGACATGCTCTTTACTCTCTAATTTACTTCTAATTCCCAAAATTACGCTATCGCCAGTTACCCAAAGTCCAGTTGTGTCAGCGAGATCTTTCTGTTCAAAATTCTGATCACTTGCACCTTGGGCTATATCGGTAGCAATCTGCTCTCCCTTATTAATAGCCTGTATTGAAATAGATGATGTAATGGCAAGCACAACTATTACTGAAGCCACAATAGATATTTGCTGGCGAAGTTTTACTTTAGCTGAGCGATACTTCATTCCTCTAAACCAGTTTTGAACTACTCCTTGGCGAAATGGAATCTCTACCCAACGAAGTGAGATATCAGCTAGCGCCAGTACCAGTAAGACCCTGGCTAAATAAAGCGCCCAAGTTTCACCAGTTAAATCAACGCTGGGACGGGTGACTTGAAAAATAACCCAGTGCCATATGTATATTCCATAACTTCTCTGCCCTACCCAGCGAAAGGGGGCACTACTAATAATTGGGGCAAATCTTGATGCTGGGTGAACTAACGAGATAATTACCAAGCACCCAAATACTCCAGCTAATGGAAAAGCGATTTGATAAAGGTTGGCATTGTTTGCATCTATAAACAAAAATGTGGCAACTAAACCTAATAAACCAGCTACACCAATTCCATCAATTACATCTTGAGCTCTTTTTTCTATATCTGCACTTAGATTTTGTGGAATCCAAGAGACAGCAAGTGCTGATCCTAGGAATAAGCCAATCGAATGAGTATCTGTACCGAAATAAATATGACTAACTTGCTGAGCATTTGATTGATCTAATTGGAAAGAAACAAAAAATAATGCAACACCAGATACCATGGCAATAATTAATGCCGAACGAGCAATATGCCTTTTGCCAAAATACTTTAAAACTGTAAGTAAAATGATGGGCCAAATTAAGTAGTACTGCAATTCAACAGCAAGTGACCAAGTATGTTGAAGCAGTGGTGGTCTGCCAATAGTTTCAAAGTAATCTTGCTGTCTGGCAACTAGTGACCAGTTCATCGTGCCAGTTAAGACATAGGGTAGATCAGTCAAAAATCTTTTTATTGCCTCCGGTGCCCAAACGCCAATGAAAATAATGGTGGAGATAACCATGAATAATAAACCTGGGTAGATTCTCCTTAATCTTGCAGCATAAAATGCACGTAGATCTAATGCGCTAGATTGATTTATTGAATCCAGAATTAAACGAGTAATTACATATCCAGAGATTACAAAAAATAAATCAACTCCTAGAAATCCACCTGGAATCCAAGAGATGCCTAAGTGATAGAGCACCACTGCAGTAACTGCAATTGCTCTTAGGCCATCAATTGAGGAGATATGGCGGATGCCTATTTTGCCAGTTGTATTTTTTGAACTCATAAAAATATCACCTAGATGAAGTTATTAACTTCAACTTTTAGGTTACTTCTTTTTCTTGTTTTTACTGTTAGCTGTTTTTTGTTTTCTAGCTGCAGCAGCAGCTGCTTTTTTACCAGCGCCTGGCACATATGTTTTCCCGGCAGGTCTATTTTGGCCATCTAGATTTGCGTTAATATCCATTTGCAATTGTGAAAGTCGATCAAAGGCGTGCTTTAGTTTTTGTCTTGACTCCTGAATTGCATGCTCTGCTGCATTTAAAGAAGCATTCTGCGCTCTGTGTAATCTTTCGGCCTCAGAGATTGCAGAAGATAACCAAGAGCGATAATCGATAATATTCTTTGACGCATCTTCAATTAACTTTTGAGCATCTCGTCTTGCTGCTGTAGTTACATGAGCAGCCTCACGAGCTGATTTATTTAATATCTCGTCAGCTTTACCTTCGGCATTAATAATAAGTTCAGCTGCATCATCTTCGGCTGCTGATATATATTTACGACCTCGGGATTCAGCCGATGAAAGAATGCTTTTAGCTTTAGATTCAGCACTATCTAATTTTTCTTTGGCTGCTCTATTTGTTTCATTTACAATCCTAGATACCGCAGTATTGGCCTTAGCTTCACGTTGTTGAGCAGATTTAATAATGCTCATTGCAGTTTCAGTAGCTAATATTTCAAACTCTTCACGGCTTAATCCCGTGATATCACGTCTGGAGCGAAGATCATTTAACTGACTTTCTAGCTCGCGAATTCTTTCTAACGCATTTTGTGATGGCGCAGGCTTACTCTCATCCTCGCCCTTAAATCCAACCCATGATAAGAAATTTTTATCTGCCATGCCTCTAGCCTTCCCTACAAAATTATTAAATACAACTGGTGCGGGAGGTGGGACTTGAACCCACACGCCGAAGCACAGGTTCCTAAGACCTGCGTGTCTGCCATTTCACCACTCCCGCATTGCTAAGTAAGTGAGGGGCAAAGATTACGGCTTAAATAGCGGCATCACCAAAACTCAGCGACCTTTAGCAAGCTCAAGCGGGTAACCTTGCTCAAATGAGTGCAGATTCAGTGCAAAGTGAGGTTGCTGCGGCAATCCATAAAGCGCTGGAAATTGCCAAAAAATCCAACTTACTTCAGTGCCAGATTCCCGCTCAAATAATTTTAGAACGACCAAAAAATCGCGACCATGGAGATTATGCAACCTCAATTGCGTTAACGCTAGCAAAACAGGCAAATTTGCAGCCGAGGGTGATTGCGCAGGTGATTATCGATTCTATGAACAGTAATAATTTATTAACCCCGGCAGGCATAAGCAAGACTGAAATTGCCGGGCCTGGATTTATAAATATAACTTTGGCGACCGCCAGCCAGGCTGCAATTATTCCTAAAATTATTTCTGCTGGAAAAGAGTATGGCTCTAGTAATTTGCTAGTTGGAAAAAAGATAAATCTAGAGTTTGTAAGTGCAAACCCAACTGGGCCACTTCATTTAGGACATACTCGTTGGGCAGCTGTTGGTGATTCATTAGGCAGAGTTTTAAGTGCAGCTGGCGCTGAAGTTACACGTGAGTTTTACGTTAATGATCGCGGAAATCAAATGGATTTATTTGGCGCCTCAATTAGGGCAGCGGCATTAAATCAACCACGACCTGAAGCTGGTTATCACGGTGAATATATTGAAGATCTAGCAAACCAAATACAAAAAAGTAATCCCGACTTAATTAGCTTGCCAGAGAGTGAATCTATCGCTGCTTTTCGCGATGCTGGCTACAAACTTCAATTAGCTCAACAAAATAAAGTTTTAGATAATTTTGGAACTCATTTTGATGTTTGGTTTTCAGAAAAAGCGTTATATGAGAATAATTTCTTTGATCATTCATTGAATAAATTAAAGGCGCAAGGGCATGTATATGAGTTAGAGGGTGCTATCTGGCTCAGAACTACAGACTTTGGTGATGATAAAGATCGAGTAATGATTAAATCAGATGGTTCATTTGCATACTTTGCATCAGACTCTGCTTACTATGTGAGTAAAAGAGAGCGTGGATTCAATCTTTGTATTTATATGTTGGGGGCTGATCACCATGGATATGTCGGAAGAATTAAGGCGATAGCAGCATGTGCTGGTGATGATAAAGATAAAGATGTAGAAATATTGATTGGCCAGATGGTAAAAATTATTGAAGGTGGCGAAGAAATAAAACTTTCTAAGCGGGCTGGCACAATTATTACTTTAGAAGAGTTAGTAGAAAAAGTAGGCAAAGATGCTGCTAGATACACTCTAATTAGATTTCCTACCGATACACCAATGGTTATGGATGTTGATTTACTACGAAAAAATACAAATGAAAACCCTGTCTATTATGTGCAATACGCACATGCTCGAATTTGTGCTGTTCTTAGAAATGCTAAAGATTATGGAATTAATTATGGAATCAAAAGTTTTAATCCAGAGCTATTAGTTCATGAGCGTGAACGAGAATTAATTGGACTATTGGCAGAGTTTCCAAGAGTGGTCTCAGCTGCTGCACAAGCAAGAGAGCCACATCGAGTTGCTAGATATATTGAAGATTTAGCAAGTCAGTACCATCGCTTTTATAACGATTGTCGAGTACTGCCATTAGGGGATGAAAAACCGACTGAATTAAACTCTGCCAGAGCCACTCTCTGCCTTGCTACCGCACAAGTTATTAGTAATGGTTTAGATTTACTTGGTGTTAGTGCTCCGGAGAAGATGTGATGAAAAGCAATAATTATCCAACCTCATTATTCTCAAGCAATTTACTATTTGCTAAGGAGAATGAATTTGGCGGTGATCTTTCGATCGCCGGCTGCAGTGCCCAAAAACTAGTCAAAGAGTTTGGTTCACCTACTTTTGTAATTGATCAGGATGATTTTTACTTACGGACTAAAGCTTGGCAGGCAGCTTTAGACTCAGAGTTTGAAGATTGCCAGCTTTACTATGCGGCAAAGTCTTTTATAAGTATTGAAGTTGCTAAATGGCTTAAAGAATTAAATGTTGGTATTGATGTTTGCAGTGCAGGTGAATTACAAGTGGCTTTGGCTGCGAAATTTCCACCTGCGGCGATTGAATTTCATGGAAATAATAAATCAGAGGATGAGATTAAGTTAGCTATTACATCAGGTGTAGGCACAATAGTTATCGACTCGTTTGACGAGATCACAAGAGTCTCATCGATTGCGCAAAGTCTAGGTAAGGTTCAAAAGATTTATTTAAGGCTTACTCCTGGTGTAGATGCACATACTCATGAGTTTATTTCTACTGCACATGAAGATGTAAAATTTGGATTTTCAATAGCTTCTGGAAGTGCCAGTGAAGCAATTGAGCGGTGCATGTCAGAAAAATCTTTAAACTTAGCGGGAATCCACTCTCACATTGGTTCTCAAATTTTTGAGATAGATGGGTTTTCATTAGCGGCTAAACGATTAATCGAAGTACTAGTTACATTTAAAGCCAAGTATGGAAAAGAGCTTGCCGAACTAAACATTGGTGGCGGATTTGGAATTGCTTATACTAAATCTGAAACCTCGATTGCACCTGATTATGTAATCCCCGCAATTGCGACAGTGATTAAGGCAGAGTGCAAAAAAGCTGGGATCTCTATTCCAAAGATTTCAATCGAGCCAGGCCGGGCAATTGTGGGTCCAACCACAACAACAATTTATACCGTTGGGACAAGTAAGAATGTAGTTTTAGATGATGGTTCAATTCGTCGATACATTTCAGTTGATGGTGGCATGAGTGAGAATATTCGACCTGCTTTGTATGGTGCAAAATACTCTGTATTTTTAGCAGATAGAGTTTCAAGTGCAAAACCAGTCAAAAGCAGATTAGTTGGAAAGCATTGTGAAACTGGAGACATTTTAATTTTAGATATTGACTTACCCGAAGATGTGAAGGCAGGTGACTTACTTGCTATGCCAGCAACCGGAGCTTATGGCCGGAGCATGGCAAGCAACTACAACCACATGCCACGTCCAGCAGTAGTTTCAGTGCAAAAAGGCAGCGCCAAATTGATTGTGCGCAGGGAAAATGAGCAAGATTTGCTTAATCTGGATGTAGATCAAGCGCCACGGCAACTGTCATAAGTTTGAGATACTTACTTCCATGAAAACACTGAAAGTAGGGATGCTGGGCTGCGGCGTTGTTGGGCTACAAATCGCTCGACTACTTGTTAGCAATAAGGCAGACCTATCTTCTAGAGCTGGGGCAAATTTAGAATTAGTTAAAATTGCAGTTAGAGATATCAAAACAAAGCGCGAGGGTGTCTTAGCAAATTTATTTACTACCGATTCAAATTCAGTTGTTTCTGACCCAGATATAGATTTAATAATTGAAGTAATCGGTGGGATCGATCCGGCAAAAGATTTGATTCTTACTGCAATTAAAAATGGAAAATCAGTTGTGACTGCAAATAAGGCATTGCTAGCTAAACATGGGGCCACTTTGTATGCGGCTGCTGATAAAGCGAATGTAGATTTATATTATGAAGCGGCAGTTGCTGGCGCAATTCCAATTCTTCGTCCATTACGAGAATCACTTGTCGGAGATCATGTTTTAAGAGTAATGGGAATTGTTAATGGCACAACTAACTACATCCTGACAAAAATGGATGAAAACGGCACAGCATTTGCAGATGCACTAAAGCAAGCACAAGATCTTGGTTTCGCCGAATCTGATCCAACTGCTGATGTTGAAGGTATTGATGCAGCTGCTAAGGCAGCTATTTTGGCTAGCCTTGCTTTCCACTCAAGAGTCACAGATGCAGATGTTTACCGCGAAGGAATTTCAAAAATAACTTCTGCTGATGTGAAGGTAGCTAAAGCTATTGATATGGTAATTAAATTGTTAGCGATCGCAGAGTTAACTGCTGATGGAAGTATTTCGGTTCGAGTACATCCAGCTTTAATTTCAAGGGATCACCCACTTGCATCAGTTAGAGATTCATTTAATGCCGTCTTTGTGGAGGCCGAATCTGCTGGCCAAATGATGTTTTATGGTCGAGGTGCTGGCGGTGAGCCAACTGCAAGTGCAGTGCTTGGTGATCTAGTAGCGGTTGCTCGGCATAGAGTTTCAGGTGGACTAGGTCCAAAAGAAAGTGATTACGCAGATCTCAAAATTGCACCGATCGGTGAGACTAAAACTCGGTATTTAATTAGATTAAATGTGGCAGATAAGCCTGGTGTACTTGAATCTGTAGCCCATGTTTTTGCCTCTCATCAAGTTTCTATTCAAACTGTTCGACAAACTGGAGCAGGAGATAAGGCTGAGTTAATTGTGATGACTCATAGCTCCACCGAATCCTCATTAAGTGCAACTGTAAAAGATCTTGGCAAGCTATCTGCGGTGACTGATGTCGCTAGCGTCTTGCGAGTAGAAGGAATTAACTAATGTCTATTGCTAATTTGTTTGGTAAAAAATCAGGTGCTCATCAATGGCAAGGTGTGATTAATGAGTATAGAAAATGGTTGCCAGTAACTGAACAAACACCAGTAATTACATTACGTGAAGGTGGGACGCCATTAGTTCATGCCGAGTATTTTTCTAAATTGCTAGGTAATGAAGTCTGGTTAAAAGTTGAAGGGGCTAACCCAACTGGTTCTTTTAAAGATCGTGGTATGACAATGGCGATTTCAAAAGCGGCAGAGGATGGTGCAAAAGCAGTTATCTGTGCATCTACCGGTAACACAAGTGCAAGTGCTGCTGCTTATGCTACAAAAGCAGGAATGAAACCTGTGGTATTAGTTCCACAAGGAAAGATTGCAATGGGCAAGCTAGCTCAAGCTATTGCTCATGGCGCGGTGTTATTACAAGTTAAGGGTAACTTTGATGATTGTTTAACTCTGGCTAAAGAATTATCTGAAAATTATCCAGTATCACTAGTGAATTCAGTCAATCCTTTCCGAATTGAAGGACAGAAAACTGCAGCCTTTGAAGTGGTCGATATGTTAAAAACTGCGCCAGATATTCATGTCATGCCAGTTGGTAATGCTGGAAACATAACTGCTTATTGGAAGGGCTATCAAGAGTATAAAAAAGCTGGCATGGTAAGAAATTTACCTATGATGTGGGGATTTCAAGCAGCTGGCGCTGCTCCAATTGTTAAGAATAAAATTGTTAAAAATCCTGAAACTATTGCAACTGCGATTCGAATTGGTAATCCAGCTTCTTGGGATCAAGCTGTGGCAGCACAAGTTGGCTCTAAAGGCTTAATCGATTCTGTTACTGACAAAGAGATATTAAGTGCCTATCGATTAGTAGCAGCAAAAGAAGGAGTATTTATTGAACCTTCAAGTGCTGCAGGCCTTGCCGGTTTAATTAAAAAGAAAGAACAAAGAAAGCTATCAAAGGGACAAGTAATAGTTGTTACTGTCACTGGTAATGGATTAAAGGATGTGCAGTGGGTGTTAAATTCAGCTGGTAAACCGATTGTAATTCCAGTTGATTTAAAACGAGCAGCAAAGGTAATTGGTCTTAAATAATGGCATCAAAGAAAGTTAATAGTGGTTTAACCTTTAAAGCCACCATGGCGCAAGTTAGTGTGCCAGCTAGTAGCGCCAATATTGGCCCTGGATTTGATTCATTTGGCTTAGCGCTAGAGCTGCGAGATCGCTATGCCGCACAAGTGTTAGATGAACCAAACTTTGATGTTGATGTCAGCGGTGAAGGTGCATCTGAGGTAAAGAAAGATGCAAAGAATTTAGTTATTAAGTCTATGTTGCGTGGCTTTGAGCATATGGGAGCTAAGCCAAAAGGTATTGCCCTTAGAGCATTGAATGTAATCCCACATGGTCGTGGCCTTGGCTCTTCGGCAAGTGCAATTGTTGGCGGCTTAACTCTTGCCAGATCTTTAGTTTTAACAGGTGAGCAATATATGAGTGATGATGATTTGATTACATTAGCAACGGAATTAGAGGGGCATCCAGATAATGTTGCTGCTGCATTTTATGGTGGCGCAACTATTGCCTGGATTGAAAAATCAGTTGGTGCAGATGGAGTCAGCAGTGAGGTTGGAAAAGCAGTTAGTTTGAAGGTTGATGATCGGATAAAAGCATTATTACTTATTCCAGACAATCAATTAGCAACCGCTAAAGCAAGAAAACTTCTACCAGAAACCATTCCTCACCAAGATGCAGTGCTTAATTCATCCCGATCTGCCTTACTTGTACATGCTTTGGCTGAGCGTCCAGATCTACTATTTACTGCCACAGAAGATTTACTCCACCAGAACTATCGAGAATCTGCAATGCCAAAAACTATTGCGTTGGTAGAAAAATTACGTGGTGCAGGTCTTGCAGCGGTAGTTTCCGGAGCAGGCCCTTCGGTTATGGTTTTGTATTCAAATAGTGAAGATGAGATTGATCAGGTAGCAGCATTGGCTCCCGGGTTTAATGCGCTAAAGCTAGAGATAGCCAAAACCGGGGCACAGTAGGGTATTTTCCCAATATCTCTTGGGTGTGGTAGATTTACCCCTGTCGGAAAGTGCGACAGAAATAAATAAAAATCCCAAAAATTAAAACCTTTTTTCTGGGTACTTCTCATAAAAATATAAATAAGAAAGAATGGCAATAAGTAAATGGCAGATAAGAAAAAGACTAGCCGCGCAGATGCGGTTGAGTTAGTAGATATGGCTTTAGGTGATTTAAAGAAGGTTGCTGGGCAACTTGGTATTGAAAATGCATCTACCCTTAAAAAAGCAGAGTTAGTGCAATCTATTGCAGACCTGCAGGCAGCAAATCGTGAGGCTGCTAAAAACGAACGAGAGGCTCGTCGTATGGAACGACAAAATAATCGAAATAATAGAAACAATAATTCAGAAGCAGATACAAATGACTCTAGTGCTGATTCTGCAGTGAATAATTCAAATAACTCATCCGGATCCTTTGGCGACTCAGATCGTGGTGAGAACCGACGTTTTGGCGGCAGAGATAATCGTAGAGATCGAGGACGAGATCGCGGTCGAGATAGAAATCGTGATCGAGGTCAGCGCGAAGAACGTGAAATTGTAATTGGACCAGATGATGTTCTACTGCCAGTTGGTGGCTTACTAGATATTTTAGATAGTTACGCGTTTATTAGAACTGGTGGCTACCTACCATCACCAAATGATGTTTATGTCTCGCTTCAACAGGTCAGAAAATACAGTTTACGTAAAGGTGATGTAATTACTGGATCAGTGCGTGAACCAAAAGAGGGTGAGCGACGTGAAAAATTTAATGCTTTAGTTAGAGTTGAAACTATTAATGGTGTTGAACCAGAAAATACTAAAGAACGAGTGGATTTCTCTAAATTAGTACCGCTCTACCCACAAGAGAGATTACGACTTGAAACTGAACCAAATATTTTAACCACTCGTATTATTGATTTAATCTCACCAATTGGTAAGGGTCAACGTGGTCTAATTGTTTCACCACCTAAAGCTGGTAAAACGATGGTGTTGCAAGCAATTGCAAATGCAATCACAACTAATAATCCTGAGTGTCATCTAATGGTTGTGCTAGTTGATGAGCGCCCAGAAGAAGTAACTGATATGCAACGTTCAGTAAAGGGAGAGGTCATTGCTTCAACATTTGATCGCCCAGCTGATGATCACACTACAGTTGCCGAACTAGCAATTGAGCGAGCAAAAAGATTAGTTGAGTTAGGTCATGATGTTGTTGTACTACTTGATTCCATTACTCGATTAGGACGTGCGTATAACATCGCAGCCCCAGCTTCTGGAAGAATTCTTTCCGGTGGTGTTGATTCTGCTGCGCTGTATCCACCAAAGAAATTCTTTGGTGCCGCCCGAAATATTGAAAATGGTGGCTCACTAACTATTTTGGCAACTGCTTTGATTGATACTGGATCAAAGATGGATGAAGTTATTTTCGAAGAGTTTAAAGGAACTGGAAATATGGAGCTTATTCTCAATCGTAAGTTTGCCGATAAGCGAATATTCCCAGCCGTTGATGTAGTTGCCTCTGGTACGAGAAAAGAAGAAATTCTTATGGGTACTGAAGAGTTAAGTATTGTTTGGCGACTTCGTAGAGTGCTGCACGCTCTTGAGCCACAGCAAGCTCTGGAACTATTACTTGAGAAGATGAAGGGCACGAAATCAAATGTTGAGTTCCTGCTGCAAATCCAAAAGACAACTACTGGTGGAGAGCAATCTTCATCTGGCAGCTCTGCTAACAAGGAGAGTGTTGAGGCTTAAGTAAGCGTCAATTTTGACCACATAGCACTGAGAGTTATTCTTATCCCCTCTAGTACTTCACTAGTCCTACTGGTTCACAAGTTCATTTTTTAGGAAATGAATTTGATCCAGTAAAAAACAAGGAGAAATATGAAGAATGAAATTCACCCACAGTATGTGGAGACCAAGGTAACTTGTGGTTGCGGTGAGGTATTTACTACCCGCAGTACAAAAGAAAATGGTTCAATTTACGTTGAAGTTTGCTCAGTATGTCACCCGTTTTATACCGGTAAGCAAAGAATTCTTGATACTGGTGGTCGAGTAGCTAAATTCCAGGAGCGTTTTGGAAAGGCCGATAAGTCCGGCACTAAGTAGTTTTCTTAAAGAGAGCACACAATGCATCGAAAGATGTGGTGTGCTCTCTTTTTAATTTACATCCATATTTAAGAAGGGAGGGTATAAGTGGAGAGATTTGCAAAGGTAAATGAGTTATTAGCTGAGTACGAATCATTAGAGGCGCAAATGGCAGATCCAGCAATTCATAATGATCAAAACAAAGCTAGAGCACTAGGAAAGCGTTATGCACAATTAGGGCCAGTCATTGCTGGCTACCGCGCCTACAAATTAGCCGAAGATGATTTCAATGCCGGCAAAGAGTTGGCTGAGGTCGATCCTGCATTTGTATCTGAACTTGAGGCGTTAGAAAAAAATAAAGATCAAGCTGGTGAGATTCTAGAAGAGTTGTTACTACCTAGGGATCCAAATGATGATCGCGATGTAATTATGGAGATTAAAGCTGGTGCTGGTGGAGATGAGTCGGCAATTTTTGCTGGTGATCTATTCCGGATGTACTCCAGGTATGCTGAAAAGCAAGGTTGGAAAATAGAGGTAATTGATGCCACGCAAAGTGATATGGGTGGATACAAAGATCTTTCAGTAGGAATAAAATCTAAATCAAACGCCCAACCCGGCCAAACACCTTACGCAAAATTAAAATTTGAAGGCGGTGTTCATCGAGTACAGCGGGTGCCAGAGACTGAGTCCCAGGGAAGAATCCACACCTCCGCTGCTGGAGTTTTAATCTTGCCAGAGGCTGAAGAAATTGATGTGGATATTAATATGAATGATTTAAGAATCGATGTTTATCGATCATCTGGTCCGGGTGGACAAAGCGTTAATACAACTGACTCTGCGGTAAGAATTACTCATATTCCAACTGGAATTGTGGTTTCGTGCCAAAATGAAAAGAGCCAACTTCAAAATAAAGAATCAGCACTTAGAATTTTACGCGCTCGCATGTTGGCAGCAGCTCAAGAAGAGGCTGAAAGAGTTGCATCAGCAGAGCGAAAGAGTCAGGTAAGAACTGTAGATAGAAGTGAGCGAATAAGAACTTATAATTTTCCAGAAAATCGATTAAGTGATCACCGAGTAAATTACAAAGCGAATAATCTAGATTCAGTCATGAATGGTGATTTGGAGGCCGTAATTCAAGCACTGCTTGATGCTGATCGAACCGCAAAGTTAACCGCAGGTAATTCTTGAAAGAGCTACTAAGGCAAGCATTTACACAGTTTGAGAAAAACAAAATTTCAACTGTTGATGCAGAGCTTCTTTTAGCCCATCTGCTTGGTGTATCTCGCAAAGAGATTCATACGCAAGCTTTGGAGATACCAAGTGATCAAATTGAATCAATTACAGCCGAGTACAAAGAACTGATTGGTCAACGACTTTTAGGTAGGCCAGTCCAATACATAACTGGAAGTGCACCATTTAGATATTTAGATCTAGAGGTAGGCGAAGGGGTACTAATTCCACGGCCGGAAACCGAATTACTAGTTGATCGAGCAATTGGCTTTCTAACCTCAATGGAAAATAGTAATGAAGCAAAAAGTGTTATTGATCTTGGTGCTGGCAGTGGCGCAATTTCAATTGCAATTACCTCTGAAGCAGCCCTGAAGGGATTAAGCGTTTCAGTTATTGCTGTAGAAAAGTCAGAGCCGGCAGTTGTATGGCTAAATAAAAACATTGCTAAATATGACCTACCAATTAGGGTTGTTGTAGAGGATGTACTAACTGCATTACCTGGAGTCAAGGCTGATTTAGTTTTAGCAAATCCACCATATATCCCAGATGATGAAAAATTACCGCAAGAGGTAGAGGGCTATGAGCCTGAAATCGCTTTACGGGGTGGCAAAGTAGATGGAATGCAGATCCCTAAATTATTTATTGATTCAGCTGCCAGATTATTAAAGCCTGGTGGGATTTTTATTATGGAGCATCATGAAAAACAATCTGATTTAATTAAGCAAGCACTCAAAGAAGAATTCACCCTGCCACAAACCCATGCTGATCTAACCGGTAGAGATAGATTCACTAGCGCAAGAAGGCGATAACTTCATATGGCAGAGAGAATTAGAGATTTCATTGACAGCGAATCCAGGTTAATCGAAGCAGTTGATTCAGCCGTTAGATATATAAATGCTGGTGAGGTAATAATCGTTGCAACAGAGTCGGGCTATGCCTATCTTGCAAATGCCTTTGATGCTAAAGCAGTTAAGAGTATTCATGTAATGCGTGGCGATAGCGTAGGTATCGCAGCTCAAGTATTCATCAAAGGAATTGAAGTTTTAGCAGGAATTGCTCACCCAATAAATTCTCAACAAAAGCAAGTTTTGGAAAAATTTTGGCCAGGACAGTTATCAGTCACAATAAAATCCCAACCAGGCCTTAATTGGAATCTAGGAGATGACAGGCGACTAGGTAAGATTAATGTGCGTGTACCAAATAGAAAATTCATAAGTAAAGTTTTAGAGAAAACGGGCCCACTTGCTACATCTTCAATAGCCTTTACTGGAAAGGCCGCAATTAATGATTTGAGTCAAATCATTATTCGAGAGGGTGATGTGGGGGCAGTATTTGATGAAGGCATATTAGAAAATGCTGGACACTCGACGATCGTAGAGTTTTCTGAGAATGAAATCACACTCCAACGTGAAGGTGCAGTATCAATACTGCAATTACAACCGCTGATACCTTCAATTTCGCCAACAAACCTTTAGGCTTATCTCATGTCGCTTAATGAAAAATACTATGGGCCAGACTTTAATTCACTGGAGCGCCAAGATCCTGAAATTGCCTCAGTTGTACTTTCTGAACTTGAACGTCAAAGAAAAAATCTACAACTTATTGCAAGTGAAAACTTTACATCTTCTGCAGTCCTAGCTGCGATGGGCTCCACACTTTCAAATAAGTATGCCGAGGGCTACCCAGGAAAAAGATATTACGGTGGTTGTGAAGAGGTAGATAAGGTTGAAGTGATTGGAATCGAGCGAGCAAAAGCTTTGTTTGGTGCAGATCATGCAAACTTACAACCTCACTCTGGAGCAAGTGCAAATATTGCGGTCTATCAAGCATTTACAAAACCTGGAGACACTGTTCTTGCTATGTCACTTCCACATGGTGGACATTTAACACACGGTTCTAAAGTCAACTTTTCTGGTAAATGGTTTAATGTAATTCCATATGGTGTCCGCCAAGATAATGAATTGATTGATTATGATCAATTGCGAGATTTAGCCATTGAACATAAACCTAAAATGATTTGTTCAGGTGCAACTGCCTATCCAAGCTTGATTGATTTTGAAAAGGTAAGACAAATTTGCGATGAGGTCGGTGCAATTATGTGGGTGGATGCTGCTCACTTTATTGGACTAGTGGCTGGTAAAGCTATCCCTTCACCAGTTCCATATGCCGATGTTGTTTCTTTTACAACTCATAAGGTGCTACGAGGGCCACGCGGTGGAATGATTCTTTCTAAAGAACAACATGCAGCAGCTATTGATAAAGCTGTCTTTCCTGGCATTCAAGGTGGGCCAAATATGAGTGCTGTAGCTGGTAAAGCTGTTGTACTAAAAGAGTGCGCTACACCTGCCTATCAAGATTACGCCAAGAAAGTTATTGAAAACTGTAAGGCTTTGGCATCTGATTTACAAAGCGAAGGAATGCGAGCAGTATCTGGTGGCACGCAAACTCACCTTGCTTTAATTGATATTCGATCAACAGGAGTAAATGGAAAAGTAGCTGATGAAAGATGCGGATTATCAGGAATATCATTAAATAAAAATTCAATTCCATTTGATCCAGAAACTCCTGCCGTAACCAGTGGAATAAGAGTTGGTACAGCAGCAATTACAACCCAAGGCATGGGCAAGCCTGAGATGAAAATAATTGCAGGATTAATTGCCCGGGCCATAAAGGATGGCTCAGATGAAAGTAAAGCCAAAACTATTAGATCTGAGATACATCAGTTGACTGTAAAGTTTCCAGTTTATCCAGAGCCAAAAAATTAAAGATAATTAAATGCGTGAATATTTAGTCACAGTTTTACTGGCTGCAATTATTACCTACCTGATTACTCCATTTGTTAGAGATTTGGCAATTAAATCAGGAGCGATTGCTCAAATTAGATCAAGAGATGTACATGTTGAACCAACTCCAAGGTGGGGTGGGCTAGCAATGTGGCTTGCTATGGCTTTAACTTTAGTAATTGTTAATTATCTACCTCTAGTAGAGAAATCTTTTGGTAGGGAAGCAACCGGAATTTTCTTAAGCGGAACCTTTATTTTATTTATTGGCATGCTAGATGATCGATTTGATCTAGATCCAATCACAAAATTCGCTGGCCAAGCCCTCTCGGCCGGCATTTTATTGATCTATGGAGTTCAAATATTATGGCTACCAATAAATGGAATTACTACGTTGCCAACAAATATTGGACAGTTGTTAACAGTCTTGTTTGTAATGGTGGTTATAAATGCAATTAACTTTGTCGATGGACTAGATGGCTTGGCAACAGGCATAGTAATGATTTGTGCAGCTTCATTCTTTGCCTTTTCATATTTACTGGCGGTGGTAAATGGTTTAAATCGAGCTGGTGCACCATCGTTGATTACCGCGATAGTTATCGGCCTTTGCCTTGGATTTTTACCGCATAATTTTCATCCAGCTCAAATTTTTATGGGTGACTCTGGTGCTATGTTTTTAGGTTTACTAATTAGTGCATCGGCAATAACTCTTACTGGTCAGGTCGATGCCTCTGCAATCACGGAAGAAAATGGTGGGAATGTACTACTGCCACTTTTACTGCCGTTCTCAATCTTGGCTATTCCATTACTAGATTTTGTGATGGCAATTGTTCGTAGGGTTAAAGCAGGCAGATCACCATTTGATGCCGATCGTGAACATTTACACCATCGTATTATGCGGTTAGGGTTAACTCAGCAACGAACTACTATTATTTTATATCTTTGGACAGCAATGTTTGCACTACCAACAGTTATAGCAGCATTTACACCAATTTGGGTAGCCTTCTTAGCTGGAACTGTAATCTTTGGAGTCTCGATTTTATTAGTTAAATTTCGACAAGAAATTAAAATTTAATGAGTAATAATCAATCAAGCGATACTGTGTTGTGGCAAGGAGCAATAATTCCGGCATCCATTACAGCTCTGCTTTCGCTAATAGTTATGGCAACACTTAAAGGCAAATCTGGTGCGGTCGGAGCAATTTTAGCGTCAGTTACTGTGATTATTTTTTTCAGCATTCATTTACTAGTTGCTCGAATATCACGTAATTTAGACCCAATGATCACCATGGCTCTGGCCATGTTTTCTTATTTTGCCAAGGTAGTTTTTATGGGAATTTTTCTTCTATTAGTTACAAGATTTACCGATCGAAGCACTGTCGATAGAGGAAGTTTTGCAATCTGCGCAATCTTGATTACCATGGCATGGTTATTCGGTGAGGTTCGTAGCTTTCTAAAGTTGCGTGTTCAATTACCCCTACCGAAAAAAGAGGGAGACGTTTTGTGAATAACTCAAAGAATGATGATTTGAATAACTCAAAGAATGAAGAGAATGCACTGTGGTCGATTGTCGGATATTTGCTCTCTGGACTTTTAATATGGGGTGGTATTGGCTGGGGAGTTGACCAATGGCTGGATACCTCATACTTCTTACTTATCGGCTTGTTACTAGGTGCTGGGGCCTCGATTTATCTTGTATGGCTTCGATTTGGACGCGATTAATATCACCCAACCTGGATTCTCAGCATTTGGTGCTCGATTTCTACCCTTGCAAATTTCACATTAATCTTAGATACCTAATAGGGTTTCGCCCGTAGCCGTTTCTTCCCTTTCGGCGCAGGTAAGTCCATATACAAGTATTCAGGAGAACTAGTGGGCGCATATCTAGCAAGTGAGGATGGTTTCAAACCACCTAGTACTGCAGATTTTAATTTACCTCCGGTATTTGGCGATAATCCATTTACTACTAAACCGGTATTTTTAGCATTCTTCTCCGTAATTTTAATTTCGGTATTTTTTATTCTTTCTTCCAGAAAAGCTGCAATTGTGCCATCAAAGTTTCAATTCGCAGGTGAATCAATTTATGGTTTTGTTAGAAATGATCTAGCAAGAGATGTAATTGGGCATGAATTCATGCGATTTGTTCCATATCTATTTACTCTTTTTACTTTTATTTTAACAAACAACTTATTTGGAATTATTCCATTTTTGCAATTTCCAACTATGTCTAGAGTTAGCTTTCCATATGTCTTAGCATTATTTACATTTGTAATTTTTCACTATGTTGCTATCAAGCACAAAGGTTTAATTGCCTACCTAAAAGAGATTATGTTTATGCCAGGAGTACCTAAGCCGGTATACATTCTTTTAACCCCTATTGAGGTGGCAACCTACTTCTTAGTTAGGCCGCTAACGCTCTCACTTCGTTTATTTGCAAATATGTTTGCTGGCCACCTACTTCTGCTCGTCTTTATTTTAGGAGGAGAGCACCTACTTTCTGGTGCAATTGGCCTAAAGCTAGTTTCACCATTTGCCTTTGCCTTCGGTATTGCCCTAACCTTTTTTGAGTTTATGGTTCAGTGCCTACAGGCATATATCTTTACTCTACTAACCGCTCTCTATATAGCGGGTGCGTTAGCAGATGAGCACTAACAGAATAAATAAAGAAGAAAAATAAAGAAACCAACCAACAAAGAAAGAAGGAAAAGAAAATGACAGGCACACTCAACCTGGTCGGTTATGGCCTATCTGCAATCGGACC
>Ga0208484_1000027_pt1 | contig 37626 bp, 27 predicted proteins | sample LakMenEpi09Aug11_FD_150682 | JGI IMG/M metagenome (GOLD analysis project Ga0208484, IMG submission 150682) | Freshwater microbial communities from Lake Mendota, WI - 09AUG2011 deep hole epilimnion (SPAdes) | ecosystem: Environmental > Aquatic > Freshwater > Lentic | place: Lake Mendota, Madison... | reverse complement strand
GGAGGGGGCGGGAAGATAGGGAGTTTCAGGCCTCCGCCGCAAGACGGATTCGGGGGGAAGGAGCACAGAGCCAGTACAGAGCCAGCACCCCATAACGCACCGTCAGCGAGGGGTCGCCCGTGCCCCGAGAGCCGGTCTTGCCGGCAAGCGAAGGATAGGAGGGCGAAAGCGCAGGCGGCACGGAGAGAGCGGAGGGCAGGGATGCCCTCCGCGAACGCCCGGCGACGGGGTACGGGCGACCCCGAAGCCACGTTTGACCAAGCCCCCGCGTCCGCCAGCCCACGCCCTCAGGTGATGTTCGGCGACTCGGTGCCGTGGTCGTCCTTGGCGATGTCGGCGTCGTCGAAACGGCGCGGCGGCCAGAAGGCGAGGAGGAGGAGGCCGGCGGCGGCCACCGCCATGAGCGTCGGCACGAGGAACAGCTTCTGGTAGTCGATGCCGGCGTCGGTCTTGAGGCTGTCTTGGAGCGGGATGAAGAGCCACTTCGCCGCCAAATCCCCGAGGCCGAGGACGAGGAGGTTGAAGAGGCTCTGGGCGCTCGAGCGGACATCCTTCGGGAAGGCGGCGTCGATGAAGATGTAGAGCGTGGCGAAGAAGAAGGCGTAACAGATGCCATGGAGCACCTGGACGGCGATGATCACCGCCTGACTCTGCGGGAAGAACGCGAAGACGCCGAACCGGGCGGCGTGGCCGAGGATCCCGAGGATCATCGTCGTCTTCCAACCGAGCTTGGCGAGCACCGAGCCGAGGAACGCCATCGTGACGATCTCCGCCACCTGGCCGATGCTCATCACCGGCATGATCCACTCCGGCTTGATCCCCACGGCCTTGCTGCCGAGGAAGTCGCCGGCCATCACGAAGTAGCCGTTGTGGATCACCGCGTCGATGAACGTCACGATGAAAAGGACGAGCAGGTAGGGCCTGGCGAGGAACTTGGCGGCCTTCAACCAGGCGAAGCCCCCATCACCCGGCGCCGCCGGCTTCGGCGGCGTGTGGGGGAGGAAGAGCGAGTAGCCGGCGAGCACCAGCGAGATCACGCCGGAGATGAGGAAGATGTTGCGGCTGGCGGCGACGGCATCGGCGCCGGTCTTCCCCTGGAGGATGAAATAGAGGGGCCAGGCGACGAGGATCCAGCCGATCGTGCCACCCATACGCACGAATCCGAACTCCTTCTCGGCGTTTTTCATGTGCGAAAACGCGAGCGAGTTCGTCACGGAAATCGTCGGCACGTAGAACAGCGAGTGGACGAGCATCAGGCCGAAGAACGTGGGGAAGTCCTTCACCCAATACATGCCGAGGATCGCCAGGCCGCCGATGAGATGGCTGAAGGCGAGGAACTTCTCCGCCGCGAACGTCCGGTCGGCGAACTGGCTCGAGAAGAAGATGCCAACGATCGACGCGATCGCGAAGGCACTCCCCACCCACGCCTGCTGCGAGGAGGAGAAGTTGAGGCCGTCCTTCCCCATGTAGCCCCAGATGAGCGGGAGCCAGGCGCCCCAGATGGCGAACTCGAGCACCATCATCAGCCAGAGGCGGAACGTCGGGGCTTTGGAAGAACCGACGCCGTCCCCACCGGCGTGGCCATTGGTTGCTGTGTGCATGGGGCGAAGGATACCCTCCCGCCACAGCGAAAAGCAGCCCTCCCCACCACGGCCGAGGGCGTCGAGCGGTGGTTTCGGGAAAGCCGTGCCTGCGAAATCGGCACGATCGGGCCAATTTCAAGGTCCTTTGGCCGTTTCGATCAGGCCCGGCCGCGGATGTCGGCGAGGCCCCCGTCGATACCCAGAACCTGGCCGGTGATCCAGCCCTGGGCGGGATCGAGAAACCAATCGATCGCCGCGGCCACCTCTTCCGGCTCGCCGAGCCGGCCGAGCGGATGCATCCCCACCGAGGCCTTCTCGGCAAGTTCGCTCGACAGCAGACCCTTCGAGAGCGGCGTACGGACGAGCCCCGGGGCAACGGCGTTGAAGCGCACTTTTTGCTTGGCGTAGGTGGCCGCCGCCGACAAGACCAGACCGATGATCCCGGCCTTGGCTGCGGCGATCGCCTCGTGGTTTGCAAGGCCGACCCGTGCAGCAGCACTCGACACGAGCACCACCGAGCCCCCCTCCCCTTTCAAGAGCCGGCCGGCAGCCCGGACGACGCCGAAAGCGGAAGTGAGATTCGTGGCGATCGTCGCCTGCCAGTCGGCCGTCGACGTCAGGTGCGCGGGCTTCAAGAGGATCGAGCCGGCGCAGTTGACGAGCCCATCGAGACGCCCTAGTTCAGCCACGGCCCGGTCGGAGAGCGGGTCGATCGCATCGGGATCGGTGGCATCGACGGTGCCCCAAGGCATCGACAATTCCGCCGCGAGGGACTCGAGTCGGGTGGCATCCCGGCCGGCGAGAAACACTTTTCCCCCACCGGCCACCAATCGACGAGCGAGGGCTGAGCCGATCCCGCCAGCCGCACCGATTACGAGCACGCGTCTGGACATGGCCGGAAGACTCCACCGGGGTGATCGGGTCAGAGCCAGTCGCCGACGGTCTGTTCGAGACGGGCTTCGCTCGCCATGCCCCGGATCTTTTCCATCGCCCGGGTCTGGATCTGGCGGATCCGCTCCTTGCAGACACCCATCTCGGCACCGAGTTCGCGGAACGTGCGCGGTGCGCGGCCATCGAAACCGAACCGGGCGACCACGATCTGCTGCTCGCGCGGCTCGAGTTCTTCGAGGAACTTGGCGAACAGTTCCTTGAGTTGGTCGATCTGCACCGATGTGCAGCCCTGAGCGGGCTCGGCTGCGGGAACCGAGCGGAGAGACTCATCGGCCGGCGTGAACCGACGCCGCTGCTGACGGCCGCGGTGGGAGATCCGGAAGAAGTGCCGCTGAATGGCGTACGTGGCGTAGGTGCTGAAGCGGTTCCCGAGGGCGAAGTTGAACTTGTCGACCGCCCGCATCAGGGCCACGTTCCCCTCAGCAACGAGTTCGTCGAAAGACTCGTCCGCGGTGACGAACTTCTTCGCGATCGACACGACGAGACGGAGATTCGACGTGATGAGGATCGTCCGCTCCACGTCGGAGGCTGCAAGCAGGGCCTCGACGGCGTCGATCTGCCGGGCCGTGGCCCGCTTCTCGTCGAGGAGGCCGCGATCGGATGCGGCACGGAACCGGAGCCAGTTCATCCGCCGGAAGTGAAACTGCTCCTCGTCCTTGGTGAGGAGCCGCGTTTCATAGAGGCCGGCAAGGTAGGCGTCGAGCCTCCCGGTGGGCTCCGGGTGAGGCCGCGACGGGGCGGCCGGCGGAGGGGTGGAAGCGAGTGCCTCAGCCTCGGGCGCGAGGAACTGTCGACAGGGGATGTAGTCGATCTTCCGAGCGAAAAACAGCTTGCGACGCTCACGGAGGGCCGCCCGCCGCTCGTCCGCACCGGGATCGACCACCCGCGGGGGAGCCTCTGCCACGGAGGTCTTGGAGGCGGGGCGGCTCGAAGGGCGACGCTTTTTGGCCGGAGCGATCACGACAGGCACTCCACGGGGACGAATCGGTCCACAGGGAGCAAACCGCAGCGGCGGGGCGGTTGTAACGGGAGCGTGAAAAAAACCGGCGGCCGTTCGACCGGCCGCCGGGCACCACTGAAACAAGGGGCAGGGACGACGGGTCGTCCGCACCGTCAGTCGGGAACGCTCGCCGTCTCGCCACCGGCGCGTGTGCACAGCGCCTTGAAGAGCCCGACGTCGATCGAGTCGTCGAAGCGGCGAACCGAGGCATCACCGAGGAGGAAGTTGACCCCGGTGGGATGATTGCTCGTGAAGTCGTCGAAGTGGCGGTGGCGATCGTTCGGGGCGTGATCGGCGACGCCGACCACCCGTGGCAGGGCCGCATTGGCCCCGGCAACGACCCCCGTCCAGGTGCTGCCACCGAGCTTGGAATTGCGCTCGCCGACAAACAGCGTCTTGCTCGAGCCATCGAGCATGTCCCGCATGCCGATGCGACTGTTCCGGAAGAACATGCCGTCGCCCGCGGCCGGAGCCTCTTCGACGTCGACCGTGCCGAACACGCCGACATAGTTCGATTTCCCCACCTCGCACAGCGGCGCGAGCGGGTTGCCATCGACCCTCTCCCCGTGGTGCCCCTCTTCTTCCTCATGGTGATCGCCTTCGGAAGCGGCGATGGTGAAGAAGCCGTCCCCCTCGGTGGGACCACGGCTGTCAGAGGCACAGATCAAGGTCGGGATGAAGGCCCTGCGGACATCGGCATGGATCGCCGTGTTGGCGGCGTCGAACACCGGCCGGCGGCGGTCGATGCGGTCGAAGATATTCGACTGCTCCATCTGGGGGAGCAATTCGCTCCCCCAGCCCCAGCCGGGGAGATCGTCGGTCGCATCACCGATCGGGCGTGCGGCGCCCGTCCAGCCGGAGGGAAAGCGACGGGCGTGATCGTGGTAGTGGTGGAGGGCCAGGCCGAGCTGCTTGAAATTGTTGCGGCAGCCGGTCGCGCGGGCGCTCTCGCGCGCCGCTTGCACGGCCGGCAGGAGGAGGCCGACGAGCGTGCCGATGATGGCGATGACGACGAGCAGTTCGACGAGCGTGAACCCCGCCGCTCGCCTCGACTTGGGAGAAAAGCTTCGCATGGCCAAGAGTCCTCGGGACGATTTCAGTCGGGAGGCGCGAGGCAGTTGTCCCCCCGCCACCTCACCCTTCCCGAAAGATAGAGACGCCCTGGAACCGAGTCAACGAAAGGAGCCGATCCACCGAACGAAAAAAGCGTCTCGCACCATCCAAAAAAGCTATTGCCCCTTCCTACCCCGGCTCTCCCCCTTCTCTGGCCCGTCCATCCCCGCTGCTGCCAGCATCGCGAGCATTCCTTCCACATGCCGGGCATCCGGCCAATCGGCCCGACGGCTGCCGGGATCGACACAGTGGCGGGCAAGGAGCCGGGCGTCGATCGCCGCCAGACCCCGGAACCTCCGCGTCGTCGCCGCCCGATCGAGGCGCACCTGCTCGGCCAACGCCACGAGTTCTTCCTCGGAAAATGCCACCTGCGGCGGGCCACCGTCGACGGGCACCACCTCCCCCCACGGGGCCCGTACCCAGGCCACCCGGCCGGGGCCAGCGGCTCGAGGGTCGAGAAGCGGGCGGAGAAACCGGTGGACGAAGGCGAGCAAGAGCACGCCGCAGTGGATCCCGTCGGCATCGGGATCGGTGAGGACCAGGAGCCGCTCGAAGCGGAGCGATTCACCGCAAAAATCGCTCCCCATCCCGGTGCCGAGCGCTTTGGCCAATTCCCGGAACAGCGGCTGCTCGGCGACGCGTCGGGGGGTCGCCTTGTGGGCATTGAGTGGCTTCCCCTGCATCGGCAGCACCGCTTGGAAGCGGGCGTCGCGGACTGTTCCCACGGCCAGCGCCGCCGACTCCCCTTCGACGACGAACAATTCGGCCCCCGAGCCGGGGCCATGAACCTCACAGTCGACAAGCTCGATCGGACCACGGTGGAAGGGGTTGGACATCGGTTTGCACGGCTTTGCGGCCGTTTCATGCGATCACGTCGGGCACGCCCTGGCGGCACGGCCGGCGGGCGACGGGAGGGTAGACTTACCGGCTGGGATCCCGGGGAGAATTGGAACGCCGATGCCCACGTCCGCCAACCATCGTTGCCCCCGAAGGTCGACGCCCCTGGTGCGGGCCGTCGCCACGGGCATCACCTCGATGGTGCTGTTCGTCGCCGGCCTCCCCCCGCTTCCCGCCGCCGATCCCGCCGCGCGGCCCCCGGCCGACCGCCTCCTCTTCGAGACCGACATCGAGCCGATCCTCACCGTCCGCGGCTGCAACAGCGGCGGCTGCCACGGGAAGTCGGGGGGGCAAAACGGCTTCGCACTCTCGCTGTTTGCCTTCGATCCTGCCTTCGACCATGCCTCGATCGTCTCTGCCGCCCGTGGCCGTCGGCTCGCCCCCGCCTCGCCATTCGACAGCCTGCTGATCCAAAAGGGGACCGGGCTCGTCCCCCATGGGGGCGGCAAGAAACTCGATCCTGACGGCGAGGACGTCCGCACGCTCGTCCGCTGGATCGAGCAGGGGACACCGAAGGCCGGGCCCGACGACCCACGGCTCGAGGGAATCACGCTCTCCCCTCCCCCCCGGCCACTCGCACCGGGCGAGACGGTCGGACTGACCGTCACCGCCCATTATTCCGACGGCGCGACGCGCGACGTCACCGCCACGAGCGCCTGGCATGCGGGCGAACCGGCGATCCTCGATGCCACCGAGGCTGTAGTCCGTGCCGGGGCCTTCGCCGGAGAGGGGACGGTGATGGCCCGCTATGTCGGCAGCATCGCCACCTGGAGCACGGGCATCGTTCCACCGGGGAGCATCGACGCGGCCGCGGTCGCCGCCCTCCCCCGCCCCACGTCGCTCGACGAAGCGGTGTGGCGGAAGCTCGCCACGATGAACATCCTCCCGAGCGAGCAGGCGGCGGAAAGCACGCTCCTGCGGCGGGCGAGTCTCGATCTCATCGGCCGCCTCCCCACCCCCGACGAGGCCCGTGCGTATCTCGCCGACCCCGATCCGTCCAAACGGGAGAAGCTCGTCGCTTCGCTCCTCGACCGGTCGGAGTATGCCGACTTCCAGGCCAACAAGTGGGCCGATCTCCTTCGCCCCAATCCTTACCGCGTCGGCATCAAGGCGACCCTCTCGCTCGACACTTTCCTCCGCGACGCCTTCCGGGAGAATCTCCCCTACGATGAGTTCGTCCGTCGGCTGCTCACGGCGACCGGGAGCACGTGGCGCGACGGTGCCACGACGATCTTCCGTGACCGCCGTTCTCCCGACGAGATCGTGACGCTCGTCAGTCAACTCTTCATGGGAGTGCGACTCGAGTGCGCGAAGTGCCACCAGCACCCCTTCGAGGCGTACGGTCAGAGCGACTTCTACTCGCTCGCCGCTTTCTTCGGCCGCGTCGCCTACCGCGGCACCGGGCTTTCGCCGCCGATCTCGGGGGGTGAGGAGATCGTGACGGTCGGTGAATCGGGGGAGGTCCGCCATCCGCTCTCGGGCGCTCTCCTCGCGCCGACGCCGCTGTTTGCCACGCCCCTCGAGATCCCCGCGGGAGACGATCCGCGTGAGGCGCTCGTCGACTGGCTCACCGCCCACGACAATCCCTTCTTCCACCGCGCCGCCGTCAACCGGATCTGGGGAGATCTGTTCGGCATCGGCATCGTCGATCCGGTCGACGACTTCCGGGCCACCAATCCGCCGACGAACCCGCCCCTCCTCGACGCGCTCGTGGCCGAGTTCCGCGCCGGTGGCACCGACCAGAAAAAGCTCCTCGCCACGATCCTCCGCTCGGCGGTGTGGGATCGCTCGAGCATTCCCAATGGCACGAACGCCGGCGACACGCGCAACTTCTCCCGCCACTACCGCCAGCGGCTCAGGGCCGAGGTCCTTGCCGACGCGATCGACGACGTCACCGGCGTGCCGACGTCGTATGCCGGCCTACCCGAGGAGTCGCGCGCCACCCAACTCTGGACGCACCGCACGCCGGCGACGTTCCTCGACGTCTTCGGCCGCCCCGATCCCAACCAGGATCCCCCCTGCCAGCGCGATCCCGATGCAACCGTCGTTCAGGCGCTCCATCTCATGAACAGCACCGCCATCGAGGGGAAGATCGCCGCCGACACGAGCCGGGCCGCGACGCTTGCGGCCTCCGAACTCCCCCCCGATCGCATCGTCGAAGAGCTCTATCTCGCCTGCTACACCCGATTTCCGACCTCCTCGGAGCGGGAGCCGCTGGTGGCGCTTTTCGCTCGTGAAGGACGATCTCGCCGGCAGGTGACCGAAGACATACTCTGGTCGCTGATCAATTCCCCCGAGTTCGTCTTCAAAGATTGATCGAAGGATTGACCGAAGGATCGATCGTCAGCAGTCGGTTTCCCGCAGAGGCACGTCTCATGGCTCACCACGATTCCGTCGACATGAAAAGCCCCTGGTGGGCGCGGCCGATGAGCCGGCGCCGCGGGCTCCAACTCGGTGTCGGTGGCCTTGCCGGGGGGAGCTTTCTCGATCTGTTCCGGCTCGTCCGCGAAGCGCGGGCCGCCGATCCGGCCGGCCGTGCCCCCTCCAACTGCATCCTCATCTGGATGGATGGCGGGCCGACGCATTTCGAGACCTTCGATCCCAAGCCCGATGCCCCGGCCGAGATCCGCGGCGAGTTTTCCCCGATCTCGACGAGCGTGCCGGGGATCCAGTTCTCCGAACACATGACGGAGCTTGCAAAAATCGCCGACAAGTTCGCCGTCATCCGTTCGGTCTGCCACAACCAAGGCAACCACGGCGCCGGCAACCACTACATGATGACCGGTGCTCCGCCGCGGATCCCGGTCGGCTGCGGTGCTTTCGTGAGCTTCCATCCGAGCATGGGCTCGGTGGCGTGGCACGAGCGGCAGGCGCCGCACGGTCTCCCCGGCTACTTCGCGCTCGCCGGCATGACGCGCTCGGGCGGCCCGAACTTCCTCGGCGCCAAGTACGCGCCGTTCGTCGTCAGCGATGATCCCAATTCGGCGAACTTCCGAATCCGCGATCTCGCCGCGCCGCGCTCCGTGGAAGGGGCGCGCTTCGCCGAGCGCCGCGACCTCCGCGCCCTCACCGACCGCCTCCCGCGCTTCGACGATCCGGCCGCCGGCGACCCGGTCCGTGGCATCGACGACTACTACGCCCAGGGCTACGATCTCGTCACCTCCCCCGCGGCCCAGGCCGCCTTCGACGTCGGTGCCGAGCCCGACGGTGTCCGCGATGCCTACGGCCGCAACTCCTTCGGCCAGCAGGCGCTGCTGGCCCGCCGGCTCGTCGAGGCCGGTGTGCCGTTCGTGACGATCAACGACGGCGGCTGGGACCACCACAGCGCGCTCTTTGACGCCTTGAAAACCCGGCTTCCCTCCTGGGACAAGACCGTCGCCGCGCTCATCAACGACCTCGACGCCCGCGGGCTCCTCGAGACCACGATGGTGATCGCGCTGGGCGAGTTCGGCCGCACCCCGAAGCTCTCCACGCTCCCCGGGCAGACGAAGGCCGGCCGCGACCACTGGGCAAGCGCCATGTCGATCCTGTTTGCCGGCGGCGGTGCTCCTGGCGGGCAGGTGATCGGGGCCACCGACCGGCTCGGCCACTCCGCAAGTGAGCGTGTCTTGTCGCCGGAAAACTTCGTCTCCACCGTCTACACGAAGCTCGGCATCGATCCCTCGAAGAGCTTTCTCACCCCCGCCGGCCGGCCGACGTTCCTCGTCAGCGATCCGACGCCGATCCGCGAGCTGTTTTGACGTGAGAGGAAGGATGGATCGCGTCGCGGCGAAGATCGCAACGATGTGGCGGCGCATCAGTCACATGCTTGTCATCGTGGCATGCCTCGCGCCCCTTGCGCTTCCCTCCGCCGCGTCGGCCGCGCCGCCAGAGGCAACGCGGCTCTTTCCGCCAGGCGCTCAGCGTGGCACGACCGTCCCAGTCAAGGTGGCGGGCTCGTTTCCAACGTGGCCCGCCGCGGCGTGGACGGAGCGGCCGGGCACGTCGTGGGTGCCGCAGGGGGAGTCGGGAACGTTTGCCGTCACGGTCGCCCCCGACGCGGCGCTCGGCGTCCATCTGGTGCGCTTCACGACCCCGGAGGGAGCCACAGCCGTGCGCCGGTTCGTCGTCGGCCATCTCCCGGAGATCGAGGAGACGGAGCCGAACGACAAGCCCGCCGCGGCGACGGTCGTCGCGGAGCCAGTCGTCGTCGTCAACGGCGTCCTCGGCAAGGGGGGAGATGTCGATCTCTACCGGGTCACCCTGGGCGCCGGCGAGACGCTCGTCGCCCAGGCCGATGCCAACCGGCTCCTCGGCACCGCGGCCGATCTCACGCTCGAGGTCGCCGACTCTCGCCATTCGCTCCTCGCGCGGAATCTCGACGCCGCCGGCCTCGATCCCCGTGTCGTCTTCACAGCACCGGTCGCGGGGGAGTATTTCGTCCGCGTCTACGGCTTCCCCGAAACGGCCGATGCGACGATCGGCCTGGCCGGTGGCGAAGCGTTTGTGTATCGGCTCACGCTCTCGAAGCGCGGCTTTCTCGCCGCGACGCTCCCGTCGGCGGTGTCCCAAGGGATTGACACGCAGGTCGCGCCGCTCGGGTGGAAAATGCCCGCAGAGAACGCCCCACTTCCGGTGCCTGCTTTGGCGCTTGCCCCGTCAGCCACCGGCGCCCGGCGCGCTGTCACGGTCGCGCTCGAGCCAATCGGCGGTGCCGTGAGCCTGCCGGTCGTGGAGATGCCGGTGGTCGTCGTGCCGCAGGCGGAGGGCGCGAGCGTCCCGCCGCCAGTGCTCTTTTCAGGCGTTCTCACGGCGGCGAAGCAGCGTCTCGCGCACCGCTTCAGTGCCACAAAGGACCTGGGGTATTCGCTCCTCGTCGAAGGGATCTCGATCGGCACGGCCGTCGATCCGATCCTGTCGATCGAAGACCTCGAAGGCAAACGGCTCGCGATCACCGACGACCCAGCGGGCACCCTCTCCTGGAAGGCGCCGGCGGATGGTGTTTACACGGCGGTTGTCCGCGACCGGCGCGGCTCCTTCGGCCCGGCCCATGGCTACCGGCTCACGATCCGCCCCGATCTGCCGGGCGTGAAGGTCACGTGTGACGTCGATCGACTCTCGGGGGAGCCGGGGAAGCCGGTCGAGCTTGCGATCACGATCAGCCGGGAGCATGGCTTCAAAGAATCGCTCGACCTCGTCCTCGTCGATCCGCCGGCTGGCGTCACCGCCGCAGCGGTGCAGTCGCCGCCAGAGGGGGATGCCGCGAAGAAGGTCGTGCTTGTGATCACCGCTCCGGAGCCATTCTCGGGAGAGGTCCGAGTGGCGGCAAGGATCGCCGCTGCCGCCGACGCTGCGCCGCTTCCGGTCCGCTTCGGCCCCGAGGGAATGGAGACCTTCTGGCTCGGCATCACGGCGCCGTGACGGCTTCGGCACGTCCGGCGTTGCTAAGATATTGCAGACCCAAGAGCCCTGTCGCCCCGGAGATCTGTCATGCGCCCGCTTCCGCTCCGCGTCCTCGGCACGGCCCTGGTTTTCATGTCGGCCATGGGCCTGACACTCTCGGTTGCTTCGCCGGCCTTGGCCCAGGAGACCGCGTCACCTGCCAAAGTGGCCCCGTCGGCTGACGTCAATGCCACCGACGACGAGGCCGCCCGGTTCGACTCGTTCACGAAAGCGATGACGAACGTCAAGCTCGTCGGCAAATTCACGATCGCCGGTGACGACGACAAGGATCCGATTCGCGATGAATACACGATCTCGTCGGTGGCGAAGGTTGGCGAGGCCGATCTGTGGATCGTGTCGGCCAGGATCCGCTACGGGAGCGTCGATCTCACGGTGCCAGTGCCTGTGGAGGTGAAGTGGGCGGGGAAAACGCCGGTGATCACGCTCGACAACGTCACGATCCCCGGCCTTGGCACCTTCTCGTCGCGCGTCGTCATCGACGGCCCCCTCTACGCCGGCACCTGGCAGCACGACGCCGTCGGCGGCCACATGTTCGGGAAGATCGTGCCGGTGGAGAAGAACGGCACCGCGGAAGATGCGCCCACTGAGAAAGAGCGTTGATCAGGCCCGCACCGAGCCGACTGTGAGTCAGACACTTGGCGGGACTACGCGACCAGTCCTTCGGGTAGACAGAGCAGGGATCGATTGATGGAGAGTGTCTCCATCGAAACGTCGATCGTCAGCCACGCCACTGCACGGCCGAGTTTTGACATTCAGATGGCGGCGCTTCAGCAGCAGGCGCGCGAGTGGTGGGCCAAGCACGGCCCGAAGTTCGACCTGGTGACGTCGCAACTCGTCATCGATGAGGCCTCGGCTGGCGACCCATCGGCCGCCGAGGAGCGGCTCAGACTGCTTCGCCCACTCCTGATTGTGCCGATCGACAACAGGGTGCGGGCACTCGCCGGCGAGATCGTGGCCGCATCGATCATGCCACACAAGGCTGCCGCCGACGCTCTTCACGTTGCTGCTGCTGCCGTCGCAGGGGTACAGTACCTCTTGACCCTGAACTGCTCGCATATCGCCAATGCACGGGAGTTGCCCCGGATCTACCGACTCCTGGACGATCGTGGATTCGGGTAGTTGCTGATTTGTACACCGGCAGAATTTCTCGGGAGCGCCGATGACCAAGAATCCTATTCTCGATGAGATCCGCTCCGTCCGCGAATCGCTCCTAGCCGAGGCAGGGGGGACGCTCGATGCCCTCGTTGACCGCCTTCAAGCCGAAGAACGGCGGTCACAACGGCCTCTTTGGACGCCTGTCGGAGACGACGCCCGAGCGGCCGCAGCCGCACAAGCACCTGTGCGAGACGACAGCGGAAAAGAAGGTGCGGGCACGGCGGTCTGATCGTTGTTGCTGGCCCGAAAAAGTGCCAGCCACCAAATCTGGCGAAGAGCGATAAACGCCCGCCATCCATCCCGCCCCCATTCGCTGGACGATGCCTTCTCTCGGCTCCTTTGCTCGTTTGTAAGCTAGAATCGTTGTCATGCGTATGGCGACCAACAGCAACTCACCATCGGTGATCGATGACGCCCGTTTTAACGACGGGGAGTGGGCGGCTTGGTATGCGCTCACGCCGCTGCAACGGCTCGAGGAAAGCAGCAAGCTGTGGGAGACCTACCTGACGCTGGGAGGTTCGCTTGACCCCGAGCCCGATTCTCAAAGTCCTTTCTTCGATCCAGCGGAATGGCGTGCGGGCGCTCTTGATGGGCGGCCAAGCCTGCGTGTTGTACGGCGGGGCGGAGTTTAGCCGCGACACCGATCTCGTCATCGTTTCCGATGCCGCCAATCTCGACCGCCTCCGTGCGGCGGTGTTCGATCTCGACGCCCATCCGATCGCGGTGCCCCCCTTCGAGCAGCGGTTTCTCGACGAGGGCCTCGCCATCCATTTCCGTTGCCGGGCAGCGGGTGTCGAGGGGATGCGGCTCGACGTGATGAGCCGGATTCGCGGCCTGCCCGACTTCGAACAGCTGTGGCTCCGTCGGACGACGATTGACACCGGAGAGCAGTCGATCGAAGTGCTCTCCCTCCCCGATCTGGTGACAGCGAAGAAGACGCAACGCGACAAAGACTGGCCGATGATCACCCGGCTCGTGGAGGCCCACTGGACCCAAACGAATCGGCCCGCGTCGGATGCAGCGATCGATTTCTGGCTCCGGGAATTGCGGACGCCCGCGTACTTGACGGAGGTGGCCCGCGAGGCCCCTGCCAGCTGCCGTCGCCTCGCCGAGCAGCGGCCCCTGCTCCTGACCGCCCTGAACGGCGACGAAGCGGCGCTGACCCGGCTCCTCCGCGAGGAGGAGGACCGGGAGCGGGAGGCAGACCGCCAGTATTGGGCGCCGCTGCGGCGTCGACTCGAAGCCTTGCGAAGAGAGCATCACGACCGCCTCTGAGACATGTTCCACGCCCGTAGGCAATTCCAGCAAAATTGACGCTTGGGTGCTCGCCTGTATCCTTCTTCAGCACGTTGCCATGCGCTTTTCGTCGAGGGTGCCGTCGCCATGGTCACGATTCCATTTGCCTCCCCGACCCGCCATCTGATTTCCGTTGAGGCGTTTCATCGGATGGGCGAGACGGGCATCCTCGGGCCCGCAGACCGGGTGGAGCTGATCGATGGGGAGATCATCGATGGTTCGCCGATCGGAGCCCTGCACGCCGCGATCGTCGAACTGCTCGCCAGGCACTTTGCTCGGAGCGCACAAGCATCGGTTTTCATCCGCTGCCAAAATCCTCTCCGGCTCGACGACATCAGCGAGCCCGAACCCGACATCGCAATCCTCAAGCCCCGGGCCGACTTCTACACAACGGGGCATCCTGGCCCGGCCGACGTGCTGCTCGTTGTCGAAGTGGCCGACTCGAGCCTCGCCTACGATCTCGGCGTGAAAGTGCCACTCTATGCCCGCCACGGTATTCCAGAGGTGTGGGTGATCGACGCGACGACGCGGCAGACACGCGTGTTTCGCGAGCCGGTTGGAAGCGGTGGAGTCGGGCAGCAGGCCGACAGCAGCTATGCCAACGTGGCGAGCCGACAATCGCATGAACTGCTCTCGTGCGCTAGCGTGGTCGCTGACTCCGGCGAAACTGTGGCCGTCGCGATCGATCGACTCCTGCCGTCGATTGGTTGAGATCGATGTCGCGGCTACCAACTTTTCCTGCAAAGCACAGGGCCGCGATCGCACTGGCAAGCATCGGCCGCTCTGACCTGCTGCCGCCAAGGCCAAGGCGCCGGGGGTGATCGCGCCCCACACTGCCGCCACCGCCGCGACGTGGAAGCGGGGCGGGCGGGCGGATTCAGCCGACCCTGGTGGGCGATGCTCGCCCGGAAAGGGACGCGGCCGAAGAGCGAGAAGACGCACTTGATTGAGGTACAGGAACACCACAGCCAGCAGATCCGCGAGGTGCTCAAGAAGAGCGAGCGGGTGACACTCCTCGAGGTGTCCTACCCCGATCTCGTCATCCAAGGCCCGTGATCGCCAGGCTCGCCGAACTCCTCCAGGGGCGCTTCACTCCCGGCCCGGCGGTGACAGCCTGTGTGAAGCCACAGCACTACCGCAACCGGGGGGTGTGAAGGGCCCATCCATCGGATTGACGACGGTCGAAAAGCCGGCGGCCCGTCGCTCGTCCTGCCGTTTTCGTCCCCGGACCGGGCCCGACAACGACGACCCGTCGTCAAAATCGATCCGAATGATTAAGGTTTTCGAGGGGAGGGGTGATTGAATGATGGAGGATGCTGGCGGGCATCTTTCTTGCTTTTTCCGGGTGCGATGGCCGAAGGATCGGCGTTGTTGCCATCGAGCAACGCTGCCCATCAAGGATGAATCCCGTGAACCGTTCAATGCATTCGCCACGGAGTGGCGTGCTCGCGCTGGCGGTCGGACTGTGCCTCGTTTCAGGTGTCGTCGAGGCCCTGCCGCTGCAGTCGTGCAGTGATTCCACCCCGCTCGAGGGGGTTGAGCACGCTGACAAAGCAGGCGAGGCGATGCGCCCCGGCCACACAGCGCCGGTTGCGGTCGTCTCCGATAGTCGGGGGGGAATGTCACTTTTCGCCGCGACGCATCCGGCCGTTCGGAGTGGCGACGTCCAGCGGCTGGCAGACCGGGCCACCGGCAGGACCACCATCGCCGAGGCGGTGACTTTCGGCTTCGATGTTTCCGCCGCGGATTTCCTCGATCTGCGGTTTCCCGGCGGCTCGGGTCGAGGCCGCGACGAAGCGAAGAAAATCTTCTTCCCCGAGACCCGCACATGGGGGATGGGGGAGCTGGGAACGGCCCCGGCCCTTCGAAGACGGTAGACGCGCCTGATCGGCCGCCGCGGTCGGCGGAATCACAAGGGGATCAAGGGGTCAGTCGCTGCCTCGGCCAACACCCTGCTCCGGACCGATCCGTTCATCGATGAGGCGTGGCCAAAGGAGATGATCGCCCACGCGGACTCTGGCGGATGAGTCCGGGCCTGGTGGCCGTCTCGATACCAACCGCTGATCCTCCGCCACCCGCCGGGTCATGAACCGGCCGGCGTCTCGGCCCAGGCCGACACCGGCACGCAGCTGCAAAAGAGGTTGCGGTCGCCGTGGACGTTGTCGACGCGCCCCACCGGCGGCCAGTACTTCACCCGCTTGAGCGCCGGCACCGGGAAGGCGGCCGTCTCGCGTGAGTAGCCGTGGGACCAGTCGGTGGCCACGACCGCGGCGGCGGTGTGCGGCGCCGACTTGAGGGGATTGTCGTCCTGCGACCACTCCCCCTGCTCCACTTTCCGGATCTCGCCGCGGATGGCGATCATCGCGTCGATGAAACGGTCGAGCTCGGCAAGCGGCTCGCTTTCCGTCGGCTCCACCATGAGCGTGCCGGGCACCGGGAAGCTCAAGGTCGGGGCATGGAAGCCGTAGTCGATGAGCCGCTTGGCGACATCCTCGGCCGTGATCCCGCTCGAGTCCTTCAAAGGGCGCACGTCGAGGATGCACTCGTGGGCGACCCGGCCGTTGGCGCTTGCATAGAGCGTGGGGAAGTGATCCCGCAGTCGGAAGCTCACGTAGTTGGCGGCAAGGATCGCCCGCTCGGTTGCCCGGCGGAGTCCGTCCCCGCCCATCATCCGACAATACATCCAGCTGATCGGAAGGACGGCGGCATTGCCCAGCGGCGCCGCCGAGACGGCGCCGACGACGCTCGCCGGCAGACCGGCCGTGGCGTGGCCGGGAAGGAAAGGCACGAGATCCTCGACGACACACACCGGCCCAACCCCCGGCCCGCCGCCGCCGTGCGGAATGCAAAACGTCTTGTGGAGGTTCAGATGGCTGACGTCGCCGCCGAACTCCCCGGGCGAGGCGGTGCCAACCAGCGCGTTCATGTTCGCCCCGTCGACGTACACCCGCCCACCATGGGCATGGACGATCCTGCACAGTTCGCCGACTTCGGTCTCGAACACGCCGTGCGTGCTCGGGTAGGTGATCATCACCGCCGAGAGCCGGTCGGAATACTGCTCGCACTTGGCCCGCAGCTCGTCCATGTCGACGTTGCCGTGGGCGTCGCAGCCGGTCACCACCACCTCCATCCCCGCCATCTGCGCGCTCGCGGGATTCGTGCCGTGCGCCGAGGAGGGGATGAGGCAGATCGTGCGGTGCCCCTGACCACGGGCCCGCTGCCAGGCCTGGATGACGAGCAACCCCGCGTATTCACCCTGGCTGCCGGCATTCGGCTGCAGCGAGATGCCGGCGTAGCCGGTCGCCTCGCAGAGCCACTGCCGGAGCTGCCGGTCGAGCATCGCAAAACCCTCGAGCTGGTCGGCCGGCGCGAAGGGATGGATGTTCGCGAAGCCGGGCCAGGTGATCGGGATCATCTCGCTCGTGGCATTGAGCTTCATCGTGCAGCTGCCGAGCGGGATCATGCTCCGGTCGAGGGCCAGATCCTTATCAGACAGGCTGCGGATGTAGCGGAGCATCGCCGTCTCGGCGTGATGCGAGTTGAACACCGGGTGGGTGAGGAACGGGCTCGTGCGGCGAAGCGCCGCGGGGACGAGCGTCTCGATGCCGCCCTCGAAGGCGCTGATCTCGGGGAGCGTCTGCCCGTCGGTTGCAAACACCTTCCAGAGAGCGACCAGATCGTCGCGCGTCGTCGTCTCGTCGAGACTGACGGCAAGCGTGCGCGGGTCGAGGGTGCGGAGATTCATCCCGGCATCGCGGGCACGGGCGGCCAAGGCCGCCGTACGGTCGCCGGTGTCGAGGGCGAGCGTGTCGAAGGCGCTCGAGTGCCGCAGCGTAACGCCGAGCTTGGCCAGCCCGGCGGCGAGGATCGCGGTGTAGGTGGCGACGCGCTCGGCCATCCGCACGAGGCCATCGGGCCCGTGGTAGACCGCATACATGCTCGCCACCACGGCGGGGAGGACCTGCGCGGTGCAGATGTTCGAGGTGGCCTTCTCGCGGCGGATGTGCTGCTCGCGCGTCTGCAGGGCGAGCCGATAGGCGGGGTGGCCATGGGCGTCGATGCTCACGCCGACGAGCCGGCCGGGCATCGACCGCTTGAAGGCGTCGCGGCAGGCGAAGAACGCGGCGTGCGGCCCGCCGCAGCCCATCGGCATCCCGAAACGCTGCGTCGAGCCGAAGACGATGTCGGCCCCCCATTCCCCCGGCGGCACGAGCACCGTCAGCGCGAGGATGTCGGCCGCCACACACAGAAGCCCCTGCTTGGCGTGGACCTTGTCAGCCAGGCCGCGGAAGTCGGCGATCGAGCCGTCGGTGGCAGGATATTGGACCACAGCGCCGAAGAACGCCTCGTGGTTGTCGACGAGCGCCGCGACGTCACCGACGACCACCTCGATGCCGAGTGGCGCGGCCCGCGTCTGCAGAACCTCGATCGACTGCGGGTGCAGGCGAGCGTCGGCGAGGAACACCGGGCTCTTGCTCGCTGCCGATCGGCGCGCGAGGGTCATCGCCTCGGCAGCGGCCGTCGCCTCGTCGAGCATCGAGGCATTGGCGATCGGCATCCCGGCGAGTTCGCAGACCATCGTCTGGAAGTTGACGAGCGCCTCCATCCGCCCCTGGCTGATCTCGGCCTGGTAGGGGGTGTAGGCGGTGTACCAGGCGGGGTTCTCGAGGATGTTGCGGAGGATCACGCCGGGGGTGTGGGTGCCGTGGTAGCCCTGGCCGATGAAGCTCTTGAGGATCGTGTTGCGGGCGGCGATGCCGCGCAGTTCCTCGAGCGCCGCCGCTTCAGGAAGAGCGGCGGGGATGTCGATCGTGCTGTGGCGCGCGATGCTCGCCGGCACGATGCCGGCCACGAGCGACTCACACGAAGCCTCGCCGACGACGTCGAGCATGTGCCGCTCGTCGGCGGCGTCGGGGCCGATGTGACGGGCGTGAAACTCGGCCGCGTTCTCGAGATAGGCAAGCGGGGTCCGCGGGGCGGCGGGGCGGGACATGACAAGGCTCCGGTGAATGCCGAAACGGCGCATGCGCCGGCTCGAGGGAACCCTGTTGTCCTTTGACCTGAGAGATTCGCCGCGGGCGGCGCCCGTGGTTTGCCCCTTCGGTGGATCGCAGGCCCGTGAGCCCGAGATCGCTCTCCAACAGTGTGGTCGTCAGTCCGTTTGCCTGAGCGTTCAGCCTTCGGCGGTCTTGCGACTCTCTCCTGACGCACACGAGTCTAGCAGGCCGCCCCGGATCGGCCACCGATCGGGTATCTCGCCCGGCGCAGACTGAAAAACGCCCCCCTCACCGCCCCCCCTGGTCGAGCGCTTCGAGAAAGCGATGGACGGCGGCGAGGTCGATCTCGTCGGGCGCCCGATCGAGGAGCCACAGCGCGTCGGACCGGGCAGCATCCTTTCGCCCCAGCCGGTTGGCGACGAGCATCCGCATCACTCGGTCGCGCCCCGACTCCGGATCGACCGCGAGGATCGCGTCGAGGTAGCGGTGCATCGCCGGCGCGTCGTCCTCGCGTGTGGCGATCGAGAGGAGGTTGTTGATCATCCGCACGAGGATCGCCTTCGGGCCGACAGGTGCGAGAAGGTCGTCGGTCAGGTCGCGGCCTTGGAGATCGCGGTAGAGCTTGGCAACGCCGTCGCGATCGAGGATCGTCGCGCCGTCGAAGACGTCGATCCAGCGCGGCTCCGCGCCAGCCGGGGCATGGCGCACGAGAAAATGCCCGGGTAATCCCACGCCTTCGATGGCAACGCCCAACCGCTTGGCCAGCTCCATGTAGACGAGCGCCAGCGTGATCGGGATCCCCTCGCGGTCGTCGAGGACCTCGTTCACGTAACTGTTCGAGCGGTTGTAGTAGTCGCCGCGGCTGCCATGAAAGCCGAGCTCCTGGAAGAGCACCCGATCGAGTGCCGCGAGCTTCGCCGCGTCATCAGCCCCCTCCGGCACCCCCTTCGCCACCTCGGTCGCCAGTCTGTCGAGATCGTGCCTGGCGCCTGCGAGGTCGAGATCGGGATTGTCGAGGGCGGCGACGAGGAGGGCGCTTTGAAAGAGGTCGATCGGCTCGGCCGCGGCTTCCTTCGCGAGCGCCTCGACTGTCCGCTTCGCTTGCACCTGTGCCATCAACGCACGCATGCCCTTCGCCTCCCGGTCGAGGGCATCGGCCCGGGCAGCGAGAGCCGCGTCGCCGACTGCCCCCTCCCCCACGAGCGCCGCGACGAGTTCGGCAGGCGGCGCGCCCGCTCCATCGAGATCCTTCACCATGCCGGCGATCCGTGCGACCTGCTCGGTCGGCGGTGCTGCGGGGGGCAACTGGGGCCCGACGGCAAACCCGCGAAACTCGGCCTTCGTGTCGCGAAACTTGGCGAGCCCCACCTTCCCTTCGCCGAGCCCCTTGTCGGTCGATTGAAACACCGGCGTGTCATTGACGAAGCATGAAAAGCCGTCGGCGGTGCGGCGGACGCGGAGATGGTTCCACTGTCCGGGGCGGTAATGCGGGCTCGGAGCCTCGTCGAGAATCTTCCAGGAAAGGACGTCGGGGCCGTCGAAGCGCGTCAGCCGCAGCTTCCCGGCGGTGGGGTAGAAGCCGTAGTGCCGATCGGCCCCGTCGGCGGCGAACACGAGCCCGGCGGCGCCGTCCTCGTCGTCGAGCTTCACCCACACCGCGAGGTCGTGGGGGAGCGGCGGTGGCTCGGTCGTGGCAAGACACAGCGACCGGCCACCGAACCCGGTGCCGGTCCCCTCGACGCCGATCCTGCCGGCGCGCTGCCGCCAGCGGGCGCCGCCGGTGGTCGTCCATTCGCCCGCGTCGAGCGTGCCGATCGTCAGCCAGCGGTCGATGGCGACGGGATTCGGTTTGTCGATGAGCGGCTGGAGCTGATCGATGCCGATGGCGAAGCCGAGGAACGGCGTGACGAGCGACTTCATCGTGAGGATGCCATGCACCTTCCCCTCCATGTCGAGGAGCGGCCCGCCACTGTTGCCCGGCTCGATCGGGATCGCGAGCTGGATCATCGACCGACCGTCGATCTCGCGCTTCCCCGACACTCTGCCCGCGACGACGCTCCGCTCGAGGCCGTGCGGATTCCCCACCGCCACCACCTCCGCGCCGTCGGCGAGCGTCTCCGGAGCGCCGAGCGCGAGCGGCGCAAGCCCCTGCCGGGCGATGCGCACGATGGCCAGATCGGCGGCCCGATCGGAGGCATGGATCTCGGTGACGTCATGCCGGCTGCCGTCGGCAAGCTCCACGCTCACCGGCCGGGCCTCACCGATGACGTGGTAATTGCTGGCGATGAGGCCGTCGGCGCCGATGACGAACCCGGTGCCGAGCCCCTGATCGCTCCCGCCACGCCCCTGGAAGCGGATCGTGACGATCGAGTCGCGCACCTCCTTGGCGATCGACTCGACGGTTTTCCGCGGTGCCTCCGCCGCGAGTTTCTCCCCGGTCGCCCGTGCGGGTTCGTCGGCGCGGGCACCCGTGGAGGGAAACAGGGCCAGCGCGATCGCCAGGCATTGGATGCGCCGCTCGCCGCGGTGCTTCTTCGGGCCTGTGCCGTCATTCCGAATCGTCATCGCGTCCCTCCTCGCTTCACGCCTTGTCCGGTGCGGCCCGTCAGGTGCCCCCCGGGGGCCGTCAGCATAGACTCGACTTCTCCATGGCCCACGTTCATTCAAGGAACGACCTCCATGCGCACGGCTTTTTTGATCATTGTCGCACTGCTGGCAGGGGGCTGCAGCCGTCCCGCCCCGGCCCCGGCACGGCGAACCGATGGCCAGACAACGGGCTCCGAGTCGGCCCGCTCGACGGCCTCCACGGCCGCTGCTCTCTCCACACTCCTTCCCCCCGCCCCGGTCTGGAACGAGGCGATGGACGAAGTGGCCGCCGGAGCCGATCGATTCGCCTGCGATCTCTACGGAAGGCTTCGCGAGAAGCCGGGGAATCTTTTCTTCTCCCCCGCCTCGATCCACACGGCGCTTGCGATGACATCGACCGGCGCCCGCGGCGCGACGCTCGACGAAATGGTGGCGGTGCTCCATCTCCCCGAGAGCGCTGACACGAGGCTCGCCGCCGGCGACCTCGGCCGATTCTATTCCCAAGCGAACAGCCCCTCCGAACTCGCCGTCGCCAATGCAGTCTGGGGCCAAGCGGGGCTCGCCTGGGAGAGCGACTTTCGCACGTCGCTTGCGGAGCGCTTCGGAGCGGGATTCGAGGAAACCGATTTTGCCGGCCATGCCGAAGACGCCCGGCAGCGGATCAACGCCTGGGTAGCCGAACGAACGCGATCACGGATCCGAAATCTGCTCCCTCCCGGCGCCGTCAGCGATCTGACACGACTCTGTCTGGCGAGCGCGATCGCTTTCAAGGGACAGTGGGCGGGGCAGTTCGACGCCGCCGCGACGTCGCCGCAGCCGTTTCGGCTCGCAGGTGGGAGCAGCGTCGAGATCCCGCTCATGCACCGGCGCGGCCGCTACGACCATGCCCTCCTCGACGGCTTCCAACTCCTCGCGCTCCCCTACGAAGGGCACGATCTCGAGATGGTCGTGCTTCTGCCTCGCGAGCCCGATGGCCTTGCCGCCATCGAGGATCGATTCACGGCCGAGACGCTCGAGGAATGGCGGCGAGCGGCGGCGGTGGCCGACGTCGATCTGTGGCTGCCGAGATTCCGGCTCGACGACCGCTTCGAACCGGTCCGCGAACTCGAGGCGCTCGGCATGCGGGCGTGTTTCGCCCCCGGTGCCGCCGATCTGACGGGCATGACGACCACCGAACGGCTGTCGGTGTCGCGGGTGATCCATCAGGCGTTCGTCGCGGTCGACGAGGAAGGGACGGAAGCCGCCGCGGCAACGGCCGTGATCGCCAACGCCCCGGCACCGCCGCCGCCGAAACCGGTGGAGTTCCGTGCCGACAGGCCGTTCGTCTTTCTCATCCGCGATGCCCACCACGGCACGATCCTCTTTCTCGGCAGGCTCTCCGAGCCGAAACAGTGAGCGGATCACCCCCCGCGCCTGCCTGTTCCCGCGTCGCGATCGGCACGATCGAAGGCTATCCTTGGGTCTCCAAGGCACCGTGCCGAGCTTCCCCGCCGACGAGCATCTCCGTGCCGCTTCCTTCCGCCAAACGATCGACGCTGCTCGATGCTCCGGGCAGCCCGTGGCGGGCGTTTCATCGGCGCGTGCCGACCGCGCTGGTCTTCACACCGCTGTGGGGTATCCCCTGGGCGATCCTCGCGATCCTGCCGAACGTGCTCGGTGCGGCCGAGGCCGATCGCCCGGCGGCGCCGCCCACGGCCGATGCGGTCGCCGTCGAGCGGGTCCTCGTCATCGATCAGGAGGGGCCGACGCGCCCGGCCTTCGTGCAGGTCATGGAAGGGATCCGGGAGGGGCTTTCCGGCGCGCAGGGGGTTCGGCACGACGTGTTCGTCGAGAACCTCGACCTCGCACGCCTCGACCGCACGGCCGCCGATCCGCAGCGTGCCGCCGGATGGCTCGTCGAGAAGTACACCGATTGGTCGTTCGACATCATCATCCCCACCAGTGCGGTGACGCGCGACTTCGTCCTCGCCAATCGGGATCGGCTCTCGCCGGGGGCGAGAATCGTCGCCCTGGTTCGGCCTGGGGAGCGACCGGCCATCGTCTCGCCTCCCGACATCGCCACCTCCGTGACGGGCCAATCGACGATCGTCGACACGGTCGACCTGGCGTGTCGGCTCTTCCCCGACACCCGCCGGATCGTGCTCGTGACCCAGACCATCCCCCACCCGAGCCTCGCCGCCCGGCAAGAGGCCGAAGCCCGTGAAGCGACGCAGCAGCGCGGGCTCGACTACGAGCCGTTCATCGATCTGCCCCTGGCGGAACTCATCGCGCGGCTCCGCGCCCTCCCCGCCGATGCGGCGGTGGTCTACGTCGGCTACTGGAAAGACGAGACGGGGCGGGCGCACGTGCCGGCCGAGATTCTCGAGACGTTCTGCCGCGCGTCGCCGGCTCCCGTCTTCGGCATCGCCGACACCTATCTCGGCAGGGGAGTCGTCGGGGGAGCCTGCACCGACTTCCGCGCGTTGGGGCGAGCGATCGGCGGGCTCGTGGTCGAGAGCCGGGGGAAGCCGCTCCCCGCACCCATGAGCGTGCCCCCGGTCGTCCTCTTCGACGATTCCCAGCTGTCGCGTTTCGGTATCCCCCACGCGCGCCTTCCGGCCGGGAGCAAGGTGCTCTTCCGGGAACCGCAGCTCTGGCAGCGGTACCGGCTCCAGATCCTCGGCGGCCTGGGGCTCATGATCCTCCAGACGGCCCTGATCGTGGCGCTCGTGAGGGCGCTGCGGCTCCGCTCCCGGGCCGAGCGGATCGTCAGCCAGCAGCGTGATCAGATCGCCCACGCAGGCCGCGTGAGCATGCTCGGGCAGCTCGCGGCGTCGCTCGCCCACGAGCTCGGCCAGCCGCTCGGAGCGATCCTCAACAACATCGAGGCGGCCGAGATTCTCCTTGGCAGCGACGACTCGGCGAACGTCGCCGAGCTGCGGGCGATCGTCGCGGACATCGCGGCCGACGACCGACGGGCCGGGGCCGTTCTCGATCGCATCCGGGCGATGGTCCGCAAGCAGCCGTTCACGGTGGGGCCGGTCGAGATCCCGGGTCTCATCCGCGACGCGCTGACGCTCTTTGGCCCGCGGCTGTCGGCCGAGTCCATCGGTGTGAGCGTCGCCTGCGATCCCGATCTCCCCCCCGTGGCGGGTGACAAGATCCTTCTCCAACAGGCGCTGCTCAACCTTCTCGGCAATGCCGCCGATGCGATCGGGGCAGCGGTTGAAGGGAAGGCCGACACGAGCAGCGGCGCGACCGGGCCCCGTGGCGAGCCGGGGGCGATCACGATCGAGGCGCGTCGCCGCGGCGACGGCGTCGAACTGGCGGTCAGCGACAACGGCGGTGGGATCGACGAAGCCCAGCTCAGCGGAGCGATCGAGCCGTTCGAAACGACGAAGGCAAGCGGCCTCGGCATGGGGCTGCCGATCGTCCGCGCGATCGTCGAACAACATGATGGTATGATCGAGCTCGAGAACTCCCCCGGCCAAGGGCTCACCGTGCGGCTCCGCGTGCCCCCCTGGCAGCCAATGGATTCAGCGTGATTCCGACCATCCATGTGATCGACGACGACGAATCGTTCCTCCGCAGCATGGCGCGCCGGCTTCGCGGCCATGGCTATGAGGTCGCCACCCACGGGTCGGTGGCCGAGTTTCTCTCGCGGCCCTGCCCCGAGGCCCCCGGCTGCGTCCTGACCGATCTGCAGATGCCGAATCGCGACGGCTTCGACCTTCAGGAGACGCTCGCCAAATCGGCAAACCCCCTGCCGGTGGTGTTCGTCACCGGCAAGGGGGACATCCCCACGAGCGTTCGGGCGATCCGCGCCGGCGCCGAGGATTTCCTCACCAAACGGGTGCCGATCGACGAGCTCGTCGCCGCCATCAATCGGGCTATCGCCCGCGATGCCAGGGAGCGGGGGGAGCGGCAGAAGCGGGCAGACGCCCGGCAGGAGATCGCCAGGCTCAGCGATCGGGAGTTGCAGATGCTCCTGGGGATCGTGAAGGGGATGCAGAACAAGGAAATGGCCGAGGAATACGGCCTTTCCGAGCGGACGGTGAAGTACCACCGCACCGTTCTCACCCGGCGGCTCGATCTTTACGCCTCGGTCGACCTCACCCGGCTGGTGCAACAGGCCGGGATCTCGATCGACGAGCTTGCGGACATGGCCGCCGCCGCCCCTCCGGGGCCCCGCCACGCCGAGTGAGCGATCGGCGTCGGCCTGCCCCTCGCTTTTCTGACGGCGATCGAGCCCGTCGCTTGACTCTTTTCCGCGGCCGACAGGGGCCGGAAACGAGCAAGCGTTTCTTTTTCAACCGTGTAGTGGTGGAATACGTAGCTATTTCCACCGCGCGATGGTAGAATATGCTCAATCATGCTCCTCTGGAGCTTGGTCACCGACGGCCCTTCCGGGAACCGGCTCCATGGATCGCCGCGCGTCGATTGAGCGGATCAACCGGCTGCCGGAGAAGAGCTTCCTCCTTCTGGGGCCCCGCGGAACCGGCAAGTCGACCTGGCTGCGGGCTGTCCTCCCCGAGGCGCTCTTCATCGATCTGCTCGACTCGGCCCGCTACCTGCAATTCAGTCGCAACCCGTCGGACCTCGTGGATCTGGTGGCGCCGCTTCCACCTGGGTCGTGGGTGGTGATCGACGAGATCCAGCGTCTCCCGATGCTGCTCAACGAGGTCCATCGGATCTACGAATCGGGCCGAGGAATCCATTTCGCGCTTTCCGGATCGAGCGCCAGGAAGCTCCGCCGGGAAGGGGCGAATCTGCTCGCCGGCAGAGCGTTGCAGGAATGGATGTTTCCGTTCCTCTACCCGGAATACGCACCAGGCTGGACGATCGCTGAGGCGTGCGAGTGGGGCACCCTGCCGCTGGTCGTCAGCGACCCGCAACACCGGGCGCGAACGCTGACTGCCTATGTCGAGATGTACATCCGCGAGGAGATCCGGGCCGAGGCGCTCGTTCGCAATCTCGACCCTTTCGTCCGCGTGCTCCAGGTCGCGGGGCTCTACAACGCCCAGATCCTCAATATCGAGAATCTCGCCCGCGAATCGGGCGTCAAGCGGACGACCGTCGAGCGCTCCATCCAGATCCTCGAGGACACCCTCCTGGCAACGAGGGTCCCGGCGATCAAGCTGGGGATCCGCACCAAGGAAACCCTCCATCCGAAGTTTTTCCTCTTCGACACCGGCGTCGCCCGGGCCGCAGCCGGATTGATGGTCGATTTCCCTGACCCGGTGTGGAAGGGATTCGCGTTCGAAGCGCTCATCCATCATGAAATACGCGCCCACGAAGCGCTGTCGACCCGGAATCGACCGCTGTTCCACTATGCCGTCAGCGGCAGCTTCGACGTCGACTTTCTCCTCGAGACGAGGCCCAAGACGCTGTCCGCTCCGCGCGAGCTGATCGCCATCGAGGTCAAGTCGGGGGAGCGCTTCAAGCCGGCGTGGACCAGCGGCTTGAAGATCCTTCGCGAGGAATGTCCCGAGTCGGTCCGCCGCGGCATGGTCGTCTATCAGGGAACAGACCACCTCGTCATGGATGGCATCGACATCCTGCCCGCCGGGATGTTTCTCGATCGACTCCACTCGGACAGGCTCGTCGTGGCGGAGGAATGACGCCCGCCACAGGCGCCGCCGACGGAATCGCCGCGGGGCTGTTGCGGCGGAAGCTCCTCTCCCCTGTCGCCGCCGGCGGATCGCGGTCAGACTGCCCCGATGCTCCCCCTCCCCACCCTCCAGCTTCACGGCATCGTCTTCCTGTTTGCCACCACGGCCTTCCTCGGCCATGTGATCAGCCTCTCTGCGCCCGCCGTCGTCATCTGGCGGACGGCGCTCGCGGCGATCGGCGCCGCTGCGATCGTCGTCATCGGACGGCGCGGGGCGCTCGTCCCCTCGCAGCGCCTGATCGCGGCGCTTGTCGGCATCGGCGCCATCGCCGGGATCCATTGGCTCTGCTTCTTCGGCGCCATCCGGCTGGCGAACGTGTCGATGTGCCTGGCGGGGATGGCGACGACCTCGCTGTTTACCGCCTTCACCGAGCCGCTCCTCGAAGGGCGGAAGGTGAAACCGCTCGAGGTGGCGCTCGGCTGCCTCGTCGCCGTCGGCATCCTCCTCGTGGCCGGATTCGAACGGGGCCGGCTCGCCGGGCTCCTCGTGGCGTTGCTGGGGGCTTTCCTCGCGGCGATCTTTCCGGTGTTCAACCGGCGGATCGTCCGCACCGGGGAGGTCGAGCCGATGGTGATGGTGGCGTGGGAGATGCTCGGGGCCCTTGCCGCGTGCCTGGTCCTTCTTCCCATCATCCCCGCCTCGGGAGGCTACGTGGGCCTCTTCGCCTGGCAGCGATTCGACGGGCTCTGGCTCCTCGTCCTGGCGCTCGTCTGCACCGTCTTCGCCCATGCCGTCCACATCGCCCTGCTGCGGCAGATCACCGCCTACGCGGCGAATCTCGCCAACAACCTCGAGCCGGTTTACGGGATCCTCGGGGCGGCATGGCTCTTCGGCGAACACCGCGATCTCCACCCCGGCTTCTACGCCGGGGCCGCCACGATCCTCGCCGCCAACATCCTCCATCCCCTCCTTGCCCGGAGCGGATCGGCGCCGGACGGCGGCTGACCGGTCGGCTCGGCCGCTTTCCTTCCCGGGTGGGCCAGCCGTATCCTGTCGGCTTGTTCCGCTCACGGCGGCCCAAGGCACTCCTCTTTTCCGGGAACAGCTCCATGTCGATCGACGTCCGGTCCCTCGCGCGCGTGTCCCTTGCCGCGCTGCTGACGCTCGTCCTCCCCGCCATCGTCGTGCGGAGCGTGATCGCGGCGCCCGAGGAGACGACGATCACGGAGGTGGCACCGGGCGTGTTCTTCCGCAAAGCGCAGACCGAGCCCGTGTTCACCGGCTGCAATCAGGGCTTCGTCGTCTTCCGCGATTTCGTCCTCATCATCGACGCCAACTTCCCCGGCCAGGCGGAAAACGTGATCGCCTCGATCCGCGAGCGGACCGACAAGCCGATCAAGTTCGTCTTCGACACCCACTACCACGGCGACCACGCCGACGGGAACATGCAGTACGTGAAGCTCGGGGCGACGATCGTCGCCCAGGAGCGGAGCCAGCCCCTCTTCCAGACGAAGGGGGCCGACGGCTTCGAGGGGGCGAAGAAGAGCCGGGCGAGCGAGTACGGCGAGCTCTCCTACGAGATTCCCTCGCTCTACTTCTCCCACAAGCTCGTCTTCGACGACGGCGACCAGCGTGTCGAGCTCCTCTTCTTCGGCCATGCCCACACCGCCGGCGACGCCGTCGCCTGGCTGCCGAAGCACGGCATCGTCTTCACCGGCGACGCCTGCGTGAACGGCGCCTTCAACTACACCGGCGACGCCAACACCGAAAGCTGGATCTCGGTCCTCGGGGCGGTGGAGGATCTCGGCGTGAAGACGGTCTGCCCCGGCCACGGCGAGATGGGGGGGAAGGAAGTCCTCGCCAACCAGAAGCGCTGGTTCCTCGAACTGCGGGCGCAGGTCAAGGCGGGGATCGACAAGGGTCAGTCGCTCGAAGCGATCAAGGAGGCCTTCGACGTGCCCTTCTACAAGGAATGGACCGGCAAGGAATCGAAGGCCCAGACGGAGAATATCGAGCACGTCTTCAAGGAGCTGTCGAACCCGGGCAAGCCCCTCGGACTCAAATCCCGCCCCCACCGTCACCCCCATCCCCATCCGAGTCAGCCGGCGGTCGGCACCGTGGGGAACAAGCGATGAGCCTCCACTGCCGCATCGCGCTCGTTGTCGCGACGATCATCCTCGCCCCCGCCACGTTCCCCGCTCGAGCCCGGGCCGCAGAGCTGACGCTCGAGCGGATCATGGGGAGCCCCGCCCTCTCGGGGCCCGTGCCGCGCGGCCTTGCCCTCTCCCCCGACGGAAAGCTCGCCACGCTCCTCGAAGCCCGCGCCGACGACCGCGACCGCTACGACCTCTGGGCCCTCGACACTGCCACCGGCGCCAAGCGGATGCTCGTCGACTCGACGAAGTTCGGCGGGGGCGAGATCTCGGAAGAAGAGAAGATGCGCCGCGAGCGGGCCCGGGTCGGCGGCACGCGCGGCGTGATCTCCTACGCCTGGGCCCCCGACTCCAAGTCGATCCTCGTCCCCCTCGACGGCGATCTGTACCTCGCCACCACGGCCGACGGCACCGTCCGCCGGCTCACCGACACGGCCCAGACCGAACTCGACGCCAAGATCTCCCCCCGCGGCCGGTTCGTGTCGTTCGTCCGCGATCAGAATCTTTTCCTCTACGACCTCGCCACCGGCACGGAGCGCGCCCTCACCACCGACGGGGCGGGAGCGGTGTCGTGGGGGAGTGCGGAGTTCGTCGCCCAGGAGGAGATGGATCGGCGCGACGGGCATTGGTGGAGCCCCGACGACAAGCGCCTGGTCGTCGCGAAGGTCGACGAGACCGAGGTGCGGATGGTGCCGCGGGCGAGCATAGGTGCCGATGGCACACGCGTCTTCGAGCAGCGGTATCCGAGGGCCGGCACGTCCAACGCCCGCGTCGAGCTGTTCGTGTTCGATGCAGACGCCCCGACCGGCAAGGCGCCATGGAAGCTCGACCTCGGCCCCGATGCCGACATCTACGTCGCCCGCGTCGATTGGAGACCCGACGGGAAGGCGATCGTCGTGCAGCGGCAGTCGCGCGACCAGAAGCGGCTCGATCTCCTCGAGGTCGACCCCGACACCGGTGAGAGCGCAACGCTGCTTTCCGAAACCTCCCCGACCTGGGTCAATCTCTCCGACGACCTCCGCTTCCTTGGCAAAGGACCGCTCCTGTGGACGAGCGAGCGCGACGGCTTCCGTCATCTGTACACGACAGGCCATCGCACACTCGAGCAGCTGACGCGCGGTCCGTGGGGAATCGACAAGATCGTCGGCGTCGACGAGGCGCGACGGAGGGTGTACTTCATCGCCGGCATCGAATCCCCCATCGAGCGTCATCTCTACTCCGTCGATCTCACAGGGGGCGGGCGGGCGACGGAGCCGGTGCGCCTCACCGAGCCGGGCGGCTGGCACGACGTCTCGATGGACAAGACCGGCTCCCGCGCGCTGATCACCCGCTCGACGCCGACGCAGCCGCCGCAGACGTATCTCGCCGACGCCGACGGGAAGCGGATCGCCTGGATCGAGGAAAACCGGGTCGAGGGGGAGCATCCCTACGCGCCGTTTCTCGCAGGGCACGTCGCCCCAGAGTTCGGCACGCTCGCCGCCGACGACGGCACGCCACTCCACTATTCCCACCTGAAGCCGTCGCTCGCACCGGGGGAAAAGGCACCGGCACTCGTCATCGTCTACGGCGGGCCGGGTGTCGGCCCGCTCGCAGCCAGGCGCTGGGGGAATGCGGTGTCGCAATGGTTCGTCCGCCGTGGCTGGCATGTCTTCTCCCTCGACAACCGGGGCACGAGCGGCCGCGGCAAGGCTTTCGAAGACCCGATCCATCTGAAGATGGGCGATGTCGAGGTGCGCGATCAGAAGGTCGGGGTCGATTGGCTCCGCGAGCGGGCCGATGTCGACGCCGATCGGATCGCCGTCCACGGCTGGTCGTACGGCGGCTACATGGTCCTCCGCCTCCTTGCCGCCCATCCGGGGCTGTTCGCCGCCGGCGCCTCAGGCGCCCCCGTCACCGATTGGTCGCTCTACGACACCCACTACACCGAGCGCTACCTCGGCAATCCAGCGGTCGACCGGGCTCCCTACGAGACGTCGGGGGTCCTCGGTGTGGCGGGGGCGATCGCCGATCCGCTCCTTCTCATCCACGGCATGGCGGACGACAACGTCGTCTTCGAGAACACGACGGCCCTCGTGGCGAAGATGCAGAAAGACGGCACGCTCTTCGAGGTGATGATCTATCCCGGCCAGACGCACGGGATCTCCGGTGCCCCCGACCGGATCCACCTGTGGCGGACGATCGCCGACTTCTTCGACCGCCGGCTCGGGCTCCCGGCGGCCCCACGCCGATGAAACACCCTGTGATGCGATTGTTTCTCGCGATCGCCGCCGCGGCCGCCACCGCGACACGCCTTGCCGCCGAGCCGCCCGACGGCTTCGACGCCGCCTGGCATCGCGCGACGATGCACGACACCGCTGTCGAGGGGCGTGTCTTCCGGCAGCGGATCGAGCCGCGCTGGATCGACGACGGCGCCGTGCTCGTCTATCGGGTGCGAACGGGTGCCTACGCCCACGAGGTGGTCCGGGTCGACTGCCGCTCCGGGGAGAAGCGCGTCCTCGCTCCCGACGATCCCGTCGCCGTCGAGCTGCGCTCCGCGAAGGCGCGGCGACTGCGACTCGACCGCCCCCTTCGCGGCGGCAACGGGCCGGAGACGTCGATCCGGCTCGAGAACGCCACGTCCGAAGTCCTGAAGACGGTGTGGGTCGAAGGGGGCGGTGAGCGCCGCTCCTATGGCGAGCTCGCCCCCGGTGCTTCCCGCGATCAGCACACCTTCGCCGGCCATGTGTGGGGCTTCGAGCGCGCAGACGGCACGCTCCTCGCGGCCGCCGTGGCGGAGCCCGGCGGATCGACCTTCCGCATCGACTCGCTCGAGCCCGATGTCGTGCCGAGCGGATCTCGCGAGCGCCGCCGGCCCCGCGCCGCGGAGCCCACCGCCGGCACTCCGCGGGCCGAGGTCATCCTCCGCGATGGCGATCTCGTGGCGAAGCGAGCCGACGGCACGGAGAAACCGCTCACGAGTGGAGCGACGAAAGACTTTCACTTCACCCCCGACCGCTTCGTCTCCCCCGACGGCCGCTGGATGATCGCGCTGAAGCAGCGCGAGGGGGAGCACCGGAGGGTGACGATCGTCGAGTCGACACCGAAAGACCAGCCGCAGCCGCGGGTGATCGAGTTCCGCTACGACAAGCCGGGGGATCGGATCGACGAGCGTTTTCCCCATCTGTTCGATCTCGACACGCTAGCCGAGGTGCCGCTCGACGAGACACTCTTTTCCACCCCCTGGGAGATCTCCGACTTCCTCTGGCTCCCCGACAGCTCCGCGTTTCTCTTTCGCTACAACGAGCGCGGCCACCGGACGATGCGGATCGTGAAGATCGACGTCGCCACCGGGGGCGTCTCGGCCGTCATCGACGAGAGAAGCAAAACGTTCATCGATTGGAACAATCGGTCCTGGCTCCGCTCTCTCCCCGCCGAGGGGAAGCTCCTTTGGAGCAGCGAGCGGAGCGGCTGGCACCATCTTTATTCCGTCGACATCGCTTCCGGTGCCACGACGCAGATCACGACAGGGGAGTGGGTCGTGCGGGGCGTGGAGGAGGTCGACGAGGAGCGCCGCTCCCTCGTCATCCGTCTCTCCGGCCAGGATCCGAACAGAAGCCCTTATCACGTCCACGTCGCGCGGGTGAACTTCGACGGGAGCGGGTTCACGATGCTCACCGAGGGGGATGGCACGCACGAGCTCACCTGGGCGCCCGACGGCCAGACCTATGTCGACCGCTGGTCGCGTGTCGATCTGCCGCCGCGGCACGAGCTCCGTCGGTCGGCCGACGGCGTGAAGCTCTGCGACCTCGAGGTCGCCGACGACTCAGGCCTCGTGGCCGCCGGCTGGCCGCAGCCGGAGCGATTCGTCGCCAAGGGTCGCGACGGTATCACCGACATCCACGGCATCATTCTCCGCCCCTCCGACTTCGATCCTTCCCGCCGCTACCCCGTGATCGAAAACGTCTACGCCGGTCCGCACGACAGCCATGTGCCGGTGGCGTGGCGGACGTCGTTCGGATCGATGTCGCAGCTGGCGGAGCTGGGCTTCGTGGTCGTGCAGGCCGACGGCATGGGGACAGCCAACCGCTCCAAGGCATTTCACGACGTTTGCCATAAGAATCTCGGCGACGCCGGATTCCCCGACCGGATCGCCTGGATCCGGGCAGCGGCGGCGACGCGGCCCTGGATGGATCTTTCGCGCGTCGGCATCTACGGCGGCAGCGCCGGCGGGCAGAACGCCATGCGCGCCCTCATCGCCCACTCCGACTTCTATTCCGTCGCCGTCGCCGACTGTGGCTGCCACGACAACCGGATGGACAAGATCTGGTGGAACGAGCAGTGGATGGGCTGGCCACTCGACGCCAGTTGGGACGACTCGTCGAACTCCGTCCAGGCCCACAGGCTCTCGGGGAAGCTCCTCCTCGTCGTCGGCGAGATCGATCAGAACGTCGATCCGGCCTCGACGATGCAGGTGGCCGCGGCGCTCGTGAAGGCGGGCAAGGATTTCGAACTGCTCGTCATGCCGGGCACCGGCCACGGCGCCGCCGAGACGCCCTACGCCTCGAGGCGCCGGGCCGAGTTTCTCTTCCGGCATCTGCGCGCCGATCGTCCGTCATCACGGTGACACCTCCCCGGTGCCGGGGAGGCGACCTGCTACGATCGCCGTCTGGCCGCATCACCGGAGGATCGCTCCATGCCTGGTTTCCAAAAGCCCCTGCTTTCCATCGTCGCCATGGCCGGCTTTCTCGCGGGAATCGTCACGGCCGCCGAGCCTGTGCCCCGCAGCGTGACGACGAAGATCCTGCCCGATCCGTTTCCCAATGCCGCTCCGAAGGCCAGACCCCGGCAGATGCTCGTGGAAGCAGGGAAGACGACGCGCGGCCCGAGCGTGCTCCTTGGCGTCTACGACCCGGAAGGGGACAGGCTGTCGATCGACGCGCATGGCAAGCCGGAGCATGGCAGCGTGGCGAAGCACGACGACGGCAGCTTCACCTACACGCCGACCCGGGGCTTCACGGGATCGGACGGCTTCGAGTTCACGATCCGCGACGCGCACGGGGCGACGTCGTCGGCGCGGATGTCGATCCGGGTCGTGGCCCCCGGGGGGACTGTGGTCGCCACCGGCTACACGGGACTCGCCCCCTTGGAAGCCGACGGATTTCCGATCCGGCACGACGAGCGCTCCGCCGTCCCCAGGCTTGCCGACGTCGATCGGGACGGGCGCACCGATCTTCTCGTGGCGGGTGCCGGGAGAGTGTGGTTCCACCGCAACATCGGCCGCGGAAACGATTTCTCGCTCGATGGCGGAGTGCCGCTTGCCGCCGGCGACGACACGATCGCCGTGCCTGACGGCAGCCGCATCGGCATCGGCTGGCACGACCTCGACGGCGATGACCTCGCCGATCTCGTCGTCGCCTCCCAGGCCGACCGCTCGCTCTCCTGGTACCGCAACGCGACCCCGCCGGCTGGGCCACCGGCGTTCGAGCCGAAGGGAGCCGTCCCCGCGGCAGACGGCGGTGACGCGGTCGCTCCCGACGTGCGGATCGATCTGGCCGACGTCGACGGCGACGGACTTGCCGACCTCGTCGCCGGCACCTGGTCGGGCGACGTGACGCTCTCCCCCGGCATCCGGTTGGCTGACGGCAGGCTCGCTTTCGCCCCGCCGACGACGAAGCTCGGTTCGGGCGGCGAAGGGATCAACGGTTCCTACAATCTCAACGTCCGTGCCACAGACATCGACGGCGACGGTCTCGTCGATCTCGTCGACTCGGCCAACTGGGGCACGATCCAACTCCGCGTCAACGCCGGTGCCGACGGGGCCGCGGCATTCCCCCGCGTGGCGAAAATCTCCGTGAGTGGACCGGACGGGGCGAAGGTCGATCTCCACGCCCTGTGCGACGGTCCGATCGTCGACTTCGCCGATCTCGACGGCGACGGCGCGCTCGACATCGTCGTCGGCGGCGAGAAGGGGGGCTCGATCCATGTCGCCCACGGGATCGGCACGGCCGCCCACTTCGAGACGATCCGCGCGACGATCGCCGCCCACCCCCACGATCTCGGTGCGTTCCTTGCCGATCCTGCCAACATCGACGTGAAGGAGCGTCTCAAGGGAGCCCTTGCCGCGTTCCACGACGGCCTGGTGTCGATGGTGCTGCCGGCGGAACGGATCCGCCTCACGGCGGCGACGATCGACCTGATCAAGCTCCATCCGGCGCTCCTCGGGCGGACGACGCTCGATGCCGTAGCGCAGCCGGGAATGCCGTCGCTTGCCGGGCAGCTCTGGATGACGGTCCTCGAGGCCAACGAATACGATCCCGGAGTGCGTCGCCGGCTCGCCGATGCGGCCGGATTCAAGGATGGATACCGCAGGCTTCTCGAGGAGTGCGGGCTCGTCTACATCGACAACGCGCGCAATCCGCGCGGGGCCGAGGCGATCCACCAGTGGTTGCGGACGGTGCCGCGGGAGGTCTACCCGGGCACCGGGATCACCGCCGCCGATTGGATGGGGGGGACGGAGTTCCTCGTCCGCGGCCATCTCAAGAACACGTTCAACGGCAGCCCGGAGTCGGGGGGTGAATACGGCTTCGGGGCCGACGCCCGACCGGTGATCGGCGATCGCGGGAGCGAGAACCAATTCATCACGGTGGTCCATCACGAGGCGAGCCACGACCTCGATGCCTACGTCCGCCGCGATCCGGCCCTCACGCGCCGCTGGGGGAGGATGCTCTTGGCGGCCGGTGGCCCCGACATGCGCGGCGATCCCGACACCGGCTGGTTTTCGATGGAGCGCACGCGCGACCACTTCCGGGAAGCGGGGCTCTGGGACGGCGACGATGGAAGCTGGCAGGCGGCCTGGCAACGCTCCTGGGAGACGCCCCCCGGATCGGCATGGCGGCGCGAGGGCTTCATGCGCGGCAATATCGACTGGTTTTACGGCGCCGTCCAGGAGAGCCTCGCCACCCAGGGAAACCAGCACTGGAACTCCACCGAGGGGCGGCTCGAGGTGGCGGCCGATCGCTGGGACCGCGGCTTCCGCGGGAACCTCACCGAAGTCCTCCTGTTCATCGATCTCTGGTCGGCGGGGCTCGACAAGGGGACGTTCTACGAAACCGACGACGCCTGCAATCAGATCCTGCGGCGGGTGAAGTTCCGTCGCACGGAGCAAGGGGCCATCGACCGGATCGATCTCGGCGACCGCCACTGGGAGTTCGCCGTCGACGACGAGGGAGTGGTGACCGACATCGTCCACCGGCCGGTACCGGTGAAGCCGGCCGCCGAGAGGCCGGGCCGGAAGCCGACGGCCGACTGACCTGCGCTCAGGTGCCGGCGGATGGCTCGGAGCGGCGACCGAGGATCGCCGCGAGCGCCGGCCCCGCCGCCATCGTCGTGAACACGCACATCAGCACGCAGGCGACGAACAGGCGGAGATCGATCAATTCGGCGTCATGGGCCGCCGCTGCCATCACGATCCCGAGGATCCCGCGGGCATTGAGGCCGCAGCCGACGGCGAGCGCCTGGGAATTGTCCATGCCCACCATCTTCCCGCCGACGAACACGCCGGAGATCTTCCCGAGGAACGCGACGGCCGTGATCAGGGCGACGAGCCAAGGGTCGAAGCCCTCGATGAAGTCCTCCTTGATCGCCATCGATACGAAGAAGATCGGCGTGAAGACGGCGTAGGCGAACTCGGCGATGATCGCGAACGGCTCCGGATAACGCTCGGCGACGTCGGCAAGGGCGATGCCGACGATGAAGGCGCCGAGAAACGAATGGAGCCCGAGGTGCTCGGAGCCGGCGGCGCCGAGGAGCGCAAGGAGGATCACCGCCGTGATGAAGGCGCTCGGCCGCGGCATGTTCCCGTGGATCCATTCCATGACCCGCGGGAGGAGGAGCTTGCCGAGGAGGATCGTGCCGCCGATGAACAGGAACACCATCCCGAGGACGACCGCTCCCTGCCCCTTGGCCGTGGCATGCGGGCCGAACTCGGCGAGGATCACGGCAAACAGCCCCCAACCGACGAGATCGTCGACGAGCGTCGCCGACATGATCGTCTTGCCGATGTCACTCTTGAACAGCCCCATGTCGAGGAGGATCCTCGCGATCACGGGATTGGCCGAGAGGGAGAGGATCGATCCCATGAACAGCGCCGTCGAGAAGCGGTCCTTGTCGGTGACCCCGATCACCGTGGGGAACGCGTAGCACATCAGGAACCCGAGGATCAGCGGGACGAACGTCCCCACCGTGCCGACCGAGAGCGCCTTGCGGCCGAGGCGGCGGAACTCGCTGACGGAGATGTCGAGGCCGATCGTGACGATGAAGAACAGCATCCCCACCCGCGCGATCGCCCCCCGGGCGCTCGTCACCGGGCCGGTCGGGGGGAAGAGCCAGGCGAAGGTGTCGGGGGAGAGCCGGCCGAGGATCGTGGGACCGAGGAGGAGGCCGCCGGCGATCTCACCGACGACCGCCGGGATGCCGAGCTTCCGCGCCCCCTGCCCGAGGACGAGGGCCGTCAGCAGCATCGCCGCCAGATGGAGCGAGAGGACCGTCCAGTCGGCCGGGGTCATGGGCACGGTTCCAGAACCGGGAAAGAGAGGCACAAACCCGGCCAAGGCCGGATCGACAACAAACCCCCCAACAATACCCGTCGAAACGACCGTTGTGTAGACGGCATTTCATGCCAGATCGGAAGAACCTGGAAAAACCGGCGTGACTTCACGGAAATGCCCGAATCTGCCATCGTTCGCTGGCCCGAAGACCCACGAAAAGGAGTGATGATGATCGTGCGTGCGTGTGCCGTGTTGGCGTTGGTGATCGCAGCGTTCGGTGTCCTTCCCGATCGGATCGGCCGGCCGCTCGCCGCCGCCGAACCGACCACCACCCCCC
>Ga0208484_1000026_pt1 | contig 38160 bp, 24 predicted proteins | sample LakMenEpi09Aug11_FD_150682 | JGI IMG/M metagenome (GOLD analysis project Ga0208484, IMG submission 150682) | Freshwater microbial communities from Lake Mendota, WI - 09AUG2011 deep hole epilimnion (SPAdes) | ecosystem: Environmental > Aquatic > Freshwater > Lentic | place: Lake Mendota, Madison... | reverse complement strand
AGCGAACGATTCGCTCAAGTGGTGGAGCGAGTCGAATTGATGGGTGATGATTCCACCGCCGACGAGGAACATCGCAGCGGTTCCGGCGACGGCCAAAAAGCGGAGCAAGTAAGGAGCGAACCACAAGATGGCCGCACCGAGTTTTTTGAGGATCTGATCTGTGGAACTCGATCCTTTGAGGGTAAGCCAATGGAGTCCTAGATCATCGAGCTTGACGATCCCTGCGACCAGTCCGTAGACGCCGACGGTCATCATCAGGGCCACCGTGACGAGCACCGCCACCTGGATCCCGAACGTCTGCCCTGCCACGACGCCGAGGGTGATCACGATGATCTCGGCCGAAAGGATGAAATCAGTGCGGATCGCACCGGAGATCTTTTCAGCTTCCGTCGCCGTGCCGGCCTCGGCGTGGCGAGCATGCTCCGTAGCGACCCTGCCGTGGGCCAGCTTCGGTCGCGACAGCATCGAATGCCAAATCTTCTCGACTCCCTCGTAGCAGAGGTAAGCGCCACCGAGCATGAGGAGCGGCGCGACGGCCCACGGTGCGAGCCAAGAGAGCGCCAGCGCCGCCGGCACGAGGATCGCCTTGTTGCGAAGCGACCCGAGGGCCACACGCCACACAACGGCCAGCTCTCTTGTCGGCTCGACACCGCTGACCTGATGAGCGTTGAGGGCGAGATCGTCACCGATCACCCCGGCGGTCTTGGCGGTCGCCGCCTTCGTCATCACGCCGACGTCGTCGAGGACGCTGGCGATGTCGTCGAGGAGGAGGAGGAGGCTCGTGGCCATGGGGGCTCTTGGGTGTCAGACGACTTCGGGACGCTCCAAGTCTACGGGGCGATCCCTACCGACGCCTGCCGCCCTGGCAGATGGCGGCCGGGTTCAGTCCCGGCGCTTCTGCCACACGAGCCACAGAAGCGCGAGCATCCCGAAGGCGACGACGAAGTCGAGCGGCGAGGCTTCGAATCCAGGCAGCCCCGCGAGCCACCAGCCGAGGAGCCCGAGCGTCATGACGGCGCCGAGGAGCAGCACGGCGGGAAAGATGACGTCGAGAGCTCTTCCCTGCGGCGATTCGGTATCGGGGGAGGAGTCGTCGCCGACTTGGCTGTCGTCGATCGTCGGCCGGACCGCGGCGAGGGCCTCCCTGGCAGCGTCGGCATCGTGAGCCCGGACGACGACGCAGACATTGGCCGGAGCCTCGGCCCGGAAGCCGGCGAGCGCCCCTCCGGTGACCATAGCCTCGATGCCGGCATCGGCGAGGAGGTTCGTGATCAGTTGCGCTTCGATGTCATCGCGAGGGTGGGCGATGGCGATGAGGCTCGTGGTGCGATCGGGAACACCCGCATCGGTCGCGGCCGCGGTCATCTGAAAGCCTCCGAATCGCGGGTCGAGAAGGGTTTGCGGTGGGCGAATCCCTGACGCATTTTAGCCAGCTTTCCCGTGGGCTCGCACGCTGATCGCCGCGGAACTCTCCGTCATTCTCGGCCGACCGGCTCCTTGGCGAGTGGCCGAGGTGAGGCTCGACGTCGAATCGACGAGGATTCCTGCCACCGCGCGAGCATCCCGACGGCGGCCTGTGGCTTCATGGCGCAGGCTTTCCCTCATTCTCGGTGTTACCGGAGGCGCTGATTTTCACCGACGTCGCCCCGGAACCGGGCTTCTGGAGCGCCCGAACCATCGCCTCGAGAATCTTGGACGGCAGATCGGTCGTCGCCGTGATCTCAGCGGTGTCGTCGATGACTCGGACCGAAAACGCCTGCCCGGTGCGCGCCGCCTTGGCGTCCGCCTCCAGTTCCTTGATCGCGATATCTTCGATTTCCGCCTCCTGAAGAGCGGCGATCGTCGCCTTCATGAAGTCGGCGTCGGTGTTCTTCGTGGCCCGCACGATCGCGGAGCCGTCTTCGATCTCGACGCTCCACTGGGCGCCGTCGGCGACGGAATCGGCGGCCTGGACGGCATCGTCCGTCGGGGTGGACGGCGTCGTCGATTCGAGGGCGGGATCGGGAGCGACGTCTGGGGTGGCCTCGGCTCCGGCGTCGGCGTCAGTGTCGGCTGGCGATGGGGCGCCGGCTTCCTTGAAGCGCCACTCGATGACTTCGACCCGCACCGAAGCGCGCCGTTTTGGGATGGCGTTCTCCGGAAGCGAGGGATCGATGTCAAAAGCCTCGATCGTGATCGAGGTCGGAAGTGTGACCCCGGGAGCCACCTCGTAGAAATCGCTGGCGATCGTCCGGGCGATCGTTCGGAATCGTCCGTCGAGCGTAAAGCGGATCCGCCGCTCCTTCCGCAGGATCGCGCCGCTCTGCGGGTCGCTCGTCAGGACGATCTGCTGTTGGAAGCCATCTCCCTCTTCCATGGCAGTATTGAGAACGGGCCCATGCACTCCCCATGTCGACACGTATGTCCCCGGGGCCTTGATCATCGCCGTCACCGGCCGGCCAAGGAATGCCGTGGCGAGTTCACGCTGCAGAGTGGTGGGGCGGAGCAATTCGAGCAGCCGTGAATAGTATTCATCGAAAGGCATGTCTGGACCGATCGCCATTCGATCGGGGCTCCACAGCATCCCCGGACGGTGCTCGTCCATCGTGACGTCGGCGATCGCCTCCAACGGATGCTCGGCGAGGAACCGCTCGACGCGCTCGGCATGCCCGAGGATCGGGGCCACCTCCGGGATCGGTTGTCCGTCGTCGAGCATGATGCTCGCGTATGGCCGCCTTTGGTCGCCCGCCGTCATCGGCGCCATCGTGCCGGTCCGTGGCGGGATCGGCGCATCGGGCAACGGGGGAACGGCTTCAGGGAGGAGCGGCAGCTCGACCGATGCGTCGGGCAGCGGTTCGCTGGATGACGGGGGGATCGGCGGAAGGACGGTGGTCGTCAGGACCTGGGGCGCGTCCGCCGACGGTTGGCGCGGCCAGGTCACGATCGGCATCGGATCGGGGCCGGTGGCGACGCGCGGGCCAGCGGGCACCGGAATCGTCACCGGTACAGGAGTGGCTTGCTGCTGCTGCCGCGCGATCGCCTCCATCTGGGCTTGCTTGGCAAGGTTTTGAGCGGTGATCGCGGCGACGCGTTCGGCTTTTGCGCGCCCTTCGGAGAGGACCGAATCGGAGAGGACCCAAAAGGCAACAACCGCGCCACCGAGGATCGCCGCGGCACCGGCAAGCTTGAGGACGAGTCGGCCGAGCGAGTCGCGCCGGCCCAGCCAGGCAAAGAGGAGGCTCGTGAGCGAGGCGATCACCGCGTAGATGATCGCCGGCTCGGCGCGGCCGAGGGCCATGATCGGCCAAGGGAGGAGCAGTGCCATGAGGAAGATGACGAGCGCCGCGATCGACAGGAGCCGTTGGTCTGACATGAGATCCCTCAGGCGTACAAGAAAGGTGGAAGGGGGGAGTGCGGAGCGGGGGCGGCCGCTGGTCTGATCGGGCATGGGGGCGAGGAGCGCGGCGGCCGCCGCAGGAAGAGGCTTGGCGAGCGGGTCGTTGACGTGCGCCAGGCACGCTTCGAGAATTCCCGCCACCTCGGTCGCCGATGGATACCGGGCGGCGGGATCCTTGGCGAGGAGCCGGCGCGTGAGCCCGGCGAACCATGCCGGCAGATCGGGATTTGCCGCGCGGACGTCGGTCGGCTCGATGTCGGTCACCATGCGCAGCACCGCATGGCTCGACTCGGCGCGGAACGGAGGCTTCCCGGTCGCCATCGTGAACAGCACCGCCCCCAACGCAAAAAGATCGCTGCGGGCATCGACCGGTTTGCCGAGCGCCTGCTCGGGCGACATGTAGTGCGGCGTGCCGGCGAGCAAGCCGGTGACGGTGAGGCTCGCGTCGTCGGCGGCGCGGGCGAGGCCGAAGTCGGTGAGGAGGACGCGCTCCACGCCGTCGTCGAGGAGGATGTTCGCCGGCTTCACGTCGCGGTGGACGAGCCCTTGGGCATGGGCCGCGGCCAGGCCCCGTGCCGTCTGCAGGCCGACGCGGAGGATCTCGCGGAGGCTCATCGGGCCCGCATCGCGGACGCGTTTCTCGAGCGTCGTGCCCCGGCAGTAGGGCATGACGAGGTAGGGAAGACCGGCGAACTCGTCGACACCATGGATCGCGATGACGTTGTCATGGACGACCGCGGCGGCGGCCTTCGCCTCGCGGAGGAAGCGCTGCCGGGCGGCGCCGCTCGAGGCGAGGTGGGGGCTGAGGAGCTTGATCGCCACGAAGCGGTCGAGCGCCCGGTCGTGTCCCTTGAGCACGATCCCCATCCCGCCGGAGCCGATGATCCCGGTGATCTCATAAGGGCCCAGACGCCCGAGCATCCGGTCGTCGTCACTCGGCGCGAGGATTTTCTGGATCAGCGTCGCAAGCGCCGGGATCGGCGGGACGGCATCGGCGTCATCCCCCTCGGCGCCAGCCGAGAGTTGCTCGCGGACCGTCGACCAGCTCTCGGGAGAGGCCGCGAGGGCGTCGAGTCGGCCGCGGCAAGCGGCGCAGCCGCCGAGATGTGCTTCGAGGGCGACCTCGCGATCGGGCGCCAGGGTTCCCGAGACGATCGCTTCGAGCGCGGCGTCGTCGGCGCACGCAGGAGGGAGCGTGGTGTCGTGTGGATTCATGGCCCGTCCCCGTCATGCTCACCGGGCGTAGATGGATCGATCGACCACTCCGACTCGAGCGCCCGGATGCGCTCCACGAGCTTCCGCATCGTCCGCGCCTTCGCGGCGTAGACCGCGCCCGCGGTCATGCCGAGGGTCTTCGCCACGCGCTCGGCGGAGTCGCCGTCGATCGCCGTCCTCCAAAACGCCTCCCACGCCGTCGGGCTCACCGCGGTCTGGAGGTCGGCGGCCGCCGTCAGGAACAGGCGCCGGCGCACCTCGAAGCGGAGGAGGCGGGAATCGGTGTCGCGCGCCGCGACCGCGTCGAAGGCATGGCCCGACGCCGGGCGGACGCGGGAGCGGCGGAGGACATCGATGGTCTTGCGGTCGGCGATCGTCGAAAGCCATGTGGAGAACCGGGCCCGCAGAGGGTTCCCTGGACCGGCGGCGCGATCGGGGTCGAAGCGGTGGACGGCGCCGGCGACGCTCGCGAGCACCTCCTGGGCGACATCCTCCGCGTCGTCGTGCGGCAGGCCGCGGAAGCGGGCGAGGGCCACGATCGCCGGTCGGTAGATGGCGACAAACCGCCCCCAGGCCGCCGGATCGGCGGGCGGCTTCAACTGCCTGATCAGTCCCGGATCGGTGGAAGGGAAAGCCACGGCGGCAGAACCCTGAGGTGGCCAGTGCAAAGGGCGGAATCGCCCTCTCCCTTCTTACACGCACCAGGGGAGAGAATTCGACGCCTGGCGGGGATGAGATGCCGGATTCCGCTCGCCGTGGGAAGTGTGGCGGTAGGTCTGCGGAGGGAATCGTTCACCGCGGCCCCGGCGGGAGGTGCTCGAGAAGGTAGCGGACGATCAGCATGCGGACGTGGAGGGGGGTGCCGGGGCCTTCGGAGAGCCCGTGGTCGCGGTGGGGATAGACGAAATAATCGAACCGCTTGCCGAGTTCCACGAGCCGGTCTACGAGCCCCTCGGTGATCTCCACGTGGGTGTTCGTCTCGCCCGATCCGGTGATGATCAGGAGATCCCCCCGCAGGCCCTCGGCGTAGGTGATCGGCGCGCAGGTACGGTAGCCCTCGGGGTTCACCTCGGGGGTCCGCATGTACATCTCCTGGTACCCCGCCCAGTAGTATTCGGGCATCGGCTTCGGCACCACGGCGATGCCCACGTGGTAGTCGTCGGGCCTGCGGAAGAGCGCGTTGAGCGTGTTCGAGCCGCCGCCGCTCCAACCCCAGATCCCCACCCGCGAGCGATCGACGAACGGGCACTGCCGCTCGAGCGCCTCGAGCCCAGCCGCCTGCTCGGCGGTGGAAAGCGGCCCGAGGCTGCCCAACACCGCCCGCCGCCAAGCCGCCCCCTTCGGCGCCGGCGTGCCCCGGTTGTCGATCGACACGACGAGATAGCCGAGATCGGCGATCGCTCGGTGGAAGAGACTGAATCCTTGGCCGCCGTGCCAGTCGTCGAGCACGGTCTGCCCGGCAGGCTCGCCGTAGACGAAGACGAACAGCGGGTATTTTCTGGCGGGATCGAAGTCCCGTGGCTTGATCATCCAGGCGTCCATCTCGACGCCGTCGCCGATGTCGAGCTCGAGGAAGTCGGTCGGCCGGGTGATGAGCGGCTTCACGGCAGCAGCGAGGGGGGCGTTGTCCTCGAGCACCCGGAGGCTTCGGTGACTTGGCAGCGCGACGAGATCGGTGACCGGCGCCGTATCGAAGGTCGATCGGGTGTGGAAGGCGAAGCGGCCGTCGGGGGATAAGGTGTAGCGGTGCGAGCCCGGCTGGTCGGTCGGCGTCAGCCGCTCGGGAGCGCCGGTGCCATCGAGCCGCGCGCGGAAGAGAAATCGCTGCGTGGCGTTGTCGGGTGAGGCGTAGTAAGAGAGCCAGCCGTTGGCCGCATCGAGGAATCCGCGGTCGATGATATCGCAGCCGGCTGGGGTGATCGGCTGCGGCGCGGAGCCGTCGCGGCGCACGCCCCAGGCTCGCCGCCAGCCGTCGCGCTCGCTGAACACGACGAACGCGTCGCTGTCGCCGATCCACTCCAGGCCCCCCTGCTCCTGGTCCACCCAGGCGGTGTCAGTGTCGGTGTAGGCGGTGGTGATCGCGCCGCTACGGTGATCTGCAAGCAACACCCGCCGCACGTCGTGGAAGCGGCTGAAGATGTCGATGAGCACCTCGGCGGAGTTACCGGCCCAGCCAGGTGGGTTCAGATAAAACGTGCCGGGCTCGTCGGGGAGTGGGATCCAGCGGGTGTCGCCCCCGTCGGCACTCACGACGCCGACCTGCAGCCTCGATATCGGCCCGCCGATCCGCTCGATTCGGGCTTCGCGGAACGTGCGGAAGGTCGGGTCGCCGGGGACGAGGATCGCCCGCTTCGGCACCTCGGAGGCGTCGGAGCGCACGAACGCGATCCAGCGGCCGTCGGGGCTCCAGGCCGCGCTGCCGTTGTCGATCGTGCCTGGATCGCCGTCGGCGGTGAGCGTGATCGTGCGCCCCGAGGGAATGTCGAACACGAGCAGGTTCCCGCCCAGCGAGCCGAACAGTCGGCTTTCATCGGGCGAGAACGCGTTGGCGTCGAAGCCCATGCCCGCCGGGAGGGTCACCGGTCGCACGTTGCCGGTGGCCGGCTCGTGGAGCCAGTGATCGCTCCCCGAGACGGGATCGGTATGGAGCAGGAGCGTGCGGCCGCTCGGCGACAGACGGAATGCGTGGATCACGAGACGCTCGGTCGTGCCGGGGGCGAGCAACGTGTCGCCTCTGACGAGCACCGTGCGTTCGCCCGTGGCGGTGTCGTAGCGGGCGATCTCGGCCGCGGCTCCTTCAGGGGTCTCGAGCTTCAGCGCGCCAGAGCCATCGGGGAGCCAGGTGGCGTCGAACGACCGGGTATGAAACTCGCCGGTCTCCACGATCGCCCGGAGCCTCGGCTCGATTTGGTCGAGGAGGCGGTCGGTCTCCCGTCCAGGCGGGTCGGCCGGCGCCGACGCAGCCGACAGCAGGGCGGCCGCGAGGCAGGCCGCGATCGCGACGCGGCGGCCCGGTGCGGGGAGCGTCCGCGCACGGCGGACGGCGGTCGACGAAGGGGGGGGCGGCACGTCGGCCTCACTCCTGCTTCAGGTAGGAACGCGTCACGAAGTCGGTCTCCGCGTAGTGCCGGTGGCACTCGATGCAGGGGTCGATCCGGCCCCTGGAGAGCACCCGCTTGTTCGGGCCGTCGAGCACCGCGTATTCCCAGTCGCCGTGCTCGGGGTCGTAGCCCGCGGCCATCTTCCGCATCACGGTGTCGCCCCCTCGGCCTCCGCGCCCTCGAGCTCCGCCTTCACGATCACGGCCCCCTCGCCGTAGCTCCCCTCCCCCGACTCGATCGGTGCCCTCGCGTCGGTGGTGACGTAGACATGGCAGTAGGCGGGATGCAGCTCCCCCTCGTGGATCTTCGGGTTGTAGGTGGGGACGCAGGCCGTGACGGTCGAGTCGTCCATGGGATGCGGCTCGGCGGTGACGCGATGGAGCGTGGCGAGCTCCGCCACGACATGGGAGAGGAACTGCGGACTCTCCGGATCGGCCCCGGGCTGAGCCACGACGGCCGCGGCGGTGACCACCAGACATGCTGCGGCGAGCGAGAGGGATCCGTGTGTCATCGGCGTGCTTCTCCAGAGTGTGTCCAAGTCCAGCCTACCGCCGTGCCGCGCCCGCCATCGGCCCCGTGCCCGGCGGACGAGTGGGCTCGGCGTCGGTTCCCGCGTCGAAGCCGGGCGGATGCAGCCTCCGTCCGTCACCACCGCTTCGGCCACTTCTGCTGCGACGGCACCAGTTTCGGCTTCATGATCGAGCGCGCCAAGAGTTCGGCGAGCCAGGCGTCGTGATCGAGGCCTGTCTTCACCGCGTCGGTGGCCGAGTCGATCACGAAGAAGCCCGGCGCGTGATCGGGGTGGGGGGGTAGACCGGGCTTCGGATCGATCCTCCCGTAGATGACGTTGCCGGAGTTGCCGAGCTCGGGGACGTGCGGCCCGGCGACGATCGCCCCGAAGTTGACCCCCTCCTTCGCGAGCCCTCCATCCTCGCTCGAGGCGAAGAAGACGTAGTAACCATTGGGCAGGAAATCTTCACGGCGCGCGTAGGCCGTCTTCAATCGCTCTGTCGGCCGTCCGGAACCGTCCGTGAAACGGGTCGAGATCTCGACGGACAGGCCGAGGGGCTTCCGCTCGATCCGGACTCGCCGCTCGGCCTCGTCGTCGGCGATCACCGCGACGGTGATCGATGGCCGTGGTCCATCGACGGCGGCGCCATCGGCGACCGGTTCGAGCCGTGCCTTCTTCCCCGCGAAGACGATCCAGAGGCCGTCGGCGTCTTCTCCGATCTCGAGCGTTTCCCCGGGGGTGTCCTCGGCCGCGTGGAACCACTCGCCAAGTAGATCCACGGTCGGAGCTGCGGCGGCGTCGCCATCGGCCGGCGACTCCGACCGGGGCACCTCCGCCCCCTCGGTGCCGACCGCGCGCGTCCCGTCGGCTGTGATCGCCGGGCCTGGCGACGCCTCGCCCTCGGCCGCATCGTCTCGGGCGACCGCCGGCGCGACGACCGCGGCCACCGTGGCAATTGCTACGAACAAGCCTGCGACAACCGCCTGCCGCACGCCACCAACAGGACGGCGGTCGCGGTCGGCGGCGAGGATGGCGCGGATGCGGGCCTCGATCCGCCCCGGGCGCCCCATCGCGAGGGCGACGCCGGCAGCCTGCGGTCCGGCCGGCAGCCGGGTCGTCACGGCAAGGAGGTCTTCGGCGTAGTCGTCGGGACGTGTGCCGGCGCGGAGCACGCAGTCGTCGCAGGCGGCCTCCTGCTCGGCCCGCAGGCGCCGCAAGCTCCACCACGCCAGCGGATGAAACCAGAACAGCCCGCGGGCGAGTTCGCCGACGAGCTGCGTGGCGACGTCGCGCCGCCGGATGTGCGCAAGCTCGTGGAGCAGGACGGCTCGGAGGCGTCCTTCCGGCCACGACCCCGCGTCCTCCGGAAGGAGCACGACCGGCCGCCGCCATCCCCACGCCATCGGGATCAGCCCCTGCCTGGAGACGAGCCCGAGCACGGCACCGTGAACGCCGCTTGCGGTCGCCAGTTCGGCGAGCCGTGTGGCCACTGGTCCGCTGGCCGGGGCCGCATCCCGCGCGTGTCGCCGCACGCGGAGGGCAGCCAGCACGAGCCTCGCGGCGAAGACGCTGGCGCCCACGAGCCAGATCATCGCCAGACCCCGCCCGAGCGACGGCGCCCGGCCCGCTCCGGGCCTGCGGGGCAGGGGCGGTGCAGTGGTCGGCCCTGCATCGGCCGCCGCGGCGGGGGGAACGACCGCGTCGGCCGGGATTTCGATCGGCCCGTCGGCGGCCGGGCCTACTCGCACATTCCCGGTGCCGACCACAGGGAGGACATACCACCCGGGAGCGACAGCGTGAATCAGGGGGAGCGCGAGCACACCCGCAAGCGTTGCAGCCCAGACGAGATGGCGCTCGGCCGCGGAGGCTCGTTTCATGGCGATCGCGAGTCCGCACGCCGCGAGGAACAGCACCGTCGAGCGCATCGCAAGCCCCGGGCCAGCGGCCGCCACATGGTCGAGAAACCCTGTCATGATTCACGACTCCTTGATTCGCGCCGTTTGGCGGGACTTGCGGGCTTCGCGAATCAGGCCGGCCAGTCGCTTGAGCTGGGCATCGTCGAGATCCGCCGCCGATTCACCGAGGTGCGCGGCGACCGCCTCCTCGAGTGAGCCGTCGAAGAACACGTCGAGCACGCGGCGGAACGCTCCTGCCCCGGCACGCTCGCGCGGACGACTGGGACGGTAGACGTATGTCCGACCGTCTTCCTCGTGAACGAGATGCCCCTTCTCCTCGAGAATACGGAGGAACGTGCGAACGGCGGTCTTGCTCGGCGCATCGGGCAACCGCGTCACGACCTCGGCTGCGGAGGCCCGCCCGAGGGCGTAGATGACGTCGAGGATCTGCCGTTCACGGCGGCTGAGGCTGGGCTCGGCAGGACGCGTCATGGGGGATATCCGGGGCCAGCGGCGTGACGGCTAAATTATTAGCCGTGCGAATTGGCCCGGTCAACCAGGGGCGGTTAAAAAATTGGCCGACGACCCCGAACGGGGATCAGGCGTCGGAGACGGCCTCGGCCCGCCCACGGTGCATTCCACGGCACGAGACGCGGGTCACTTCCGCTCGGGGTGGTCCCGCGGGGCCTGGCAGTCGGCACTGCTCGGGGCTTGTGGCGGGAGGACGGCAGGCGGCACCACGAGCCGGCCGCGGGTACGCATCGCGCGAAGCTCGTCGCGGACAGCGAGCCGGCGGATCTCGCGGAGCAGGTTTCTGCGGGCGGCAACCATGGGTGAACCCTCCTCCGGGGTGTCCCCGGGACGGACGGCGCAGACGGAAAGCCTCTGCGAGCGGCCAGGCTCGCGGGCTTCAGTGTTTATTGTTCCCCTAGGTAGTACGGCGGCGGGGGGTGTTTGTGCTGGCGTTGGTTGAGTTTTTGGGAGGGCTGCGGTGAGTGTCGATTGGGACGTGTCCAGCGTGGCTTCGGGGTCGCCCGTGCCCCGTCGCCGGACGTTCGCCTCGGCCATCGTGGCATCGGCTCTCTCGATGCCGCCTGCGCTCCGCCATCCGTGGCTCCGCTGGCCGGCAACGCCGGCTCCCGGGGCACGGGCGACCCCTCGCTGCCGGGCGTTTTGGGCTGCGGGGCAGCTTGCTTCGCAAAGAAGTTTTATGGATGGACCGTCCGTCGAAGACGGTAGAGACTGCATCGCCCTCCTCGCTTCAGCCGCCGCAACGAGGCGGCACCCACAGGCCCGCACACCGCAGGAAAACAAAGATGGATTGGATGGAGTGGTACGAGGGGTTGTGGAAGCCGTCGTGGACGCCGGCACCGGCGACGATCGGGGCGATCTGGGGAATGCTTTATCCGGTGATCGCCGTGACGTTCTTGTTCGTGTTCGTGCAGGCGGGGCGGGGGCGGATGCCGTGGTGGGTGGCGGTGCCGTTTGCGATCAATCTCGCGGCGAATCTCTCCTTCACGCCGATCCAGTTCGGGCTGCGGAATCTGCCGCTGGCGGCCCTCGACATCCTCGTCATCTGGGGGACGCTTGTGTGGATGATGATGGCGGTGTGGCGGTATAGCCCGTGGGTGGCGGTGGCGCAGGGACCGTACTTCGTGTGGGTGTCGATCGCGACGGTGTTGCAGCTGTCGATGACCTGGATGAACCGCGGGGCGTCGTGAGGGTGATGGGAGATCGCCGCAGCCATTCGGTCCGGGAGGGCCGTCGATGGAGCGCCACGAGCCGGTCTGACGTGGAATCGCTCTTCCTCGTTCACTGGCGGGTGGGGCAGACTCTGGACATCACCCGAGTCTTCCCCAGGATGTCCGTCTGCGATGCGATCGTTCTTCAAATCCATCAAGCATGCGTTCCGGAGCCTGACGGGCACGGAAGCGGTCATGCGGCACTTGCGGGAGGCTGAGCGCCAGCGGCGGCGTGACGCGCTCTGTCTCGGCAACGCGATCCAGTATGCGGCGGCGGACATCGCCGAGGTGCGGGCGCTGCCGGAGTACGCGCGGGTGGCGAGCGTGGCGCGGCTGTTGCAGACCTGCCGCGTCGAGGGGGAGAAGCTCGTGCGCATCGGTGGGGAGATCGATGGCGGGTACGTGATGCTCGATTCGCTCAAGCCTCCGACGGTGACTGCCGGGTACAGTTTCGGGGTCGGGCACGACGTGTCGTGGGACGTGGCGGTGGCGGGCCGCGGTATCGATCTGTTCCTCTACGACCACACCGTGAAGCGGCTTCCCGAGCCGGTGCCGCGGGGGACCTTCGTTCGTACCGGTATCCGGGGGCGGGAGCCGGTGGCGGGGCAGAAAACGATCGAAGAGGTGCTCGCCGACCAGGGGCACGCCGGGCGACGTGACCTCGTCCTCAAGATGGACATCGAGGGGGCGGAGTGGCCGGTGCTCGAAGAGGTATCGAGTGCCACGCTTTCCTGCTTCGCGCAGATCGTGGTCGAGTTGCACGGGTTGATCGACGTGCTCACACCCGAGGGGCACGCGCGGATCGTGGCGGCCCTCGGCAAGCTCCAGGAGACGCACCAGCCGATCCATGTCCATGGCAACTGCTACGAGGTGCCTGTGTGGATCGGCGGGCTCGTGCTGCCGCAGGTGCTCGAGGTGAGCTACGTCCGGCGGGCGGACCACGAAGGAAGATTCGTCCCACGCGACGAAGTCTTTCCGACGACGCTCGACAGGCCGAATCTGCCGGCGATGCCCGATGTCTTCCTCGGCCGGACGTTCTCGTCGCCGGCGGGGAAGGGACGCCAATCGGCGTGATCCGGCTGCGCGGGACAGAAAAAAGGGAAAAAATCTGGCCTTCGTGAGTCGACCCGCCTAGACTTTTCGATGGCAGGGGACGCCGGTCCGGTCATGCACCGGTTCGGCCGTCTCCGACCGATCGTTCCCCGGTGACGGCCGGGGAGAAAGCCGCCCGGCGGCGGAGTGCGTGCAGGCACCGCGACGGCTGGGATTCCTCGTAACCAAAGGAGGTGATTCAGTGACGCATAGCGACTGTACCAGGAGGCTGCGCCGCTGACGGCGGGTCGACGGGTCTGCCGTTGCCGCAGCCCGTCCGCGAGGAGGTCTTTCGGGCCTCTGAGCTGACGAACTCTCTATGGCTGCCGCCCCCGCGAGGGGGCGGCAGTTTTTTTTGCGCCGCCCGGTTTATCGCCGGTGGCGGGGGAGGAGGGTGGCGCCGCGGGGAAGCGATCCCGGTGGTATCCTTGGAGTGTCCGTCCGGAGGGGTTTTTCCCGATTTTCGGTGTGGGCGGACGGCCTGGGGTCGAGTTCGTCGATGCACTTCTGTCTCCCCATCCGCCGCTCGTCGCTCGCCTGGGTGGCCACTCTGGCTGTCGTCAGTGGCTTCGCGGCCTGGTCGGTGAGGGCGTCGGCCGAGGAGCCGGTGGCTCCCCCGGCGGCCGATTCCGCGGCATTTTTCACCTCCCGCGTCGCGCCGCTGCTGACGGGGCACTGCGTCTCTTGCCATGGCCCAGAGCAGCAGGAAGGGGGCTTGCGGCTCGACTCCCTCGCCGGGCTTTCGGCAGGTGGGGCATCGGGGCCGGTGATCGTGCCGGGGTCGTCGGCTGAAAGCGTCCTCATGGGGGCGGTGGGATACGCCGATGAGGCCCTCGCCATGCCGCCGGACGGGAAGCTTCCCGATGAGGCTCTTCAAGCGATCCGCAGCTGGATCGACGGCGGGGCCCATCATCCCGAGGGTCGGATCGAGACGCCGGCCACGAAGCCCCCCTTCGACCCGGTGGCGAAGCGGGCGTTTTGGTCGCTCACGGCGCCTGTGCGGGCTCCGCTTCCGCCTGTCGCCAATCCCGCCCACGTCGCCAATCCGATCGATGCGTTCGTCGTAGCCCGGCTCGATGCCGAGGGGATCGAACCGGCGGCCGTGGCCGACAAGCCGACGCTCCTCCGCCGGGCGTCGTTTGCGCTGACGGGACTGCCGCCGACGCCCGACGAGATCGACGCCTTCGTCGCCGACGAGTCGCCCGAGGCATGGGATCGGGTGATCGATCGCTTGCTCGCCTCGCCGCGCTACGGCGAGCATCAGGCCAGGCATTGGCTCGACGTCGTCCGCTACGCCGATTCCAACGGGCTTGATGAGAACATCGCCCACGGCAACGCCTGGCGCTACCGCGACTGGTGCATCGCCGCCTTCAACCGCGACGAGCCATTCGACGCCTTTCTGCGGGCCCATCTGGCGGGTGATCTCCTCGTCGAAGAGGGGATGGACCCGGCGCGGCGGGCGGAGCTTTTGACAGCCACCGGCTTTCTGACGATGGGGCCGAAAGTCCTGGCCGAGGGGGATCAGCAGAAGCTTCTCGCCGACATCATCGACGAGCAGATCGACACGACCGGCAAGGCGTTCATGGGGCTGTCGCTCGGCTGTGCCCGCTGCCACGACCACAAGTTCGATCCGGTGTCGCAGGCCGACTACTACGCGCTCGCCGGCGTGTTCAAAAGCACGCAGACGATGGAGTCGCTCGCGCGGATCGCGACATGGCACGAGAACGACATCGCGAGCCCCGAGGAGCGGGCCGCGATCGCCGTCGCGCGGGAACGACTCGCCGAGCAGAAGAAACAGATCGACGACCTCGTCGCGGGCACGCGGGCGGCGCTTGCCGCAGCGGCGACCCCGGCAGCGACCGGCGCGGCGGCCGAGACAGGGAGCCCGGCGGCTCCTGCGGAGATCCCCGAGGAGCGGTTTCCCGAGGATGTGAAGGGAAAGCTCGCCCTGCTCCGCGAGGAGGTGAAGAAGACCGAAGGGGCGATCCCGCCGCTGCCGACCGCGATGGGGGTCAAGGAGGGGGTGGCGGAGGAGGCGCGGATCGCCGTCCGCGGCAGCCATCTCACCCTCGGCCGGAGGGTGACCCGCGGGGTGCCTGTCGTGCTCGAGATCGACCGGCCGCTCGTGGCTCCGCCGGCGGGGAGCGGGCGCAAGGAATTGGCGGAGTGGCTCACCGATCGGCGGCATCCGCTCACGGCCCGGGTGTTCGTCAATCGACTGTGGCGCTGGCACTTCGGCCGGGGGATCGTCCCCACCACCGACAACTTCGGCTTCCAAGGGGAGAAGCCGACCAATCAGGCCTTGCTCGATTGGCTGGCGGTGGAGTTCGTCGAAACGGGCTGGTCGGTCAAGCAGCTGCACCGGCTCATCCTCCGCTCGCGCACTTGGCGGCTGGCAAGCGCACCGGCGGCCTCGGCGACGCAGGTCCGAGCCGAGGAGGTCGATCCGACGAACATCCTCCATTGGCGCGGCGATGTCCGCCGACTCGAAGCGGAGAGCGTTCGCGACGCGACCCTCGCGGTCTCCGGGCTCCTCGATCCGACGATGGGGGGCTCGATGCTCCATGTCGCCAACCGGGCGTTCCTCTTCGACCACACCTCGATCGACGGCACGAAATACGACTCGCCGCGACGGAGCATCTATCTGCCGGTGATCCGCAACCATCTCTACGACGCCTTCTGGCTCTTCGATTGCACCGACGGCGCCGTCCCCAACGGCAACCGGGGCACGTCGACGGTCGCCTCACAGGCGCTCTACCTCCTCAACAGCGATTTCGAACTCGGCTGCGCCGAGGCACTCGCCAAGGGGATCCTCGCGGCGGCACCCTCCGATGCGAAGCTCCGCCCTGCAATCCTCTACCGTCGTGTGCTCGGCCGGATGCCGACCGAGGCCGAGGAACGGCTCGTGACCGCCGCGGTCCGCGACGTCGACGCGACGCTCGCCGCCGATGCGGTCGCCGAGGGGGAGCGGGCCCTCCGGGCCTGGACGGCGGTCGCCCAGACGTTGCTTGCCGGCAATGAGTTTTTGTTCGTTCGCTGAAGGTGGTCGTGAGGCTCTCGAGGGAATGCTGCCGGCGATGATTCCAACCGACACCGACTCCCGTGCAGCGTGCTGCGGTCCGAGCCGCCGGGGAATGCTCCGCGCGAGTGCCGCCGGGTTCGGCTGGCTCGCCGCCCAGGCGCTCCTCGCCGGTGAGTCGACCGCGGCCCTGCCTGCCGCCGATGCCCCCTATCGGGTTCCGGCGCGTGCCAAGCGGGTGATCTTCATGTTCATGAAGGGGGGGCCGTCGCAGGTCGACACGTTCGACTACAAGCCGAAGCTCCAGGCCGACGACGGCAAGGAACTGCCGTTCGCGAAGCCACGCGTGCAGTTCGCCCCCACCGGCAATCTCCTCGCTTCGCCGTGGAAGTTCCGCCAGTATGGGCAGAGCGGGATCCACGTCAGCGAGCTCTTCCCCCACGTCGCCCGGCATGTCGACGACATCTGCTTTCTCAATGCCTGCCACGGCACGAACTCCGCCCACGGCGGTGCCGTCCTCAAGCTCCACACCGGGAGCGACACGTTCGTGAGGCCGGGGATGGGCGCCTGGGTGAACTACGGGCTCGGCACCGACAACGACAACCTCCCTGGCTTCCTCACGATCTGCCCGACGCTCGCCCATGGGGGCTTGAACAACTGGAACTCCGCCTTTCTTCCGGCGGAATACCAGGGAGTGCCGCTCGGGGTCGCCAGCCGCCCGGCCACCGAGGCCAGGGTGAAGTACATGGGCAATCCACGCTTCTCCACGGCCGTCCAGCGCCGGCAACTCGATCTCCTCGCCGGTCTCGACGGCGCTGCGGGGCTTCCGGCCGACGCCCAACTCGACGCGAGGCTCAAGTCGTTCGAGCTCGCCTTCCGGATGCAGGCGGAGATGCCGGGCCTGCAGGACATCTCCGGGGAAACTCCGGAGACGCTCGCGCTCTACGGGATCGACGAGGCGCGGACGGAGAACTTCGGCAGGCAGTGCCTGATGGCCAGGCGCTTCGCCGAGGCGGGGGTGCGGTTCGTGCAGGTGACGCACAGCGACGGAAAAGTGCAGTGGGACCAGCACGGCGATCTCCTCGCCGGGCATACCGAGAAGGCCTCGGAGGTCGACAAACCGATCGCCGGACTGCTCAGTGATCTCAAACGCCGCGGCCTCCTCGACGACACGCTCGTCGTCTGGGGGGGCGAGTTCGGCCGCACGCCTGTGGCACAAGGGAAGGACGGCCGCGACCACAATCCCGACGGCTACACGATGTGGATGGCCGGTGGCGGTGTGAAAGGGGGGCAGCGCTACGGCGCTACCGACGACTACGGCTACTACGCCGTCGAGAACAAGACGCACATCCACGACGTCCACGCCACGATGCTCTGGCTGTTGGGGATCGACCACCTCAAGCTCACCTACCGGCACGCCGGCCGCGACTTCCGCCTCACCGACGTGGCCGGCCACGTCCACACCGGAGTGATGGTGTAGATGACACAGCTCCGACGCGTGGCGATCGCAGTCCTCGTGGCCACCGTCACCTGTCTCGGGCCCGGGTCCGAGTCGTCCGCCGAGATTCCGAGCTTCACAAACGACGTCGAGCCGGTGCTGACGCGCTACGGTTGCAACTCCGGTGGCTGCCACGGCAAGCTCGCCGGCCAGAACGGCTTCCGGCTTTCGCTGCGTGGCTACGCTCCGGAGGCCGATCATGCGGCGCTCGTGAGCGAGGAGTACGGCCGGCGTGTCGGCGGACTCGATCCTGCGACGAGCCTCCTCCTTCTCAAAGCCACCGGCGGAGTGCCGCACGGGGGTGGGAAGCTTTTCGAGCGCGACAGCGCCGCGGCGGCGACGCTTTGCGATTGGATCGCGGGCGGGGCGCCGGGACCGGTCGCCGACGAGCCGCGCGTCGTGGAAGTCCGCGTGTCGCCCGAGGAGATCGTTCTCGCCCCCGGCGAGATCCGGCCGTTGCAGGTCACGGCGACGTGGAGCGACGGCTCGGAGAAGGACGTGACGGCGCTTGCCCGTTTTCATTCCAACGACGCCGCCTATGCGACGGTCAGCGCCGACGGTGCGGTGCGGGGGGAGCGGCACGGGGAGGTGGCGGTCGTCGTCTCCTATGCCGGGCTTGTCGACACCGTCCTGATCTCGAGCCCGTTTCCGCAGGAGGTGGCGGCGGAGCGTTTTGCCGCTCGCCGCAATCTCGTCGACGAACATGTGATGGAGAAGCTGCGGGGCCTTCATATCCCCCCGGCCGATGACTGCGACGACGCCACGTACTTCAGACGCCTGACGCTCGACCTCACAGGCACGCTCCCCGATCCGGAAGAGGTGCGGGCCTTTCTCGCAGACGCCTCCCCCGACAAGCGGGATCGGCTCGTGGATCGGCTCTTCGAGCGCCCGGAGTTCGTCGACTTCTGGACGCTCGTGCTCTCCGATCTGCTCCAGAACCGCAAGGAGCGGGATCATGATGTCCGTGGGGTGAAGGGGGTGCGTTCGTTCCACGCGTGGCTCCGCGGTCAGGTGGCGGCCAACAGGCCCTGGAACGACCTCGTGCGCGACGTCCTCACGGCGCGCGATGCGACGCCCGCTGTGGGGTGGTGGATCGTCACCGTCGGCGAGAAGCAGGCGGTCGAGTCGGAGGCGGCCGACTCCGCGGCACAGGCTTTTCTCGGGACACGGATCGGCTGCGCCCGCTGCCACAACCATCCGCTCGAGAAATACACGCAGGACGACTACTACCACTTCACCGCCTTCTTCGCACGCGTGGCCCTCGATCGCCGGCCGCCGGCCGAGGGGGCGACGCTGCTCCTCGTGGGATCGCGGCAGCAGCGCGACCTCGAGCGGCAGAAGACGGTTGTGGAGCAAGAACTGGTGAAGCTCATGGCGCCGACCGGTGACGGTGGACAGCCCGCCGATCCGGCGCAGATCGAGGCGAAGCGGAAGCAGATCGAGCAACTCACCGACGAGATCGCGAAGGTCATGATCTCGCCCGTGACGACCGCGCAGCCTCGGACGGGACGGCAACTTCCACCGCAGGGCCTCGACCGGCGCCCCGTGGAGATCCCCCCCGGCACCGACCCGCGCGAGCGGCTCGCCGAGTGGATCGTCTCACCCGAAAATCCCACGTTCGCGGCCGCGATCGTCAACCGTCTCTGGAAGCATTTCTTCGCCGTCGGGCTCGTCGAGCCGGTCGACGATCTCCGGGCCACGAACCCGCCGAGCAACGCGCCGCTGCTCGAGGCCCTGGCGGAGGAACTCGTCCGCTCGGGTCACGATCTCCGCCATGTCATGAAGCTGCTCGTGACTTCGCGCAGCTACCAGCTCGCCTCCGATACGACTTCCGGCAACGTCAACGACACCCGTTTCCACTCCCACTACTACCCCCGCAGGCTCCCGGCGGAGGTGCTCGCCGACGCGATCACGAAGGCGACGGCCGTGCCCGAAACGTTTGCCGGGGCGCCCGAGGGGACGCGGGCGATCCAGCTTCCCGGACCACAGGCCGATTCCTATTTCCTCTCCACCTTCGGCCGTTCCGACAGGGTGACAGCCTGTGCCTGCGAACGCTCGGGCGACGTCACCCTCCCGCAACTCCTCCACCTCCAGAACAGCGACACGATCCTCGGCAAGATCCGCAGCGACTCTGGCGCCCTCGCGCGTCTTCTCGGCGCCGACAGGACCGGTCCGGTTGATTCGCTCGTCGAAGGGCTGTTTCTCGCCACGCTCAGCCGGCTGCCGGACTCGGGCGAGCGGGCGGCGGTCGATGCGGCGCTCGCTGGTGGGGAGCGTGGCGAAGTGGCCGCCGACCTGTTCTGGGCGCTGCTCAATTCCAAAGAGTTCACGTTCAACCACTGACCTCAATCGGCACGCGCCGAAGAGAGCCACCATGTACGACATCACCACCGGCAGGTCGGCGGCCCGCGGCGGCCTTTCACGCCGGCAGTTTCTCCGCGTCGGAGGCCTTGCGCCGCTCGGGCTGTCGTTGCCGGAGCTGCTCGCGGCCGAGGCCCATGGCGGTGTTCGCGGCCGGGCCCGGTCGGTGATCCTCGTGTTCCTCGGGGGAGGGCTCTCGCACCACGATTCCTTCGATCCCAAGCCCGACGCGGCGGAGGAGGTTCGTGGCAAATACGCCACGATTCCCACGAGCCTGCCCGGGGTGCGGATCGGTGAACTGCTTCCGAGAATGGCCGGGACGCTCTCCTCGGTCTGTCTCGTGCGGAGCGGCGCCCACACCAACGACCACCACGAAACGGCGACCAACTGGGTGCTCTCGGGGCGGTTCGGCACGCCGTTCGGGGACTGGCCCGCGCTCGGGGCGGTCGCCGCCCACGAGTGCGGCTTCGGTGGCGAGCTGCCGCCGTACGTCGCCATCCCGCGCAATCCCTCCTTCACGTGGGAGCTGGGAAAAAGCGCCTTTCTCGGCGGCCGCTACGAGTCGTTCAAGACGGGCGATCCCAACGAGGCGAACTACCGGGTCCGCGACCTCCTCCCCCCAGAGGCGCTCCCGCAGGTCCGGGTCGATCGGCGGCAGTCGCTCCTCGGTGCCGTCGACCGCCTCGCCGCGCGCGTCGAGGGCAACGACGCGATCCGTTCCTACGACGAGTACCGGGCGCGGGCGACGTCGATCGTCCTCTCGTCGCGGGCCCGCGAGGCGTTTGCGATCGAGAACGAGCCCGATACAGTCCGCGACCGATACGGTCGCACGACGTTCGGCCAGAGTTGCCTCCTCGCCCGGCGGCTCGTCGAGTCCGGGGTACGATTTGCCACGGTGAATTACGCCGGCTGGGACCACCATGCCAAGATCTTCGAGGGGCTCGACAAGAAACTCCCCGAGTTCGATCTCGGTTTCTCGGCGCTCGTCGAGGATCTCAAGCAGCGCGGCCTCCTCGAGGAGACGCTCGTGGTCTGCATGGGGGAATTCGGGCGGACGCCGAAGATCAACAAGGACGCCGGTCGTGACCACTGGGGTCCGGCCGCCTCGATGCTCTTTGCGGGCGCCGGCGTGCGACAGGGGACGGTGATCGGGGCCACCGACCGGGACGGTGGCCAGGTGGTCGAGAAGCCGGTCGCACCGGCCGACGTCGCCTGCACCATCCTTGCCTCCCTCGGCATCGACCCGCGGAAGCACCTCTCCACCCCCGATGGCCGCCCTGTCGAGATTCTCGACGCCGGCCGCCCCATCCCCGACCTCTTCGGAGCCTGACCATCGTGGATCGCTTGTGGCGGGCTCGGCTCCCGGTGGTCGCCTCGCGGTGCCAAGCGGGCTCTCGTCTGCGCGGATGCCTGTGGGGGCTCGCGTCGTTGGTCGCCGTCGTCGCGCCGGTCCGCGGAGACGACGCGCCGAAGCCTCCGCAGGTCTTGTTCACCGTGCCACTGGCCGCGGTCGTCGGTGAGCCTGTGAAGGTCAGGGCAAGAGGCTTGCGGCTCGAGGGGGTGACGGAGGTGCGGTCGATGACGGCCGGCATCACCGCCGCGCTTCTCTCCCAGGGAAAGGCAGGCGTTCCCAACGGGGTGTCGGCCGACAAGGCAGGCGATACGCAGGTCGAGTTCGAGCTGCGATCCGCCGCCGATCTCCCTGCCCCGCCCCCCGCGGAGATCGTCCTCGTCGCCATCGCCCCCCATGGGGAGACGACCTTTCGCCTCCCCCTCCTCGCGCCGCAGCGGGGCTGCCTCGAAGTGGAGCCGAACCCCGGGTTCGAGAAGGCGCAGGGCGTGGTGATGCAGTCGGGAGGAACGCGGTCGATTCTCGGGTCGATCGAGCGGCCGCAGGATGTCGATGTCTATCGCATCGAGGCCGGACAGGGGCAACGCGTTCGGGTGGCCGTTGGCGCGAGTGTCCGCGGATCGGTACTCGACGCGCTGGTCACCCTTCACGACGCCGCCGGCGCGGTGATCTCCACCGCTGATGACGGCAGCGACTCGCGCGACCCGACGCTCGAGATCGACGCGCCCGGGCCCCTGTTTCTCGTCGTCCAGGATGCCAACGATGCCGGCGGCGACGCCCATCCCTACGTGCTGTCGATCGAGACGATCGGATCACCGGCCCCGGTCGAGCCTTTGGCCGGGGTGAGCTTCGTCCGCGATATCGCCCCGATCTTCCAGGAGCACTGCGTCGCCTGCCATGGAGGAGAGAAGGCCGAAGGGGCGTGGCGGGCCGATTCGCTCGCCGCCCTGATCGGCGCCGGCGCTTCCGGAGCCGTGGCGTTCACGGCCGGGGATCGGGCGGCGAGCGAAGGGTTCGTCCGCATCACCTCCACCGATCCGGACCTGCGGATGCCGTTCCATGGCGAACCCCTCGCGGCGGGCGTTGTCGATCGAATCGCGCGGTGGATCGACGCCGGGCTCCCCTTTGACGGCGTCTCGGCCGACACCCTGCTCGTCGATGAGATGCCTCCGCCGATCCATCCCCCGGCGCCGGCCGTCTATGCGACCCTGCCACCGGTGACGGCGCTCGCCTTCACCCCCACGGGCGACCTTCTCGTCGGCGGGTGGCGGGAGATCCTCGTCGTCGATCCGCTCAGTGGCAGCGTTCGGCGCCGGATCGGCAATCTCCCCGAGCGGGTGAGCCGGATCGCCATCCACCCCTCCGGAGACCGGCTGGCAGTGGCGGGGGGAGTGCCCGGCAGACTCGGGGAAGTGCGCGTGTTCACGCTCGCCGGCGAGTTGCTGCAGGTCGTCGCGAGGGGGGCCGACGTCGTGCATGACGTCGCCTGGAGTCCGGCGGGAGACAGGCTCGCCGTCGCCTCCTCCGATGCGACGTTGACGATCTTCGACACGCAGAGCGGGACCCGTGTCGGCACGATCGACGGTCATCGCGACTGGGTGCTCGCCGTCGCCTGGAGCGCCGATGGTGTCCGGATCGCCACCGGTAGCCGCGACCGGACGGCGAAAGTGTTCGATGCTGCAAGCGGGGCGCTCCTGGCCACGTACGGCCGGCACGACGCACCGGTCCGCGGCATACTTTTCGCTCCCTCGGGCGACGAGATGATCTCAGCGAGTGATGCCCAGAAATGGGATCGTTGGAAGCTCGCCGAAGCGGCCCATGTCCGTGACACCCACCTCGGTGGCGAGGTGTTTCAGTTGGTGGCGGCCGGGGACGTGTTCGCGGCGTCTTCGGCCAATGGCAAAGCGCACCTCTTCAAGCTCGCGGATTCGGAGAAGGTGCGCGAGTATCAGCCGTCGTCGCCAGCCCGACTCGTCTCCGTGGCCGCAGGCATGCCTGCCGATCTCCTCGCCGCCGGCAGCCAGGATGGCCGCGTCGTCGTCTGGAAGCTCTCCACCGGAGAGCGGCTCTCGGAGTTTCCCCTGAAGCCCTGAGGGCATCGAGCCGCAGATTTCTTCTGAGCCGGATCGTGGTTCACGCCGCCCCGTCGAAGAACACCCGCCGGGCGGTGTTCCTCAAGACATCGAGGCGCTCCTCGCGCGACAGGAAATCGAGCCTGTCGCGCACCAGCGACAGTGACGCGGCGTAGGAGTGTTCCTCGCCCGCCGGGCCCCTGTCGAGTTGGTAGGGGCAATCGGTGGCCCACATCAGCCGCTTCGACCCGTAGGCATCGCGGAGCGTGCGGATCATCGGGGCAAGATCGTCGTAGGGGGGGCGCTTCGCACCGAGGGCGTAGTAGGCAGACACCTTCACGTTCACCTGCTCGTGGTCGGCGAGTGTCACGAGACGCTGGAGGTCGGCCCGGCCCTCGGGGCTCTCGAGCCCTCCCTTCATGCCGAGCCTGGCGAAGTGGTCGATGACGACGGGCGTCGTTGGGTACCGGGCCACCTGCGCGGCGATCGCCGGCAGGGCATCGGGATCGGCGAGGAGGCACATCGCCAGGTTCTCATCCGCACCGCATTCCCACATCGCCTTCATGCCGGCTGAATCGGACCACGCTTGAGCATGCTTCCGGTCGGCATAGAGCCGGAAGCCGCGCACGCCACGCTCCTTGAGGGCCTTCATCTCCCCCGCCACGTCCGGCTTTTCGTGATCGATGATCGCCACACCCGAAAACGCGGGAGCGTGGCGGTGGATGCAGTCGAGCATGTAGCGGTTGTCGGTGCCGTAAAAGCTCATCTGGATGAGGACCACCCGCGACACTCCGTGCGGCCGGCAGGTGGCGAGGAGCTCCTCGGCGGTGAAGCTCGGAGGCTGCATGTCGGCCTTCGTGGCCCCTTCCGCGAGCGGCCAGGCGGCGGTGTCGGGGGTCCAGACATGGACGTGCGCATCGACGAGATCGGTGAGATCGTCCTCGGCGGCCGCCGCCGGGGTGAGCCCGGTCAGTCCGGCTCCGAGGGCGGTCGTCGCAAGAAAGGCACGTCTGGAAACGTCCGTCATGTCACTCTCCTCCGCGTGGCGATCGGTCCACCGTCACTCGTAACGCCGGGCGAACTCCCGGTAGAACTCGGCCGCCCGCTCCACCTGGGCGATATCGACGTACTCGACCGCGCCGTGGGCCTGGTCGATGCTTCCGGGCCCGAACACGATGCAGTCGAGGCCGTGCCGGGAAAGCTTGCTGGCGTCGCTCCCATAGGGGACACCGACCGGCTCGCCTTCGAGCCCGAGTTCCCCGGCCACCTCGATGGCAAGTGTCACTGCCCGGGTGTCGGCCGCGGTTTCGAGGGCCTCGTCAACGAGAAACGGTGGGATCAACTCCGCCCGCACCGTCGGATCGTCGGCGGCCATCCGGTCGAGGATCGCCTGATAGCCGGCGAGGACGTCGGCGGTGCGCTCTCCGGGGAGGAGGCGGCGGTCGATCTGGAGGGCGCAGCGGTCGGGCACGAAGTTCACCTGGACGCCGCCGCCGATCAGTCCGACGTTGCCGGTGGCGGGGCCGAGGAGCGGATGGCGGCGCGCTGCCAGGGCCGCGTGCGCCGCGTCGACCTCGCGGATGAACGCCGCGGCGTGACTGATGGCGTTGATGCCGAGGTGGGGCTTGGAGGAGTGCGCGGCCCGGCCGTGGAAGACGATCTCCCACCGCACGACCCCCTTCGTCGCCACCACCACCCGCATCTCCGTCGGCTCGGCGATGATCGCCGCCCGGGGGCGCATACCGGGCACGGTCGCCGGGAGATCGTCGCACAGGCGGGTCACGCCGCGAAACAGATACTCCTCGTCGATCGCCGCCGCCAGCCAGATGTCGCAGGGGGGGACGACGCCCGACCGATGGATGTCGATCACGGCATGGAGCATCCCGGCGAGGCCGGCCTTCGTGTCGCACGATCCGCGGCCGTACATCCTTCCCCCGTCGATCACCGGATCGAAGGGGGGAATCGTCATGCCGGCGATGCTGACGACGTCCATGTGGGCTTCGAGCACCACCTGCCGGGTGCGGTCGCGGCCGGGGACGATCCCGACCACGTTGTCGCGCCCCGCGAGAACCTCCGTCCGCCGGGTCTCGACTCCCGCGGCGCGGAGTCGGTCCTCGACGTAATCCGCCACGCCCCGCTCACCCGGCCCGCCGAACTCCGGATTCACGCTGTCGATGCGGACGAGGTCGGCGAGGGTGGTGATGACGGGGGCTGGCACGGAAGGATTCCCATGGGCCGAGGCGACAACCCACTGAGGGGTGTCGGTTCCCACTATCCCGATCCGCCGTCGGATCGGCATAAGCCCGGTCAGGCTGCGGGAAACGAACGGTACCTTACCAGCGCCTCGGCGATGCGCAGGCTGGCCGAGCCGTCGCCGTAGGGATTGGTGGCCCGGGCCATCCGCCCGTAGGCATCGGAGTCGTCGAGAAGCCGCTGGATCTCGGCGGTGATCCGGGCCGGGTCGGTGCCGACGAGGACTGCCGTTCCGGCGGCGATCCCCTCCGGCCTCTCGGTGACGTTCCGGAAGACGAGGACCGGTTTGCCGAGCCCCGGACCCTCTTCCTGCACGCCGCCGGAATCGGTGAGCAGCAGATGGCACCGCGACATCAACCAGGTGAACGAGGCGTAATCCTGGGGTGGAATGAGATGAATCCGCTCCTGGCCTGCGAGTTCCCGGGTGGCGATCTCCTGGACGAGCGGATTGAGATGGACCGGATAGACGGCGACCACGTCGGGATTGCGCCGCACGATGTCACGGAGGGCCCCCATCACGGCGGCGAGACCGTCGGCCCAGTTTTCCCGACGGTGCCCGGTGACCATGATGCAGCGGGCCCGTGGGCCGACGTGGGACTCGTACCACTCCCGGATCGGAGTCACACGCTGGTCGAGATCGGGGAGGCGGACCACCGCCTGTACGGCATCGATCACGGTGTTGCCGGTTACGAGGACGGAGGCCGGGTCGATCCGCTCGGCGAGAAGGTTGTCACGAGCCGCGGTGGTAGGTGCGAAGTGGAGGTCGGCAGTCGGCGCGATGATCCGTCGATTGACCTCCTCCGGATAGGGCTGACGGCGGTCGTAGGTGCGCAGTCCCGCCTCGACGTGCCCTACCTTGACCCCCATACAGAAAGCGGCGATCGCCCCGCACATCGCCGACGTCGTATCCCCTTGGCAGAGGACCCAGTCGGGACGCGACGCTTCGATCGCCTGGGAGATCCGGGAGATCGCCAGGCTCGCGAGTTGGACGAGGGAAGGACGCTCGGCGAGAAGATGAAGGCGGTAATCGACCGTCACCCCGAAAAGGCCGAGGACCGAGTCGAGCATCGCCTCGTGCTGGCCGGTGGAACAGAAGATGGGCGGCTCGAATGAGTCGGGCATGTCGCGCAACCGACACCACAACGGAGCCATCTTGATGCCTTCCGGCCGGGTGCCGGCGATGATCATGATCCGCTGGCGTTCGTTCATGCGCTTGATGCCTCTGAAGAAGAGCGTGCGGACGGTGTCGGATCGGCGACGTCGGGCCGATAGATCCGGCGGTAGGTGGTCAGAATCGACTCGAACGAAAGGACCTCCCGGCAGGCCGCGATGCAGCGTTCGCGCCTCTGGGCCCTGGCCTCTTCGGTGGCGAGGACAAGATCCCGGAGTCCGGCGGCAACGAGTCCGGCGTCGTTCGATGCCGGGACGACCGCGCCGACGTCGAACTCGCGCACGATCCGTGCAAAATCACCGAGCACTTCGGTGATCATGACCGGCACCCCCATCGAAAGATACTCGGCGAACTTCGTTGGCGAGGCGACACGGTTGACGAGATTGTCATCGCGAAGCAGGAGTGCCGCGTCGGCGGCGCACGCCACCGTTGCGACCTCTCGGTGGGGGCACGAGGTGATCGCAAAGTCATCCGCCGGGATTCCGGCCTCCCGACAGAGTGCCGTGAAGGCCTCGACGTCGCCGGTAAGAATCAGGAGAAAAGCCGACGGCGTCGTTCGCCGGAGGGCTGCGAAGGCGGCGACCGTCTCGGTGGGGAGCTGCCAGCCACTTGATCCCCCGAGGTAGAGGACACACGGCCGTGTCGTCAATCCGAGGCGCTGTCGGGCTTTCTCTCTCGCCACAGCGACATCGGCAGGAGACGCTGAGAAACTGAGCACGCACGGGACGATCTCGAAGCGTGCGCGGGAAGAATGTCCACCCCTGTCGAGGATACCTTCGACATACCGCTCGAGGTCTTGGCTGACCGTAATGATCACATCGGCGCGATCGGCGGCAATCCTTTCGTTGCGTTTCCGGAGGTGATACTCGCCGCCGTTCGCATCGAGGTCGCCGTAAAGTTGCCTTTCCTCGATGTCGACACCATGGACATCGAAGATCATTCGTCGGCTCCGGTCCCGAGCAAGCGCGCGGGCGGCGGCGAGGGCGGCCGCGTGGCTTTGGGCATGAACGATTCCGATTCCATAGGAGCGGCAGACGACCCACACCACAAGCGAGGTCCACAAGCCGTTGAGTCGATAGGAAAAGGGCATCCGGACAGGCAACACCGGTACCAACAACGGGACCGCCCCCATCGACCGAATCCGCTCGATGGCCTTCTTCCGAGCTTGGCTCTTCCAGAGTGATCGGAGCGCCTCGAAGCCAAGGAGCACCGGGGGGGGGGAAGCCCCCTGCTGAACAGCGACAACAGCCTTGGTCGCCATCGCGACTCGGACAGAATACCCATCCTCGCTCAGCATCGTGGAGCCGAATGCGATCATCAAACAGCGGTCGGACGAAGGCATTGTTGAGCGTGCGGCGACGGCACGCCTCGTTTTGGGGGCGATGATCAGGAGCTTCCCACGAAGGCGACCTTCAAACTGTATGTCCTTGGGCGCGCCAACTCCAACCGTCGTCTTGGCTACGCTTGAAAATGCCGTCGAGACGACCGGCAATCCCGGGGGAACGCCGGGGCGCAGTGTCGGAGCACAGCATCCCATCACACCCGTGCCTCACGGGCCTGTCGCCTCAGGTCGATCCTGCGGGAGGGCCAAGCGCGGAAGCCGCGCGTGCCGTGGAACCGGCTTCAAGACAACACGGATCGGACGACCCTGCCGGCGACGTCGGTGAGCCGGTAATCGCGGCCGGCGTGGCGGAAGGTGAGCCGTTCGTGGTCGAGGCCGAGGGCCGCGAGCATCGTGGCATGGAGGTCGTGGGTGTGGACAGCCCCTTCGACGGGAAGGATGCCGTGCTCGTCCGACCTTCCGTGGACGATCCCCCCCCGGACTCCCCCCCCGGCCATCCACGAGCTGAAGACGAGGTTGTGATGCTCGCGGCCGGGATGGTCGGCCGTCTGGTGGAACGGCGTCCGGCCGAACTCGCTCGTCCACACGACGAGCGTTCGTTCGAGCATCCCCCGCCGCTTGAGGTCGGTGATCAGGCCGGCGATCGGCTGGTCGATCGCCCGGGCGAGCTTCTCGTGATCGGCCATGTTGCCGTGGGAATCCCAGTTGTTGCTCGAGCCGACATCGACGAGCTCGATGAATCGCACGCCGCGCTCGGCGAGCCTGCGGGCGATCAGACACTGCCAGCCGAATCCCTGCGTCGCCCCCCGATCGACCCCGTAGAGCCGCAGCGTTTCGTCGGTCTCTGCCGACAGATCGAAGACCTCAGGCGCCTCGCGCTGCATCCCGAACGCGGTCTGGAACGACCTCAGCCGGGCGGCGAGCGCTGCATCGGCCTCGCGCTTCCGCAGGTGCGAGGTGTTGATCCGGGCGAGGAGGTCGAGCTCCATCCGCTGGATGGCCGGTCGGGCCTCGAGCGACTTGAGATTCGGAAGTGGCTCGGCACCGGGGGTGACGAGCGTCCCCTGATGGCAGCCCGGGAGGAAGTCGCTCCCCCAGGTCTGCGCCCCGGCGTAGGGGGCGGCCGGCGCGACGACGACGAACGACGGCAGGTTCTCGTTTTCCGTGCCGAGGCCGTAGCTCACCCACGCTCCGTGGCTCGGCCGGGCGAACTGCGCCGAACCGGTGTGGGCGGCGAGCGTCCCCTTGTCATGGCCGTCGCTGTCGCAGTGCATCGCATTGAGGATGCAGAGATCGTCGACGACGCCCCCCACGCAGGGAAAGAGGTCGCTCACCCACGCGCCACTGCGGCCGTACTGCTTGAATCCCCACCGTGGCTTGATGAGAAACCGCTCGAAGGCCCCCGGCTTGTTGAGCCAGCGGGAGGCCGTGATCGACTTGCCGTGGTCGGCGACGAGTTGCGGCTTCCAGTCGAAGGTGTCGACATGGGACACCCCGCCGGTGGAGTAAAGAAAGATCACCCGGTCGGCGGTGGCGGGGAAGTGCGGTGCGCGGGGGGCGAGGGGATCGAGCGCCGCGACCGGAGCCGCGCGTGAGGATTCGGCGAGCAAGCCGACAAGCGCGGTCTGAAAGAGCCCCCGTCCGACGGAGTTCATCCAGGCACGGCGGGAGATCGCCGCAGCGACACGGGGATCAGTGAGGTGTGGCGGCATGGCGATCAGTCGACGAACAAAAAAGGATTGGCGGTGAGGATGACGCGGGCCAGTGCCCCCCAGGACCCGCGCTCGGACGTTCCCGGCGTCTCCGCCTCGACCCGCGCGAGAAAGTCGTGCATACCGGCAAGCTCGTCGGCGTCGGGGGCGCGGCCCCAGGCAAGCGTGGTCGCCGTGCGGAGCCTGGTGTCCGGATCGCCCGACTCGGCGATGAGCCGGTCGGCGAAGGCAGCGGCCGCCCGGTGGACGAGCGGGGAGTTCATGAGGAACAGGCTCTGCGTCGGCGTGATCGTGGCATCGCGTATGGCGACGCTCTGGTTGGGATCGGCCGCGTCGAAGAGCGCCAGGAACGGATGGCGGCGGTTCCGCTGCACCATGAGGTAGACGCTGCGGCGATCGGAGTCGTAGTGGTCGTGGTGCCCGTGAAACGGCTGATGGATCGTGAACGCCCAGGTGTCCACCGCGGGGAAGGGGTGGGGCGGCGGGGGACTGGTATCGAGAAGACCACTCGTGGCGAGGATCGCGTCGCGGAGCGTCTCGGCATCGAGCGCTCTGCGGGGCCACCGCGCGAGCCAGCGATTGTCGGGATCGGTGGCGACCGCGGCCGCGGCTCCCTCGGCCGACTGCCTGTAGGTGCGCGAGTGCATGATGAGACGATGCAGATCCTTCACCTTCCAGCCGGAGTCCATGAAGCGGACCGCGAGCCAGTCGAGCAGCTGCGGGTGGGAAGGGGGCTCGCCGCGGACGCCGAAATCACTCGTCGTCGCCACGAGGCCGCGGCCGAAGTGCCACTGCCAAACCCGGTTGACGAACACGCGCGCCGTGAGCGGGTTGTCGCGCCGTGTCAGCCAGGCTGCCAGGTCGCGACGCCCGCTCCCCGCCGTCGGATCGGCAAGCGCGTCGCCGCCGAGGATCTCGAGAAACCGGCGCTGCACCTCCGCGCCCGGCTTGTCGGGCTCGCCACGCAGCTGCACGCGGGCGTCGGTCGGCTTCCCCTCGGAGACACCGTAGGCGACCGGGTAGGCGGGTGTCTCGGCGATCCCTTTCCGCTTCGCGGCGAGTTCGCCGAGATCCTTTTCGAGGGCAGCGAGGCGCGCGGTGGCGTCGGGTGGAGGAGCGGGCTTCACTGCCGGCGGGGCCCCTGGCGGTGCAAACGGTTGCGGTTGCCGACCGACGTTATCGATGTCGCGGATCGTCGCCGGGCCGCCGACGGCACCGAGACCGTCACAGATGAAGGTGTCGATGACGCCGTCCCAGGCGGTGGGAAGAGTCACCTCGCCGAACGGAATCGGCTCCGGTGCCGCACCGCCCGACGGGAACGGCGTGATCGAGCCGGAGCCGGTCTTCGTCGCCCCATCGAGCGTCACGTGGACGTGGTACCAGCGCCCCGGCTCGAGGGCGGTCACCACGCGCCAGCCATCGCCGTCGCGGAGGGCGAACTCGCGCTGCGTGGCGGAGAAGTCGATCGCCGTCGATTCGATCACGCCGCGGCCGATGTAGAAGCGGCAGGCACCGGCGGGCTGGTCGGCCCCGTCGGAGGGGACCGTGCGAAAATCGAAGCAGACATGGAGCGGAGCCCCGGCATCGGCAACGAGCCGATCCTCGAAGGTGTGCCGCACTCCCTCATTGGGCTGTCCGGTGCCGACGCGCACGCCGCGTGTGCCGGGCGGATGAACGTGTGTGAACGGGCTTTGGGATTCCGCGTTGACGACGTTCGGCCCGGCGGAGAGCCATGGTTTCCCATTCGGCCCCGTGCCGAGTTCCTGGCCCTCGAGGTCGAGGTCGGTCCCGCCGGCGAATGCCTTTCCCTCGAGGACCGTCTTCTCCGAGCGGTGATCGGCGATCGTCCGGTCGAGGGCGGCGAGGGCATCGGACTTCTCACGGTCGATCCGCGCGGCCTCGTCGGGCGGAACGAGCGCCGGGAAGTGGGCGGGGCGCTTGTGTTCCTCGCCGCCGGGGAAGGACCAAGTCGTGCTTTGGAGAATGCCGTACAGGGCGTAGTAATCGGAGGCGGAGACGGGATCGTATTTGTGATCGTGGCAGCGGGCACAACCGAGCGAGAGTCCGAGCACCGATCGGCCGAGCGAATCGATGCAGTCGGCAAAGTCGAGATGTTGGAAGTCGGTGTTGGGGGCGTAGCCGTAGCGCTTGCCGACGGCGAGGAAGCCGGTGGCGGTGACGAGATCGGCGTAGTCACCGGGCTGAGCGTCGCGGGCGAGGATGTCGCCTGCCACCTGCCGGGAGAGGAAGGTGTCGTAGGGCATGTCGGCGTTGAACGCGCGGATCACCCAGTCGCGGTAGTTGACGGCCTCGCGGACGGGATAGTCGGCCCCGTCACCGGCGGTGTCGGCGTAGCGCGCGACGTCGAGCCAATGCCGCCCCCAGCGCTCGCCATAGGCTTTCGATGCCAGGAGCCGCTCGACCACCTTTTCCCAGGCGTCGGGCGCCGAATCCTCGAGGAAGGCACGGATCTCGTCGGGAGTCGGCGGGAGGCCGGTGAGATCGAGGGTCGCCCGGCGGAGAAGCGTGGCCCGATCGGCAAGGTCGGCAGGCGAAAGGCCACGGGTATCCAGCCCGGCGACGATGAAGCGATCGAGGTCGTTGGCGACGAGCGCCGGATCGGCCACCGCCGGTGGCTCTGCAGCCACCGGACTTGAAAAACTCCACCACGATTCGGCCGCATCGCGCTCCATTCCGCCGAGACGAGCTTCGAGCTCGCGCGGGTCGGCGGCACCGGCGGCGATCCAGGCGGCGAGGTCGGCGATCTCTGCCGCCGTGAGCGCGAGTCCCGCATCCTCCGGCGGCATCGCCGAGACGCCGTCGGCATGCTTCACCGCGCGGAGCAGGAGGCTTGCCTCCGGGTCACCCGGCACGATCGCCGGTCCGGAATCGCCCCCTGTCTGCCAGCCCTGCCGGGAGTCGAGTGCGAGGCCCCCGCTCGTCTTGCCGGTCAAGGTCGCGTGGCAGCCCTGACAGCGGGAGGCGAGGAGCGGTCGGATCCTGTTCTCGAAGAAGTCGTCGTCTGCGGCTTGCGACCGCTTCCCGGCGACGAGCATCACCACCGCAAGACCAACGGCGAACAGGGCCATCCCGCAGGGGAATCGCCGGGCGGAGACGTCGGAAGAAGAGAGCGCCATGGCGACAGTCGTTGGAGGAGGCACGTAGATCGCCCCACGATCCTCGTAAGAATACCCCGCGGCTGGGGACCGAGACAGCGTCAGTCTGAGGCTGTTTCGCGGGGGGGGAAGCGTGTGTCGATCCGGGGGGCTGTTCCGTACACTGACAGGCTCTCCCTCCACGGGTTTCCGGGGCAGGGTGATCCTCCCCGGGGAAGAAATCTCCATGTGCAGCATCTTCCGATCGCTTCTCGCGCCGCTTGCCATGGTGATGGCATTCGTGGCCGCACCGTGTGCCGCCGTCGAGTGGAAGCCCGCGTCAGCGCCACTCATGACCCGGTGGGGGAAAGAGGTCACGCCGGAAAATGCCTGGCGCGAGTATCCGAGGCCGCAACTCGTGCGCGAGGCGTGGCTCAACCTCAACGGCCTGTGGGAGTACGCGATCGTCGATCGACCCGCCGGCGAAAGCGGCGTGCCGACGGCCGACGGCATGCCGCCCCGTGCTTGGGATGGACAGATCCTCGTCCCCTTCGCGCCCGAATCGGCGCTGTCGGGGGTGGGAAAGAGCGTCTCGAAGGAGCAGGTGCTTTGGTACCGCCGCTCGGTCACCGTGCCGGAGGCGTGGAAGGGGAAGCGGGTGATGCTTCGCTTCGATGCCGTCGACTGGCACTCGAGCGTCTGGATCAACGGCAAGAAGCTCGGCGACCACAGCGGCGGCTCCGATCCCTACGCCTACGACGTGACGGCCCATCTCCGCGCCGGGGACAACGAGATTCTCCTTCGTGCCTGGGATCCTTCGGACGAGGGGCCGCAGCCGCGCGGCAAGCAGAAGCTCAAGCCGGAGGGGATCTGGTACACGCCCGTCAGCGGCATCTGGCAGAGCGTGTGGATGGAGCCGGTGCCCGAGTTCCGCGTGACCGGCGTCTTTCCGGTCGCCGATGTGGAGCGGGGCGAGGTCGAGTTCACCGTCGACGTCGCCGGGCAGCGTCGATCCGGTCCCAGGCCCTCGCGCGTCCGCATCATCGCTGCCGAAGGGGGCACGCGCCGGGTGCTGGGGGAGGGGCCCGTCGACAAGCCGACCCGCTTCGCCGTCAAGGAGCCGCGCCTCTGGACGCCCGACGACCCCCATCTCTACCCCGTCGAGGTCGAGCTCGTCGGGCCCGACGGCAAGGTGATCGACCGGGTGGGGACCTACTTCGCTCTCCGCTCGATCGCCGTCGGCAAGGACGAGCAGGGGATCCTCCGATTGCTCCTCAACGGCAAGCCGCTCTTCCAGATCGGCCCGCTCGACCAGGGCTGGTGGCCCGACGGCCTCCTCACGCCGCCGAGCGACGCGGCGATGAAATACGACCTCGAGGTGCTGAAGTCCCTCGGCATGAACATGCTCCGCAAGCACATCAAGGTGGAGCCGGCCCGTTACTACCACCACTGCGACACCCTCGGGCTCCTCGTCTGGCAGGATCAGCCGAGCGGGATGGGGGCGGGAAGGAAGCAGTTCGTGCAGCCCGACTGGCAGGAAGACGGCGAGTTCACCGCGGAGGAGAAGACGCAGTTCCGCACGGAGACTGCGGCGATGATCGATCGGCTCCGGTTCTTCCCGTCGATCGTCGTCTGGGTGCCGTTCAACGAGGGGTGGGGCCAGCACGACACCAACGACATTCTCAAGTGGGTCAAGGAGCGCGATCCGACGCGCCTCGTCAACGGGCCGAGCGGCTGGACCGACCGCGGCTACGGCGACATGAAGGACATGCACATGTATCCCGGCCCGGGGATGTTCCCGGTGATGCCCGACCGGGTGAGCGTGCTCGGCGAGTTCGGCGGCCTGGGGCTGCCGGTGAAGGGGCATCTCTGGAAGGACTCCGACAATTGGGGCTACCGCACCTTCCAGACCGAGGCCGATCTGCGCGCCGCCTACGGCAATCTCATGCACCGCCTCCATCCCCTCATCGGCAAGGGGCTCGCCGCGGCGGTCTACACGCAGACGACCGACGTCGAGATCGAGGTCAACGGTCTGCTGACCTACGACCGCGAGGTTCTCAAGCTCGATGCCAAGGAGACGGCGGCTTGGCACCGGATGCTCTTCGAGCCGGCGCCGGCGTATCGGGATTGGATCCCGACCGCCGAATCGGCTCCCGTGGAATGGCGCTACACGCTCGACCCGCCGCCGGCGGCCTGGGACAAGCCCGGCTACGACGACACGGCCTGGAAGCAGGGCGAGGGTGGATTCGGCACGCAGGGGACTCCCGGCGCGACGATCCGCACCGAATGGAACACGAAGGAAATCTGGATGCGGCGAACGCTGAACCTGGAAAACATTCCCGGGGGTGACCTCGCCTTCCGCATCCACCACGACGAAGACGCCGAAATCTTCATCAACGGCGTCCTCGCCGCTGCCGTGCAGGGGCATGTCACCGAGTATGTCGAGGTGCCGCTGACGGCTGCAGGCCGCGCGGCCATGAGGGAGGGGGAGAACCTGATCGCCATCCACTGCCGGCAGACCGGCGGCGGCCAGTCGATCGATGTCGGGATCGTGGAGAAGGTGCCGGGGAAGTAGGCCGAGGCCTGCTCGATGACGGCGGCCCTTGCCCATCAGGCTGACTTCGCAGGGGTGGCGAGAGTGCCGGTGTGCCTAAGGCGGGCCGATGCTCGCCACCACCCCGGACTCAAAGCGGCACTCTGCCGTGCGCACGACGACAGGCCCGAGACGTTCCGCCCCGGCTCGGCAGTCGAGCCGGGCACGCCTGCTATGCTGACCGCCTCCTTCGGCCCCGTTTCCTTCTCGAGGTTTTTCCATGCGTCGCTTCTCCCGCGCGCTTGTGATGCCGGTCCTGCTCGGTCTCGTGGCGTCATCGGGTGCCGTCGCCGACCAGTGGCCGCAGTGGATGGGCCCTGAGCGCGACAATGTGTGGCGTGAAGACGGGATTCTTGAAAAGTTCCCCGCCGGGGGCCCGAAGGTCCTGTGGCGCGCGACCGTGGCGGGGGGCTACGCCGGACCGGCGGTCGCCGCCGGAAAGGTGTTCGTCACCGACTTCGTCCCTGGAGAAGAGCTGCCCGGGGACAACTTCGAGCGGAAGACGGCCGCGGGCACCGAGCGCGTCCTCTGTCTCGACGAGGAGACGGGAAGGGAGATCTGGAAGCACCAATACCCGGTCACCTACACGATCAGCTATCCGGCCGGCCCACGCTGCACGCCGACCGTCGATGGCGACCGGGTCTACACGCTCGGCGCCGAGGGGAATCTCCTCTGCTTGTCGGTCGCCGACGGTCGGGTGATCTGGCAACGCGATCTCAAGCAGGATTACGACACGAAGGCGGCGCTGTGGGGCTGGGCCGGCCATCCGCTCGTCGACGGCAACAGACTCCTCGTCGTCGCCGGCACGGCCAAGGCCCATGTCGTGGCCCTCGACACGCTCACCGGCAAGGAACTGTGGCGCGCGGGCACTGCCCCGGAGCAGGGCTACTCTCCTCCCACGATCATCGAGGCGGCCGGCGTGCGGCAGCTCGTCCTCATGAAGCCCGACGGGATGTATGCGGTCGCGCCGGAGACCGGCAAGCCCCTCTGGGAAACCCCCTACAACGCCGACAACGGCTCGATCATCATGGCGCCGATGAAGATCGGCGAGCACCTCTACGTCGGCGGATTCCAGGAGAAGAACCTGCTCGTCAAGCTCGCTACCGACAAGCCCGGCGTCGATGTGGTGTGGCGCAACAAGGCGAAGCACGGGATCTCGGCGGTCAACGTCCAGCCGTTCCTCGACGGCGACATGCTCTACGGCTTCCACGAAAAGGGGGACCTGCGCGCCGTGCAGATCCCGTCCGGCGAGGTGAAGTGGTCGAGCCCCGGGCCGTTCGGCGACCGCGCCCCGCCGACGGCGACGGCCTTCATCACCCGCCATGGCGACCGCTACTTCCTCTTCGCCGAGACCGGAGACCTCGTGATCGCGAGGTTGTCGCCGCAGGGCTACGGGGAGATCGACCGGACCCACCTCCTCGACACCACCCAATCGGCGTTCGGACGCGGGGTGGTGTGGAGTGCGCCGGCCTACGCCGACCGGAGCGTCTTTGTGCGCAACGACAAGGAGCTGATCCGGGTGTCGTTGGCGGAGTGACCCCGGCAAGGTCCCCGCAGCCGTCACGGATGGCCGTTCTAGCGGGGATTGAATCGGTATTTTGCCCGGTGCGGACCACCGACGCTGCGCGGAAGCGGTCGGCATCGGCTAAGGTGGTGGCCCAGGTCCTGCCCGCTCGATCCGGTGGGGCGCGACCGCACACGAGTTGCATGGAGTCTGTCCGTCATGGCGTCCCTTCCCGCCGCGTCGATCCCCCTCGGTGTTCCCCCAGCCGCGCGGCCGTTCACCGTGAACCGGGTCTACGCCGGCACGATCCTCGCGGTCCATCTGCTGGCGCTGTTGGCGTTCGTGCCGCAGTTCTTCAGCTGGATCGGCTTCTGGGTGATGGTGGTCGGGATCCATGTCTTCGGTCAGGGGATCACGATCGGGTATCACCGCCTCCTCACGCATCGCAGCTTCAAGACACCCCCCTGGGTGGAGCACACGTTGGCCATTCTCGGCATCTGCTGCCTCGAGGATTCCCCCGCCCGCTGGGTGGCGGTGCACCGCATCCATCATGTCCATTCCGACGAGCAACCGGACCCGCACTCGCCGTTGGTCACGTTCCTCTGGTCGCACCTGGGCTGGTTGATGGTCAACAACCGTGAAGCCCAGTCGCTCGGAGCGATCGACACCTACGCCAAGGACATCCTCCGCGATCCGTTCTACATGCGGATCGAGAAGCGTCCGTGGATGTTGATGTGGATCGGGCTGGCACAGGTGCCCGTCTACTTCCTCGCCGGCGCCGCGATCGGCTGGATCGGCTGGGGACGCGAAGCCGCCCTGCCGCTGGCGTTGAGCCTGGTGGTGTGGGGGGTTTTCGTGCGGATCGTGGCGGTGTGGCACATCACCTGGTCGGTCAACTCCCTCTCCCACATGTTCGGCTACCGCAACTACGAGACGGGCGAGGGGAGCCGCAACAACTGGCTCGTCGCCCTGCTCACCGTCGGCGAGGGCTGGCACAACAATCACCACGAGGATCCTTCCTCGGCGAGCGTCCAGCACCGCTGGTGGGAGATCGACATCAGCTACTACGAGATCCGACTCCTCGAGGCGCTCGGCTTGGCCTGGGACGTCGTCACGCCGCGGCATGTCCGTCGCCGCGCTTCCGCGGCGAAGACGGCCTGAAACTCCCGCCGGCACACGCGTCGAGGGTGACGCCGTCCGGATCGATCGCCACCCGTACCGAAGGCGTGTTGCCCTCGATCTTCGGATGGAACGGCG
>Ga0208484_1000022_pt1 | contig 40046 bp, 40 predicted proteins | sample LakMenEpi09Aug11_FD_150682 | JGI IMG/M metagenome (GOLD analysis project Ga0208484, IMG submission 150682) | Freshwater microbial communities from Lake Mendota, WI - 09AUG2011 deep hole epilimnion (SPAdes) | ecosystem: Environmental > Aquatic > Freshwater > Lentic | place: Lake Mendota, Madison... | reverse complement strand
CCATCAATACCCCAATTGCGCTCATTGTAAATACTAGTGAGGATCCGCCATAAGAAACCAGAGGTAAAGGAACTCCGGTTACCGGTAACAACCCAATTACAGCGCCAATATTAATAATTGATTGAACAACGATCCATGCCATAACTCCAGTAGCAATAAGTTTAGTAAATAAATCATTTGTTTTTCTGGCTAAAGTAAGTGCAACATAAGCAATTGTTCCAATTAGAATAAGAACAATTACTGTGCCAATCAAACCAATTTCTTCACCCACTACCGCGAATATAAAATCTGTGTGAGCAGCAGGTAACCAACCCCACTTTTCTTTACTTGCACCTAAACCAATTCCAGTCCATCCACCTGAGGCAAGTGCATATTTTCCATGTGTTACTTGCCAACCTGCATCTTGGTTTTCTGCAGTTGGATAAATCCATGACAAAAATCTTTGAATACGATAACTTTCTTGAATTGAGAGAACTAGTATTGCCAACAATCCAGCCAAGGCAGACCAAGTAAATAACTTAACTGGTGCTCCGACTGCAAAAAATAGCGACAACAAAATAGGTCCAATAATTAGGGCTGTTCCCAGATCACCTTCCATGATTACCAGAATGGCAACAATTGCACCCACTGGAAAAACTGGAACGAGTAAGTTTTGCCAAGTAGTAATTTTTGAACGAATTTGTTTACTTAATACAACTGATCCCCAAACAATTAGTGCGAGCTTGGCGATCTCACTTGGCTGCAATCTAAAAGGTCCCCATAAACTTATCCAGTTTCTTTGACCCGCCACCGAAATTCCAATTCCAGGAATCAATACCAAAATCAATAACACTATTGAAATCCAAAGACCGACTTTAGCCCACTTGTGAAAGAATATTTTTGGCAAGAATGAAATCGCTAACATAAGAATTATGCCAATTCCAGCAAACATTAGTTGACGAAGAAATATTACGTATTGGTTATCAAATTGCTTATATGAAACAGTAGTGGAAGCAGATAGAATCATAATAATTCCGATAAAAAGTAAACTAAAGGTTGCTATCATCAGCGCGTAGTACAAATTCGCTGATAATTTTGTTTCCGCGATAACATCATTATTTTTAATTTGATTATGAGTTGACATTATTTAGTTCCTTGTGTTTTTTTAACTGCCTCTGCAAATGCGTTTCCACGAGCTTTGTAGTCCTTAAACATGTCCCACGAGGCACAACCTGGGGCCAACAAAACTGTGTCACCTACTTGGGCAAAATTGGCTGCAGCTAAAACAACCTCGGTCATAGCTTCTTCGTCAGTTCTTTCAATCAATGTAATTGGAATTTCAGGGGCTAACTGTTGTAGGCAATCAGCAATTAATTGCTTATCTTGACCTAATAGAACTACGGCCTTTAAATTTTTGCTGTTTTGTTTAATCAATTCTGAAAAATCCTGGCCCTTTGCTTGTCCCCCAGCTATCCAAACAACTTTGTCGTAGGCCTTAAGTGACATCTGTGCAGCATGACAATTAGTTGCTTTGGAATCGTCTATATATGTAACACCGTTGAATTCACCAACTTCAGAGATTCGATGCGGTGCTGGAACAAAGCTTCTTAGTCCATCTCTAACATGACCGGGTTCAACACCATATGACCTTGCTAATGCTGCTGCAGCTAAAGCATTTGCGATGTTATGAGGTGCATTTGGTTGAATATCTTCAATTGAGCAAAGTTCTTGTGCGTGAGTTTTTCTTTCTTCTACAAAGGCGCGATCAACTAGAAAATCTTCCACAACCCCAAGCATCGATAATCCAGGTATTCCTAAAGTAAATCCGACTGCTCTAGCACCTTCAACTACATCTGCTTGTTGTACCATTTTTTCAGTTGCACTGTCTTGAACGTTATATATAGCTGCTTTTTGAACCTGCTTGTAAACTTTTGCTTTTGTATTTCCGTAATTTTCATAGTTTCCAAAGAAATCTAAATGATCTTGAGCTAGATTTAATACCACTGCCGAATGAGCAGACATAGATTTAACAAATGGTAATTGTGGTGCACCTACTTCAATTGCAAAAACATCAGCTGGAATTGGGTCCATAACAGCACTTACTAAAGAATCACCAATATTTCCCACAGCGGGTGCTTTAAATCCTGCGGAAGTTAAAATAGAAGAAAGCATTAAAGCAGTTGTTGTTTTTCCATTTGTGCCAGTTATACACAACCATGGTGCTGGATAATCAAGAGTTCTTAATCTCCACGCTAGCTCGAATTCACCCCAAATTTCAATATTTTTGCTTTGAGCTTCAATAATTATTGGTGCAGTGGGTTTAACTCCAGGAGAAACAATTAATAAATTTGTATTAGCAGGAATTTCACCTTTGTAATCAAGATAAATCTGTGCTCCAAGTATTTCAAGAACTGTGCCATGTTCTTTTTGAATATCACCGTTACCACTATCAATAACAGTTACTTGTGCACCAACTTCAATTAGAGCATCAGCTGCTGCAAAACCTGCAACGCCTAAACCAACAACGCAAGCATTTATCTTTGTCCAGTCACTTTGCCTATTGTGTCGTGACCAATCAATCATGCCCTTACCCAACTTGCATAGAAAAGTGCTAATCCACCAGCAACTAATGCGCCATGAATTACCCAAAAACGAACGACTATTTGAATTTCAGGCCAACCTAACATTTCAAAATGATGATGAAGAGGTGCCATCTTGAAAACACGTTTACCGGTTAACTTGTAGGAACTAACTTGCAAAATTACTGAAACTGTAATCAAAACAAACAACCCAGCTAAAAAGGCCATTAATAGTTGAGTACGTGTCATTATCGCTAAGGCAGCAATTGCACCACCTATTGCTAAGGAACCAGTGTCACCCATAAATATTTGGGCTGGTGTTGTGTTCCACCACAAGAATCCAATACATGCTCCAGCAACTGCAGCTGCAAAGACTGCCAAATCAAGTGGATCTCTAACGTCATAACACGTTGCATTTCTTTCAAATGAACAATTTTGGTTGAACTGAAAAACTCCGATCAAAATGTATGAACCTAAAGTAAGAACTGCTGCTCCGGCAGCTAAGCCATCTAAGCCATCTGTCAAATTTACTGCATTAGTTGCTGCTGTTACTAAAAACCAAACTAAGAGAACAAACAAAATTGTTGGCAAGACAAAGTTTGTATCTCTTACAAATGAAAGTGCTGTTGAACCTGGAGTTCTACCTAATTCATCTGGGTAATTAAGAGTTGCGTAACCGAAAATAAAAGCTACAAATGCTTGGCCAAGAAGTTTAGTTCTTGCTCTAATTCCTCTACTATTTTGTTTATAGATTTTTAGATAATCATCTGCGAAACCAACGATTGCTAAACCAATCATTAAACCTATTGCCATAAGAGCTGACAGTGTTGGTGGTCTCCATAAAATTAAATGTGCCATCGAATAACCAACGATTGTTCCACCAAGGATTGCAAGTCCACCCATAGATGGTGTGCCAACTTTAGAATTGTGTTCTGGATACTTGATATCTCCATCAGAAACTCTTATTGCTTGTGCACGACCTCGTCTGCGCAAAGCCTTAATCAATAACGGTGTTGCAAACAGAGAAAAAATCATAGAAAAAACACCAGCAATGATGATCAGCCTCACGGACCGACCTCCTGATTTTTGGTGTTGGTCAAATTCTCGCTGAAATCATTCATTAATGCATTTGCGACTCGCTCAAGACCTATTGCTCTAGATGCTTTAACTAAGACTACGTCGTTAATTTCAACCATTTCTTTAGTTTTAGATATTGCAGAATCGATATCCATGCAGAATTCAAGACGTCCTTTATAGGCATTATTTGATAGATAATCTGAAACAATTTTTGCGCCATTTCCAACTACTAGCGTCTTTTTAACATCTAACTTTTGAATTAAGTCTGCAACCTCTTCATGCATTTGTTTTGAATCTGAACCTAACTCCAGCATTTCACCAACAATGATAAATGTTTTTTTATCTGCCCCAGCTTGCTTAAGAGTTCTAATTGCAGCTTTCATGGATTCAGGATTAGCGTTATAAGAATCATTTATTACCGTAACATTTTTACTGTTTACCTCTACCTGCATGCGCCATTTACTTTTTGCTACTGAATTCGACAAAGTTTTTGCTACCAGATCAATATCTAATCCTTTTTTAAGAAATACGGCTGCAGCAGCTAATGAGTTAGATACCTGATGTGCTCCAACTAATTTCAAGTTAACTTGACTTACTTTTCCTTCAAATTCCAACTCGTAGGATGCTTGCGCTTTATCATTAAGCACCACATTTTTAGCACTGACATCTGCTCCGCTTAAACCAAAGCTCACAACTTTGGCTTTAGTTTTTTGCTTGGAAAAAGTCTCATCTTCGTGGTTTAACACAGCTACATCTTCAGCGTTAAGACACTCAATTATTTCACTCTTTGTTTTAAGAATAAGTTCTCTTGAACCAAAAATCTCGATGTGAGCTGATCCTATGTTTAATAGAATTGAAGTATCAGGTTTTGCTATTTGACAGAGTTTCTTAATGTTTCCTACTTCTCTGGCACCCATCTCAAGTATTAAAACTTTTGTTTTTTCATCACACTCAAGAATTGTTTGGGGCATTCCAATTTCATTGTTATAGCTTCCTACTGGGGCTACAGTTGGCCCAATCAAATTTCCTAAATCAAATAGCAAATCTTTAGTCGTTGTTTTACCTGATGAACCTGTTACAGCAATTTTAAAAATATTGGGTAATTTCATTAACAAATAACTGGCTAATTTACCTAAGGCAATAACGGTTGGTTGATCAACATTCTTTGAGGCAGCATTTCCCTCTTTTACCAATAGCGTAGGTATGCCAACTAATTCTTTGGAAGAGATAACAGCAATTGCTCCCTTTTTTATTGCTTCATGACAGAAATCATGTCCATCAACTTTCTCACCGTTTATTGCTACAAAAAGATCACCTTGAGAGACTTTTCTTGAATCAATTACAACTTTTCCAGTCACTTTCAAATTTGAATCTAAGTTAAGCGTGGCTGCATTAATTGCAACTGAAATCTCTTCGAGGGTTAATGGAATCATAATTTTCCAAACCTTTGCTTTAAAGCATCTTCAAGATGCTTGGCATCGTCAAAATCAAATACTTGTCCAGCAATTTCTTGGGTGGTTTCATGACCTTTACCAAGAATGGCAATGGTGTCATCTGTTGTTGCGATTTGCGCAGCGTGTTTTATTGCCTCTGCTCTATTACCAATCTCCACAACTTTTGATTTGTCATTGGTACCACCTAAGACAGCTTTTCTTATTTGACTTGGATCTTCATCTCTTGGATTATCATCTGTAATTATTAGTTGGTCTGCGTATTTTTCTCCTGCTGCGCCCATAAATGGTCTTTTCTCAGAATCTCTGTTTCCCCCAGCACCCAGCACAACAATTAATTTCCCAAATGTTTGCTTTCGAAGTGCACTTAACACATTGTCGATTGCTTCTGGAGAATGTGCGTAGTCGATAATTCCCAATGCGGCACCAGGCATAACAACTGGTTGCATTCTGCCAGGAATCTGTGTTGCTTTTATGCCACTAATAAATTCTTTTGTATCAACACCAATTTGATCTGCCATTGCTATAACCAAAGCAGCGTTGTAAGCATTAAAAGATCCAGCAAAACTTAAAGTAACTTTATATGGCTTATTTCTTGGATCAAATAACTCAAAGTAAACGTGACCTAAGGCAGCGGTGATGTCACTGACTCGCCAGTCATTGTGGACATCACCGCCCAGGGTCATGAAATCAATGCCTGTTAATTGTTTTGAAAGTTTCTTACCCCATTGGTCTACTTCAGTTATTACTGCGCGAGAGGTGAATTCTTTAGTAAATAGTTTTGCTTTAGCATTAAAATAATCTTCCATGTTTTTGTGGAAATCTAAATGATCTTGACTTAAATTTGTAAAACCTGTGCAAGCAAATTTTGTGCCATTAATTCTTTCTAAAGTTAGAGCATGTGAAGAAACTTCCATTGAAACTGCTTTAGATCCCTTTTCTAAAGCAAGAGCAAGAAGTGCCTGCAATTCTGGGGCTTCTGGAGTTGTTCTAGAACTAGGTAAATTTGTACCTGCGATAGATATTCCTGCTGTACCAAGTAATGAAGTTGGAATTCCACATTTCTCTAATCCAGATCTCATTAGCCAAGCTGAAGTTGTTTTTCCATTTGTTCCAGTAATGCCAAAAACCTTAAGTGAATGTGATGGGTTTCCAAATACGAATGAGGAAAGATCACCTAATAGGTGACGTGGATTTTTTGTGGAAATCACAGGGATCTGTTTATCTGCGAGTAAATTTTGTCCCGCATCATCTGTTAGAACTGCGCTGGCCCCATTTGCGATTGCTTCAGAAACAAATTGTGCCCCATGGTTTTTTTCTCCACTTAAAGCAACAAAAAGATCACCTGGTTCAACACTTTTTGTGTTATGTGTAATTCCTGTTATCTTCACATCATTTACATTTGAATCTAAAGCAAATTTTTTTGCAACCTCACCCAACGACACCGGTTTTACCTTGGGGCGAGCGAACTTCATTTAAATCACCACTCCACTGGATAGCCAGTTGGCTTACCAGTTGATGGAGGAATATTTAGTTGTTGTAAAGAGTATTGAGCAACTTCTTTGAACACTGGTCCTGCCAACATTCCACCGTAACGACCATTATTTGGTTTGTGTATTGCAACTGCAACAACAATCTCAGGATTTTCAGCTGGAGCCATTCCAATAAAAGACGCAATTACATCTCTTGAATAACATTTACATGCTGGATCAACTAATTGTGCTGTTCCTGTTTTACCGGCAACTCGATAACCTGGAATTCCTGCAAGTGGAGCTGTTCCTTCATCTGAAACTACAGTTTCCATCATTTCTCTTAAAATCTTTGCAGATTCAACAGATATAACTTGAGTTTTTTCTGGTTCTGCAGCTGGTTGATAAACCCCGTTAGGCATTACATAACCTTCGATTAATGATGGATTAATTCGAACACCATCATTTGCAACTGTGGCATACATACTGGCTATTTGAACAGCAGTAACCATATAACCTTGTCCAAACGCAAAAGTTGGAAAACTTGTCCCAGACCATTTTTCTAATTTAGGAAGTCGACCTTTTGACTCTCCTGGAAATTGCATTCCTGTTGCTTGCCCCACACCAAATTTTGTTAAGTAAGAATTAAACTTCTCAGCACCCATTAATTCTGCTGCTTGAATAGTTCCAATATTGCTTGATTTAGCTAGTACTCCAGTCATGGTTAATCTCAATGTTCCATGTGGTTCATGGTCATGAAAAGTTTTTCCATTTCGCTTTAACACTGGTGGAATTGTTAAAGCAGTATTTGGATTAGCAACACCTTCATTTAATATTCCAGCAAGTGTTATAACTTTTGCAGTTGAACCTGGTTCGTATGCGTTGACTAATGCGTGGTTAACAGTTACTCCTGGAAGAGCTTCACTTGGCTTATTAGCATCAAATGTTGGATAAGTTGCCAGAGCCAAAATTTTTCCTGTCTTAGGAGAAATTGCAACTAGTGTTCCACTTTCTGCTTGAGCAAATTCCACTCTTGCAGCTAATGATTGTTCAGCCACAAATTGCAAATCACGATCAAGAGTTAATCTGATTCCAGTTCCCGGAACTGGTTTTTTCTCAGATGAAATACCTGCGGGAAGAGGTCTTCCTCCAGCACTAATTTCAACAATTACTTCTCCTTGTGAGCCTGCTAATTCTTTTTCAAATCCATATTCCAAACCAGCCATTCCTCTGTCTTCGCCGCCCACAAATCCAATAGTGCTGGCAGCAAGGGTGTTTGAGGGATAAATTCTCTTGCTTGTCTTTTCACTGAATATTCCTGGAAGTTTTAGTTCCTTAATTTTGGCCCACTGCTCAGGTGTTACTTTTTTCAAAACATAATTAAATTTTCGATCTCCAGATAATTCTGGTAATAAAGTTGCCACTTCAACACCAGTTATGGAGGAAATTGCATTTGCTGTAGCTAAAGGATCTAGGACCATTGATTGATCAACGGTGATATCTCGGGCATCAACAGTGATAGCCAAAGGAGCACCTTTTCTATCTGTTATTTCTCCGCGTTGGGCAGGCAAGACAAGAGTTCTGGTTCTATTTTCTGCAGCAGTTGCAGCAAGTTGTGGAGCATCTAGAGCTTGAAGTTGGAACAATCTAATCGCAAATATTGATAAGACAATAAAACAAAAAGCTAATGCACCACGCATTCTGCGTGGACCAGTTTTGAGTCTTATTACTTCGTTTGGATTCATGGCACACTCTTTGGTGTAACGACATTTAAATCTGGTTCACTCAAAATGGGATCTACACCAGCACCAAGTAAGCGACCATCACGAAGATCAATAAAGGCAGAGCCAGGACTTGGAATCATTCCTATTTCTAAGGCCCGGTTTTTTAAAATTTCTGGTGACTCTAAACGAGAAACGTTTTGCGCTAAAATTTCGTGCTCTCCTGCTAGAGCAATAGATCTATTTTGTAATTCTTGAATTTCAAATTGGCCTTGTGAAAGTAAAGTGTTAACTACTAGCCCACCTAGCATTCCTATCAAAATAATTCCAGAAATTATTAGACCAAAACCAACCGCAGCAATTTGTTTAGGTGTTACTTGTGGGGTGCTTAAGGAAATTGGTGCAACACTCATGCTGCTACCCCCACTCGCTGAGCTACTCGTAAGCGAACTGAAGTAGCACGAGGATTTTCTGCAATTTCTGTTTGGCTTGCTTGCTCAGCTTTTCTTGTTACCAGTTCAAATGGTGCAGTGTTCTTTGAAAGTAAAACTGGTAAACCTGGAAGAACATCAATTATGGAAGTTTTTTCTCTTAAGGCATTTTTAACAATTCGATCTTCTAATGAGTGATAGGACAAAACCACAATTCGCCCGCCCACAACTAATGCAGCCATAGCTTGGGGTAAAGCATTTTCTAATATTTGTAATTCGTTGTTAACTGCGATTCTTAAACCTTGGAATGTTCTTTTTGCTGGATTTCCACCAGTTCTACGAGCTGGAGCAGGAATTACATCTTTAATTAGTTCAACTAATTCAGAAGTTGTTTCCCACGGTTTATTACTTCTTCTTTTTACTAGTTCTTGAGCAATTCGTTTTGCAAATTTTTCTTCACCATAAGTGCTTAATATGTAAGTCAATTCCTTAACGTCATATGTATTTAAAATCTGGGCGGCAGTTAATAAATCTTTAGAACTCATTCGCATATCTAAAGGTGCATCTTGGGCGTAGGAAAAACCTCTATTTGCTTCATCTAGTTGAATTGAGGAAACACCTAAATCAAATAGAACTCCATTTACTTTACGGCCATCTAAGACATTTTCAATTTGATCATAGGTTTCATTAACAAATTCAACTCGATTAGATAATTGACCTAATCTTTGTTTTGCTCTTTCAATTGCAATTGGATCTCTATCAAAACCGATAACTCTTAAACTTGGAAATTCTTTCAGTAAGGATTCGGTATGACCAGCTAGACCAAGTGTGCAATCAATTAAAACTGGATCAGAAACGCTTAAGGCAGGTGAGAATAATTCAAGAACACGATTACACATAACTGGAATGTGTTGTTGCTGTAACGACTTTTCAGTCATTTTCTTTCTCCCCTTTCCCCTAACATTTCGGCTGTGCGTTTCACCGAGGTCCCCCTCTGCAAACATTGCTTCCGGCTTCGGGGAAGAAAGTCGGCGGACAATAATTTGCAGAGAGAGGCCTCAAGCGAAACGAAAAATGTTTTCGTTTAACTAATCAGCTTTTAAAAGATTCCTGGCACCACCTCTTCAGCAGTTGCAGCAAACTTTGGTTCAGCTTCGGCCAAATATGTTTCCCAAGCTTTTGGATCCCAAATTTCAACAGTGGTATCGGCGCCAACCACAATGACGTCTCTATCTAGACGTGCATATTCTCTTAATGCAGTAGGTAAAGTAATTCGACCTTGTTTATCAATTTGGTCATCAAATGCTGATGAAAAGAAAACTCTTAAATAACTTCTGACGCGTGCATCATTTCTAGAAGCTTCACGTAAACGTTGCGCATAAATTTGAAATTCACTTGCCGGCCACATCACAACGGAAAGATCTTGACCTTTAGTTAAGACCACATCATTGGAAAAACCTTCACGAAATTTTGCAGGAAGTACTAAACGACCTTTGTCGTCTAGACGTGGGGCGTGAGTGCCCAGAAACATGAGGCCTCCCCTTTGTCTTGATCCCCTAGGACTCGATCAGCCTCTGGCCGAGTCACTCAAACACCCCTAAAAAAGGCGTTTCGTCCACAATACTCCCTTTCCCTCCAAAATCAACCCCCAGCCCCCATTATTTTCACTTTTCCCCCCACCTTCTCCCCTGCCAGATGGCTCAATCCCGACTAATTGGATTTCTCATGGCACCTAAGATGAAGCGATGGCAACCACACGTAACCCAATTGCTCAAAGAAATGCTGGATACGCGTTACACGTATTCACAGCCAGTGGAGCAGTTTTTGGAATGTTGGCTTTGCAGGCAATCATTGATGGCAGAGTTAGAGACTCTTTGATCTGGCTAATTGTGTGCCAAATATTGGATGCCATTGATGGACCAATAGCTAGGAAATTAGATGTAGTAATTCATGCACCATGGCTTAGTGGTGTGGTTCTAGACGAAATTGTTGACTACTTTACTTACGTAATTATTCCCGTGATGTTTCTTCTTAATACCAACATGATGCCTGAGCGTTATGAAACATTTGTTGCCGGAACAATTCTTCTGACTTGCGCTATTTGGTGGGCAAGAACCGATCACAAAACAAATGACTCTTGGTTTGTTGGTTTTCCTTGCATGTGGAATCTAGTAGTTATAAGTTTTCTACTTTTGAAAACTCCCCCTAATTGGGTTGTGGTTATTTCATTAATTTTGTGTGCCTTGCAGTTAACAAACATTAAGTTTCCTCACCCTGTAAGGGTTATGGTTTTAAGACCAGTTTCAATAACTATCTCTGTTTTATACGTGGGGGCAATAACAGTTCTATCTCTTAATTACTCCGAACCTCTTGATTCTCCAAGCCTTTTAACTAAAGTATTGATTTTAAGTTTGCCTGTTTACACATCCATTTTGGCCATTTGGAAAACTTGGTTTGCCCCAAAAAAGCCTGTTAAATCAAGGAAAAAAGCTAAAGTAAGAAAGTAGTTATCTTGAAGAAGATTAGTAGAAAACTAGCTTATTTATTTATTTCAATAACAATTCTTTCCACGCTGATATTTAATGTTATTGGTTCTTCAGTAAACGAAAATGGTGTATTGGAAGAACCATTTTTCTTGATTCCCTTAAGCTATTTAAGCTTTATCTTAGGAATTGTTTTTGCAGTTATTTCAGTGATAAAGAAAAAGTAATTTAAAGGCCACTATCGCGGCGTTGTTGCCAGCGCTCTTCAAGTCTTGACATCAAATTAGAATTTTTGGTTCTGTTTCTAACTTTTTTAGGTGTGGGAGTGGCAGCAGAAACTGGTTCTTGTAATCCACGAGCAATGAAAACAAATCCGGTTAAGACAAGTAAGAATCCAGGTATTCCAATGATTACTGTTTTAGAAACTACGGAACCAAAAACTAGAGCTAATCCACCAAGCAGGGCTACTAGGCCAAAAATTACGTGACGACGTTCTCCTGGGGCAATTGTGAGGCCGGAACGGCGAAGGGAGGAGGCAAACTTTGGATCTTCGGCATACAGAGCTTTTTCCATTTGCTCCAGTAGCTTTTGTTCACGATCTGAAAGTGCCACTTTTTGTCCCTGGTCCTGTGAGGTTTTTGCTCAACTACTTACTTTTAAGAATACGGCTTTTGCTATCCAATGCAATATTTGCCCACACTGTTTAATCGATGAGGCGAGCCGGTTTGACGGCGTCATCCCCAAACCGGGCACTGGCTTTGTCGCTGGCCTGGTCGATTTCGCGCCACCCCTTCTCACTTTCCCCCAGCTGAAGCTGGCGGGTGGCATTTTGGGCTTCTTCTAGTTTCTCCACCCGAACGCCCACCAATCTGACTCTGACTCGATCCAGTTTGAGGCTTTCAAAAAGTGATTTGGCTAAGCCATAAATATCTTTGGCCACATCTGTTGGATCAAGAATTGTTTTGGATCTGGTGATGGTGGAGAAATTTGCAAATCTAACTTTTAACACAATGGTTCGACCCATTAATTCTGCCCCACGTAGTCTTCCTGCCACTTTTTCACTTAATCTTAAAATTTCTTTCAAAATATCTGCTGCTTCATCTAAATCTTTAGAAAAAGTTTCCTCATTACCAATACTTTTTTCAGGCTCATATGGTTCAACTGATCTTTCATCTCGACCCCAGGACAATTCATGTAAATGTTCAGCTAATCCATCTCCTAATGCTCTTCTTAAAGTATTTATGGGCAAATTAGCAATATCTGAAACTTTAAATAAACCTAAACGTGCTAAAACTTCTTCAGTTTTTCCTCCCACTCCCCAGAGTGCTCCAACTGGTAAAGGATGTAGAAAATCAATTACTTCAGCAGGAGAAACCACAATTAATCCATCTGGTTTTGCTCGAGTAGAAGCAAGTTTGGCAATAAATTTTGTGGGAGCAATTCCTACTGAGCAGGTAATATTTTCTTGAGCAAATACTTTTTCCCGTAACTTTTGCCCAATTTCTGTGGGAGTTCCTAAAAGTTTTCGTGAACCTGCTACATCTAGAAAAGCCTCATCAACACTTAATGGCTCAACTAATGGTGTCATTGAGTAATAGATATCTTGTAAGCGATTTGATACTTCTTCATATTTTTCATGACTTGGCTCTATTACTGTTGCGCCAGGACATTTTCTTAAAGCCTCACTCATTGACATTGCAGCATGAATGCCAAATTTGCGTGCTTCATAAGTAGCAGAAGTGACAACTCCGCGTCCTCCGCTGTGGCCAACAATTACTGGAGTTCCTTTTAACTCAGGTCGATCTTTTAATTCAACTGAGGCAAAAAATGCGTCCATATCAACATGCAAAATATTTGAATTTGAATCATCACCCGATAGTTCTATATGGGGAAGCTTTAATATTTGGCGATGAGTCATAGTTCAATCATCTCGCTTTCTTGAGTTAACAAAGTTCTTCTCCCCATAGACATGCCGCCAGCTTTTGACTTATAGGGGTTTGATTTTTGTTTAGGGCTTAACTCAATTACTTTTCTAACTTCTGTGATTCCTTTTTGTTGAAAAAGTGTAAACATTTCACCTAAATCCCAGCAACCAGTTGCTCTTATTGAAACTCCCCTAGGTCCTGTTCTTCTCAAAACTCCTCTAACTAAAAGTAGAACTGAGTTATAAACAGTTGAGGCATAGTAACTTTGCACATCTTCAAAGAAAGCTGCATCACTTGGTCCAGTTGGATCATCAATAGTTAAAAAAATAACTCTTTTACCACTTCGAACAGGTGGGGTTTGAGTAGTTACTTTGACTCCAGCAATTAATACTTCTTTGCCCCCAGGTAACAAAACTAATGATTTGGCAGGAGTTACTCCAAGAGATTTAAAAAACGGAATATAAGAATTAACTAAGTGACTACTAGCATCAAGGCCTAATACTTGTAACTCGTTGATAATATTTTCACTTTTTGTAAAATCAGGTAAACCTGAAGAAATATTTTCTGGAGTAGTAGAAACATCTAAAATTAGTTGATTACTAATTACCCCTAAATTGTGTTCCAGATCAGATAATTGCAATAACAAATCTCTTCTATTTAATTGACTAGGTATTAAGGAATCAAAACCTCCTGCCAAAATAATATTTTCAGTGACATCTTTAGAAACTTGTGCTCTTTGCCAAAAATCAGCTAATGAAGTAAAGGGTCTGTTTTCTACGATTCTTGTGATCTCAGCATCACTAATTGATCTGACATCTAATAAAGATAATCTGATGCCATAGCGATCACCATTTTTTTCTACCCGGTAGCACTGATCTGATTTGTTAACATCAAGACCAAGTAAGGCTATGCCAAAGTTTTTGGCATCATTAGCGATTAATCTTTTGGGATACATTCCAGGATCATGAGTTAGGACCCCAGCTAAAAAAGCTGCTGTGTGGTGAGTTTTTAACCAAGCTGACTGGTAGGTAGGAAGTGCAAAAGCACCAGCGTGTGCTTTGCAGAAACCAAATGAAGCAAAGGCTTTTAATATTTCCCAAATATGGTTTATTAACTCATGTGAATACTTAAGTTTTCGGGCAGCTTTAATAAACCATTCTTGAACTTCAACTTGGCCTTCAAATGAGCCCATAGCGCGACGTTTTTCATCACCCCAAGCTAAAGAACAACCAGTCATCACACTGATTAGTTTTATAACTTGTTCATGAAAAACCACTACCCCACTGGTTTCTTGCAAAATAGGATCAATTTTTTCATGTAGCACCGGATGATTTTTTCTTCCCTGTCTTACTTCTAGAAAAGGTGTGATCATGTCAGATTTAACTGGACCTGGTCTAAATAGCGAAATATCAATGATTAGATCATTGAAGCTTTGTGGGCCAAATTTGCCAATTAGTTCTCTTTGTCCTGGGGACTCTATTTGAAAACAACCTAATGTTTTAGTTGATTGAATTAAAGAAAAAGTCTTCTCATCTTCTAAAGAGATCTCATCAAGATTGATATCTACTTTGTCTACTCGTTTTATTTCTTGCAAGCTATAGGCCATTGCAGATTGCATTCTGATACCTAAAACATCAAGTTTAAGAAATCCCATAATTTCCACATCATCTTTATCAAATTGGCTCATCGGAAATTTAGCCCCACTTGATTCAACTGGGGTTCTATCTAAAAGTCTTTTATCCGACAAAATAATTCCACAAGGATGCATTGCTAAATGTCTGGGTAATCCATCTAGTTTTTCAACTAAATCAAGATATAAATCAAGATTTCCTTGACTCATCAAACGAGTAAAAGATGATTTTTTTAACTCTGGTAATTGACTTAAAACTTCTCGAGCTCTTCTAGCACTTACTCGGGGGAAAGTTTTTGCAAAAGCATCAATTTCACTGGGTGGTAAACCAAGTGCTGCGCCAACATCTCTGACTGCATGTCTTACTCGATAAGTTTCTCGCATTGAAATACAAGCCACACGCTCTTTGCCAAATCTTTCATAAATCGCATCATAAATATCTAATCTTCGATCTGATTCCACATCAATATCAATATCGGGTAGCGCACTTCTTAAAGGAGATAAAAACCTTTCCATTAGTAACCCATATTTAATTGGGTCTATTCCAGAAATTCCTAATGCAAAATTAACTAAACTTCCTGCCCCTGATCCCCTGGCAGCAACTCTGATACCCATTTGCTTAGTTAAGTCAACTACTTCACCAACAGTTAAAAAGTAGCCTGCAAAGCCTAATTGGCTAATGACATCTAGTTCTTGGCTTAATCTTTCTTGATAATGAGATTTATGACCAAATCCTAATTTGGTTAAGCCTGATTGACATTTATCTACTAAAACCTTCATTGGCTCTAAACTATTTTTACCTAAAATCACATCAGTTTCTGGAACACTTATCGAACCAATTCCAATATCTTTAACAGGATCAAGACTACATTCCTCTGCTATCTGTTGAGTAAATTTCAGTAACAAAGTAGCGGTTTCAGGACTACTTAAATGTTTTCCAATATTGTAGGCAACTTGCGACATATCAGCACTGGATTTTAGATAAGCAGAACCTCTAAAGCCTGTTACTTGTTCAAAGCGCATTTGCTTTTTTGTTTCCACTGAATCCAGTAATTCGGCCATAATTGCATCTTCTGGATTTAGATATCTAACAGCATTTGTTAACACTGCTTTTAAACGATTATCTTTGGCAAAAGTAGCCATTTTACTAGCGGTGCTTAATGAGTATTTAGGATCTGTGACTTTATGAGAATTAGGGTGAGCTGTTACTTCAATTACCACATCGTTTCTATCAACATGGTTTAACCAGTTTTGTAAGAAACTATTTGCTAAATCAATTCTGTTTCGTAATACACTTTGGCCAATCTCAGAATTTATCCCTAATATTGCTACTAGGTTTCCTTGTTGCATTTTTTCCCACAGCAAAGAAATATCTAAAACAGGTTTACCTCGTTCTTTCTGGTGAGCACTACTGACTAGTCGACAAAGATCTCGCCAACCGTTTTTGCCGCGAGCAAGCACTGTTGCTCTTGATTTTCCTAAATTGAAATCAACTCCGACTATGGGAGTGATGCCATTAATCATGCAGTTGTGCACAAAGTTAATTGCCCCAGACATTGTGTCTTTATCTGTGAGTGCAATTTTGGAAAAGTTATGAAATGAAGCTCTTTCAACTATTTTTTCGGGCAAAGCTGTGCCATAGCGAAGTGAATAAGCAGAAGAAACATTTAAGTGAGTAAAACTTTGTTGCAAAATAGACTTATCCTCTTTTTAATTAGTCGGAGGAAGACGACTTCTAATTAGGACGTTTGACTCTCTCGAGAAAAAAGCTTCCCCGCATGTTTTCTGCGAAAGAGTCAAACGATGGGTTTTTCTTTGATGCCAAATGGCGATTAACAGGGGTGTCTAAATCGCCATTTGAATCAAAAGTGAAGAAGGGTCATTCAGGGGAAAATGCCCTTTTCTTCACTATCCGAACACCTGTTCGAATAACCTAAGTTAATCACCTTCCACTGACAAAGGTCAACCATGGGGTGAGTGCGTAGCCTTGAGGGATGAACCAGGCAGAGCATCCTTCCGTAATCAAGTTTCGTAAAGCTGCAACCGACCTTGGGGTTAAAGGTGAAGTGATCAAAACTCAAGAGACTGCTCGCACAGCTGATGAAGCAGCAGCAACTTTAGGAGTTCAAGTTGGACAAATTGTTAAGTCTTTAGTGTTTGAAGCAGATGGAGAAACAGTTTTAGTTCTTACCTCTGGTGAGAACAAAGTTGATACCAACAAAGTCGCCCTTGCTTTCAAGGTTTCTCATGTTGGCAAAGCTGATGCCGATAAGACTCGTGAAGTAACTGGTTATGCCATTGGTGGTGTACCACCTCTAGGTCATGTCACCAAGATGAAGATTTTAATTGATGAGACATTTAAGAAGTTTGATGAAATCTGGGCAGCAGCAGGCCATCCCCATTTTGTGTTTCCCACTACTTATGAGGAACTTGTAAGACTAAGTGGGGCAATACCTGCTGATGTGGCTTTAAAGGGTTAAAGGACAATTGAGCCTATGAGTATTCGTGTTTATCGAGGTCCCCATCGAGACACCGGTGGTCCCACCTTTGGTTTCAGAACAATTCCTTGGGTCTTTTTTGGGCTGGGAATTCTGGGCACAATATTTTGGCCAATTTTTCCACTAGATCGTAAAGATTCACTTACCTTCTTTATTGTTTTCTTTTTGTTCATTGCCACTACTGCTCATGCTTTTATTTGGTGGGGTATGGCTTGGGCTGCCACATTTTTAGTTGTTTCGTTGGGGATAAGTTTTTCAGTTTTAGCTATTAACTCAGCGACTGGATTTATCTTGGGTGATATCTCATACACCTCCCGTTTAGGTTTTCAACTTCTTTTTGTTCCATTTGTAACTCCCCTAATTTGGAGTTCTGCCATATATATAGGAATAGTTGTTTCTAGAAGAATTTCTCGAGCAGTTGCCATGTCCCCATTAACTGCAGCTTTTGCCACCACAGGTCTTTTGATTGCTTTGGATGCATTATTTGTTAAAGCAGGTTTTCATAGTTGGCTTACCTGGATAGATAAACCAGCACTTCTAGGTTTGTCTCCTATTAGAGCTCAAGTTATAACTTTTGGAATTGTTTTGGTAATTATGATTTTGACTGGGCAAAACTCTAAGAATGATCGATACTCCACTCGTATGCCAATTTTGACTTACTCGTGGATTTTTGTTTTCACCATTTTTTGTGCCAGATTTTTAGCAGATAACTTTAATAACTTTCTGTTTGCAATTCTAATTATGGGTTATGTAATTATTGCCTTTGTTTATAAAACAATTAAAGGTAACTAAATGAGTGATGATGAGAAAGAATCAAGTGGTTTAGGGTTCTTATTAGCTTTAGGTGGTGCAGCTGCTGCAATTTATACAGCTTATAAAGTTTTTATAAAACCCGATACTGAACAAATCGGAATAAACAATATTGCTAATAGTGTTGAATCTGAAGTTTCGATTCTTATCCCAGCTCATTTTGAAGAGGCAAGTTCAACTATTCGTGAAGCCAGAGAGCAACATCATTTAACAAATTTTGATGTTTTGGCTCTTGAAGATAAGGGACATGAATCAGATAAGCCACAATCTTGGACAAGTAAGGCTTGGGGATGTCAAAGAATTGCATTCAAGGCAACTGGGGACTATTTAGTTTTTATTGAACCCGGAATAAAACTTACCCCCGATGCTGTGGCACTAAGTATTAATTGCTTGCAAGAAAACAATCTTGATGCAGTATTGGTTCAGCCAACTATTCTCAACAAGACAGAACCAGCTGTTATTGCTAACTTTTTGTTATCTTTACCCACCCCATTAAATGAAAACGATGGCACCGAAATTGATGCTGCATTCTTGGTCATCACTCGAAATGCTTATAGCGCAATGGCAGGTCACACCAGAGTTGCAAATGAAAAATTTGAAGGCGGAGCTTGGGTTAAAGAATTAACTGCCACTGGATTTAAAGTTAGTGTGGTTGATGGAAGTGGTGTTGCTTCTAAAATGGCAAGTGTTGAAATCCCTGAACTAGATGAAGATTTAGCCATTAGAGCAGGAACTTTTATTGGTACCTATTTGCTTCCAGTTGTGGCAATTATTGGCGGAAGATCCTCATTTAAACAACTATTAGGTTCCCTTGGTCTCATAGCCAACATTGCAACTGTTATCAAATCTAGAAGAATCCGATAATCTCTTTTTACCAATGAAAGCATTAGAGATACGTCCTCGTGTTCAAGAATGCTTGGATGAATTCATCAAAGACCAAAGACCAACACTGAATAAAGTTTCACCATCCCTTGATCCCTTAGCTGATTTTGCTCACGAATTTCTTTCTGGTGGAAAAAGATTAAGAGCAGCTTTTTGCTATTGGGGGTATCTCGGTGCTGGTGGAAAAGATTCCCAAGAAATTATTTCTGCAGCCACCGCTCTTGAATTACTACAAGCATGCGCTTTAGTTCACGATGATGTGATGGATGCTTCAGATACCAGAAGAGGTAAACCTTCAATTCATAAACGTTTTGAAACTATGCATCAAGACTCAAAATGGTTAGGTGATAAGAAACAATTTGGTGGCGGTGGAGCCATTTTGTTAGGTGATTTATTGCTTTCTTGGGCTGATGAAATGTTAATGAATTCAAAACTTGATGCTACTTCCCTATTTAGAGGCAAAAAGATTTATGACTTAATGAGAACTGAATTAATGGCAGGACAATACTTAGATATCTTTGAGCAAGCTCGTGGTGGTGGATCTATTGAAAATGCATTAAATGTAATTAGATATAAATCAGCTAAGTACACAATTGAAAGACCACTTCATTTAGGTGGAGCTCTGGCAACAGATGATTCACAAATTTTGCAAAGCTACACAAATTACGGATTACCACTAGGTGAAGCATTCCAATTAAGAGATGATGTTTTGGGTGTATTTGGTGATCCTTCAGAAACAGGTAAACCTGCTGGTGATGATTTAAGAGAAGGTAAAAGAACAGTGTTAATTGAAATGACTTACCAAAAAGCAAACAGTGGCCAGAAACAAATTCTTGATGACAATTTTGGAAAAGACTTAGATTTAGCAGGGGTTGAAAAACTTCGGGAAGTCGTTACCCAAACAGGTGCGCTAGGGGAAGTCGAAAACATGATTTCTTCACTTTTTGATCAATCTCAAAAGGCTTTGGCTGAGGCAAATATCACAGCCCAGGCTAAGGAAGCGTTTTCCGAGTTGGCACTTGCTGCAACTTCTAGAAGAGTATGACCATGAGCTATTCACCAACCAGATTGATTCCAGGTCGCATGCGAACTGTTAAGGGTCCAACTGATCATGTGGTCATTGTTGGTGCAGGTTTAGCAGGTTTATCAACTGCACTTCGTTTAGCAGGTAAGGGACGAAAAGTAACAGTTATTGAAAAAGAATCAGTTCCAGGTGGACGAAATGGTTTATTGGTTAAAGATGGTTACCACTTTGATACTGGACCATCTGTTTTAACAATGCCAGATTTAATTGCCGATGCATTTGATTGTGTTGGCGAAAACATGCACGACTGGTTGGAGTTAGAACCTGTAGCACCTTTATATCGCGCCTACTATCACGATGGTTCCAAATTAGATGTTCACGCTAATCCACAGCGAATGGCACAAGAAATTGAAGAAGTAATTGGCGCTGAAGAGGCCAAAGGTTATTTAAAGTACGTTGACTTTGTTTCAAAGCTTTACCAATATGAAATGAAAGATTTTATAGATAGAAATATTGACTCTCCCCTAAATCTTTTAACACCAAATCTAGCCAAACTAGTTGCTTTAGGTGGTTTCAGAAAACTTGCTCCAAAAGCGCAACAGTATTTGAAAGACTTTAGAACTGAGAGAGTTTATTCATTCCAAGCTATGTATGCAGGACTTTCTCCATATCAAGCTTTAGCAATCTATGGAGTTATTGCTTACATGGATTCAGTTGCGGGAGTGTTTTTCCCTAAAGGTGGAATGCATGCAGTTCCAAGAGCTTTAGCTGCTGCTGCTGAAAAACATGGAGTTGAATTTAAATACAACACTGAAATTACAAAGGTTGAAAAAAGTGGCAATCGCGCCACTGCTGTAATTACAAAAACTGGCGAAAGAATTGCTGCAGATGTAGTAGTTCTTAACCCAGATTTGCCTGTTGCTTACGAAAATTTACTTGACCATGTGCCTTGGTCTGTGAAAAGACTTAAATACTCTCCTTCTGCCATGGTCTTATTGGCAGGAAGTAAAAAGAAATATCCAGGTATTGCTCATCACAACATCCATTTTGGTAAAGACTGGAAGGGTGTATTTGATGACTTAATTGGGAAACGTCAATTTATGAAAGACCCAAGTTTGTTGGTCACAAATTCAACACTTTCCGATCCAGATTTAGCACCAAAAGGTAAAGAAATTTATTACGTATTGTTTCCAACTCCAAATACTGGTTCAGATATTGACTGGGTTAAAGAAACTCCTAGATACCGAGATGAAATGGTAAGAGTTTTGGAAGAGCGAGGCTATGAAGGCTTCGGAGAAAACATTGAAGTAGAACACGTAACAGGTCCACTGGAATGGGAACAACAAGGAATGAAAAATGGTGCCCCATTTGCTGCAGCTCACACTTTCTTACAAACTGGACCATTTAGACCAGGAAACATGTGGGGTGAAAATGTTGTTTTTGCAGGATCTGGAACCCAACCTGGTGTGGGTGTGCCAATGGTTTTGATTAGTGGACGCCTTGCTGCTGAAAGAATTTTAGGAAAAGATAAAAATTATAATTCCAGGGCCAATAGAAAATATTAAAAGTGTCAAAACGTGAATTAATTGCTTCAGGTATAACTGATCCTGCAATGCAGGAGTCATATGAAAGATGTCGAAAACTTAATTCAAAACATGGAAAAACTTATTACTTAGCCACACTTTTATTACCACCAGGCAAAAGACCTTATGTTCATGCACTTTATGGTTTTGCACGTTACGCAGATGAAATAGTTGATGATTTATCTAGCACATTAACTGATCAAGAAAAATCTGATTGGTTAATTAATTGGGGTAATGATTTCCTCAGAGATCTAAAACGTGGTAAATCTGATGATCCAATTTGCAAAGCTGTAGTTGACACAGTAAATAGATGGGAAATACCTAACGATTTATTTGAAGCCTTTCTTCACTCCATGCGAATGGATTTAACTATTAGGCAATATCAAACTTTTAAAGATCTGCACGAATATGTTTATGGTTCTGCTGCAGTAATTGGATTACAAATGGTGCCAATTTTGGAACCAACGTCTCAAATAGCGTATGAAAGAGCACAAGATTTAGGAATAGCATTTCAACTAGCTAACTTTGTTCGAGATGTATCAGAGGATTTAACTCGAGGCAGAATTTATCTACCAATGGAAGAGCTGGCCACATTTGGTGTTGATAGAGCCTATTTGGAAAAAAGGATTGCAGATAAGAACGTTAAAGATGCTTTAAAGTTTCAAATCCAAAGAGTTAAACAATTAGAAGAAAAATCAAGATCTGGTATTGAATTTCTACACCCCTCATCTAGACCTTGCATTGAAGCAGCAAGAATTCTTTACTGCGGAATTGTTGATGCTGTGGAAGAAATTGATTACGAAGTATTTAATAAACGTGCCAAGGTTTCAATGACACAAAGACTAAAAGTTGCACTGCCAGCTTGGCGCCAAGGAGTTAAGGCCCGAAAAGAATTTGGGCAAGGACACATTCAAGGAATAGCTAAAGTTATTTAAATTATTTTTTAGTTCCGTACCAATGTCCTTTTGGCCACCATCTTGGTGGAGGTCCAGAAATTGGTAACTTTTGAATATTTCTTCTGCCCAACCAAATCCAAATTGAAACTGTAAACAAAATCATCGAAAAACCAAAAAACACATCTTCAACTGGTGCGTAAAATAATCTGCCATCACCAATTAGTGGTGGAGTCTTAGTTGTGTAGTCTCCCCCAATAATTGCAAAATCGTTATACCTAACAATTAAGAACCTAGTTAGAACTCCATTGGTTATAAATTGAAAGAATAATACGATTGAATAACTTAACCAAAACATTCTTAGTTTTAAGACTTTTGTTTTCAAGATATAAAAATCAGTGACAAAAGCCAGCAGGCAATAAATGATTCCTATTTGGATGTAGGTCATTTTTCATCACCGGCTTTTTCTTGCTTTATTGATCTAACAGCTTCAAAGGATAAGAGCGCAGCAATTGGAACAACAATAAAAAATAGCAATTCTTCTATAGGTAGAAAACCGATAAGTATTACTCCTGTTGTCTTTGTTGGATCAAAAAACCAATGATCATTAATGATTGCGTAGTAGTCCCAAATAACATACAAAGTAACAACTGGAATAAGAGTCAAAATCAATCTCTTGATTTTTCTTAACACTCGGGCTTGTAACACAATTTCAAGCCAAACGGTTCCAAACAAGATAAAAACCAATACGCCAATGTAGGAAAACTTAGTCAACTCTGGCACCCTTTAATACAACCACGGAGCCCATCCTCGAACGATCCATCCGTTATAGGCAACTAAGTCTTGGTCTCGACAACTTGCCTTTTCAGGCTTGGAAGCAAACTGTTTGCCCCCGTAGGTTTTCCAGAATGCAGAACTCATTTGCCATCTACCGCGATATTTTCCAGTTCTATTAACTGCTTTGCAGTTTCTATGGGACTCTTTCATAGAAATGTAGCGAGTAAAAGCACTAGCTCGCCAAACTTCAAAGGGAATTAACTCTCTAGCATCTCGATAGAGTTTTGCATCTTTACTTAAAGTTATGTCTCCCTTGTATTTAGCCACAATTTTCTTTTTGCTCCTAGACAACTTAACAACTTTAGTTTTCTTTCCTCTATCGATTGTGGCAGCAGCGGTTTCAGCTATTACTGCTGCTAACGCTGGATCAACTGCAACAGGTTGAGTAGCAACTTGTTCTGCGATCTTTTCATCTTCTCTTTGCTCTTCAAGAGCTTCAAATACTTTTCTCCACCCAATTTTTCCTAAAGAGGTTCCATCATCTGAATCGCCTAAATCTTTATAAAATGCAGAAATTGCTTTGGTGGTAGAAGGACCATATTTTCCATTAGCTGTGGTTATCTCATAGCCAAGTTCAATCAGAGCTTCCTGAACTTTTTTCACACTTGAGTTTTTTACACCCGCTGTTAATTTGTCTTTACCTGGATAACCAGGAACTTCCATAGCAATAGCAAGAGAGTTGGGTGTGGCTTCTGCAGTAGAAACTATGTGGGTTGAAATCAATGCGACCAAGACCCCGATTAGTAAATATCGGGAAGGGCGGCGTGTTAACGTCGTCATCCTTTGAGGCTACAACACTTACCTGAATTAGGTGAATCGTGTTAGTGCCAGTTGTGAATACCTTCGTGTGTTAATAATGCTCTCTTGAGGGAAATTCCAAACCCATAATTACCAATAGCCCCACCAGTTTTAATTACACGGTGACATGGCACAAATGGTGCAATGAGATTTTTCCCACACGCTGATCCTGCAGCACGAACTGCCTTGATATTTCCAGCATTTTTTGCCAATTGTGCATATGTGATTGCTTTGCCACCTTTAATTTTTCTTAAAGCTTTCCAACATTTCTGATTAAATTCACTTCCCTGCTGTAGCACGTTTAATTCAGAGAAAGCATCCAGATCTCCATCAATCCAGTCCTGCACAATGTTTGTTACACCTAGTAATTTTGAGTCTTTTTTAAAATCAAATTCCAAATACTTTTGGGGCAATTGCTTAATCAATTTTGTTAAAGGTTTGAATCCTGCACCTACAACAACTGGCTTATTCGTGACATCAACTACGGTGGCAATTTTTCCCCATGGTGTTGGGATTTCATGAGTTAACAACTTCATTTAGGGCTGGGTTCCAGTTGAATCAATTTGTTCAGGAAATGGTTCAGGTAAGTCATAACCAGTGATGATGGTGGCAAATTCGTCTGCTTCAAAAGCAGGGTAAGGAGTGAGTTTTTGAATACCAGCAACTTGTGCCAGCTTTGTGGCTGCTTCTAAAGCTTCAGGTTTATAGAGCAATTCACTGGTAGCAATGTTTCTTTTTTTATAGTTATCAATTTTTGTCACAAAAACACCGAAGGTTTCTAATCTTGAGGCAAGTCTTGTGCCCAGACCTTCCCTATTAGTTCCGTTCAAAATTGTGACAACCATTTTGTCGATTGTGACTATCCCATCATCTGCTGATGCGCTGGGTTTGGGATTCAAGATTGAGTCAATACGGTTTGCTCGATAATTCGACAATGCAGCACTAGCGATCACACTTACGATTAATAAAGCAAGAACTGAGCCAAGAATGATTTGGGTACTTTTCTTCATCTGGCTTTCAAACCTACTTAACTTTTGTTATTTGGCAAGCATTTCTGCTACTTGGAATGCTAATTCCAAGGCCTGAACTCTGTTTAGCCTTGGGTCACAAGCTGTTTCGTATCTCATTGGTAGGTCTTTTTCCATAACCCCAGAAATTCCACCAATACATTCAGTTACGTCATCTCCAGTTAATTCAATATGCATTCCCCCTGGATGGGTGCCAAGTTGGCGATGAACTGCAAAGAAATCTTTAATTTCACTTAAAACATCACTGAACTCACGAGTTTTGAGACCAGACTCTGCTTCCCTAGTGTTTCCATGCATTGGATCACAAACCCAAATAACCGGATGACCAGATTTTTCAACAGCTTGAATTATGGGAGGTAATTTCTCCATTACATTTCCAGCACCCATGCGACTAATTAATGTTAATCTGCCGGGGGTTTTATCTGGATCTAATTTCTGAACCATTTTCACAACATCTTGTGGATCAGCTTTTGGTCCAACTTTGCAACCAATTGGATTTTGAATTGAAGACATGAACTCAGCATGTGCACCATTTGGTTCACGAGTTCGTTCTCCCATCCACAAGAAATGGGCAGATGTGTCATAGGTTCTACCAGTTACATAATCGGTTCTAGACATTGCTTTTTCGTAATCTAGTAATAAAGCTTCATGGGCTGTAAAGAATTCAACTGATCTAAATTCAACAGGATCAGCTCCACATGCGTGCATGAAAGCTAATGCTCGATCAATATCTTTTGCTAGTTGATCATATTTTTTACCAGAATCAGAGTTAGCAACGAAATCTCTGTTCCAAGCATGAACCATTCTTAAATCAGCTGAACCATCTTGAGAAAAAGATCTAATTAAGTTCAAAGTCGCATTTGATGACTTGTATGCCCTAATTAATCTTTGTGGATCAGGTCTTCTTGCTTCTGGAGTAAATGCAACATCATTTATTGCATCTCCTCTATATGAAGGAAGTGTAATTCCATTTATAGTTTCATCGTTTGAACTTCTTGGTTTGAAGTATTGACCTGCAATTCGACCAACTTTTACAACAGGAAGAGTTGCGCCATAAGTTAAAACAACTGCCATCTGTAAAACAGTTTTTAATCTAGCTCTAACTGAATTAGCAGTATTGGCAGCAAATGTTTCAGCGCAATCACCACCGGTTAGAAAGAATGCTTCACCTCGTGAAACATCAGCAAGTCTTTGAGTTAATAAATCACATTCACTTGCAAATACCAAAGGAGGCAATGATTTAAGTTCTTTAACAACGCGGGCTAATTCATCTGCGTCAGGCCATTCTGGCTGCTGTTTCGCTGATGTAACCGCTGGGGAATTTTGCGGTGCCATATTTAAGCTCCGAAAAAAGCGGTAGCTTCGCGATATCTTTCCGCGGGAACAGTTTTTAATACACCTGTTGCACTTTCAAGTGGTACTCGAACAATGTTAGTTCCGTGAAGTGCAACCATTTGTCCATAAGCACCATCATTTAATGCATCAGCTGCTGCAAGTCCTAAACGATTTCCTAAGTTTCTATCAAATGCAACTGGTGTTCCACCACGTTGTAAATGTCCCAGCACAACACTTCTTGATTCAATTCCAGTTAATTCTTCTAAGCGTTTAGCTAATCCTTCTCCCACACCTGAAAGTTTTACGTGACCAAAAGCATCTAAGGTTGAATCCTTTGTCACTAAATCTCCTTCAGTACTTAAAGCACCTTCAGCAACTACTACAATTGCGTATTGATCTCTTTCAAATCTTTTCTTAACCCAAGTAGCAACTTGGTTAATGTCATATTTTTCTTCCGGAATTAACGTAACCGCAGCATCTCCGGCCATACCTGTTTCTAAAGCAATCCAACCTGCATGGCGTCCCATTACTTCGACAACTAATACACGGTGATGTGAACGAGCAGTGGTGTGAAGACGATCTACAGCCTCAGTTGCAATTGCCACAGATGTTTGAAAACCAAATGTGTAATCAGTGTTTGAAAGATCGTTATCAATAGTTTTTGGTACACCAATAACTTTAAAATTATGTTTGTGTAGCTGGGTGGCAACACCTAAGGTGTCTTCGCCACCAATTGCGATAAGAGCATCAACGTTTAGTTTTTTGAGATTCTCTTCAATTCGGGCAACACCGTTTTCAATTTTGATTGGATTTGTTCTAGAAGATCCAAGAATTGTTCCACCTTCATCATTGATGTGGGCAACATCGGCCAAAGTAACTGGACGAGTTAAACCTTCTAAAGGACCTTTCCAACCATCTTTAAAACCAACAAATTCATATTTGTACGCATTGATTCCTTTGGTGACAACACCACGAATTACGTTATTTAATCCCGGAGCGTCTCCACCACCGGTAAGAATGCCAACGCGCATTTTAAACATCCTTAAAACTAGTTCTTAAGTAATGAACTCTTAATTTATCGTAAAGAGACTAATCGCGGTCTTTAAGGGCTTCTTTGGCTGCGGAAGCATAAATATCTACATACTCTTGACCAGATAATTCCCTAATGGCTTCCATGATTTCGTTGGTGACCTTTCTTAAGGTCTCTGCATTTCTGGCATCACCGTAATGCTGAGAAAAATCTAGAGGTTTGCCAAAAATAATTCCGATACGTCCAACTTTGGGAACCATTCGATCTGCTGGTTGTAATTCATATGTGCCGATCATGGCAACTGGGATTACTGGAACTTTTGCTTCCAAAGCCATTCGAGCAACACCGGTTCTACCTCTATAAAGTCTGCCATCTGGTGATCTTGTTCCTTCTGGATAAATTCCTAACGCATCACCTTTATTTAAAATGTCAATTGCTGTTCTTAACGCTGCTTCTGCAGCTGATCCACCAGCTCTATCAATTGGAACTTGACCAACACCTGTGAAGAACAATTTTGAAACAAAACCTTTAATGCCAGATCCACGCCAATAATCAATTTTTGCTAGGAAGGTAATTCTTCTTTTAACAACTAGGGGTAAAAATATTGAATCAATAAATGAATTATGGTTGGGGGCAAAGATAACTCCACCAGTTTTGGGAATATTTCTTTTACCTTTAGTCCAAGGTCTAAACATTAAACGTAAAGGAATCCACAAGAAAACGTATTTCACAACATAGTAAAACACTTTTGGCTCGTACTCCCTAAATCGTTTTTGCTAGGTTTAAAGGATACCTTGCCATTAATGACCCGCTAAAAGTTGTCAGAATTCAAGGACAAATGGCGTCTTTGTTGCTCTAAAGTGGCCAACATTTATGCATTCAGTTTTGCCCACTCTGGTTCTACTTGCTATTGGTTGATGAACATGACCAAAGAGAGAATATTTTGGTTGATATTTTTTAATGTATTCCAACAAAGCTAAGCTTCCTCTTTCAAATCTTCTTGCCACAACATCAAATGTGATATCTGGAATTTCGGGTGGAATATGTGAACATAAAACATCAACAGGTCCAAGTGCGTCAACATTTTTTTGAAACTCTTCATCAGTTATTTCATAAGGAGTTCTATACGGAGTTTTCAAACCTCCACCAACAAAGCCAAACTTTAAACCACCCAGTTCAATTACTTGACCATCTAAAACTGTCATTCCTTCTTTTTTAAAGTTAGGCCAAAATTCTGGTCGATCAACATTTCCATAAGTTATATAAGTTGGAGTTGGCATTGCTGCAAATATTTGTTCATATTGTTTTTGAACTTCTGCGCTGATTAATTCTTCACGATTACCAAGTTCATCCCATTTTTTTGTTGCCACAGCTCTTGCTTCATCAAATCGATTAGCTGTTCTTAACCTAATGAATTCAGTGTTTAGTTCTGCTCCAAAAAGTTTGCCCATGATTCCATTACCTGGATCTTCATAGTCTGTGTACAACAAAAGATCACCTAGGCAAATAAGTGCATCGCAATTTTTACCGGCGTCAGCTAAAGCCTCGATCCGGGCATGAACATCGCTAATTACGTTTAGGCGCACGGCTATTACATTACGCACTTAAGTCAAAATGGCAATTTACTACTACCCTTTGACTGATGAGATCTTTTAATTTGTTTCTTCGAAACATTCCAGCATTGTTTTTCTCATGGACTGTTTCTCGATACATACTCTTTCTATTCATCACCTTGGTGCTTCCCTACCCAGAAGGTCAGTGGCTTAAAGGTGATGTCGATTTGTATAACTTTTGGTCCAAAGGATTAGTCAATGGAATTTTTCCCATTAATGATTCGATGTGGCAATACCCGCCATTAGCTGGAGTTGTTTTTGCAATCCCTCAATGGGTATTAGGCAATGCCTTAACAGGTTTCATTCTTTTTATGATTCTTTTTGATTTACTAATTTTGATTACATTTCTTACAACTGGATTAAAGCGATTTAAATTAAATCCGGATTCCACAAGTTTAAATGGTCTAAGTGGTGCATGGTTTTGGATTATGTGGCCAATTTTGATGGGACCTTTAGCTTTAACCAGATTTGATGTGGTGCCAACACTTTTTGCTCTATTGGCTTTAGTGGTTTTATCCAATCAAAAAATGCGCCCAATTCTTTCAGGAATATTTTTAAGCATTGGAGCAATGGTAAAGCTTTGGCCAATGCTTCTTCTAGTTATTTACCCTAAGACAGTATTCAAAAAGGTTTCGATCAGTTTTGTCTCAACTGCAGTCTTGCTATTAATCTTTATGAACACTTGGAGTGTTGGTTTTACTAATTTCTTTAACAATCAATCCTCAAGAGGTTTACAGGTTGAATCGATTGCTGCTTCCCCTTATGTTTTAGCAAAATTATTTGGTGCCAATGTCGAATATCCATTTAGATATGGATCCTTAGAAGTTCAAGCCTCTTTTGCTAACGAAATAGGATTTATGCTCAACGTACTTACTCTTATAGTCTTTTTGGTTATTTTGGTACTTAATTATTTGAACAAATTAAACTACTTAAATTTGGTTGATAAGGCACTTGTTGTGGTTTTGATTTCAATTGCCTTTAGTCGCGTCTTCTCCCCACAATTTTGGGTTTGGGTTGGTGGGTTAGCTGCTTTGGCCTTAATCAACAAGGAAACAAAGTTAAAGAAAGTTATTGTTTTACTTTCAATTTCAGCGTTTTTAACGCAACTGCTTTATCCAGGTCAATACGTAGCACTTTTGTCAGGCGAATTTTTTGCCACCATGCTGCAATTAACCAGAGTGGTGTTGTTTGTTTGGGCACTGGTCTTGGGCACAAAGTTGTTACTAAAACCAACTCGTGGCAAAGTTAATCAATATGAGTAAAACTCTTGTCATCACAAATGATTTCCCGCCTAGACCAGGTGGAATTCAAACTTTTGTTCATGGACTAATTGCTGGTCTTGATCCTAAAGATGTTGTGGTTTTGAGTTCAAAGTTCAAAGGTTGGCAAGAATTTGATGCCCAACAACTTTATCCAGTTTTTAGACATGACACCGAAATGCTGCTACCAACCAAAGCCGTTGGTGATCACGCCCTAAAACTCATAAAAGAACACAATTGTGAATCTGTTTTATTTGGAGCTTCTTCACCCTTGGGATTACTTTCAACACGATTGAAAAACAATGGAATTAAAAAAACAGTTGCCCTTACTCATGGTCATGAAGTTGGTTGGGCTTTTACCCCAGGATTAAAGCAAACTTTTCAAAAAATTGTTAAAGACGTGGATAAATTGACATATTTAACAAAATTCACTTATGACAAAATTGCGGAAGCAATAAGTACCGAAGACTTAGCAAAGTTTGAGCAGTTAACACCTGGAATTGATGTTGATTTGTTTAGTCCAGAAAATGTGACTAATGGACAAGCAAGAAGTGTGCGAGACAGATTTAAATTAGGTGATCGACCAGTTGTGGTTTGTGTTTCCAGACTGATGCCTAGAAAAGGTCAAGACAGCCTAATTGAGATTTGGCCTGAAGTATTAAAAAAAGTTCCCGATGCCCATTTGTTAATTGTGGGTGGCGGATCCTATAAACAATATTTACATAAAAAAATGTATGACAATGAAGTTTTTCAATCAGTGACGATCACAGGATCTGTTGCCTGGAATGAACTACCAGGCTTTTATGCAGCAGGAAATGTTTTTGCCATGCCAGTTCGAACTCGTAATTTTGGATTTGATGTCGAAGGTTTAGGAATTGTTTACCTAGAAGCATCTGCAACAGGATTGCCTGTTGTTGCGGGTAACTCAGGTGGAGCACCTGATGCAGTTATTGAAGGAATCACTGGTTTTGTTATGGATGCAAAAAAAGAAACTTTGTTGGCAGAAAAAATAGTTGAGTTATTACAAAACAAGGAACTCAGTATGCGCTTAGGTAAACAAGGCCGTTCTTGGATTGAGAAACAGTGGCAATGGCCAAGTCGTCATCTACAACTAAAAAATCTCTTAGCCACTGACGTGTCTTAACGGTGGCACTAGTCCTGAATTAGCAAGGACTTGAAAAGCTTTAATTTCTTGCTTTTCTAGTATTTGTGGTTGCTCTAAAAGAAAAGACACCACACAATCGTGACAAGAGATATCTTTCATCACGCATGAATTGCAATCGATTTTTATATTTTTCATACCCTTTAGATTAGGTATGAGCTCTGACATTTTCTGAGAAATTTGCCCAAGAATTCAAAACATGAAGACTTGCCCCAGATTCAACACTTCCCTTAGCTCTAGCAAAAGCTAGTTGCATCTGGGTGAAGAAATCTCCCCCCATGTTTTCATAAGCCACAATTGAGGCAGCAGCGTTAACACAAATCGCATCTTGAATTGGACCTGCTCCATTGGCAGAAAGCGCGTTTCGAATCAGTTGCGCATTATGTTTTGCATCGCCTCCAGCAAGTTTTTCAACTCCTGCTCTAGTGATTCCTAAATCTTGGGCATCAAATTCAAATTCCAAAACTTGGCCAGATCTGACATCCCAAATTTGAGTTGGGCCACCAATAGATATTTCATCAAGCCCATCTTTTCCTCGGACCACAAATGCAGATGTTTTTCTATTGGCAAGAACTTGAGCAATTATTGGTGCCATTTTTAAGTTTGCAACTCCTACAACTTGAGCTTTTGGTTGAGCAGGATTTGCCAATGGTCCCAAAATATTAAAAACAGTTGGGATACCTAATTCTTTTCTAACTGGTCCAACATGTTTCATTGCTGGGTGAAAAGTGGGAGCAAAACAAAAAGTGATGCCACACTTTAAAAAACTTTCCTTTACTTGCTCAGGACTCATATTGGTTGCAACACCTAAGGCTTCTAAGACATCTGCTGATCCAGATTTGGAGGATGCTGCACGATTACCGTGTTTGACAACAGGAATGCCACAACCTGCTACTACTAATGCAGCTGCAGTTGAAATATTTACTGTTCCTAAAGAATCTCCACCAGTTCCGCAGGTATCAACTGCGTCATTTCCAATATCAAGTTTGACCGAATGTTCCAACATGATTTCCACAAAAGCAGTAATCTCAGTGGCAGTTTCGCCTTTTTCTTTTAAGCCAAGTAAGAGTTCTTTTATTTCTTCATTACTGGCATTTCCATCCATCACATTGTTCATCGCCCATTTAGCTTGGGCAGGACTTAAATCTGTTTTATTTTTTAATGCCGAAAAGATTTCCGACCAGGAAATCGACTGATTCATTTTGCTTGAAGAGCTGTATTGTCAGTGCGGCGTAACAGCGTTGTTGCCACATCAATTAAAACCACTGGATCAATTGGCATTGGCACAACACCTTCTGCTTTTGACCAGGTTGCCAACCATGCATCTTGTGGTCTTTGAATCAAAACAATGATTGGTGGGCAATTGAAGACTTCATCTTTGGCATTGCGAGCAATTCCCATGCCACCTGCTGGTGCTGCTTCTCCATCTAATATTGCTAAATCAATTTTTCCTGATTTGAGTTCTTTTTTTGCAATTGGTTCTGTTGCTACTTGCACAAACTCAATTTTTGCTAAATCTTTTGCGGGCCTTCTACCCAATCCGGTCATGACTGCATCACGAATACGACGATCGTCTGAATAAACCAGGACTCTAAGTTCGTGCGCTTGTGAATTTATATCGGCCACGAATGTCACATTAGTCATATGTAGCGCGCCCAAGCACATTTCCCCTATCAATACAGTGACACAATGGTTGATATGTCCACAGCCACGCTTTCGAATCAAAGAGTCAATCGCCCCAACATGGTGGCCGTTGGCACCATCGTTTGGCTAGCCAGTGAGTTGATGTTTTTTGCCGCATTGTTTGCGATGTATTTCACTTTGAGGGCAGTCAATCCTGAAGTTTGGAAAATCGAAACAGAAATTTTGAATATCCCTTTTTCTGCTGCTAACACCACAATTTTGGTTCTAAGTTCTGTGACTGCTCAACTAGGAGTTTTTGCAGCTGAACGTGGCGACAAGGATCGCTTAAGATTTTGGTTCATCATTACTTTCTTAATGGGTGCTGTTTTCGTCGGTGGCCAAGCATTTGAATACGCAGAATTAATTCATGAAGGCTTAACTCTGTCTTCTTCCGCATTTGGCTCAGTCTTTTATTTAACAACTGGTTTCCACGCCCTGCATGTGACCGGTGGATTAGTTGCTTTTCTTTTTGTTTTGGCTAGAAGCTATGTCAGACCAAAAATGACTCACGGGTTAGCAACCTCGGCAGTTGTTACTTCCTACTACTGGCACTTTGTCGACGTAGTTTGGATTGGTTTATTCGCAACTATTTATTTGGTGAAATAGGAAAACAAATTGGGTAAATTAGCAAAATTTAGACGCAATAGATTTGCATCAGTGTTTGTTTTATTTTTTGCCCTCGGATTAGTTTCAATTGGTTTTACTGGAGTTACCAACTTAGTTACACCTGCTGTGGCAAAAATTGGTAATGAAGCAACTTTGGTTGATAAAGGTTCAGCTCTTTTTGCTGAAGGTTGTTCTTCCTGTCACGGTCTTAATGGTCAAGGTACAAGTGATGGTCCAACTTTGGCAGGTGTAGGTGCAGCTTCTGTTCATTTCCAAGTTTCAAGTGGTCGTATGCCAATGGCAGCACCAGGTGCACAAGTTGCACGAAAGAAACCAAGTTATAACGAAGAAGAAACTCTTGCCTTAGCTGCTTACGTTGCATCTTTTGGTCCAGGACCTGCAATTCCAAGTGAAGAAGAAGTCAACATGTGGATTAATGCAAGTGTGGCTGAAGGTGGAGAACTTTACAGAACAAACTGTGCTCAGTGCCATAACTTTGCTGGATCTGGTGGAGCACTAACTAATGGTAAATACGCACCAAGTTTAAAAGAAGCTACTCCGTTACAAATTTATGAAGCAATGATCACCGGACCACAATCAATGCCCATATTTAGTGACAAGACTTTAACCCCAGAATCAAAAGCAGCAATTATTCGATACATCCAAGAATTAAATAAATCAGAAAACCCAGGTGGTCTTGCTTTAGGAAGACTAGGACCAGTTACTGAAGGACTATTTTTGTGGACAGTTGGATTAGGTGCACTCATTGTTGTGGCAGTTTGGATTGGAGCAAGAGTTAGATGACAAATAATTTTGATATCAATAACACTTTTGACCCAGATAAAGAAAATCAAGCACCAAAGGTTTCCAAAGAAGTTGCCACAAAACTTCCTACCCCCGCAAAAGGTGTAGATCACTACTTAAGAAGAACTGATACTGATCCAAGAGCAGCTAAAAGAGCTGAAAGACAAGTTGCTGCTTTGTTTGGTTCCTCATCATTGTTTACTCTAATTTTCTTGGTGTCTTTTGTAGCAATTCCTAGAGAATTAAAGATTTCAGTTCCTTTCATCGGAATTACAGGTGCCCAAAACTTAGTTTTAGGTGTTTCATTTGGTTTAGCAATTTTGTTAATCGGAATTGGGGCCATTCACTGGGCTAAGAAACTAATGCCCGATGTGGAAATGGTTCAAGAACGTAAAGAAATGAAACCTGCAGATGATGTTCAAGAAGAAGCACTAGATGCATTCAGAGTTGGTGCCACAGAATCTGGTGTGGGCTCAAGAAAACTAATCAGAAGAACATTACTGGGAGCTCTTGCCATGTTTCCACTTCCATTTGTGGTGATGCTTCGAGATTTAGGACCTGCCCCAAAGGGTGAATTAAGTAAAACTGTTTGGAAAGAAGATTTACACATCGTTACCGACATCACTTACGCAAAAATTAGACCTGAAGATATTCCGGTAGGAAATCTAATTTCTGCGATGCCTGAAAACATCTTGGAAATTCAAGAAGAAGATCACAACTTAAATGAACGAGGCAAAGCGGCCATTTTGTTAGTCAGAATGCGCCCAGAAGACATAAAAAGCCAACAAGGACCCGATTGGGACTACCAAGGCATCCTTGCTTTCTCGAAAATTTGTACTCACGCTGGCTGTCCGATTGCGCTTTATGAACAAAGGAGCCATCATTTATTGTGTCCGTGTCATCAATCGACTTTTGATTTAGCTGACTCTGGCGAACCAATCTTTGGACCTGGAGCAAGAAGATTGCCTCAGTTAGCAATAACAGTAGATGCAGAAGGCTACTTAGTTGCTCGCCAAGGATTTCAAGAACCAGTTGGACCTAGTTTCTGGGAGCGTGGAGCATGAGTAACACAACAACAGGAAAGAAAACTCCTGCTGCGTATAACTACGTAGATAGCAGAGTTGGTTTTTCAGCTGCCCTAAAAAGAAACTTAAGAAAAGTTTTCCCTGATCATTGGTCTTTCATGTTAGGTGAAATTGCACTTTACTCATTCATAATTCTTCTTCTTACTGGAGTGTTTTTAACTTTTTGGTACAAACCATCAATGCTTGAGGTTGTTTATAACGGATCTTATGTTCCATTAAAAGGTATTCCGATGACTGAAGCTTATGCTTCAACTTTGGAAATTTCATTTGATGTTCGAGGCGGAATGCTTATTAGACAAATTCATCACTGGGCAGCGTTGTTCTTTATTGCAGCAATGGTTGTTCACTTATTAAGAGTTTTCTTCACCGGTGCATATAGGAAGCCACGTGAATTTAACTGGTTACTAGGTCTTGGTTTATTAACTTTAGGTTTACTAGCAGGTTTCACAGGCTACTCACTACCAGATGATTTGCTCTCAGGAATTGGTTTAAAGATTGCTGCAAGTATTGTGCAAGCAATTCCAGTAATTGGTACTTGGGCTTTATTCTTCTTATTTGGTGGAGAATTTCCTGGCACCGATGTAATTTCAAGACTCTACACAATTCATATTTTGTTAGTGCCAGGAATTATTTTGGCATTAGTAACAGCACATTTGCTTTTAGTTTGGACCCAAAAACACACTCAATATCCAGGTCCAGGAAGAACTGAAAAAAATGTTGTGGGCTATCCCCTACTTCCTGTATACACAGCTAAAGCTGGTGGATTCTTCTTTATAGTTTTTGGTGTCACAACATTAATGGGAGCACTAGTAACAATTAACCCAATTTGGTTATATGGGCCATTTACCCCAGATCAAGTAACTGCTGGTTCTCAACCTGATTGGTATATCGGATTTCTAGAAGGCTCAATGCGTGTAATGCCAGCAATTGAGTTCACACTATTTAATACTTGGACGCTGTCTCCAAATATTTTAATTCCTGCCGTTGTTCTTCCAGGAATCATGTTTACTCTGATGGGTGCTTATCCATTTATTGAAAGCTGGATTACTGGAGATAAAAGAGAACACAACTTATTAGATCGCCCAAGAAATGCCCCAACAAGAACTGCTCTTGGCACAATGTCTCTTTCTTTCTACATCTTGTTGTGGATGGGTGGCGGCAATGACATCATGGCAATTACATTTAATCTTTCAATTAATACTGTGACCTGGTTCTTACGCTTTGCCCTTATTATTGTTCCACCACTTGTGTTTATTGCTACCAGAAGAATTTGTCTTGGATTACAAAGAAATGACCTTGATAAATTACTTCATGGTAAAGAAACAGGCAGAATTCTTAGACTTCCAGAAGGTGGTTTCGTGGAAGTTCACGAACCAGTGAGTGAAGCAGAATTACCAAAATTACTTGCTCGTGAAACTTATCCGGTTTGGGAAATTCCGCAAAAAGTTGATTCCAATGGAATTAAAACCCCAAAGTATCGCCGTCAATTACTCAGAGCAAAACTAAGTGCTTGGTGGACCAAGGGTGACTTACCAATCCCAACAACTAAAGAGATTCAGTCTGGCCAACACCATGCTCATGAAGCATTAGAAAAAGCTCAAGAATTTGGTGTCGATCCACGCAAAGAAGATGTCGTTACTCCAAGTAGTCATTAATTTGAACTTAAAAGCCCCAGCCAATTAGGCTGGGGCTTTTTATGTTTGAGGGATTTTTTAGTTAACTACTTACTAAAAAGTTTTGAAAAAAATGTTTGTGGGGATGAATCACTACATTTACACAAATCTTGTTCAGCAACACCGCGTAGGGCATATTCAACGTGTTCACCGCAGCCAGACCAGGTGATTTTCCCGCAATTTCTACATTGAACTTTGCTACACATGAGAGAGAAAAGTCCGTTTCTGCTGAAAGAATTCAACAGAATCAACTCTAGTGCTTTTATTAAGGAACTAGTAAAACCTGTCCGGCATAAACTTCTGAACCCTCAATAACATTCAAGGCTTTTATCTCTTCAATAACTGCGCGCGGATCAATTTCCGGATTCACCCGCGCTGCAATGGTCCAAAGAGTCTCACCTGGGGCAACCACGATTTGAGTGGTAGCTGAATTTGATGTTTCATTCGTAGCTTTGGCACTTGAGGTTGCGATGCCAAAAAGTGAAAAAGCTGAGATTGCGAGCATGATTCCAAAGCTCACAGTTGAAAGCACTAGTCGACCTCTACGAGTCAATTTGATGGGTGAAACAGCCACAGGAGCCAGGGTTGTCATATAAGCCTCTCTTTCGAACACTTGTTCGATTATTGCATACCCATCCGACATTTGGCAAGTTTAATCGAACAGGTGTTTGAAACATCTGTTCGAATGGGCTACTCTAGGGATATGACAAAAAACAATGTGAGTGAATTGCCTGATTCAGGCCCAGATGGCGATGGTCTAACCACCCGCCAAAGACGCATTTTGGAAGTAATCGAGGAAGCCGTTCGAGATAGAGGCTTTCCCCCAACCGTTCGAGAGATCGCTGAATTAGTAGGACTTGCCTCCCCAGCATCTGTTGCTCATCAACTTTCAGCTTTAGAAAGAAAAGGTTTTATTAAAAGAGATCCAAACTCTCCTCGTGCAATTGATGTGATGATGCCATCTAAATCTGGTGTTGAGATTGATGGACTAATTGGCGGAGTAAGTGGAGAACAAACTCCTGATGCAGCATTTGTGCCATTACTAGGTCGCATTGCTGCTGGTGGTCCAATCTTGGCTGAAGAATCAATTGAAACTGTTTATCCATTACCTCGAGAACTTGTTGGCAATGGTGAATTGTTCATGCTCACTGTTGTAGGCGACTCAATGATTGATGCTGCAATTTGTCATGGTGACAAAGTTGTTATCAAGAAACAAGATGATGCCCAAAATGGTGACATTGTGGCTGCCCTTCTTGGAGATGAAGCAACAGTTAAGACATTGAAGCGAAAAGATGGACATGTGTGGTTAATGCCTGCAAATCCAGATTATGAACCAATTAATGGTGATCACGCCAAGATTCTTGGTCGTGTAGTAACTGTTATGAGAAAGCTTTAAACACAACCCCCTTTTTGGCTAAATTCAGTTTTTCATAGACTGAAAATATGAAGATAATTCTTTCTCTAATTACCTCTCTTTCATTACTTACTGCTTGTGGTTCAACTGGTGCAGAAAACCAAAGTGAAATTGCTAAGGGCAAAGTTCCTGCAAGTTGTGAGATACCTAAAGTTGTTGCTGAGTTTGCAGCACAAGTTCCAGAATCAAAGTTTGTCCCAACTGATTGGCAACCTTTACCAGACACTGATTTAGCCGCTGTTTTAGATAACAACGGTATTGCTTGCACTTATGGAATCCAAGTTGCTGAAGTTGGTGGCACAGTTTTGTGGACTCCTAATGCAGAAAATGTCTGGGAAAAACGCAAGACATCCTGGATTGAATTTGGAGAAACCCCAATTGATCTGCCAGGAATTGATGAAACTGCTGCATATGTTTTAAAAGAAGGAACTGAATCAGGTGAAATGCATGTTTGGAAAGTAAATCTTCTGATCAATGATGTGTGGATTCAAGTTGGCGCATCATTTTTTCAAGACGTTGAGGAAGCACTTCCCATTATTAAAGCTGCCATTGTTGCGACCCAGTAAATAGCAAAAAGCACCTAAGATAGTTTTGTGCTTAACTCATTCTTAACTCGAGGATATGTATTTCTAAGAGCAGCTCACTTTGGCCCAACCGTAATTGTTACAACCATTACTTTTCTATTAGCCCTTTCACAGTATTCATTAATCAATTCACTCAGAGTTGCTATCGCAATATTTGCAGGACAATTAGTTGTTGGTTGGAGCAATGATTTTATTGATGCTCCCCTAGATATTGCCGCACAGAGATCGAAAAAACCTATTGTTAGTAAAGAAATAAATCCTGAACAATTAAAGAAATCAATTTTTGGTGCACTATTCGCAGCACTTATACTTTCCTTGTTTAGCCCATTGGGATTAACTGGAACACTTATTCACTTTCTGGGAATCTTGAGTGCCACGTTTTATAACCTTAAATTAAAATCGACAATTCTTTCTCCATTTCCCTACATCGTGTCCTTTGGGGCACTTCCTTGGGCAATTTATTTACCAGCAGGAAATCAACCACCACTCTGGTTATTTATAGATTTCATGCTCATTGCAGTGGCTTTTCATTTCTTCAATGTTTTAAAAGACTTCCAATGGGATATCAATCAAGGAGTTTTGGGACTTCCCCAGCGACTTGGTCGAAATGCCAGTTTGGTTATTTCAATATCACTAGTTATTTCAGCAATATTAGTTTTGATTTTTCTCAACTAATTCGATTTATTCCATGGCAAGTTGG
>Ga0208484_1000021_pt1 | contig 40254 bp, 44 predicted proteins | sample LakMenEpi09Aug11_FD_150682 | JGI IMG/M metagenome (GOLD analysis project Ga0208484, IMG submission 150682) | Freshwater microbial communities from Lake Mendota, WI - 09AUG2011 deep hole epilimnion (SPAdes) | ecosystem: Environmental > Aquatic > Freshwater > Lentic | place: Lake Mendota, Madison... | reverse complement strand
CATTGTCGCTTGGGTCGGACCCTGGCATTTCCGTGCCCTGAGCTTCAGCAATTGCATCGGGATTCACCATGTGAATGCACTTCCACGGACAAATGTCCACGCAACCTTCACACATAATGCATTCGCTTTGATCAATATGAATGAACTGCTTTGGCTTTACAGCCTTTGCGAGGTAGTCGGCATCCACTTCAACGAGTTGATACTCGTCAGACCACAAGGGCATCGGTGGATTGGCGTCGGTCTTTGTCATGTCAATTAGCCTTTACGAACCAATGGTCGACCGTATGTTGAAGTTGCAATTGCCTTCGGCTTCACTTCGCCGCGCTTCTGCCACCAATTGAACATCTTCACCATGAGGGTCATCAACACGACATGGATGAGCACCACAATGGTGTCGCGGATGGCTTCATAGCTCAGGGTGAAAGGAAACTGTCCGCCAAATGCTTTCGGCTTCAACAGATCGAAGGGTCCAAAAATCAATTTGTCTTTGCGCCATCCGAGGTTCTTGTCTGCATGGTCAATGAATTGGTGAGGAACCACACCAAAGGCAATAAACAACACGGCGAAAACATAGACAGCACCAAACATGGTCTCTCCCCATGTTGCTTTGCGGTCAACTGGACGGCGCTTACCTACCAAATAGATGCCATACGTCATCGCGAGTGTGAGGGCGAGTGAGAAGATGAACGCTTGGTTCACTCCCGGCCATCGAAGAATGTCTATTGCCAGCATGGTTTGCAGGGATGCCTTTCCTCGTGAAATCTGTAACGAGACTAGTCGGGCATTCCTCAAATAGGTGAAAAGAGCGAGGTTGTGCAATCGTGCGATCCTGTGACGTTGAGCACCAGTTTGTGGGCATTCAATCAGACTGAAATTTCCGATTTCGGGCAGTCAGTCCCTAGTGTTTATCTGGTCCCTGCTCGGTGATTTAGAGTGGGGAAAGATCATTGTCGAGGGCACCACCCTCATTGGCACACGACTTATACGACATATACGAGGAACACTGTGACTGAAATACCCGAACACCTACTCAAGCGTTCGAAGGAACGACGGGAAGCTGCTTCGGGCGGTGCGAGTTCTGACTCTGGAGCCTCTGCACCTGCAACAACTTCGTCTACCCCAGCAGTTGCAAAACCGACTGCCCCTGTTGTTGCCACAGTTCCTGCACCTAAGCCAGACCCAAGTTATGTTGTTGCCGCCAAGACGCGTAAAAAAATCCCGTTCTGGGCAATGGCGACGCTCAGCCTCCTTCCGCTCTGGGCATTTTTGTACTTGATCGCGTTGAAGCCACAGGAAAAAGTTGTTGAAGGTCCAATGGCTATTGGTGAAGCTGTTTATGGAACATGTGCAGGTTGCCACGGCGCAGCAGGACAAGGTGGCGCAGGCCGTGCATTTGCCGGTGGCGAAGTAGTAAAGACTTTCCCGAAAATTGAAGACATGTTGAACTTCGTGTACACGGGTAGCCAGCCATATGTTGCAGCAGGCATTGCGTATTACGGAGATCCAAATCGTGAAGGTGGCGGGCACGCACCGCTTTCATACAACGGAAACCCAATGCCTCAACAAGGTGAAAAAGCTGGTGGCGGACTCACCGAGTACGAAATTCTTGGAGTGGTATGCCATGAGCGTTATGCCATTGGTGGTGCAGACCCAGCCAGCGAAGAATGGAAAGAAGAATACGAGACTTGGTGCTCGCCAGAATCTGAAATCTTCCTGGCGCTGCAAAATGGTTCGACTTCATTCGACACCATTGATAAAGACTTTGCGATGTTGACGAAGCCACCTCTTGCAGTTGGCACAACAGCGCGCGAGTCCGCAAAATAGTAATTGGCCTACGGGCCGGTACACACCACTTCTGTAATTTCATCTTGGTACAGATTTAGCAACGAGATTGCGTTCCCATCTGGGAATTTGTTGATGAAGTCGCGTAGCGACGTTGTCTCAGTATCGCAATTGCGCAGTGTTGGAGTGGCAAGTGGAACCACCCAACCATTGCTCAACACACCTAAGTCCCCGCCTTGCAACATGTCGACAAGCGTTGGAAGCGTCAAGATTTCTTTTCCGTTACTTGTATCAGCAGGAACAAGCGCAAACCACAACACACCCGAACCCAAGGTGTCAGCGACAAGCACGCATGAATAGGGAGTTGTAGGTAACTCACAAGTCACTTCGCCAGGTGTGCCATCAACAATGCGCATTATGCGACCATCATCAAGAGAAAGCGTTGCATCGCCAGCCGACTTTCCGTTAGCAACCTGCCAACCCTCACCAAATTCGGTAGTGGTTACTGCAGCAACAACATCAATGACGCGACCATTTGCTCCACTGATTGATGATCCTCGATTCGCCACAAGCAACATGGCAAACACCAAGGCTGACGCACCAAGCAACATGCCGAGCGCTGCCCACAACCTTGCGGTAAAGAAATAACGCATGCAGTAAATCTATTGCGCGCGAACCGCTGCGAGTGCCGCACGTTCAGTGCGCTCAGCAAGTTGTTGCATCACTGAATCGTTATGTCCAAGCCCAACAAATAGTGCTTCGTATGCTCCTGGAGCCAACGCCACTCCTTCAGCCAACATGGCATGGAACAATCGCGCGTACATTTTTTCGTTGGTCTGCTTTGCTTCGTCGAAGTTTGTTGGAGTGTTTGGTCCAAAGTAGGCACCAACAAGCGTTCCAACTACTGGGAATTGTGCGACGATGCCAGCACTCAAACACGCATCGCGCAGCAACGTGGACAACGCGCGAGCACGCGCACCAAGTTCCATATACACGTCTGGAGTGAGTTCATTCAATGCTGCAAGACCAGCGGCAGTTGCCAATGGATTACCTGCAAGAGTTCCCGCGTGAAACACTTTTCCAATTGGAGTGAGATTTTCCATCACTGCACGCGATCCACCGATTGCTCCAATTGGCAAACCGCCACCAATTACTTTGCCGAAGCATGTGATGTCTGGCTTCACGTCGTACTTTGCCTGCGCTCCGCCTTGGCCAATACGGAATCCGGTGATGACTTCATCAAAAATGAGTAACGCCCCAGCCTTATCGCATGCTGCGCGAAGACCTTCAAGGAAACCAGGTGCCGGTGCAACTACGCCCATGTTCGCAGCAACTGGTTCAACAATGACTGCAGCAACATCGTTGCCAATTTCTGGAACAACGTTGTACGGAACAACCAACGTGTTCGCAACGGCTTCTTCTGGAACACCCGCGGTGCCTGGAATTCCAAGCGTTGCTATACCGCTTCCACCTGCTGCGAGTAGCGCATCTGTTGCGCCATGAAAGTTTCCGTAGAACGTGATAATTCGCTTGCGGCCAGTTGCTCCACGAGCAAGACGTACTGCAGTACTTGTCGCTTCGGTGCCGCTATTCATCAATCGAACACGCTCACAACTTGGAACGCGTTCGCGAATTGCTTCTGCCAATTTCATTTCGCGAGGTGTTGGGGCACCAAATGAAGTTCCATCACCTGCTGCTTCTCGCAATGCTGCAGTAATTGCAGGATGAGCATGGCCCAAAATGACTGCGCCATAGCTTTGCACTAAGTCGATGTAGCGATTCCCCTCAACATCAACAATGTGTGCACCTTCTCCGCGAGCAACGATGTACGGCTCGCCGCCAACCGACTTGAATGCACGAATTGATGAGTTCACACCACCAGGAATGACGTTGGCTGAACGTTCATAGAACGTGTGGTTTGACGGAATTGCTTTGCCTGTGCACACAGTTGCAGTACAACCTGCAGAAACACACAGCGATGGATCACAAAACGGAATGGTCACTGCGACTCCTATTGTTGGGTTTCGGCGAACCAACGCGCGAAATAGGTCAAAATAATGTCTGCGCCTGCTCGCTTTACTGCTGTTAACTGTTCAACAGCAACGGTGTCGTGATCGATCCAACCATTTGCTGCTGCAGCTTTAATCATGGCGTACTCGCCACTTACGTGATACGCGGCAACTGGAACATCTACTCGCTGACTTACCGCTGCGATGACATCGAGATAACTCATCGCTGGTTTCACCATCACGATGTCTGCGCCTTGCTCAATATCTGCTGCTACTTCGCGAAGCGCTTCGCGCGCATTGCGCCAATCTTGTTGGTAGCCCTTGCGGTTACCGCCACCAGCAATTTGTACGTCTACCGCGTCCCGGAACGGGCCATATAAACCAGAGGCGTACTTTGCTGAGTACGCCATGATGGCAGTGTCGAGGAAACCGGCGCCGTCCAGGGCTGCACGAATTGCGCCAACTTGCCCATCCATCATTCCACTAGGTGCAACAACTTGCGCACCTGCTTGAGCTTGTGCCAACGCAGCCTTGCAATAAATCTCGAGCGTTGCATCGTTGTCGACATCACCTTTTGCATTGAGCACACCACAGTGACCATGCGAGGTGTATTCGTCCACGCACAAATCAGCCATCAACACAATGCGATTGCCTAACTCTTCGCGAAGTTCACGCAATGCAACCTGCACAATTCCATTTGGATCAAATGCACCCGAGCCAACTTCGTCTTTGACTGCTGGTACGCCAAACAAAATGACCGCTGGAACACCGAGATCGGCGAGCGCACGTACTTCTTCCTTCAAAGACTCACGTGTGTGTTGCATCACGCCAGACAACGATGAAATGGGTTGCGGCGAAGAAATACCTTCACGCACAAACAACGGTGCAACTAGATCGGAAACTCCTAGTCGAACCTCGGCAACGAGTTCTCGAAGTGCAGGGCTTTGACGAAGACGACGGGGTCGAGATTGCGGAAACGCCATGCCCGTAAGGCTACGGGGTCGTTTACGCGAATACGCCAGCAAGCGCTGCTACAACGCCTGCGGTTGAGGCTTCGCGTGAAACGACGCTAATTGTCATTCCGCATTCAGCTGCTACTCGTTGCGTTGGTTCACCGATCGCAACAACTTTTCCATTTACTTGTGGTCCGGCCTGTGCACACCACGAACGCACGGCAGAGCCGGACGCAACCAACACTGCATCAGCAGATCGAATTTCACCTACTTGTGAATCAGTGAGTAAACATTGCTCTGTCTTATACGCAGCAACTTCTTCCACGTGAATGTTGCGATCTCGCAAAATGCGCACCACCTCACCGCTGGTTTCCTGCGCTTGAACCACCAGTACTTTTCCAGGTGACATCGGAAGCTCTTCTGCAAGCGACTTTCCATTTGCAGAACTTGGAACAAAGTCCACGTCCTGTGCAAAGGCAAGCGCCGTTGCACTTCCTACAGCAGCAAGCTTTGGACTCGTCGCTCCACGTGACAAGTACGGTGCAACACGCGAAGCGCCATTGGCCGATGTGCAAACCACCCACTCAAATGCACTGACGTTGCGCATCGCTTGTTCGAAAGCAAATCCCTCATCATCTGGCTGTGAAATCTGAATCAATGGAATCACCACACACACCGCACCACTAGCTTCGATTGCGCGTTGCAATTCTTTCGACTGCTCTCGCGGGCGTGTAACTACGATGCGCTTTCCCGAAAGTGTATGTTCAATCATGCCAACGCTGATTGCGACTTTCGGGCAAGTTCACGAGCGAACTCATGCGCATCAACCGATGGCACAGTCTCAACAAATTTCACGTGTCGGTCCGAAATCGTTGGTCCTGTTGCCATAAATGTGGAAAGCACATTCGCTTCATTGACGTATGCGCCAACTGGCATTGAACAGCCTGCACCGAGTTCTGCAAGAAATGCGCGTTCTATCTCAACAGCAAAACGCGTACGAGCGTGATCAACGCCGGCAATTGCAGCGAGCGTGTCGCTATCACCTTCTCGACATTCAACGGCAACACAACCCTGTCCAACCATTGGAACAAACTCGGTTGTTGCAAGTTCTTCTGCAATTTTGTCTGTTATGCCAAGCACCTGCATTGCTGCAATTGCCATCACAATGGATCCATTGTGAGGAATCTTTTCCAGGCGAGTATGAATATTTCCGCGCAGCTCAACAAACTTCAGGTCAGGGCGGACAGTAACCAATTGCGCTCGGCGTCGCACAGAACCTGTAGCAACTGTTGCACCGAGTTCAAGTTCGTTCAACGACTTGCCCACCAACGCGTCGCGCGCATCTCGTCGTTCACACCATGCACCAATCACTAAACCTTCTGCATGTTGCGATGGAAGGTCCTTCGCCGAATGAACCGCAATGTCAGCATCTCCTCGAAGAACCGCCTGTTGCACTTCTTTAACAAAAATTCCCTGACCACCAATTTGATGCAGTGGCTGATCTTTGTTCCTATCGCCAAGGGTTTCGACAAACACCAACTCAACTGGCAATCCTGTTGCCGAAGTAATTGATTGTGCAACGACCTCTGCCTGTGTTCGCGCCTGTGCGCTAGAACGCGTGGCGAGTCGGATCATTCGATGTCGAATAAATCGCGAAGCGCTGCGGCAATGCGTTCACCCTGCGGGGTGCCGGCGCTGTGCTTCAGCTGCAACGACGGACTGTGCAACAACTTGGCAACAACTGCCTTACTCAGTGCATCAACTACATCGCGTTGCTCTGCGCTCAAGGCAGAAAGTTTTGAAGAGAATCGCTCAACCTCTGCGCGTCTAATTGTCTCTGCTCGTTCGTGCAACTCGGCAACGAGTGGCGCAGCCTGACGCGCCTTCACCTCTTGTCCGAAACGTTCCACTTCTTCTCCCACAATGCGCCGAACTTCTTCGGCTTCCTGCTGACGTGCATCTATTCCAGTCTGTGCCCAGTCGCGAAGGTCATGCAAGTCACGCAACGTGACTCCTGGCAAATTGCCGACCTCGTGTTGAACATCGCGCGGAACTGCAATATCAACAATCAATAGTGGTGCTCCATTTGAGCGCTCTCGTGCAAGCCGAACATCTTCAACCGAAATAATGGCTTCACCTGCGCCAGTGCACGTCAGCACAACATCAGCACCACCGATTGCGTCGTGCAATTCGTCAATGTGGCTCACCACTGCACCAACTGAATCTGCAAGTTGCTGTGCGCGTTCGCGGCTTCGGTTCATGACCGTGACGCTTTGCGAACCTGCGCTTCCAAGCGCACGTGCAATGCCCGCACCCATGTCGCCGGCACCAATGACCAAAACACGTCGACCCGACATCGTTCCCAAAATATCTGTCGCCATTTCAACGGCTGCATGGGAAACCGACGCCGTGGAACGACTAATTGAAGTTTCTGTTCTCGCGCGCTTGCCCACTTCAAGTGCATGACGGAACAACATATTTAGCGAGGTTCGTGCTGTGGTTTCGGTGCGTGCTTTGTCCCACGCGTTGCGTACTTGGCCAAGAATTTCGGTTTCACCGAGTACTGCGGAATCGAGACCAGATGCAACTTCAAACAAATGGCTTACTGCTGCATCATCATGCTGACTGTAGAAATGTGGTTGAAGTTCTTCAACGGATAGGCCAGATAACTCACAAAAGAAGTCCCGGACATCCGCAAAAGCTCCATGAAACTTTTCAGCGATTACATATACCTCGGTGCGATTGCATGTGGAAAGCACCACTGTTTCGCGAACGTGATCGCGCGACACCAACCCATGTAGCGACTTTGCAAGCAGATCATCAGAAATGCTCACGCGCTCAATCACATCGAGCGGAGCAGATTTATGGTTAATACCAAGAACGACTATTGACATATTGCGGCCACTTCGCGCTTTGTCTTCGTTGCAGGCTTATCTTCACGACTGAGTTGCTCGTAGTAGCCAAGAATCTGCAATTCGACACCTAGGTCAACACTGCGTACCGAAATGTTTTCTGGAACATTCAAGATCACGGAGGCGAAGTTCAAAATTGAACGTATTCCCGCGTTAACTAACAGGTCTGCTGCGTGCTGAGCAGATGCAGGTGGAGTGGAAATAACGCCGATGCTTACCGACTCTTCACGCACGATGGTTGGCAAGTCATCCACATGTCGCACCAACACGCCAGCAACTTTTTTGCCAACCTTTGTCGAGTCAATATCCACTACTCCAGCAACTGGAAAACCACGTGTAGAAAATCCGTTGTAATTGGCTAACGCGTTACCGAGGTTGCCGGCTCCGACAACCACAACTTTCCATTCATGGTGCTGGCCAAGTTCGCGCTTAATTTGATACACGAGGTAAGCCACGTCATAGCCAACTCCCCGCGTGCCGTAGCTTCCTAAGTACGACAAGTCTTTGCGCACCTTTGCCGCGTTCACCCCGGCAAGTGCTGCAAGTTGATCACTCGATAGCTGAGCTGTTCCGCCAGCAATCAAGGTATTCAAGATCTGGAGATATACGGGGAGGCGCGCAACTGCAGCATCTGGAATTCTGCGACGTGCGGGGGATGAGGTTTGGGCAAGGTCGGCCACGCCTCAAATGTAGGCGTTCGTGCATGAATTCACGAAGTCCAACTAGTCTTCGGTGATGAGCGCAACCACATTTCTCGCCATGTATGGGCTGAATGGCGCCCTCGCGGGAACGGCCACCCTCATAGCGACCGCTTTCACACTGAGCACCGCCGACCGATGGTTCAAGCGCCGCCAACCACACGAACTGGCATGGACAATTGCTATGGCGCTATTCGCCATGGGCTCTGCGTGCCTGTGGTGGGCAGAAAGCACGGGATGGAACATCTTCGTCTTCAGAATGTTCTTTCTTGCTGGCGCAGTTCTCAATGTGTCGTGGCTGGCACTTGGCACTGTGTACCTGCTTGGAGGACATCAACTTGGAAATCGTGTTCGACAAGTCCTCATTTGGCTATCGGGCTTTGCAACCGGAATCGTTCTCGTTGCGCAATCCAAAGCCGAAGTAGTCGCCGATCAATTTCCCACAGGTAAAGAAGTGTTTGGTGTTGCTCCACGAATTCTTGCTGCGGTCGGATCCGGCGTTCCGGCACTCGTCATTATCTTTGGCGCACTGTGGTCTGCTTGGCGCGTACTTCGTAAGAAGAACCCTGCACTTTCGACAGGAGCGAAACGATCGGTGTTTTCTGCTGGGCGTTTGGCTTTAGGGAACGTGTTGATTGCATCGGGAACGTTGGTGCTCTCGGCGAGTGGAACACTGGCTGGTCGATTTGGTGAAGACCGAGCGTTTGCAATCACGCTGTTGGTTGGAGTGTCAATTCTGTTCTTTGGCTTTCTTGTTGCCAGCAATTCAACACGCACAAAATCAACGCAACGCGCGTCGCAATACCTTGCCAGTGCTGCCAGTTGGCAGTGATTGAACAATCAACACTTTCGACGGACACTTGTAACGAGCTAATTGTTTTTGGCAATGCTCAATAATTGATTCTTCATCGAGATGCACGCCATTGTGCAAGACAACGTATGCGCGCACTGCTTCACCGGTATGTGGATGCGAAACACCAACGACTGCTGCTTGATCAATTGCAGAGTGCGCCAAAAGCACTTGCTCAACTTCTGCTGGATACACGTTGAACCCACTCACGATGATGAGGTCTTTCATACGATCAACAAGAAACAGATCTCCGTCAGCATCTTTTACCGCAATATCGCCAGTACGTAGCCAACCGTCTGCGGTGAGCACGCGGTCTGTTGCTTCCTGATCGTTGTAATAACCAGCGAAGACATTTTCGCCCCGCACCCAAATTTCGCCAGAGTCTCCCTCTTCAGCGTCATCACCGTGTTCATCAACCAAGCGAAGAGATACTTCCTGCAATGGTTTCCCAATGGACCCAACCTTGTGACTGCCATTGATAGAGGTGGTCACCACTGGCGAAGATTCGGTGAGCCCATAACCCTCATGCACGACAAGCCCATATCGATCTTTCAATTGATTCGTCACGTGCTCGGGCATTTTTGCTGCGCCAGTTAAAGCCACACGCAATTGTGAAAGCACCTTGCATTCCTTGTCTGGCATTTGCGCAAGTGCGGACCACACCTGTGGTGCACCAGGAACCACCGTTACTCCACGTTCAGCAAATGTTTCTAGTGCAGTTGATGGATCAAAGCGCTGCACGAGAACCACACTTGCGCCTGTAAACAAGGTGTATCCAAGCACAACATTTAGTCCGAAGATATGAAACAGTGGCAACACTCCGTACACCACGTCGCTACTGCGCAACACATTTTCTTTCGAAATCTGTACGAGGTTTGAGTACAAGTTGTTTTGCGTAAGCATTGCCGCTTTAGGCGAACCTGCTGTTCCGCTTGTAAAAATAAATGCCGCCATTTCGTTTGACGACATATTCAATATCGGAACAGGTGCATGCATCAGTGACTCGGTCAGTGTGATCGCCCCTGCAATGTCGTGGCCTTCCGTGGCAATTACCGCGCGCATCTCTGTAAGCGAAGAGCGATCGACATTGCTCCAAGCAGTCATGGCTGCCGGCTCTACAAACACGATTCGAGGTTGAACTGTGTCCAATTCGCGTTGTATTTCAGAAGCAGGACTCATGATGTTAAGTGGAACCGCAATTCCACCCACTCCAAGCGTTGCTAAATACGCAAGAACGAAATACCGACTGTTACCGCACAAGATTGCAACACGATCGCCGCGCTCAACTCCGTTTTCGACAAGCACTCCGCGCAGACTTGCTACCTGTCGACGCAGTTCCCCGTATGTGGTGGGACGTCCCCGACTGATGAGTGCGATGTTGTCGGCAGGATGTTGCTCGATGATTTCTGCAAGATTCACGTAAGCCTCGACAAACCGCTAAATCTCATTACCTAAGTGACAGGATTCCGGCTGCAAAAATTGAAATGAGCAGTAGTGCAATTGCCAATGTGGTCGCTGGGCGCATGTCACGACTTTACGCCTATTTACAACTTCAGTTGGGCTTGGAACCCAAACGCACTGTGGTGCTTACTCCGCCACCAGCAGTCGGGTCCTGGCTTATGGTCACCATGTTTGTTGGTCCAAGGTCCAACTCGGCCGCAGCAGAACCGCGATCGGTACACAACGCCAACATTCCAAAACTGTCAATGACAAGCCCAAGGCCTCCACCAATTTCGGAGAAGTTGTTCACGATGGGAACGGAGCGAACAACATGATTCGGCGAATCCACATTGCCGATAGAAACTCGCACTGGTGATCCCCATTGTGCAATTTCTTCTGGACCGATATTGAGTTGGCAATTTCCAAAATGATCTACCCACGTCACTTCGCCAACGAGCTGTCCATTTTCTTCACGGGTAATGGGAATGATGCCGGGAAGAAGTGAAGCGGTATCAATCTCATTACCAAATTCGCTGAGTTCAACTCCATTGCAAATGTGAGCGGCAACCGAACCAAAAATATCTCGGCCGGCAAACGTGGTTCCCGGTGACGGCAAGTGATACTTCGTATTGGTTAGCTCCACGGCAAATTCGGCTCCGCCTGCCAGCGCAACGCCCATTGCCAAAAGGCCATTATCTGGGCCAACAAACACGCCATCCCCACCGGAGACGCTGACCGCAATAGCGCGCCGCGAAGTGCCAACACCTGGGTCGACAACTGCCAAGATCACACCTTTTGGAACATACGAAACTGCTCGTGCTATCGCAAGTGACCCTGCGCGAACATCGAATGCTGGAACATCATGCGTGATGTCAATCACTTGCACGTGAGGAGCAATGTCTGCGACAACACATTTCACAATTCCAACGAATTCATCTCGAGTTCCGTAATCAGTAAGGAACGAAATGTGATTGAAGCGATGTGTCATGGTGTGTTCAAGAAAAAACGAATGGACCGGTGCCAACCCCCCGACGGCACCGGTCCAAACGGCGCACTCTTTCGAGCGCGACTCCCGGTTGGGGGGTAACCCCGTCCGGAGTTCGTGACCTAGGGCATACCCTAGCGACTACTTGCCCATCTCACGGCTGCGTTGTACTGCCGATTTCACTGTCTGTGAAATGGCATCGCGCAGGCCTGCGGCTTCAAGCGTGGCAATTGCAGCAGCCGTCACTCCATTTGGCGAAGTGACATTTGCACGCAATTGTTCTGGACTCTCAGGTGACTGACTGAGTAGTTGTGCTGATCCGACGAACAGCTGGCGAACCAGCGTGTTGGCAACTTCGGCCGATAGACCTTGCTCAATTGCTGCACTGGTGAGTGCCTCGGCAACCAAGAAAATATATGCAGGCCCCGAACCTGAAATTGCGGTGACTGCATCGATAAGACTTTCAGGAACGCGCACAACTTTTCCAACTGCGCCAAGAATTGACTCAGCCCATTGCAGAACTTCTTCTGATGTGGATTCTGTTACACAAATGCCAGCCATTCCTTCGCCAATGAGCGCAGGTGTGTTGGGCATTGCACGCACCACAGAAGTGTGCGAGCCCGACGCATTCTGCAAGTCAGAAGCACTGATACCTGCCGCAATGGATAGCACGCGCGTTGCGCCAGCCTTACTGAGTGCTGTACATGTTTCGACTGCACCACCAGGTTTAACTGCAATGACCGCTGCAGAACATGGGCCAATCGCTTCGCTGGTGTTGATTCCAGGGAATAAACCCTGCAATGCACTGCGTCGATCGGCAGAAAGTTCAACCACAGAAATATCGGTGGCTTTCCAACCAGCGCGCAACAAGCCTTCAATGATTGCGCCGCCCATATTGCCACCACCCACAAACGTGATTGGCTCTTTTTGCATGTGGTCAGGTTAGCGACTTATGTGGTTCGAGTTATTGGACAACTTCTCCGATCGCCAATAACCCGAACGCACAACGATGTGTACGGCTAGTCGGTAAAGCGGCTGGCAAATCCGATACGGATGAGCGAACCGAAACTTTGCTCAACCGTCGAATACAGGGTTCCGATTGCACGGTCTAACTCTTTTTCATTTAGAGCCGCAAGCGGAATCTCACCTCGAAGGAACACCGCATCTTCTTGACCTATTGAAAAATGAGCCCCGACGAGTTTTTCGTTTCGACGAAGCAACGCTTCGTACAGCGTCTGTGCATTTTCTTCCGGTGCTGGCATGACATAGGTTTCGAATCGCAGTGTTCGTTGACCCAAAGTGAGCCACACGGTGGTGAACTCCTTTTCTTCACCTGCCATACGCACGTACCAACGAATTTCCTGATCGGTTGAACGATCAACCGCAAGGATCAGCTCATTTTGCGCTTTTTCGCGCGCTAACCATTCATCAATTTGTCGCTCTGTTCGGGCAAGAGCCGCGTCGTCAAACAGATCAGACACTAGGAACACGCAACCAAGTCGCGCTCAAGCAACTCGGTGTACACACTGCGGGCTTTCAACGCTGCCGACTTCCACGAATATGCCTGCGCGCGATGCGCAGCAGCAGTACCCATTGAAATTGCGAGCAAAGAATCATCAAGCAGTCGACGTGTGTAGCGAGCAAAACCAGAAACATCGCGCCCTGGAACGAGGAACCCCGTCTTGCCATCTTCGATCAAGTTCAGTAATCCGCCAACAGCCGTTGCAACGACCGGAATTCCACATGCGGCTGCTTCAAGCGCAACAAGGCCGAAGCTTTCACTGCGCGAAGGAACCAACACCACGTCTGCAGCGCGATAAAACGTAGACAACAAGTGGTGTGGCTGTGGCTCGTAGAACTTCACGCGACCGACAAGCCCAAGTTCCTGAATGAGCGCTTCAACTCGTGCAAGTTCTGTTGCGCCTTCCACTCCACTCGCACCACCCACAACAATGAGTTGCGCGTCGTTGCGACCAATTTCTGCAAGCGTGCGCACTGCAACATCTAGACCCTTTAAGGGCTGAATGCGACCTACGAATAACAACATCGGGCCTGATCCAAGCCCCAATGCATGCCGCGCGCCGCGGCGATCACCGGGCGAAAAGAACGCGCGCTCTACACCTGGCGCAACCACTTCTATTGATCCGGGTGCACTTCCGTACAGCGACTGAAACTGTGCTTGCTCTTCAGTGCAACTGACCATGATGGCGTCTGCACAACCAATGATTTCAAGTTCAGATTTGTCGCGAATAGGTGACTCCACATCGCCACCCAAGCTTTTTACTCGCGCAAACGTATGAAATGTTGTTACGAGTGGCAAATCCAGTTCGTGCTTTAGGCGGTGACCAGCAAGGCCAGAGAGCCAATAGTTTGCATGCACAATGTGGGCCCCACCACGATGCTGCAAATGCCAAGCAACACCATCGGTGAACTCATCAACTGCACTGAGCAACTCTTCTTTTGGCAAATCAACTTCACCAGCTTGCACGTGAACAACGCGATGGTTCGGTTCAACCTCAATGACTTCGGGAAGATCGTCTTTCCATTTGCGTGTATATGTAGTGCAGTCAACTCCACTGCTCGCAAGTGATGAAACCAGCTCGCGCACGTAAACATTCATGCCACCACCATCGCCAACACCTGGCTGAGCCAGAGGCGAGGTATGCATAGAGAGAATGGCTACGCGTTGCATTACACACTCAACCTATCTGCAGGGATAGTTAATTTGCCTAGTTCAGCTCGAGGGTGAATCGGCGTTTTCACCAACAAAACTGCGGTAGACCGACAGCAGCGTTTGCTTTTGTTCGGTCGTTAAATAGGGATCTGATGACACCGCATCAACCACACCAGAGCGGGGTACCTCACTCGGATCCAGAATGCCCGCCCGTTCGTACAGCGTTTCTGCAGAGATCTGCATTGCACGCGCAAGCTGCTGCAAAATTTCAGCCGATGGCTTGCGAAGGCCACGTTCAATTTGTGACAAGTACGGATTCGAGACTCCCGCAACTTTTGCTAAATCGCGAATGGACTGCTGTGCGAGTTCACGCTGTTGGCGAATGAAATTGCCAACATCAGCCAGACGTTTGTCGACGACCATAATCAGTTGTCGTCGTTCAGTAGCGCGTCAACGTTTGCGCCGCCATCTTTATATCGTTTCACCAATTCGGCAGTCAGTGCATCAATTTGGTCAAACAATGAACGGCGTTCACCAGAGCGAGCATTTTCAAATGCGCTGAGTTCATCAATTGCGCGCTGCAAACCTTCAACATCGAGAGTGCGTATTGATCCGAAGCCAACTCGTTCGCACAACTGTTCAAGTTCCAGTACCAGCGGATGATCAGTAGCAATATTTGTTTCGCGTGGTGGTCGCGCAGACCCGCCACCGTGTTCTTGTCCGAACACTCCAGCCAAGTCAGTTGCGGTATTGCTTGTTGGTAAATTTTCCGCCCGGCGACGTTGCTCGTCACGTGCAATATCTAGTCGACCCTGAGCCATACGACGCACAAATGACACTGCGTCTTCTTGTGCCTGCATTGCAGTTCGTGCTGCACGGATACCTGCAAGGTCGAGATTGGAGAAATCACTCATTGATCGCCACCAGAGACAGGAGGAAGAATTGCCACCTCATCATTGTCGTTGACTGGTGCGTCCGAATCTGCGACCTCTCCGTTTACCCAGATTCGACAGGTACCAAGTACACGCTCAAAATCGGCACCAAACCGAGTCACTGCCTCAGAAATGACCTCTGAAACCGTGTTGCCGGGCACGACATCTCGCGAACAACCAGCCGCCTCGCGAGCGGATGCGAACAATCGCAGTTGAGCCACAAACTCATCGTACCTTTGCCACTACCCTGCCTTGGCGTGTCTACTAACGGCGTAATTGCAAGTCTGCTTGTCGTGCGACATGGACAGTCGTTATGGAACATTGAAGAACGCTGGCAAGGTCGCGCCGACATTGAACTCAGTGATCTCGGCATCGCGCAGGCACGTCAAGCCGCACAGCGTTTAGGAACATTTGACTACATCGCTTCCAGCACACTGCTTCGTGCACTTCGAACTGCGCACATTATTTCTGAAGCGCAAGGAGTTGGCCCCGTAGAAACCGACGAGCGACTTCAGGAAACCCATGTTGGCCCTTGGGAAGGTTTAACTCGCACACAAATTGAAGCCCAATGGCCTGGCTTTTTGGCTTCGCGCACCAAGCCTGAAGGGTTTGAGTCTGACGAAGCAATTGTTGAACGCCTCACCGCTGCATTCATTGATATTGGTCAACGTTGTGAAGGCGGAACCGCACTCATCATTAGTCATAGCGGTGTCATTCGCACACTGCGTCATGTGCTTGGCGCGAGCAACCCACGTTTGCCAAACCTTGGCGGCAGTTGGTTCCATGTGCATCGCGACAATCGCATTAGCGTTGGAGATCTCGTCACACTCGTCGACGATGACCTCACCACAGAATCGCTGTAACCATGCTCAATCGATTACTTGATGATTCTTTTGATAAGGAAATTCGCCGCAATATCACTGCGGTCACTGTTGCGAGACTTGTAGCAAACGCCGCGTATCGATTTGCCCCGCTGTTTCTTGCAACTATCGCGCGAGGGTTTGACGTTTCGCTTTCCACGCTTGGTTTCGCCATTTTTGTTAGCGAACTTTCCGGCTTTGCCTCACCACTTGCTGGACGCATCGTTGATCGCCTCACGCACCGCAACAGCATGGTGCTCGGTCTCGTTGGTTCTGCAATCGGTTGCACCATCGCTGCAGTGTCTACTTCACCGTTGATGTTTGCGGTTGGCGTAACCGTTCTTGCACTGACCAAACAAAGTTTCGACCTCGGGCTGGGTGCGTGGATTGCAGACCACGTCCCCTACAACCAGCGCGGAAAAATTGTTGGACTGACCGAAACTGCGTGGGCACTTGGATTGCTCGTTGGTGTTTCGGTCATGGGTTTAATTACTGCTGCAACAAATTGGCGAATCGGTTTTGCATTTGCCGTCTTGTGTCTGGTTGTTTCAACCGTTGTCATTTTCAATCGCGTCACCAATGAAGTCCGTGAGGTTCATGAAAGTCGCAGCACGACACCGCAACGAGTCACTGGTAACTCATGGTTGGTAGTTGCCACCATGTTCTTCATTATGTGCAGCGCACAAAACTTGTTCGTCACCTTCGGTGCTTGGCTTGAAGATGAATTTCAATTTGGCGCCGCTCGGCTTGCAGTCGCAGGTTTTTCTCTTGGACTCGTTGAGCTTGTTGCATCGGTGAGTAGTGCTCGCCAAACCGACAAGTGGGGTAAAGAGCGAAGCATTGCTCTGGGAGCGCTGCTCGTTATTCCTGGTGGAATTTTCCTCAGCCTTGGATCAGAGAACTTGATCATCGGTCTCATTGGCGTGTTTATCTATTTCCTCGGGTTTGAATTCTCAGTGGTCAGCCTGTTGCCGTTGGCTACCAAACTTGTTCCAAACAGCCCCGGTACAGGCCTTGGTTGGGTGTTGGGTGCTGGAACACTTGGGCGTGCAGTGATGGCCATTGTTGCCACCAATTTGTTTGAATCATTTGGCGTTCGAGGCCCAGCATTAATGGGGGCGTTCTTCGGTCTGCTCGGTGCGATCACGATTACGCGTTATCGACGCGTAATTGCAAGCAATTAACCGCGATACGCGTTAGTAATTGGCAAGCGCCTGTCTTTGCCGAAGGCCTTCAACGAAACACGAACCCCCGGTGGACCCTGACGGCGTTTGTATTCATTCACATCGACCAACCGTGAAATTCTTCGAACGAGTGCCTCATCAAAGCCAAGCGCAATGATTTCTGAGGCCGTGCGATCTTGCTCTACATACAACTCCAAAATTGGATCCAGCACTTCATAAGGCGGCAACGATTGGTCGTCACGTTGATCAGGTCGCAACTCGGCAGATGGTGGCTTGGTAATCACTGCTTCGGGAATCACTTCTTTACCTGCGCGCACATTGACAAAGCGACACAGCTCGTACACCGTGGTCTTTAACAAGTCTTTAATGACCGCATAACCACCAACCGAGTCGCCGTACAACGTGAAGTAACCAACTGCAAGTTCGCTCTTATTGCCCGTTGTTAACACCATCCAACCAAACTTGTTCGACAATGCCATCAAGGTGGTGCCACGAACACGGCTTTGCAAATTCTCTTCGGTGAGATCTGCCGCCTTGCCTGCGAAACTTTCTGCAGTCATGTCGAGGTACGCAGCAAACGCTGGCTCAATGGAAATGGTTTGCATATCTATTCCAAGGTTGCTGGCCAACAGCACTGCGTCAGTGCGCGATCCCTCGCTTGAATAACGCGATGGCATCGAAACACCGTGTACGTGTTGTGGACCAAGTGCTTCAACCGCAATTGCGGCAACAAGTGCAGAGTCGATTCCACCCGATAGTCCAATGACCACATCGGTGAATCCGTTCTTGCGCACATAGTCGCGAGTGCCCAGTACTAACGCGCCAAATACTTGTTCCATGTCGGATGAATTTGGAGTAATCACTCCTTCACGACGAGCACCACTTGCCCGAGTTGATCGCGAAATCTCAATCACTGAAACACCGCTTGCAACACTTGATTCGTTTACTGCAATGTCAATGAACGACAAACTTTCACTGAATTGTTCCGCGCGCATCAACATGTCGCCGCGATGGTCAAACACCATGCTTCCACCATCAAACACCAACTCGTCTTGACCACAGACTTGATTGACATACACAATTGCGCACGCATTTGTTCCTGCGCGATCACTCACCATGTGTTGACGCTCATCGAACTTTCCGCGGTGATACGGCGAGCCGTTGATGTTGATGTTCAGCGTTGCGCCGGCTTTAGCTTGTTTCTGAACTGGCCCATCTGCTTGCCAGATGTCTTCGCAAATGGTGACTCCCACAGGCACGCCACAAATGGTGAACAGCGAAAACGATGAACCAGGAATGAAATACCGCTCTTCGTCGAACACGCTGTAGTTCGGAAGCAACTGTTTGTTGTACGTGCCGTGCAATGTCCCATTCGATGCAACGGCGGCCGAGTTTGACAAAGACCCCAGCGTTCCGTCGACAAAACCAAACACCGCAACGCAACCCTGTGTTTCTGCCACAATCTCGCGCATCGCCTGCTGGTTTTCAGCTACGAAGCCAGATTTGAGCACGAGGTCTTCAGGTGGGTACCCGGTGATGGACAGTTCGGGAAAAGCCACAATGTCGCAGCCTGCGTCGTTCGCAGCGGCATACAACTCTCGGATTCGGCGTGAATTGCCCGCAATATCGCCAACTACGGGGTTGAACTGGGCTAATCCCACCCGCACGTGTTGAGTCGCTACCGCCACAACTTCAGGCTAGGGGTCTACAACTTCACAAAGCGTTCACATTTGGGCAACGGGGGCGAAATCCCCATGAACGAGACTTTCCGTGTACCCGAATTCGGGGTTATGGCCCGAATTCTCAACCGGAAGGAAATGACATGCCATATCAAGCGGAATACATCTGGATCGACGGCCATAAGCCAACTCCAATGCTGCGTTCGAAGACCAAGATTCTTGCGAACAGCGTAAAGACTCCTCCAATTTGGGGTTTTGATGGTTCATCAACGGAACAAGCAACTGGTGACGCATCAGACTGCATGTTGAAGCCAGTGTTTAGTTGCCCAGACCCAATTCGTGGTGGCAAAAACATTTTGGTGTTGTGCGAAGTAATGCTTGCGCAATCCGAGAAGCCACACCCAACCAACACTCGTTCAGTGTGTGCCGAAGTGTCAAAGAAGTTTGCAGCGCACGGAATGATCTACGGCATCGAGCAGGAATACACCATGATGCGTCTTGATGGTCGTCCGTACGGATTCCCAGAAGCCGGTGGCGAACCTGCACCACAGGGTCCTTACTACTGCGGCGTTGGTGCCGGACGTGTAATGGGTCGCCAAATCATTGAAGAGCACACATGGGCATGCATTGAAGCTGGTCTCATGATTGAAGGAACAAACGCTGAAGTAATGCCAGGTCAGTGGGAGTTTCAAATTGGTGCAGCAGACGCACTTACGGTCAGTGACCACATGATCGTTGCTCGTTGGTTGCTCGATCGCATTGCAGAAGATCACGACGTGGTCATCTCGTATGCAGCGAAGCCACAAAAGGGTGACTGGAACGGAGCGGGTGCACACACCAACTTCTCAACGAAGGCAATGCGTGGAAGTTATGCAGCCATCGAAGCAGCATGCGATGCACTTGGATCACGCGTGATGGAACACGTCAACAACTACGGCGATGACATTCAAAGCCGCCTCACTGGCAAGCATGAAACTGCTCCTTGGGACAAGTTCAGCTACGGCGTATCGAACCGTGGTGCATCGGTACGTATTCCTTGGCAGGTCGCTCGCGACGGCAAGGGTTACGCAGAAGACCGTCGTCCAAACGCAAACGTGGATCCATACGTGGTGACACGCCTGATTATGGAAACGGTATGTGGAGCTGCGAAGGCACCAACTGCAAGCACCAAGGCTCCGAAGAAGGCCGCGAAAAAGAAGGCCCCAGCAAAGACCAAGGTTGCAGCCAAAAAGAAAAAGAAGTAATTCGCCCGTAAGGCGGAAATAAGCCTCAACGGCACCGAGGATCCGGTTCCTCGGTGCCGTTGTTTATTTATGGAGGCAGACTGTAGAGATGTCCACCCTGCACGAACACCAGCGTGATTACGTTCTGCGCACCGTTGAAGAGCGCGGTATTCGTCTGGTTCGACTGTGGTTTACCGATGTTCTCGGAAACCTGAAGTCATTTGCCATCAGCCCGGCTGAAATGGAAAATGCACTGAATGATGGCATGAGCTTTGATGGTTCATCAATCGATGGCTTCAGCCGTGTGCAGGAAAGCGACGTGCTCGCAATTCCAGACGCCAACACGTTTGAAGTACTTCCTTGGGCAGACTCAAAAGGCGCAGAAGCACGCGTGTTCTGCGACATCGCAAAACTCGATGGCACTGCATTCGATGGCGACCCGCGCCAAGTATTGCGTCGCAACTTAAGCGCAGCGCGCGACAAGGGTTACTCGTTCTACATCGCTCCAGACATTGAGTACTTCTACTTTGCTCCACCCGATGGCACGAACAAGCCGGTGTTGCTCGATCAAGGTGGATTCTTCGACTTAACCAGCACCGACATTGCCAGTTCATTACGCAAAGAAACCATTCGCACGCTAGAGACCATGAGCATTCCTGTGGAATACAGCTTCCACGAAGATGCCCCAAGCCAACACGAGATTGATCTGCGACATACCGATGCGCTCACCATGGCTGACAGCGTGATGACCTTCCGTTTTGTGGTGAAAGAAATTGCTGCATTGCACGATGTGCACGCAACGTTTATGCCTAAGCCGCTTGAAACCATTCAGGGTTCGGGAATGCACTTACACCTTTCACTCTTTGAAGGTGAGAACAACGCGTTTCACAGCCCGGACGACCCGTACAACTTGTCGCCGACTGCAAAAAGTTTCATGGCTGGCCTGTTGCATCATGCTGCAGAAATCACTGCGGTCACCAACCAGACCGTCAACTCCTATAAGCGTCTTGTACCTGGCTTTGAAGCACCGGTGCACATTTCGTGGGCCCGCAACAATCGCAGTGGACTCATTCGCGTTCCAATTCCAAAACGCGGAAGCGATTCGGCAACACGCATTGAATATCGTTCGCCAGATCCAGCGTGCAACCCGTATCTCGCCTTCTCGGTCATCTTGGCTGCTGGCATGCGCGGAATTGAACAGGGCTACGAACTGCCTGCAGAGGCTGATGCAAACCTCTTCGAAATGGACGATGCCGCCCTTGAAAAAATGGGAATCCAACAATTGCCGCAGTCGCTTTCTGATGCATTGCGCGTGATGGAGAAATCATCACTTGTTGCAGATGCACTGGGTGACCACATCTTTGAATGGTTCTTGCGCAACAAGCGTGCAGAGTGGCGCTCGTACAAGACCCACATCAGCGAATACGAACTCGGCCGTTACCTGAAGTCCATCTAATTGCCGTTATGACCAGCGACCGTCTCTCCCAAATGCTCGCGGTGTTTCCATCGCCTGCCCCAATCGATCTTGCGCGCACGCTTGATTTGGCTGGGTTTCGCTGGAAAGCAGTCGCATCGGCAGACGAAGCGGCAAAGAGCGAGCCGGCCGAAGGCTGGTCGGGTGCCATCATCATGTGCGACGAAGACCCAGAAGGCGGCTGGTCACTCTGTCGCTCATTACGTAAACGCGATGTTCCTGTTGAGCGAATTTTGGTGCTCGTCAATGGCGGCCAATTGCAAGATTTAGATTTGCGCGACGACCTCTTTGACGACTTCTGCCTCGCGCCATTTCACCCTCGCGAACTTGAAGCTCGTCTTCGCCACTTGTTCTGGTTTGAAATCAAGGGCAATCGCGAATCACTCATTGAATACAGCGGGCTTGTTTTGAATGTTGAAACCTACCAAGCATCGTTTGGTGGTCATGCACTCGACCTCACGTTCATGGAATATGAACTACTCAAGTTTTTGGCACAGAACCCTGGCAAGGTGTTCTCCCGTGAAACCTTGTTGTCTCGTGTGTGGGGCTACGAATACTTCGGTGGTGCACGCACTGTCGACGTGCACATTCGTCGTTTGCGCGCAAAGCTGGGCGAAGAACACGCCAACCTCATTCAAACTGTGCGCAGTGTTGGCTACCGCTTTGGTCAATCGAAGTGGTCAGCAGGCAATAACTAAGCCAGCGCTGTTACGAGTGTTGTCACACCAATAACAAAAAATAGCAGCGCTGCAGATCGCTGAATCACGCGAAGTGGAACTTTTGTTGTTAACCACGAACCGGTGAGTACGGCTAAACCAGACACAGACGAAAGCGCAAGCACCGCTCCAACCGCAACTGCAACTGGATCATCAAATCGCGCGGCAAAACCAGCAGTGGCAAGTTGTGTCAGATCACCAAACTCGGCAACCAAAATGACCGAAGCGGCAGTCCATGCAACACGCGAGTTCGACATTGTGGTTGACCACTTATCTGTTGACTCTTCGTCATCATCTTTTCCAGCACGCCACGTCATTACGCCACCAATAATGAACAGCGCGCCGACAAGTAGTTGAATAGGGCGCTCGGGCAGACGCGATAGTGCGGAGCCAAAAATTACTGCAATAACAACATGAAACGAATAGCCGGCAGTAACCCCGATCCACACTGGGAATTTGCGGCGAAAATGTGTGGACAGCAACAGAGTTGCAAACATCGTTTTGTCAGGAAGCTCAGCAAGAAATACAGCGATGAAGGTAACGACCGCGTGCTGAAACATGTAGTTACTAACCGAGATGCGATTGCATCTGGTGTGCAAGCACGCGATGTTGTCGCAACATGTCATCAACTTTGTTGCTCACGAGTTGTCCGTGTTCAACCACTGACTTGCCATTCACGATGGTGTGCTTTGCACCAATTGGGCCACACCGCAACCAGGCCTCAATCGGGTCTGCAATTGCGCCGGCAAACGCTGGTCCAGTTAACGACCACACGGCAATATCGCCCACAGCGCCAACTGAAATCTCGCCAATTTCGCCGATGCGACCAAGGCACCCAGCGCCTCCGCGAGTGGCAATTTCCAGTGCCATCCGCGCAGTTCCTGCAGCGGCACCGCTGTGTAACTTTGCGAGCAACATTGCCTGACGCGCTTCGAGCCATAGTGATGCGGAGTCGGCAGATGATGAACCGTCTACACCAAGTCCAACATGTACGCCTGCTTCTCGCAGTTGCACTACTGGTGAAATGCCGGAAGACAAAATGAGATTGCTACTTGGGCAGTGTGCTGCACCAATGCCTGCCGCACCAAGTTTGTGAATCTCGTCGTGATTTGGCATCACGCAATGCGCAACCCATGTGCGACTGCTGAGCCAACCAACCTCTTCCAAGTATTGCGTTGGTCGACAGCCAAATGTGGCGACTGAGAAATCGTCATCCTCGGAGTTTTCAGCAAAGTGTGTGTGTAGACGCACATCTAACTTGGCGGCAAGTTCGGCCGATTCAATCATCAACTTTTTCGTCACGCTAAATGGCGAGCATGGTGCAAGCGCAATACGCACCATTGCGCCGTGGCTGCGATCGTGATGCAACTCCACCATGCGTTGCGACTCAGCAAGAATCACATCGTGATCTTGCACCACGTTGTCGGGCGGCAAGCCGCCATCTTTTTCAGATAGAGACATTGACCCACGCGTTGGATGAAACCGCATGCCAATGTCTTTGGCTGCGGAAATTTCTGCACTCAACAAATCGCCGGCGCCTGCAGGATGCACATAGAGATGATCGGTTGAAGTCGTACATCCCGACAGCGCCAATTCGGCTAGTCCAACCCACGCCGAAACATGTGCCGACTCTTCATTCAATGTGCTCCACAGCGGATACAAAGTTTTCAACCAACCAAACAACGCAGCATTGGTCATTGGGGGAAACGCGCGCGTGAGGTTTTGATACAAGTGATGGTGCGTGTTCACCAAACCCGGTGTCACTAAACAATCTGTTGCATCAATGGTTCGAGTTGCAGCTGGCTCACTGCCTGCGGTTCCAACTCCAGAAACAAGTCCGTTGGTAATGGCTACCCATCCACCAGATATTTCTCTGCGTTGATTGTCAACTGTTGCGACTAATGCCGCATTACGAATGAGAAGATCAGATGTTGACGTCAATGAGTTCACTACCCTCGTGGCGCTTATCGGCATCCTTCTGCAGGAAGAAACCAATGAGTGCAGCAAGTCCAGCTGTGGACAGGCCAACCACTACGGGGAAACCAATGAGTGCAAGAACGATGAGTACGGCTCCAGGCATGACAATTACCGTAGTGGCTTGAAAGCCCAGGCTTCGATCTCCACCGCGCCACCAAATGGGAGCGAGGCAACGCCTATGGTGCTTCGCGCTGGGCGACTGCCGTCGAACCCGGCAACGTAGGCCGTATTAAAGGTGGCGAACGTGTCCATGTCGGTGAGGAAGCACAATGTTTTCTTCACGTCGTGAATGCTGCAACCAGCAGATGCCAATTGAGCCTTCAAGTTGACCACTGCTTGTGCCGTTTGCTTGGCAACGCCACCTGAAACGATTTTTCCATCAACAACACCGAGCTGGCCCGAAACAATGACCCAGTCTCCTGCGCGAACCACTGGGGTGTATGGCCCAAGTGGCGCGGTTGATTTTGCTGGCGCCGAAGACTTCTTCGTCGCTTTCTTCGCAGTCTTTTTCGCAGTCTTCTTTACGGTCTTTTTTGCAGTCTTCTTTGCTGTAGCCATACTTCCAGCGTATAGGGCGACGGCTTCTGCACGAAAATGGGTCATACGATGAAGGCATGATCTCCCGCCGCCAATTTGTTACTGGAACACTTGCAACCTTTGGCTTTGGCGGATCGCTCAGTTTTCTTGCGTCCTGCGGAAGTTCTTCATCAAGCGCAGATAACGAGCTTTTCCAAGTGGTCCAGCGATTTCCTCAGGTATTGGTACCCGGCTCGGTGCGCATTCCTATTTCACTTGCCAACCAAGCAGGTCTTCTTGGGAAAACAAGTGGCGTTGAATTGCCAACTGAACTTCGCGCACAGTTGTTGAATTCGGAAACCGGCGAAGTGATAATTGCCGACATGGTGGCAATGCGCCACGATGCGAACATCGATCCCCCGTACTGGCCGTTTCGTGCCGATATTGCAGCTGCCGGTATTTACTCACTCGTAGTTGATGGCGGCACGCAAGATGGTGCAGGAGTGCAGATCATGGATCCAGCAACAGTTTCCATTCCACTTATCGGAACACCACTTCCTGGTTTTGATACTCCAACTACTGCAGATTCGCGCGGTGTTAATCCGTTGTGTACGCGCAACCCTGAACCATGCCCGCTGCATGACATCACGCTGAACGAAGCTCTGAAACTCGGAAAGCCAATTGCATATTTGGTTGGCACTCCTGCACATTGTCAAACGGGAACATGTTCGCCAGCGCTTGAAGCGTTGTTAGAGATCCGAGAATTGGTTGGCGACAGACTCACCATGTTGCATGCCGAGATTTACACCGACGACACCGCAACAATTGTTGCACCCGCAGTTGAAGCACTGAACATGACGTACGAACCAGCGCTGTTTATTACCGACGCAAAAGGCGTGTTAGTAGAGCGATTCGATGCAATCTTTGATGCAGTAGAAATCACCGAAGCGTTTACCGCGCTTGGTGTGCTGTAGCGAGATCAGCTAAAGCTGTTGCCACAACCACAAGTGCGTGATGCATTTGGGTTGTTGATCTTGAAACCAGCGTCTTGCAGACCGTCCTGGTAATCAAGGCTTGCTCCAACGAGCAACTGTGACGATGCTTGGTCTACAACAACCTTTACATCACCAAATGTCAACTGCTGATCTTCTGCAGTGAAGTCGCCATCGAAAAACATCTCGTATGAAAATCCTGAACAACCACCAGGTCGCACTGCAACACGCAAGGCCAAATCAGTTGCGCCTTCTGCTTCGAGCAATTGCTTAACCTTTGATGCTGCATTGTCGGTAAGTGTGATCATGGTGTTCATGCTACCCCTGACCTAGTGCAAGGTAAAGGGCGCAGCGTTACAAAATTTCAGGTTGCACGATAGGTTTTAACCATGTCCAGCCCCCTTGTGGCACCTCCAACCGCAGGTGAAGTCACCGAACTCTTGCGCGCGGTCATGGACCCCGAACTGGGCGACAACATTGTGGACTTGGGCATGGCAGGCGAGGTAACCGTAAGCACCGAGGGCTTGGTGTCCATAGCAATGAAGCTCACCATTAAGGGCTGCCCACTTCGAGTGCAAATAAAAAACGACATTGAGTCGCGGGTTCTGGTGCACCCTGGCGTTACCAAAGTGACCATCGACTGGGGCGAGATGACCGCCGATGAACGATCTGCAGTGATGACTCGCGCACGATGGAACGCAAAAGAGCAAGCCAGCGATACGCAAGTTCCCATTAATGCGCGCGTGCTTGCCATTGCTAGTGGCAAAGGTGGTGTTGGAAAAAGTTCTGTCACCGTGAACCTCGCTGCAGCAATTGCTGAACAAGGAAACATCGTTGGTGTGCTTGACGCAGACATTTGGGGCTTTTCCATTCCGCGAATGTTGAACATGCCCGACCGACTTGAAGCGCAACGAGTTGAAGGAAGCGACAAGCCGCGCATTATTCCTAACGAGCGAAAAGTTGGAAGCGGTCTGCTGAAAGTGGTGTCAACAGGAATGTTGGTTGAGGACGAAGGCACTGCTTTGATGTGGCGCGGACTCATGTTGACGAAAGCTGTTGAGCAATTCTTGAACGACGTTCAATGGGGCGAACTTGACTACTTGCTCATTGACATGCCGCCAGGAACTGGTGATGTGCAAATGGGGCTAGCTCGCATGTTGCCACGCACCGACTTGATCATTGTCACTACACCTGCAGTGTCGGCGCAGAAAGTTGCCATTCGTGCAGCCGACATGGCGCGACGCAGTTTCTTACGCGTTGCAGGCGTGATTGAAAACATGAGCACATTCACCTGTGATCATGGAAATACATACGAACTTTTTGGAAACGGTGGCGGCCAAGCATTGGCTAGCGAAATTGGTTCACCGTTGCTCGGAAACATTCCAATTGAAGCTGCGGTTGCTCACGGAAGCGACACAGGCGAACCGATCGTGCTCAGCAAGGTTGGTGCAGCCGCAGAAGCATTTGCTGCAATTGCTCAGCGGATCATTAGTGAAACCGTCTCCATGCAAGACATGGTGGGCTGTTCAGCGCGCAACGAAGAAGTTGTGCAAGTTTCCGTTTCTCAGCGTCGCTAGTTTTTGTAGTCAGTGTCGCCGGGCAATGCAATGCCCACCACTCGACCTTCAGCATCAACTTTGAGTTGAGGAATAATCGCCGTCGGCGTGCCGATCTTCTTTGCTGCAACAAGCGCATCATCGGTAGTTCCATGTGGAAGCAAGAACTCTAAATTGCGAATGGTTGGTGGCATCATGGCCAAATCACCACTTTGCTGACGGGCCAATGCGTCTGCTGGCGAAACCCACAAACTGGCAATGGTTTCGTTGTCATCATGCAATGGTTCCTGGCCTTCTGGTGCCCTAGCTACAAAGAATCGCGTATCGAAACGGCGCGCCTCGCCAAGTGGAGTTATCCAGTGACTTACATAATGAATGTTGTCGGTAATGAGACGCAGCCGCTCGTCATCGCATAACTGCATCATCGAAGTGTTTCCTTCGTGCACCTGGTGACGAGCCTTCGAGAATCGGTCAATCACGTCTTCGTCTTCAAAGCGAATCATTTCCTGTCCATCGGCTGGCCGGGCAAGCAATACGCCCGCTTCTTCAAAGCACTCGCGAATTACTGCCACCCAATACGAAAGCCCACCGTATGGAATTCCAAGTAGCGCACTGGCTTCTTCGTCTGTCATTCCATCGCAATGCGCTTCAAGCGTGGACTCGGCGTCGTTGGCATCTACACGACCACCAGGAAACACATACATGCCTTTTGCAAAAGCTGCATTCAATGTGCGCTGCAACATAAACACTTCAACACCATTCAACGGGTGATCACGCAACAACATCACCGTTGCCGCGGGTCTAATTGGCACCATCACCGGATCAAAATCGTCTGTCGTCATGATTCCTTAACGGTGCTCACTGCTCGCTTGCTTCGGCTTAATACATACGCGCCGACTACCGCAACAACACTTCCCAAAACTGCCAGCGGCGCAACGGTTTCATGATTGATTAGCACGCCAACCGCAAGTGAAATAGCCGGCATCAAATACAAACTTGCAGCGGCGCGCGTTGAGCCAATTCGACCCGAGAGCGTCACCATTGCATAATGCGCCATTGCAGTGCCAAGCACGCCTAATGCGAGTATCGCCACAAAAGGACCCCATGCAAATGGTCGATCGTTGTTGACAAACGAATAAATACCAAGTGGTGCAAGAAAGATAACCGCGACAATTTCGGCACGCAGCAAAACAGGAAGCGAACCGTACTGTTGCTGCAAAGGTGAGGCGACGTTTAGCGAGAATCCATACATAACGAGCGCTATCAGAATAAGCACAACACCAAACATGCTGGACGAACTTTCACGAATTGATGGCAATGCGATGAGCACTACTCCACCAAATCCGATCGCAAGTCCCAATACTTGACCTCGTGGAGGCAACCGCCGCGCAATCACCGATGCCACGACGGCAACAAACAGTGGTGTGCCACCGTTCAACATTCCTGTCACACTGCTCGCAACATGTTGTCCCGCAAAAGGAAACACCGTGAGCGGAATCACCAGCCACACCAGAGACAACACAATGATGTTTGGCCACGCTGCTTTTGGAACTGGTTGCCGAGCTTTTGGAATCATGCTGAGTGTGATGCAGCCAAACAACACACGCATTGGGGTAATCATGCCTGGTGCAAATGAATCCAACCCCACATCAATGAAGTAAAACGATGAGCCCCAGATCACCCCTGGAACAACCAGCAACAACCAATCGATTGGCTGTAATGGGGCCGTTTCCGATGCCTCGCGACGTTGAGTTGCTGCGTTACTCACTCGCGCCAGATCGCTTCTCGCGATAATCGCGCGCAGCACCTTCCAGCGGTTCGATTTCCAGCGTCACACCATCAATTGCAGCAACGCGGAACGAAGTGCCAGAAGTAATCGGTGTTGAGCGGTTGGTTCGTGCACGCCACTGCGCATCATGAACGTTCACAATTCCTTCAGGGTTCACGTCACTTACCGCGACTCCTTCGGTGCCAATCAACCATTCGCGACCAATCGTTGGTGTTGCAAAACGAGTGCGCACCATGCTTGGCATTCCCACAATGAATGCCAGTGTCATCATTGCGATTCCAGAAACCAGTGTGATCCACGACATGCGCATGTTGCTGCCATCTATCGGTCGATACAACGCAAATGACGCAACCACAAACATGACGAGACCTACTCCCGTCCAGAATCGTGGCACTCCCACTTGAACATCGACTGCAAATGCAAGCAACGCAAGAATGATGAGCGCAACCGCCCATCCGCGCACCGGCAATGAAGCAAGCCCATACGTTCCAAGTAGTGCACAAATTGCACCAACTACTCCTGCAATTCCAATGCCAGCCGTGAAGAACTCAAACACCAATAACGCCAGGCCAATAGCAAACAACAAGTACGCAACGGGTGGACTTGCGACCGTGTGCATCAATTGACCCGTGAGCTCCAACTTAAAGAAACGCGCGGCAGTTGCATCGCGAACGATTTGACCACTGCTGTCTACTTTTTCAACAACAGTGTTCAATTCTGTGTTGCCAACTTTTATTCCATCGAGGGCGAGCAACATGTTGCGCACAACAGGAACACCTTGGTCGTCACCTGCGTAATTCAACACGCCTTCTTTACGTGCTTCAGTGAACCCAATCGTTGATGTACGAAGTACGGCGCCAATAGATCCAAATGAAATTTCGGTTCCATTCACCTTGAGCGCTTGACCGGTGTAACCGATTCGTGCACCTGGTGCCATCGCTCGCACATCGGCAACAGCCAGCAACTGCGCTGACAGTCCAAATGCACGCGCGCCGGTTGGACCAACCCAAACGGCAACTGGAATGTCCGCTTCTGAAATTTTTGTGAGCAGTTCAGCCATTCGCTCTGCTGAAACCACTGCGCCACGCGAGTTCACCTGCAACACCAATGCTTGAGCTCCGTTTTGCTGCGAACGAACAAGTGCGTGTTCAATATTGGCAACCACCACATTGTCAATCAGACCGCTCACTGCAACGATGTCTACGGGTGCTAAATCTTCTGCAGATTCAGCTCCTGCATTTCCATTGAAGGAACACAACACTGCGCCAACGGCCAATGCGGCGATTGCAAGCCGTGAAACACGCGAGAACTTATGCACGAAAACCTCCGGGGTAAGCAGAACTGCACCTGTACGGTATCCGCGCCGCACCTACCCAGTCATCTCCTATTGCGTAATACCGCTAAGAGATATGCTCAAGATGTGCATATCTTGGTTGGAACCGATGCCCAATGGGTACTTGATGACGTGCTTGCGGCTCTCAGTTCTCCAGAAAATTCCTTCACCGTATGCAGCAACGGCCGTGACGTTCCAGAAGCTATTAAAACACGAACTCCTGATGTTGCAATTCTCGATCTGCAATTTGGGACGATGGGCGGCATGGCAGTGACCATGAATTTGCGTCTCGATCACAGTGATCACCGCATTCCACACATTCCTGTTTTGATGTTGCTCGATCGTGATGCAGATGTGCATTTGGCAAAACGAAGTGGTGCCGACGGGTGGCTCGTAAAGCCGCTTGATGCATTGCGTATTCAGCGCGCCATTCGTGCACTTGTTGCCGGAGATTCCTGGCACGAAGGCACTACAGCTGGCGCTTCTTCAGCCAGCCACTAATTTTTTGTAAACGACTGCACGATTGCTGGGGGCACCAGCGAAACTGGACAAATGTCGAATCCAGCCCCCCCGAAGATTTCGATTCCCTCTGCGCTTCTTCCGTCTGACGGACGCTTCGGTAGCGGGCCGTCAAAAATTCGCGGTGCACAAATTGATGCACTCGTTGCTGCTGGCAAAAACATTTTGGGTACATCGCATCGCCAACCACCTGTAAAGAATTTGCTTGGATCAGTTCGCGAACAATTAAGTCAACTGTTTTCTTTGCCACAGGATTGGGAAGTGGTGTTTGGAAACGGCGGAGCAAGCACGTTTTGGGATGTCGCAACGTTTGGACTCATTGACACGCGCAGCGAACATTTGGTGTTTGGTGAGTTCTCTTCAAAGTTCGCCGATGCTGCACGCAAAGCTCCGCATTTACAAGAGCCAGTCGTAGTCGATGCCGCTCCAGGCACCGTTGCAGAAGTTGAACTAGCCGAAGTTGACACCTACTGCTTTACGCATAACGAAACCAGCACTGGTGCGATGATGCCGCTCGTTCGCCCAACTACTCCGCAAGACGCACTTGTGGTGGTTGATGCAACCTCTGCTGCCGGTGGAATCGCGTGGTCGACAAGCGAAGTAGATGTGTATTACTTCTCACCGCAAAAGGGTTTCGGTTCTGAAGGCGGAACGTGGATTGCACTGTGTTCGCCACGCGCAGTGGAACGAATCAATTCAATTGCCGCAACCAAACGTTGGTGTCCTACTTCGCTCGACTTGGCTGTTGCACTTGAAAACTCCCGTGCCAACCAGACCTACAACACTCCATCCATTTCCACATTCGTCATGTTGAACAATCAATTGCAATGGATGCTCGAAAATGGCGGACTTGCATGGTGCGCGGAGCGCACAGCAAAGAGTTCCAAGTATCTCTACGACTGGGCGACGCAACAAAGTTTTGCTGCTCCGTTCGTGCACAACCCTGCCTACCGCTCACCGGTTGTTGGCACCATTGATATTGATGGAATTGAAGCAAGCACCATTAGCGTTGTACTGCGCGAAAATGGCATCGTTGACACCGATTCCTATCGCAAACTTGGCCGCAATCAGCTTCGCGTATCAATGTTTCCCTCAGTTGAGCCAACAGACATTCAACAACTCACCAAATGCATCGACTACATCGTGGAGCAACTGTCATGACCAGCAAACGAATCGTGATCGCCGAAACTATTGCCGAATCAGGCCTCGATCGACTACGTGCCGCGGGTTTTGAAGTTGACGTTCAACTGGACAAAAAGCCAACAGAAATGCATGAAATCCTGCGCGGCGCACAAGGCCTGATCGTGCGCTCAGCAACCATGGTGGATGCCGCAATGTTGAAAGCCGGAAGCGACCTGGTGGTAGTGGCTCGCGCAGGTGTTGGCCTAGACAACATTGATGTTGAGGCTGCAACCACTCAAGGCGTCATGGTGGTGAACGCACCGCAGTCAAACGTGTTGTCGGCAGCCGAGCACACCATGGCGTTAATCATGGCAATAGCCCGCAATGTTCCTCAAGCACACCGATCGCTTATGGAAGGTCGCTGGGAACGCAGTAAGTGGGAAGGTATCGAACTCGCAGGAAAAACCCTTGGCATTTTGGGGCTCGGTCGAATCGGAACACTCGTTGCGCAACGCGCTCGCGCATTTGACATGCGACTCATTGCATTTGACCCATTCGTCTCTGTGGAGCGCGGACGCGAATTAGGTGTGGACATGACCACTCTTGAACGCGTCGTGGAACAAGCCGACATCCTCACCATTCATTTACCGAAGACAAAAGAAACGAACGGCATTATCAACACCGAGATGATGAAGCGTGCGAAACCATCGTTGCGCATTGTCAACGTTGCGCGCGGCGGAATTGTGAATGAAGAGGATCTTGCAGATGCATTGCGTAACGGCACCATTGCCGGAGCGGCACTTGACGTCTTTGTGAAGGAACCAACCACCGAATCGCCTCTGTTTACGTTGAGCAACGTTGTTGCCACGCCGCACTTGGGTGCGAGCACTCGCGAAGCGCAAGACCGCGCAGGCGAAGTGGTTGCCGACATGGTGCAACTTGCTTTGAAGGGTGACTTCGTTCCGTTTGCTGTGAACCTTGAAGCAAAAGACGCCAACGAAACACTGAAGCCGTTCATTCCACTCGCCGACCGACTTGGACGCGTGTTCGCCTCACTCATTGAAGCCGCTCCTACTTCGATTGAGATTTCTACAATCGGAGAAATCGGTGCATACGATCCGGGCCTCATCACCATCAGTGCGTTGAAAGGAATGCTGTCGCGTTGGACGAATGAACCGGTGAGCCTGGTGAATGCGCCAAGCATTGCGCGCAACTTAGGAATTGCTGTTGAGAGCATGGCGTCCACGAACACCACACATCGCGACTACGTAAACCTCATCACTCTTCGTTCTGGCGATCGCAATCTTTCGGCAACGCTTACTGGTCGACGTCGCCAAGGGCGCATCGTGATGATTGATGACCACCTCACCGACATTCCACCGTCAGAACACATGCTGGTGGTGAAAAACGACGACAGGCCAGGCGCTATCGGCCGTGTAGCCACAGCGCTCGGAGACGCCGGGATCAACATTGCCAACATGGATGTGGGAACCACTGAAACCGAAGGCAGTGCACTGATGTGCATCGCAACGACAACGGCTGTGCCACTTGACGTAATGAACAAGCTGCGCACACTCGAAGGTATTTCGAGCGTTGTTTCAGTTGGTGCTTAAGAGCACCAATTACTTATTGCGCATTGCTCTTTTCACACGCGGTGCTGGCATACGAACTAAGTCGTCGTCAACTACATCGTGTCGTGGGCCCCAACTGCCAATGAGCGCTTGAGCCATTGCTGCAGCTGGCAACGCAAGCACCGCACCAACTGGTCCAAGTATTGCACCACCAACAATTGCCGAACCGAATGCAACTGCCGCATGCACGTGCAGTGTTCGCGCAGTAATTCGCGGCGAGATGAGATAGTTCTCGAGTTGTTGGTACACCAACACAAACGCAACAACCATCAATGCCTTAAACGGTGAGTCAAAGAACGTGAGAAGTAACGGAAGTACACCCGCAAGATACGTGCCTACAACTGGCAAGAACTGCGAAACGATTCCGACCCACAGCGCCATAGCGATAGGTGCTGGTGTGCCAATTGCTTGGAATGCAATCCAATGGAAGAAAGCAGAGACCAATGCAAGCAGCGCACGCGAATACAAATATCCGCCAGTTTTTGCAATTGCAAGATCCCATGTGCGCAATACGGCTCGTTGTTTATCTTCGGGTAATCGACTACAAATCACTCGCCTGAGTCGCGGACCATCGGCAACGAAGTAAAACGTAAACAACACAATGGTCAGTAGTTGCAACGACGCACCAAGTGCGTTCACTGACAGCGAAATTACTTTGCCCTGTTGATTCTTGATGAACTTCTGAACTGGGCCCTTAGGGTCGGCGATTGACGCATTCACCTCGGCTGGATCAATATTTGCGTTGAAGGTGTCGTTCACAAAATCAACCGTGTCATTCACATACATTTCAGAATTCTTCAATACGTCAGCAACCTGGCTACCCACAAGAGTTCCTACCGCACCAAGAAACACACCAATGAATGTGATGACTCCAAAGATGATGAGGAGAGTTCCTGAACCACGCCGCCATCCACGTTTGGCCAACCGATTGACACCCGGCTCAATAGCGAATGCCAAGAAGATTGATACCAGCACGAGCAAAAAGAAGCTTGACAGTTGATGGAAGAGCTCACGCGCAACAAGTGCCGCGAGGAACATCATCCAAAACAGCACGATTGCCCGTGGCACCCACTTGGGCATTGGGTTTGTGGTCACATATCCACAGTACTGCCAAGCGTGACTATGCATCTTGACTCTCGCAGTGGCACGATATGGCTGTGGACATTGCTAAATCGCTCAATATTGAGGCGCGCATAAATGAACTGCGCGACTCACTAGGTGAAGCATTGCGCAGTCGCGTAGTTGGACCAGACGCCGACACCCGCGTTCAGCAAATTATGGAAGTCGATGGACCGCGCTGGTATTCAGATGACCGTCCTATCCGCATCGTGCACTCAGACGCATCAATGTTTATTGGCGGATTACGCGCACTACTTCTCCAAACCCTTCACCCTCTAGCCATGGCGGGAGTAGCCCAGCATTCCGATTACAAAAATGACCCGTGGGGAAGACTGCAACGCACGGCCGACTTTCTTGCCGCGACCACGTTTGGCCCCTCAGACGAAGCACAAAAGATCATTGATCGCATTTTGCATGTCCACCAATTTGTCGTCGGTACTGCAAGTGACGGTCGGCCATATTCGGCAAACGACCCGCACCTGCTTCGTTGGGTGCATGTTGTTGAAGTAGACAGCTTCCTTACCGCGCACACTCACTTTGGCGAACAAACTTTGACGCAAGATCAACGTGATGGCTATGTCGAAGACATGTCAATGATTGCGGCAAAGCTTGGAGTTACTGCACCACCAAAAACAGAACGTGCGCTACGCGATCAAATGAAGTCGTTCAAGAACGAGCTGCAAAGCACTGCCGAAAGTCGCGACGCCATTAAGTACCTCATGTTCAACCCACCGCTTCCGTACCCCGCACGTGCTGCGTACTACTCACTCGTTGCCGCAACTGTTGCGACGCTGCCAGTTTGGTCGCGAGATTTATTGCGCATTCCGTATTTGCCGGTGAGCGAACGCTTTGCCTTACGCCCACTTGGCGGGTTGTTCACCCGTGGCCTTCGCTGGGTTACCGCGCCAACGTCGCCGTATCAGCGCAATAGTGCAACAGATTTAGCCTGAGCAACAAACTCGTTGTACAGGTTCTGTTGAACTGAATCTGTTTGCGCAGTGTCTTCTGGGTGCCACTGCACTCCAACCAACCAATGGTCGGTGTGTTCAATTCCTTCAAGAAGGCCGTCTTCAGCCCACGCAACAGCAACACAGCCCGGCGCAACCTTGTCGACAATTTGGTGATGAAACGATGCGCCACGCAGCGATGTTGCACCTAGCGCTTTTGCCAACCTGCTGTCTTCAGCGATTCGCACCTCGTGTACAGCAAATGGTGCGCCTTCAGGGAAGTTGTCGGGCTTGTGCAACACCTGCGAATCGGCGTTTGGCAACGTTGCAATTTCCTGCACCAAAGTTCCACCTAACGCAACGTTGGTGATCTGCAACCCACGACAAATAGCCAACACTGGCTTGCCCATGCGAATAGCAGCCTTCACCATGGTGGATTCAAAGATGTCTTGTTCGGTCAAAATGCCGTACACGTACACACTTGGTTCTTGGCCATACAACTTCGGGTCAACGTCACCACCACCCATCAACACCAATCCATCAAAACGCGACATCAATTCGTCGGCATCTTCATCAGTCAAATCTTGTGGCACCACAACAGCTGGTTCACCACCCGCACGTAGGACGGCATTCGTATATACGTCACCTGCGAAATGCACCGCACTACGCGACACTCGGCTGGCAGGGCCAACACGACCGGCAATAGCGATGATTGGTTTCACGCGCTACAGGCTACCCACGACCTATTTGCACTTGTTCAAGTCCGAGCCAATTTGCCATTGCATCAAGTTCGGCACTCAATACATCGTTAATTGCTGAGCGTTTCACGCCTTTTTCAGTGTGCACGCTGTGCGCCAAAAGTTTCGAGTTGCCGCGGTCGGCCTTCAAGTCCACCCGGCCCACCATTTCGCCATTCATCATGAATGGCAATACGTAGTAGCCAAACTTTCGTTTCTCTTTTGGCGTATAGATCTCGATTCGGTAATGAAAATCAAAGAGCCGTTCATTGCGTGGCCGACACCACACGAGTGAATCAAACGGCGACAGCAGCGCGGTGGCATGAAGTTGCTTAGGTAACTTCGCATTGCGGTGCACAAATGCTTTCTCAGTCCAGCCATCAACAGCAACTGTGTGCAACTCGCCTTCTTCCACCAATTCGGCAATCAGCGGCTTTACTGTTGCCAGTTTTTGTCGGTAATAGTCGGCCAAGTCGCTTGTGGTTGCTACGCCTTGTGCAATTGCCGAACGCACCAGCAACTGTTTGCGTGCAACGTGCTCACTTGGTGTGGGTGCATCAATAATTCGTTGCGGCAACACGCGCTCGGGTGTGTCGTAAATTCTCGCGAAGTCAGAGCCACGCCCTCGCGACATCAGTTGACCGGTGAGGAACAAATATTCGAGTGCAACTTTGGCTTCGTCCCAATCCCACCACGTGCCCTTCTTCTCTGTGCGAGTCGAAAGTTCGCGCGAAGTTGTTGGACCGTTCGTTGCCACATGTTTCAGCGTTCGCTTTACAAACGCTTTGTTCTCTTCATAAAAACTAGTGAGGCCCCAGTGTGTAACTTTGCCCGTTCTCGCTGCATTCATCTTCCAACGAAATAACGGGTGAATCTCTACTGGTAGGTGTGCGGCCTCATGACCCCAATACTCAAACAGCTTTTGCGCTTCAGTCGCCTTCGGGATTGCATTGCGATCGTGATTGCCGAGCCGCGCAAACAGCGGCAGCTCTTGACTGCGCACCAACACATTCACCGAATCAATTTGAATAACACCAAGTCGTGAGATGAGCGCGTCAACCTGACGCTGTGTTGCTTTAGTTTTTGGACGTGCAGTATCAAAACCTTGAGCAGCTAGTGCAATGCGTCGCGCATCAGCGATCGACAATGAGTCGAACCGCTTCGCCATGAAGTGTTAGTCGGCGACAGTGATGCTGACTGAGCGAATGACCACGTCGTCTTTCGGACGATCTCCTGGGCCAGTCGGTACGTTCTGCATCATTTCAACAATGTCGAGGCCCTTTACGACCTGACCGAACAACGAATATGCAGGTGGCAATCCCACACCGCTTGGTCCGCTAATGAGGAAGAACTGTGAACCATTGGTGTTTGGTCCAGCATTGGCCATTGCAAGCGAACCAATTTGATACTTGCCAGCCTTTGGCAACTCATCAACGAATTTGTATCCAGGGCCACCGCGGCCGTTGCCGTCTGGGTCGCCGCCTTGGCACACGAAGCCTTGGATGATGCGGTGAAAAATTACGCCGTCGTAATAATGCTGCGCTGCCAAGAACACAAAGTTGTTCACGGTGATTGGCGCGGCAATTGGGTCGAGCGCAATAACCAAAGTTCCCATGCTGGTTTCCATGGTGGCCGTGTAGCGCTTCGATGGGTCAATGCCCATCTCTGGCGCTGCGTCAAATTTTTGTTTCTTTGGTGCTGATCCATCAAGTGCTGGGAAGTTCGACATAGGGCAAGACCCTAGCGGTGGATTTAGCCTCATCGCATATGCTGGTGCACATGAGTGATGCATTAGACCTCGACGCCATTGAAGCCAACTTGAACGATGTTGAAGTTGCCCTTGAGCGCCTGGAGTCAGGCACCTATTTCACTGATGAAATTTCGGGTTCAGCACTGAGCGAAGATGTGCTCAGCGCCAACCCAACTGCACGCCACGCTTAGCGGTCGCGCATTTTTGCGAGCAAGCGCAAAATTTCGAGGTACAGCCACACGAGTGTGACCATGATGCCAAGCGCTGCGAACCACTCCATGTGTTTCGGTGCGCCTGCGGCCTCGGCCTTATCAATGAAGTCGAAGTCGAGTGCCAAGTTCATGGCTGCAAGACCAGCAACCAACACGCTGAATCCAATGCTCATCGTGCTTGATCCACTTGGAATCAGGTTTGCACCAAAGAAACCAGCGATAAACGAGAACAGGTAAAACGCGGCGAGGCCAAGAGTTGCGCCAATCACAATGCGACGGAACTTGTCGGTTACGCGCAAGATGCCTGTGCGATACAGCGTGAGCATTACGACGAATACGCCGATGGTTGCGCCAACTGCCTGCAACACAATGCCTGGGTACTGAATGTTGAACACTTTTGAAATTGCACCAACAACAGCGCCTTGAGCAAGGGCGTACACCGGTGCAAGGAAGCGAGCAGTGGTTGGTTTAAATGTGGCCACCAACACGCTGGCGAAGCCAACGATGAAGGCGATCATTGCCCAACTTGGAAAAGAAACTGCTTCGCCTACGCCGATGGTTTTTACCGAGCTCCAGCCGTAGGTTGCTGCACCAACGAGGAGCACCATGAGAAACAAGGTTGCGCTCATTGCGCCATTGGCCGTCATTGGGTTGGCCGAGCGCCATGGTGAAACCGGACCGTCGGTTATTGGGGCGTTCCATGTGGTTGGGGTATCGGCTGCCGAGCCACCCTTGGGGGCTGCCCAACCCGCCTGGTCTGGGGTCCTTTCGACCGCTTTAGAGAATGCCTTGTCGTTTAACAGTGGGTTTGCCATGACCAAATAATAGGGCACCCCTGTGAAAAATGTCCGTCACGTGTCCCATAAAAACAGCCGTGTTTTTTGGGCTTTCTCGGTGTCGGTGCTTGACCCTGTCGGTATCGTTACCCCGTTCCCGCCTATAAGGAGTCACTGTGGCCAAAGACCGTATCGATCGTGACGAAGAAGACCTAGTCCGTCTCTATCTCACCGACATCGGCCAGTACGCCCTCCTCACAAAGGACGACGAAGTTCGTTTGGCGAAGGCAATTGAAACCGGCAAGCAAGCAACTGCCGAACTTGAAGCCAATGACAAGAGCATTACTCCAAACCGTCGCCGCGAACTTCGCAAAGATCAGCGCGATGGAACAAAAGCAGAGCGCCAGTTCGTACAAAGCAACTTGCGCCTCGTGGTGTCGATTGCCAAGAAGTATCAGGCATCTGGTCTTCCACTGCTCGACCTCATTCAAGAAGGCAACCTTGGCCTGATGCACGCCGTCGAAAAGTTTGACTGGCGTAAGGGTTTCAAATTCTCTACCTATGCAACATGGTGGATCCGTCAGGCAATTACGCGCGGCATTGCAAACACTGGCCGCACCATTCGCCTTCCGGTTCACGCTGGTGACACACTCGCCCGTTTGCAAAAGGCACGCTCACGCCTCGAACTGAAGTTTGGTCGTCCAGCAACTCTTGCTGAATTGTCAAAAGAAGTCGAGATGCCAGAAGACAAAGTGACCGAAGCATTGCGTTTTGCTGCTGAGCCACTTTCTCTATCAGAGCCATTGCGCGAAGACGGCGATGCAGAACTTGGCGACGTTGTTGAAGACCGCGCTGCAGAGTCACCATTCGAAGTTGCTGCAACTGCATTGTTGCCTGAAGAAATTCA
>Ga0208484_1000020_pt1 | contig 43577 bp, 46 predicted proteins | sample LakMenEpi09Aug11_FD_150682 | JGI IMG/M metagenome (GOLD analysis project Ga0208484, IMG submission 150682) | Freshwater microbial communities from Lake Mendota, WI - 09AUG2011 deep hole epilimnion (SPAdes) | ecosystem: Environmental > Aquatic > Freshwater > Lentic | place: Lake Mendota, Madison... | reverse complement strand
CAGCGCCAGCATCACCAGCCTTTGCATATGATGGCAGCGGCACGCTTTCATCAAGTCTTTTTATTAAGACATCCATTATGGATTTATATCAAAATCTGGATCGACAAATGCCATTAATTCAGGGTGCTCAACTAAGTGATCCTTATATTGTTCAGTTAAATTCTTTATGAAATGCTCCATTGGTACTGCGATAAACAATGCTGCAGCTTTGACTGCAATTTCACCCGTTGGTGAATCTAATCTTCCCTCTGCTTGGGTGTAGATTTTTCGCCCAGCTTGTCCAGTAATTTTTGCATCAATATATAGGGTGCGCCCCATGGGAACTGGCATAAGAAAATCTGTCTCTAATCGGCCAGTTACCGCCGGAGTTCTAATCAGCCACATTAACTTTCCAAGTGCTTCATCAAAGGCAAGTGATAACAATCCTCCATGGGCTAACCCAGGTGCTCCTTGATGATTTTCGGTAACTGTAAATTTCCCAGTTAAATCTAATCCAGTTCCAGCTATTGCAACCAAATGCAATCCAGTTTTATGTAACTCACCACATCCAAAACAGTATCCAAAGTGAGATGGAATTTGTGAGCCAATGGCTGGTGCCTTGGGATGTCTTGATGGCATTACCGCATCTTCGGGTGGAGTGGTGGATGCAATACGTGCCATGGGTCAAGCGTATCCTTTATGCCATGGCAAGATCTAATTCCAAATCTGAGTTTGCTGAGCGAATAGTTTGGCCGCTTTGGTTATGGCTGTTTCTGGCGATGATGGTGGGTTCGATCTACTTAACTTTTTGGGCACCCTTCGGCCATCTAGCAGCGTTCATGATTACTGCACTCATTACCGGAGCATTGCTCTATAGCAACAATAAATTTGCATTAGAGACGGTGGTAATTAATGACTGGCTCTATGTTGGAAATGCCAAGATTGAAAGTAAGTATCTTAAGAAAGCAACACCATTAAACAAATCAGATTTCTTAAAACTTCGTGGCCGTAATGCAGATCCGGCCGCATTTAATGGCACAAGATTTTGGGTTTCAACGGGAGTTAAGGTTGAGATTAATGATAAAAAAGATCCAACACCTTATTGGTTAATTTCAAGTAGAAAAGCGAAGTTGCTAGCTAGTAAATTGAATTAATTACAATCCTGGCAAACTGCCTTCAGACCTTCACCGCGAGCGCGCTGACCAATATGTTTAACCAAGAAGCAACGGCTACAGGTGAACTCATCTTCTTGTTTAGGAACTACCTTTACCGTCAACTCTTCACCAGATAAATCTGCGCCAGGAAGTTCAAGACTTTCTGCTGCCTCTGCCTCATCAATATCTACCTGACCTGATTGCGCATCAGCACGACGAGCCTTTAACTCTTCTAAGGATTCCTCATGTAACTCTTCATCGGTTTTTCTGGGGGTGTCATAATCTGTAGCCATCATCCACCTCCTTTAAAAATTTAAGTAAAACTCTCGTTAATATCTTTGGCGTAAGGATTACCCCAACTGGGCGGATAATCCCCTATTAGAGATCGATGTACCTAATCAACGCTAGGCGTGTCGGGATTATTCCTGATTAAGTTGATTTGTACGACGCTCAGCCTGCTCCAGCCGCCACTTAGCAATCTGCCCATGATTTCCTGAGAGCAAAACCTCTGGCACATCTAGCCCTCGCCAATTAGCCGGCTTTGTGTAATTTGGATACTCAACCAATATCAAATCATCTGATGAAATTGAGTGCGATTCCTCTTTTAGTGATTCAGGATTTCCTAAGACACCTGGAATTAATCTGGTGCTAGCTTCAATTATCACCATTGCCGCTACCTCACCACCACCTAAAACATAATCGCCAATTGAAACCTCATGAACTTTGAAATTATTTTTGCTTGCATAATATTGACCAACCCTGGCATCGATTCCTTCATACCTGCCGCAGGCAAAAACAAGATGTGATTTTCTAGAAAACTCCATCGCCATCTGTTGATTAAATTTCTTTCCAGCTGGAGTTAAAATAATTAGATCAACCTGATCTTTCTCATTAGTAATCGCATCAATTGCCTTACCCCATGGCTCAGGTGACATAACCATTCCTGCTCCGCCGCCATACGGGGTGTCATCTACTGAATGGTGCACATCTTTGGTCTGATCCCTTAAATCATGGATTGCAATTTTTATTAAGGATCTCTCCTGTGCCTTACCAAGTAAGGATAGGTTTAATGGGGTTAAGTAATCTGGAAAGATTGAGATTAGATCAATTTGTAACATCTAATAACCCTTCCGGTGGATTTACGACAATTTTTTTCTCTAAAACATCAATGCTGATAATAATCTGCTTGACCATTGGAATCAGCACCTGGCTACCATTTTTATCAACTGATAGCAGATCCTGCCCAGGCAGCTTTACTACCTCACTAACCTGACCCACCAACTCATTGTTTTGCAGATAAACCTGGCAGCCGATTAATTGTTGATAGTGGTACTCACCAGGGGCAAGTGCTGACAGATCAACTTGGGATGAGATTAATTGATCACGTAAGGCTTCAATTTGATTGCGATCATTAACTCCTTCAAAACCAAGTAGGAGAATCTGGTTATGCCAGCGTGATGATTTGATTGTTAACTCTTGGCCTGAATCTAGAGTTAATTTACTTCCAACTTTAAACCGTAAATCTGGATCATCGGTTTGAACATCAATTGTTGCTTCACCAAGAACACCATGTGCGCGGCCAATGCGACCTACGACAAGTTGCAAATTAACGGACCTCGTCAGCCTCGATTAGATCTACTCGCACTGAACGACCAGCGAGTGCACTAATTACTGTGCGAAGTGCTTTAGCAGTTCGACCATTGCGGCCAATTACCTTGCCAATATCCTCTGGATGAACTCTCACCTCAAGAGTTGTGCCACCACGTGAACTTTTCTCAGTGATAACTACCTCTTGTGGATTATCAACAATGCCTTTTACTAAATGCTCTAGCGCTTCATCAATCATTAATTACTCTTTTTTATCTGAATCAGCTGCAGCCTCTGGTGCAGCAGGTGCGGCCTCTGCAACTGCCTCAACAACTGGAGCTGCCTCTGCTACTACCTCAACAACTGGTGCGGCCTCTGCAACTACTGGAACCTCAACTTTTTTAGAAACTACTGGCGGCACATACTCTGGCTCAACAATAATTTCACCATCTGCGCCACGACGCTCTTTAATCTTTGTTGCCTTACCAGTTAACTTACGTAGGTAGTAAAGCTTGGCTCGACGAGCTGAGCCGTGACGAACAATTTCAATTCTTTCAATTACTGGAGTGTGTACTGGGAAGGTTCGCTCCACACCAACACCGTAAGAGATCTTACGGATGGTAAATGACTCACGAATTCCAGAACCTGATCGAGCAATTACTACACCTTGGAAAACCTGAATACGGCTCTTGGCACCTTCAATAACTCGCACATGAACCTTTAGTTCATCGCCAGAACGAAATGATGGGATGTCCTGACGGAGTGAGGCGGCATCAACAGCATCTAACACGTTCATTGTTTTGTCCTAATCGTTAAATTTAATGGTCAATCAATTATTTTGAATGAGGGCACATCCTGCCACAGCAGGGGTGATTAGATCAATTTGAGATCAAATTAAGGGCAAAAGCTGAGCATGCAGGGCCGGTCCAGCACAGATGACCAGTTGAGAACTTGGCGCACCACCTGCTGGGCCAGAGACAACCGCACCGGCTTCAGTTGCAATCAATCCACCAGCTGCATGGTCCCACTCTTTAAGTGATGCTTCAAAGTATCCATCTAATGCACCCATGGCAACATAACAAAGATCAACAGCAGCTGCGCCATTTCTTCGCAGATCTCTAATCTTTGGCAAAAGTTTTGCCATTGTGTCACCTTGGCTAATTCGCAAATTTAAATCATAGGCAAAACCAGTTGCTAGTAATGCCTTATCCAGTTCAACTGGATTATTACATTTGATTTTCACACCATTATAAAAAGCGCCATTACCTTTAGCCGCGCTCCAAAAGCCATTGATGCTGGGGGCATAAACCACTCCCGCTACCACGCCACTTTTATCTTTAGCAGCAACTGAAACATTCCAACCTGGTAGGCCATAGAGGTAATTGACTGTGCCATCTAGTGGATCAATTACCCAGGTGATTCCAGATTTACTCTCTTTACTAGCACCCTCTTCAGCGATGATTCCATCATCAGGTCTTGCCTTTAAAATTTGGCTAACAATGATTTGTTCTGCTTGTTGGTCCATCTGGGTTGCAAAATCAACCGCCGAACTTTTCTCAGTAAAGGTAAAGGTTGCTGGTCGGTTCATAAGATGTGCACCGGCGGCTTTTGCCACCGATTCAGCAATTTTTAATAACTCTAGGCTCACCAGGTTATCTAAGCATGAAAAGCCAAGAGCTGAGCGTGTGTGGCAGATTTATCCCACCGATTAATTGTGGCAATCTACTCTCATGAATGAACCAACCGATCTACGGTTAACCGGTAAATCTGCCGATGGCGCAGAGCTTGAGTTGGTTGATCAGGTTGGAAATCAATACTCACTTCGAATCTCTGACACATTACGTGCCACAGTAAATCAACCACGTCTTTCTGCCGTTACAAATTTTGAAGAGGTAGTAAGCACAACTGTTAAAGAGGTGCAGGCAAGATTGCGAGGTGGTGAATCAATTGATTCCATCTCCCGCACCACCGATTGGTCTGTTGAAAAAATAGATAATTACGCAGGTCCAATTTTGCAGGAGCGAGCTTTTATTATCTCTCAAGCACTTGCCACCCAAATTCGCCGCGAACCTCATGCGCCATATTTAGAGACCGCGGTAGCTAATCAATTAGCACCACGTGGTGTTGATATGAATACCGTTGAATGGAATACCCATCGCTTACCAGATGGCAACTGGGAGTTAACTCTTTACTATCCACTCCGTGATGGATCACCAAGTGAGGCTAAGGGTGAGGCGGTCTGGTTATTTAATTTAGGTCGTCGAGCACTTTCAGCTCATGATGATGGTGCTAGATGGATAGGTGGTGAGGCTAAACCAAAGACACCAACTCAAACCTTTGGCAATATTCCACAAACTGAAGCACCACGATTAGTCTCGATTAAAGAAGATGTCGCACCTTACGCACCAACACCATTAGTAGCTGTTGATGAAATTGATGAGGATGAGAAGAAAGATGGCGTTACTCGGAGAATTAAAATTCCATCTTGGGATGACATTATGTTTGGTAAAAAGGATGAGGACTAACCAAGTAAGAGCGGGATTGCAACCTCAGTTTTAGTAACACCACCATGATGGCCCACCATCGAGCTCTCTTCACGAACTCTGGCTGGATCAATCAATATCAAATCATCTAACGCGATTGCAATTAAATCTCCCATTCGCTCAAATGAATCTTCAGAGACAACCTCACCAAATAATCCAGATTTGATTGCATCTTGCTTACTTAAAACTTGCGCCTTTCCACTTAATTGCTCCTGCCATAAAGCGATGGTTTCATTTTCTGCTCCTTCTTTTACATAAATATGACGAGCCCGTGGTTCACCACCAATTAAAGTGACATTATCAAGTAAGTCATTATCTTGACCTAAAATTATTTGCGCTGTGCTATTTACCATTCCATGATCTGAGGTGATCCACACTCTGCTTCCAGCTGGCACACTCGCCTTAACCTTGGTTATAAACTCACAAACCTGCTGCAACGCAGTCAGCCACTTATCTGAACCAACACCATCACTGTGCCCTGCTGAATCTAAAGTGTTTAAATATGTGTAAACAAATGATGGTTGCGGCTTTAATGCCGCACTTACCGCCAGCACCATCTCATCTATTCCATTAGCACCAACATACTTTGCCCCACGTAATGCTGCTTGGGTAAACCCACTTCCTTCATATCGCTTTGCTGCAACATGTGTTACTGCCACACCATCTTTGCTTGCTCGTTCAAATAACGTTGGCACCTTTTGCCACATCACTGGATCAACACGTTCATCCCATTTAAGAGCATTTAATAACCGGTTATCACTTCTTGGTACCCGCACTGTGTAACCAAGCATGCCGTGCACGCCAGGTAATACCCCAGTGCCTAAGGTAGAAAGACTTGTTGCGGTAGTTGATGGAAAGTTTGCAGATAGATTATTTACCTGCTTTATATCTGAAAAAATCTCAAATTGATCACCATATCTATCAACTGCATCTTGACCTAAGCCATCAATTAAAATTAGACACTCACGCATTTGAGATTGGCCCAGTGAAAGGGTATCCGCCGTATTTGTTACTGATAATGTGTTGAAAATTGAGTTTGTTAGATCAGATAAACCAAATGTTTTATTGCTCAATTGGGGATATTCTCCATACAAAACTCTGCTGGCTGATTTGTTGTAAAAAATCTATTAAGCATGCCTAAAGATTAGCATTTTGCTAATTCATTGATGAATCTGGCTTGTCGATCGCAACAAATGAGTACTTCTATTGGCAAGATACGCTCTATGGCCAAAACACCAAAGGTAGTTGCACCAAAAGCGGGAGAAAACCCCGGCCGCATTATTGATATTGATGTTGCCTCTGAGATGTCAGAGTCATTTTTAGAGTATGCCTACTCGGTAATTTATTCACGAGCCCTTCCTGATGCTCGCGATGGATTAAAGCCGGTGCAGCGAAGAATTTTGCACCAGATGAATGAGATGGGACTTAGACCAGATAAAGGTCATGTTAAGTGCGCAAGAGTTGTTGGAGATGTAATGGGAAAGCTTCACCCACATGGTGATGGTGCTATCTATGATGCGATGGTTCGTATGGCACAAAGTTTTTCAATGCGATTGCCACTAATTGATGGCCACGGAAATTTTGGCTCACTAGATTCAGGACCTGCTGCCATGCGTTACACCGAATCTCGCCTGGCCCCTTCGGCGATGATGATGGTGGATGAATCTGATGAGGACACTGTTGATTTTGGTTCAAATTATGATGGTCAAATTCTTGAGCCACAGGTACTACCGGCTGCCTTTCCTAATTTACTAGTAAATGGCGCAACTGGTATTGCAGTTGGTATGGCAACAAATATGGCGCCCCACAATTTAGGTGAGGTTATTGCTGCTGCAAAACACTTGATGGAAAATCCAAAAGCAACTTTAAAGCAGTTAATGAAGATTGTGCCAGCACCTGATTTTCCAACTGGTGGATATTTAGTAGCCACCGAAGGAATTGCTGATGCTTATGCAAATGGTCGAGGCTCATTTAAGGTGCGAGCTACTGCAGTTATTGAAAAGGTTTCATCCCGTAAACAAGGAATTGTTATTACTGAGCTGCCATACAACATTGGTCCTGAGAAAATCGTTGAGAAAATTGCTGATCTAGTAAAGGCAAAAAAGGTGCAAGGCATCTCAGATATCGTTGATTTATCAGATGGTCAATCTGGTACCAAAGTAGTAGTTGAGATTAAAAATGGTTATGAGCCAGCTGAAGTTTTAGAAAACCTATACCGACTAACTCCGATGGAGGATGCCTTCTCAATTAATGCGGTGGCATTAGTAAATGGCAAACCACTCACCTTGGGGTTAAAGGAGCTTTTGCAAGTATTTGTTGATCACCGGATTGAGGTTGTGCGCCGTCGATCTGCCTTCCGTAAAGCCAGAGCGCAAGCAAGATTAAATCTAGTAGATGGATTATTAAAGGCGATTGTTGATATTGATAAGGTAATTAAATTGATCAGAGCAAGCCAAGATGCCACAGTTGCAAAGGCTGGTTTAATCAAGAGTTTTAAATTAAGTGATGAGCAAGCCACCTATATTTTAGATATGCCACTTCGCAGGTTGACCAAGATGAGCAAGATTGAACTGGAGACTGAGGCCAAGGAGTTAAAGGCTACAATCGCCACCTTAACTGCGATCCTAAAAACTGAGGAGAGCATCAAAGCTAAAGTGGCCGAGGAGTTGTCTGACATTGAAAAGAAGTACGCATCCCCTCGCCGCACCCGCCTTGTTGCATAAGCAACTTTGATATCAACTAACGCCCTAGAACTTCGTGCTGCCGCCAGACTTCTGGTCAAAGATGTAAGCGTTCGAATTAATCATGGAGATCGAATTGGATTTGTCGGTAGAAATGGCGCGGGTAAATCAACACTGGCTAAAGTTTTAGCGGGCGAAACAATGCCAGCAGGCGGTGCAGTAAATCGCACCGGAAAAATTGGATATCTGCCACAAGATCCTAGAACTGGTGAAGATCAAGGCAGTGTGATTGATCGAATCCTTTCGGTCCGAGAGTTGGATTTAATCTCAAAACGTATGCGTGCTGTTGAAGAGGAGATGTCTACTGCCCAAGGAGTAGAGCTTGAAAAAGCAATGGAGCGTTACACCAGAGTTGAACATGAGTTCTCAACTGCTGGTGGCTATGCCGCAGCTGCTGAAGCGGAAGCGATCGCCTCCTCACTTGGTGTACCAAATAATCTATTTGATCAACAGTTAAGCGCTCTTTCTGGTGGTCAGCGGCGAAGAATTGAGTTAGCCAGAATCCTATTTTCTGGGGCTCAAACTTTGATTTTAGATGAGCCAACCAACCACTTGGATGCTGATTCCATAATTTGGCTCCGTGAATTCTTGCTTAAATACCCAGGTGGATTAGTAATTATCTCCCATGATGTTAATTTGATTGAAACCGTTGTTAATAAGGTCTTTTATTTGGATGCAAATCGAAATGTAATTGATGTTTACAACATGACATGGAAAAACTACCTAATTCAACGAGAGGCTGATGAGCACCGCAGAAAACGTGAGCGAGCCAACGCTGAAAAGAAGGCGGAGATTTTGCAAAAGCAGGGTGAGAAGATGCGAGCAAAAGCTAGCAAGGCAAGTGTTGCTCAAGGAATGTTAAAGCGAGCTGAAAAATTAAGAAGTGGCCTCGAGGAGGTTCGAAAGGTGGATCGGGTTGCCAAACTACGTTTTCCAACTCCAGCTCCTTGCGGAAAAACTCCTATAACTGCTGCAGAGTTATCAAAATCTTATGGCTCACTTGAGATCTTCACCGATGTTGAGTTAGCAATTGATAAGGGATCTAGAGTTGTAATTTTAGGATTAAATGGTGCGGGCAAAACCACACTGCTTCGAATTCTTGCCGGTGATTTAGAGCCTGATACCGGTCATGTAGAGGCAGGGCATGGATTAAAGATTGGTTACTACGCTCAGGAGCATGAAACTCTAGATTACGAGCGAAGTGTTTTAGAAAATATGTTAAGTGCCACCAAAGAAATTAGAGAGCCAGAAGCGAGAAATGTCCTTGGGTCATTCCTATTTACTGGAGATGATGTTCATAAGCCAGTAAAGGTATTAAGTGGTGGTGAGCGAACTAGATTGGCTTTAGCTTTATTAGTAGTTAGTGCAGCAAATGTATTGCTGCTAGATGAGCCAACAAATAACTTAGATCCAGCAAGCCGAGAAGAAATCTTAGGAGCTCTTACTGAGTATCAAGGGGCAGTAATTTTGGTTTCCCATGATGCTGGCGCAGTTGAGGCGTTAAAACCAGAGCGAGTATTACTTCTGCCAGATGGTGATGAAGATCTTTGGAAAGAGGAGTACTTCGATCTAGTTACGATCGATTAAGCGTCGATTCGCTCCCGATCAATATCTGCATTTGAAATAAAGTCTTTACGTGGGGCAACCTCATTACCCATTAATAATTCAAAGATCGCCTCTGCCTTTGTTACATCCTTCATCGTAATTCTTCGCAAGGTTCTATGGTCTGGATCCATAGTGGTCTCACGTAGTTGATCAGCATCCATCTCACCTAATCCTTTGTAACGTTGGATTGGCTCCTTCCACCTCTTGCCATCCTTCTTTAGCTGAGCAATAACTTTTTTCATCTCATCATCTGAGTAGGTGTAATGCACCTCGCCTTTTTTGCCACCAATAACATCAATGCGATGAAGGGGTGGAATTGCGGCAAATACTCTTCCCGCCTCAACCAATGGACGCATGTATGAGTTAAATAGAGTTAGCAGCAAGCAGCGAATGTGAGCACCATCCACATCAGCATCTGACATCAAAATTACCCGGCCATAACGAGCATCATTAATATCAAAGGATTTTCCACTACCTGCACCAATTACCTGAATGATTGATGCGCACTCATTGTTTTCAAGCATCTGGGACAAAGAGGCTTTTTGCACATTTAAAATTTTGCCCCTAATTGGCAAGATCGCCTGAAACTCAGAGTTTCTAGCAGCTTTTGTTGTGCCGAGAGCTGAATCTCCCTCAACGATAAACAACTCTGTTCTAGTTGGATCATCAGATCTGCAATCAGATAATTTAGTTGGAAGTGATGAGCTCTCCAGGGCATTCTTCCGGCGCTGCAAATCCTTATGCGCCCTAGCTGAAATTCTTGTGCGAGAGGCGTTAGCAATCTTTTCTAATATCAACCGCCCAGTTGCCTTATCAATTCGCTTTGTGGTGTTGAAAAATGCTTTCATCTCATCTGCTACGACTTGACCAACAATTTTGGCTGCAGCAGCTGTTCCCAATACCTCTTTAGTTTGTCCTTCAAACTGAGGTTCTGACATTCGAACAGTTACTACCGCAGTCAATCCCTCTTGCACATCATCTTTAATTACATCTGCCTCATTATTTTTTAAACTCTTTGTGGCACGAAGTGCATCATTTACCGCTTTCGTAATTGATTTTTCAAAACCTGCCACATGTGTGCCACCTTTTGGCGTGGAAATAATGTTTACAAAGCTAGCAATAGTGGGTTCGTAACCATTTCCCCACTGCATTGCAATATCCACACCCATCTCACGCTCTACCTCAGTTGGGGTCATATGACCCTTCTCATCTAAGACTGGAACATTTTCGGTGTAAGCACCAGATCCAGAAATTCTAATTACCTCACCAACTGGATCATCCGGACGCAAGAAAGTACAAAACTCTGAGATGCCACCTTTATGAAAAAAGGTTTCGCTGGTCTTTGTCTTACTTCTGCTGTCATTTACGATCAAAGTTAAACCAGGAACTAAGTAGGAGGTTTGTCTTGCTCTGGCATAAATATCTTCAATTGCCAGCTCTGCCTCTTTTAAGAAAATTTGCTTATCAAACCACCATTTAATTCTGGTGCCAGTTACCTTGGCAGATACTTTGCCAATTACTCGAAGTCCTGACTTTTCAGTAAAGGATGCATTAGGTCCTTCACCTTCAAATATTCCAGCATGTCCTCGTTTGAAGGACATCCAATAAATCTTTCCATCTCGATCAACTTCAACATCAAGACGTGAGGCAAGTGCGTTAACAACAGATGCACCAACACCATGCAATCCACCAGAGGCTGCGTAGGAGCCGCCACCAAATTTTCCGCCAGCATGAAGTTTTGTCATAACAACTTCAACTCCGGTCAAACCTGTCTTTGGTTCCTTATCAACTGGAATACCGCGACCATCATCGTGAACCTCAACTGAACCATCTGCTTCTAAATTAATTTCAATCTTCTGGCAATGACCAGCCAATGCTTCATCAACTGCGTTATCAATAATTTCCCAAAGACAATGCATAAGGCCACGGGAGTCGGTGGTGCCGATATACATGCCGGGGCGTTTGCGAACTGCATCTAATCCTTCAAGGACTGATAAATCTTTGGCGGTATAACTGCTGATAATTGCAGCTGAGGTGCCATCATCAGGTTTTGCGCTCTTAGTTGCCACGGGTGAGAAGATTATCGGCGCTAATACCACCTATAGATGATCCTCGCCGATAAAGACCCATATTTATTGCGAATCGATATAAAAATGAGATATTTACAACATATTCTCAGTATTTGAGCGGAAAAATTTACTTAATTGAAATCAAATATCAAGCCGGGAATAAAGTATTCATGGTTTGATGTTCCCCTGATGACAACAACAGATGGAGAGATGATGAGTACGCAGATCACAATGGAGCAGACCCCATTGAACTCACTAGATCGTTGCGACCGTTGTGGTGCGCAAGCTTATGTTCGTGCCATCTTGGTATCAGGTGGTCAATTACTATTTTGTTCACACCACGCTAAGTCTTACGCTGAAGGATTAAAGCCAGTTGCGGCCGTCATTCAGGATGAAACTCAAAAACTAGCTAAGCAATCTGCTAACTAAATTAATCAGCTACAAATCCAGCATCGCGGTGGCTGCCATCGCAAAATGGCTTCTCCTTTGAAGCACCACAGCGGCAAAGTGAGAAATCTGTCTTAGTCTCAATTACATTCCCCTCGGCATCAACAAAATCAACGGTGCCGGTGACTCGAACTGAGCCATTTTTCTTAACCTGAATTTTTACTTTATCACTCATGATTTATCCAATCTTTAATCTAGGTAGTCGCGAAGTACTTGTGAACGGGAAGGATGGCGAAGCTTAGACATAGTCTTTGATTCAATTTGGCGAATACGTTCTCTGGTAACGCCATAGACCTTACCAATTTCATCTAATGTTTTTGGTTGACCATCAGTTAATCCAAATCGCATTGCCACTACCCCAGCCTCACGTTCAGATAATGTATCCAAAACTGAGTGAAGTTGCTCTTGTAGCAGGGTAAAGGAAACTGCATCTGCTGGCACGATCGCCTCAGAGTCTTCAATCAAATCACCAAACTCAGAGTCACCCTCTTCTCCTAGTGGGGTGTGAAGTGAGATTGGCTCACGGCCATACTTTTGCACCTCAACAACCTTTTCAGGTGTCATATCTAATTCTTTTGCTAACTCCTCAGGTGTTGGTTCTCTTCCTAAATCTTGCAACATCTGGCGCTGAACTCTGGCTAACTTATTAATAACCTCAACCATATGTACTGGAATACGAATTGTTCGAGCTTGATCTGCCATCGCTCTAGTGATCGCTTGGCGAATCCACCAGGTGGCATAGGTTGAGAACTTATAACCCTTTGTGTAATCAAACTTCTCAACAGCACGAATCAAACCTAAGTTACCCTCTTGAATTAGATCAAGGAACAACATTCCTCGACCGGTGTAACGCTTAGCAAGGGATACCACCAGACGAAGGTTTGCCTCTAATAGATGGTTTTTATCCCGGCGACCATTAATAACAATCTGCTGCAACTCCCGCTTAACCTTCTTATCCATCTTCTTATCTTTTGCAATTCTCTCTTCCGCAAATAAACCAGCCTCAACTGATTGAGCAAGAGATACCTCAAGTTCGGCGTTGAGCAGTGGTACTCGGCCAATTAACTTTAAATAATCTTTTACTGGGTCAGCGGTTGCACCGGCGGTTAAAACTGTTTGAGGTGGTGCGTCATCCTCTTCAGAGTCTTTAAGTACAAATGAGTTCGTCTCATTTTGTGACTCTTCGGCAACATTTACAACTCTTATCTCTGAGCCTGAATCCTCGGCTGGTGTTTCATCTTTTTCTTCTAATAGCTTTTCTAAATCCTCTAGATCTACCTCTTCTAACTCAACCTCTTCACCATCAATCTTTACCTTCTCTACCTTGCCCGCCTTAGCAGCAGGTGCAGCCTTTGGTGCTGGGGGTATGAATAAATCTAACTCACTCTTCTTAAGCATTCGATATGGAGATAATCCAAGCTTTCGAAGTTTTTCAACCTGCTTAGGAACTATCTCTTCTAACTCACGGGCGATTAAAACTAAATCTTGATCTGCTTTTTTAACAATTCGGTGAATATTGGTAATGCCACGGCCTTCCAGCTCTGCTAACACAGTTTTTTGCTGAATCACCATTTCTTTAACTTTTAATATTTGCCCAACATCTTTAGCATCTAAAACTGCTTTTTGTGGAATTTTTATTGGCTTCTTTGCAGCCTTTACCTTTTTTGCAACAACTTTTTTCGCTGAACTCTTTTTTGCAGCAGGTTTACTCTTACTCTTTCCTGCTTTGCCGCCTTTTTTGGGCGCACGAGTTACAGCCACAATTCATCCTTTGTTTTTAGGTCTTTAACTTTTTGCGGTTTCTTTAAACCGCCTCGACCCTTGGCTATATTATAAATTGTCCACAGCCCTAAATGCACATCCATATTGGCTAATTTGAGATTTTTTTAAGCAATAAGCGCATTTTGGATGATCTGACCCACAGATTCCACCTGAAAAATCGGCGAACTTGGTTAAATCCGGAGCATCCGGTCAGATCTGACTTAATCAGGCTTCCCAGCGGAAGCTAATTTATCCCAAGATTTGGATATCAAAGTGTTTAATCCCTTTGCCGCCTGATTCAGACCAATATGAGGTTGCAGAAATTCATCAACTAATTGATCTGCCCGGCATTCGAGCATTATGGATAAAACTGCCGATTCTCTTCCATAATAATCTAGAGGAACATAAGTGCCAGCGTATGGTTGGTTCTGAATTACATCCCCAATTGGTGAGAAACACTCTGTTGCCACTTTCGATAACCACTCAGGAGTGTGGAATTCATCAGTGCCCAAACAAATGGCAGGACGTGCCTGTCCATGATTTACAGCATTTGGGTGTTGTTTAACCCGATATGAGTGAACATCAATAATTAAAACAAACCCATTGGCTCGCAGTAGCTCAGAGATAAGGTTGGTAAAGGAGTGTGCGTAGGGTTGAAAAACTTCAGTTATTAAGGGTTTGGTATCAAAACTTTCACTCCGCAGCGCTAAGCCGGTAGAGGTTTTTAAATACACCGCACCCATCCCGACCTGATTCATCACCTCGCGTTCATCTGGAAAACGTTCTGGATCAATAACCAGTCGCGAAAGTTTATTTCTGAAAATCCAAGGTTTTTCATCCAAATTTGCAATTGACTGAGTAGCAAGTAAATCGGTGTGCGAATCAGTCAACTCATCTAGCTCTGTTTGCAGCTGCTCATCACTTAATAGAATTGCCTCTCGCACCTGAGGTGGAATTATTCGACTCGAGTGTGGCACATGCAAAACTACTGGGATATCACCTTTTACTATCTCAAAGCCGGGCGCTGTCAATTAAAGTCTGCCAGCTTCATTGACCTGCTTTAAAAATTGTTGGGTTTCCTTTTTTTGCGGTTTATTCAAAATCTGTTCTGGTGGGCCCCACTCCAAGATTCGCCCATTCTTTAAAAAACAAACCTCATCTGCCACCTGCTTGGCAAAACCCATCTCATGAGTAGCAAGAACCATAGTCATTCCCTCTGCCTTTAAATCACGAACTGTTTTTAAAACCTCATTTACTAAGACTGGATCAAGGGAGGAGGTAATCTCATCTAACAAAAGTAATCTCGGATTCAAAGCAAGTGAGCGAATGATGGCAACTCTTTGTTGTTGCCCACCACTTAGGCGATCTGGGTATTGGTTGGCCTTGTCTATCAAGCCAAATCGTTTCAATAGATTTTGTGCATGATCAGTGGCCTCATCTCGACTCATATTCTGCACCCGCACTGGCGCCAAAATAATGTTTTCAAGAACACTCATATGCGGAAATAAGTTAAAGGCTTGAAAAACCATTCCTATCTTGCGCCTTACCTCATCGGGATTGATCTCAACACTGGTTATGTCATTTCCGTCTAGTTTTATTACCCCATCATCAATTGGCTCTAATAAATTGACGCAACGTAACAATGTAGATTTACCCGAGCCAGATGCACCTATAAATACAGTTGCGGTGTGCTCTGGTACTTTAATTGAAATATCCTCGAGTACAACTTCAGTATCAAAGGATTTTCGTAATCTTGAAATCTCTAAAACTGAGTGGCTCATGCAAGGCCCTGTGCGTTTTGTTGCTCAATTGATTTGCGAAGTGTGCGGTCAGTAAATCGTGTTAACGGAATAGTGATTGCTAGGAATACCAATGCAGCCATAACGTAGGGCGTGTAGTTAAAGGATCGAGAAGAGGCAATCTGGGCGGCTCTCACCGCATCTGTAACGCCTAAAATTGATACCAAACCAGTGTCTTTAATTAGAGCAACTAAATCATTTAATAAAGGAGGTGTGACTCGACGAAAGGCTTGTGGCAGGATTACAAATCTAAGTGTTTGAAAGTAATTTAAACCTAGCGATCTAGCTGCGGCTCGCTGTGATGGATGAATCGATAAAATTCCACTTCTAATCACCTCGGCTACATAAGCTGTGTAAGTAATGATCACAGCAGCAGTTCCCAAAATCAAAACATTATTTGTTAGGCCCTTTAATTGCAGCGCTGGTATGCCAAATCCCACAAGTAAGATAACCAATAACATTGGGATTCCGCGAAAAACATCTACATATATCGTCGCTAGTAGGCGAAAAGGAGTTAAAGCTGGCGCCTTTGAGGTTCTGATCAAAGCAATTGATAAACCAAAGATTGCAACACAGATAGTGGCAATTACCGTCAAAGTTATATTTGTAACAAATCCCAACAGAATTTTGGGTAAAACTTCAACACCATATGCCCATTTAAAAAAGGCATTTGATAGAGATTTCCAGCCTGGTGAGGTTACGGCCACGATTGCCAAGGTGCCTAAAACTAAAGTGCTAGAAAGTGCAGCAATTAATGCGTTCTTACGATTTTTCTTAGCTCTTGCCAGGCGACGTGAAACCTCTAATTCGCTTGGCTGCCAGGTGCCACCAAAATCATATTCATGATTGTTTTCAAATGAACTAGCCGAGTCGCCTCGGCTAGATTCATTTGTCATCTTTTCCTCGTTGTATCTATGTTTTCTTAGTTAAGAACTGGGGCACCAGCTGATGCTGTTAACCACTCAGTTTCAATTGCAGCTAGTTGACCATTGTCACGAAGTGCATCAACTGCACCAGTGACGCAGGCAGTGATTGGTGAATCATTGGCTAGTAGAAGTCCAGCACCTTTATCAGCGCCATCAACATTCTTAAACTGACCAGCAATTACGCCATTTTCAACCTCAGCTGCCGCCAAATAGAAGGCGGTTGGTAGATCGACCACAATGCCATCGATCTGCTTGTTCTTAAGAGCTGCCACCGCTGCTGCGTTGTCATTAAATACTGAAGCCTTTAGGCCAAGTACTTGTTCAACCGCATCAAGTGATGTTGATGCAACTGCTGCGCCAAGCTTTGCCTTAGCCGTTGTTAGATCAGCAATTGATTTAACACCAGCGATTTTGCTGCCTTTGAAGGTAACAATTGCTTGGTTAGATTTGTAATAGGCAGATGAGAAATCAACAACCTGCTCACGCTCATCAGTGATTGAGTATTGCTGGATATTGAAATCAAAGTTTTTAGGTCCTGGTGCAATTGCGCCATCAAATGTGGTGCGAACCCATTTAACCTGATCATTTGTGTAGCCAAGTTGCTTAGCAACTGCGTACGCCACAGCTGCTTCAAAACCACGGCCTGATTCAGGTTTGTCATCTTCAACCCAAGGTGGATAAGCAGGCTCACCTGTGGCAATTGTTAAGGTATTTGCAGTTATTGTCTTTAAATCAGCTGGCGTGCAGCTTGCTGATGCTGAGCTATCTGTTGACTCCGATGAGCATGCGCTCAAAGATGCAACAAGTAACAGAGCTGGCAGCGCCAGTACCCAGTTTCTATGTTTTTTATGCATGGAAGTACTCCCTCTATCTGCTAATAGCCGGATAAATTATTTGATTAAGTATCAAATCAACTGATCCGCACTTGCTAATTGCACTTTGCAATTCGCCAGGTCTTCACCCGGAGCACCCCACCGCGGTGGAGGGTTGCCGCTCAGTTAGCCGGGGCTAGAAACTGAGACTCATGACCTAAGAAGAAAAATACTAGAGATTGTGCGCCTTGGCAACCGCCTCATACATAACTTTTCCGTCATGCACATTTAATCCCTTAGCCAAGCCCGCATCATCGGCGAGCGCCTGCTGCCAACCCTTATTTGCTAGCGCTAAGCCATATTTAATTGTGGCATTAGCTAGTGCGTAGGTTGAGGTGGCAGGAACTGCCCCTGGCATATTTGCCACACAGTAAAAGATCGCATCATGGACCTTATAGGTTGGATCTTGATGGGTAGTTGGCTTTGAATCCTCAAAGCAGCCACCTTGATCAATTGCCACATCCACTAAAACCGATCCAGGCTTCATCTTTTTAACTAGTGAATTACTTACTAACTTTGGCGCCTTTGCACCATGTACTAATACTGCGCCAATTACTAAATCAGCGGCCATTACCTCTTTTTCAATCTCATACCCACTCGAGGCTAATGTTTTAACATTACCGGCAAAGATCTGATCAATCTGTGCCAGACGTTTTAAATCTAAATCCATAATTGTTACATCAGCTCTCATGCCATGAGCAATAGTGGCTGCAGCAACTCCTACAACACCGCCACCAATTACTACCACCTTGCCTGGGCGAACCCCTGGAACTCCGCCAAGTAATACCCCTGCCCCACCCTTGCTCGCCTCAAGTGCGGCAGCGCCAACTTGAATGCTCATTCGCCCTGCCACCTCACTCATTGGCGCAAGTAATGGCAGCTGTCCATCAACCTCAACTGTTTCATATGCAATTGCTGTGCAACCAGAATCAATAATTGCCTGAGTGCAAGCTTTATTCGCTGCTAGGTGGAGATAGGTATAAAGGATTTGCCCCTTACGCATTCTTTTATACTCAGCCTCAATTGGCTCCTTTACCTTTTGAATTAAATCAGCTTTTTGCCAAAGCTCATCGGCAGTATCAATAATTTTCCCACCAGCTTTAATGTAATCCTCATTTGAAATTCCAGAGCCAAGCCCAGCATTTTTCTCAACCAATACCTGATGCCCAGCAGTTACATATGCATGCACGCCAGAAGGGGTTGCTGAAACCCGAAACTCATTATTTTTAATCTCTTTTGGAATACCAATAATCACTTAACTACCCGATCTACTAAACCACCCTGTTTAGTAATTAAATACTACTCCCAAAAAGAGATGCACAAATCTTTGGGTGAAGCTGGGAGCGCATTGCTGCAAATGATTGTGCTGGCCAACCTGAGAAAAATACCCGCCGCAGCAACACTGCAAGTGGGTAGGAGATCTGATCTGCAAATGCATTATCTAGTGCCTTATGCGCCAAATCACTCTCACCAGATTCATAGGCACATGCAGCAAAGATGCAGGCAACTGGTGCGATGTAACCCTTTGGGGCAGTACTCATTAACCAGTACCAAAGATTAAATTGCTGATCAATATTTTCACCCGTCACCAACCCCATTGCATAATCTCGCACCTGCAAATCCTTAAGCCGCACCAGTACAAATGCGATTAACTCAAGATCATCCTCATGTTTGGTGAGCGCAAAATTTGTCACCAACTGATTAACTGCAATTGCTCCCAATCGCTGCTGTTTTAATACATCATCGCCATCATAATTAATCTCATTTAACTTACTTAATTGATCATCTAGTAATAGGTTATTTGTCATGGCTTAAGAGTGGCAAGAGCGAGGAGTTAATTTCTCAACCTATTTGAAAACTGTGGATAGCGCACTTGCTACTTAGTAAATCTTCCCACCGCATTAACAACTGAGATATCCCTAGTAATACTTTGAGTAATTCCATTGCCACTAATTGGCGTAGTTACCCCATTAACTGTGAAGGTACCTCGCCAGCTTATTTTTAAATTAACTGGGTAATCTCCATTTGATCGATAGGTATTGGTGATTTGGCCAAGTGGAAAGCTTGCCCCTTGATTTGTAGTGGTAATTACCTTGCCATCACCAAAGCTCCAAGTGAAGGTGGAATAGAGATTTACATAAACAATTAGATCAAGGATTGGCACAACTGCTGAAAATCGCTGTGGCGTTTGGGTCCAAAAGTAAACTGGCAGATTAACTAGCGCATCATTTTCTGGTTGAAAGTTAATATCTCCTACTGGCAGTAACTTGATTAATCGATCAGATAAAGAGGTAGTGGAAAGCTTTTTTGCAGGAGCAGCCTTCGGTTTAGCTTTGACGGGTGAGACCTTTTTTGGTGGCACACTTTTAACTATCGGCTTTGGCACACTCTTCTTACTTACAACCGGCTTTGGTTTAGTAACCGGCTTCTTACTTGGCGCAGGAGTTGGTTTTGCCCCATTTTTTGAAGCGGTAATAATTAATTGATTATTTTCAGTAAAGACATCAACGCAGGTTTTATCAAAGCAATCTTGATTGGCCCATACAGATTGAATTGGCAAAAGCAGGCAAATAGAAAGTACTACTTGATATCGCTTAATAACCACTCTCCTCCTACTGGCTTAACGGTGAAGGTATTTTTAATGATCGAAGCACTCCATAAGGTGGATCGCTTACTTGATCTATCTACCTTTCTGATATCACTTCGATTAATCACTACCGCAAAACTTTTTTGATTAACCCCATCCTTTGCTAACTCAATACTTTTTAATTGGTAGCTACCCCCCACCAGGGATGCGGTTTTAAATAACCTGGCCAGTCGATCTGCAATCGCTAAACAATCACAGCTGCTAATTGCAGTTGATCTTAAGTATAAAAACTCACCAGTTAATGCCAGATTTAAACCATCAACATAATTAATTATTGGCTCCAAAGCAGCTGGCTCAACATCTGGCAGATACGCCTTATCTGTTTGATCAATTGGGGCAAACCCTTCACTGGTAGCTGGTACTCCAGTTGGCGCAAGTGCTCCTTGGGCTCTGGCGCAGCCAGTTAATAGGAGAGGCAACAAGCAGATCACAATTAATTTTTTAAAACTTAACATAGGGATAATCTAGGTATTTTCACCAACAATCTGCTTGAAAAAAGTTAAGGCTGTGAATTGTTTAATTGTGTGTAAAACTTCTGCCATGGCACACCGTGATGGGGATGGATGGATCCAGTGTGATTGTGGTGGCAAACATTGGGGCTTAAATGGCGCAGCCGGATTACTTTTAGTAAGAGATAAAACAATATTGATGCAACACAGAGCGCCCTGGGTACACAATGGTGACACCTGGGGTATTCCAGGTGGAGCTAGGGACTCTCATGAGAGCCCAGTTGAGGCAGCAATTAGAGAGGCGCATGAAGAGGTTGGCATCTTTGCACATCACTTAACACCAGGTGAGATCTTTACCGATGATCATGGTGTGTGGAGCTATCACACGGTAATTGCGCAAGCACATCCTGAATTAATTGCCCATGAAGCAAATGATGAATCCAAAGAGGTCGCTTGGGTTGAGATTGATCAGGTAGCAGATAAAAATTTACATCCAAGCTTTGCCAATACCTGGCCGCAGTTACTTGCTAAATTAAAGGCTTAATTACCTAAGTACTGCGCATCTAATCTGCGAAGGGCCTCTTTAATAACTGCGCCATCACTTGTTCGCCAAAAAGGTGGCATTGAGTTTAAAAGAATTGAGCCATATCTTTTATTTACAATTCGAGAATCTAATATTGCAACTACCCCACGATCATCTAAAGATCTAATCAATCTGCCAGTTCCCTGCGCAAGTAAAAGGGCCGCTCTAGGAAGTGATATCTGCATAAAGCCTGAGCCACCTGCTGCATCTGCCTCTGCCGCCCTTGCTGATAACACTGGTTCATCAGGACGGGGAAATGGAATTCGATCAATTGCAACTAATGTGCAGGCCGGCCCTGGCACATCAATTCCCTGCCACAACGAAATTGTGCCAAGCAAAATAGATCTCTCATCCTTTGCAAACTTATCGACAAGCGGGCCAACTGAATCTCCCCGGCGTTGAGTAATTATTGGCAGCTTTAACTCTGCTAATACATCTCGCAAATGTTCATCCGCTGCTTCAACTCCACGCCAAGATGAAAACAAAGCAAGGGTGCGACCACCTGCTGCTTGAATTAACTCACCTAACTCAGTTAGCGCCTCCTTTGATGGACCATCCCGGCCTGGCTCTGGTAAATCCTTTGGCAGATAAAGCATTCCCTGATTAGCAAAATCAAAAGGCGAGCCAACATCTAGGATCTGCAGATTTGCTGGATCCATTCCCCCTTTTTTATCAACCTCATCCTCATTCTCATCATCGCCTTCATCCTCATTTTTTCCACCAATTACAAAGCCAATATTTCTTGCAATTGCATCAAATGATTTGCCAACAGTTAAGGTGGCACTAGTTGCAATTACTGGGGTTTGGGTTAACAAATTTCCGCGCAGCACATCAGATACTGCCAATGGGGCTAGGTACAAAGTTGAATATGTTGGCTCAAACCAAAGCACATGTGTATGTCCTGGTTTTAATAACTTAGTTGCAGTCTGGCTTATCTCATTTAACGCACCCTTTACCCGGGCTCGCTCTGCCATCGTATTTGGATCAATAATCTCACTATCAGCAGCTATCAATGCGGTAACAGCTGCTACCCCCTCTTTAACACCACGAAGTGGTGCTTCTAAGGTGGAAGGTAATTTATCTAATCTTCCTGCCTTTGTTGGATCAGCTTTTAAATCATCGCCATACTCACTGAGTGCTTTAGAGAATTTTTCACTTGCTTTAAAGAGTGCATCTCCTGCTTTTCCTGGCATATGTTTTCTTGCCATATTGGCAGCACGCAAGACTCTGGCAGCTGTTATCTCCTCGGTGACCGCCTGTGTTGTGCGATCCATAAACTCATGTGCTTCATCTAAAACAATGGCATCTCGCTCAGGCAAAATTGGATGAGAATCAACAATCTCAATTGCTAGCAAGGTGTGGTTGGTAACCACAATATCTGCAGTTTGTGCCTTTGCTTTTGCCAGGGCAGCAAAACATTTTGAACCAGATGGACACTCATCTGCTCCCATGCACTCTCTTCCGGAAACTGAGTTTGCAGACCAAACCCTTCGATCAACCTCTGGGGCATCATCTCGATCGCCAGTAGCACCTGGTGATTGCGCCCAAGCTCTTAATCTTTTTGCATCCCCCTCTAATGCTGAAACCTCAAGGACAGCTTGGGCCTCAGGATCATTTGGTGCGTTATTCATTTTCTGCAAGCAGATGTAATTACCAACTCCTTTATATATTGCAAATGAGATATCTCGATTTAACTCTTTATCTAAAGCTGCCTTTATCTTTGGTAAGTCTCGCTCTACTAATTGCCGCTGCAAGGCCAAGGTGGCAGTTGCTACCAATACTTTTTTGCCATGGACAAGTGCTGGTACTAAGTAAGCGAGAGATTTTCCAGTGCCAGTTCCAGCTTGAACTAACAGGTGATGTCGATCAGATAAGGCGTTTGCAACCGCCTCTGCCATCTCAATCTGGCCTTCCCGAGGTGAGCCACCAATTGCAGTAACTGCTGCATCGAGCGCGCTTCTTACCTTTTTGGAATACTCACTCACTAGGGCAGATTATTTGATAAAAACAAAAGAGAGAGAGATTTACCTGCGAGCCCTAAGAAATTAACTTAACTGCTCATTAAGGATATTTGAATCCCAAGCGTCAAAACCTGAGACCACCATGCCCTCCTTTAATCGGTCAATACTGACGCCATCTACTGAAATTTTCTTACCAGTTGCGCTCTTATCTAGATATTGCCCAAGATGAGTACCGGTCAACTTCCACCGAGATACAACAACATCACCTTCTGCGACTAACTCCTCGATTGCAAAATTAATATCCGGAAAAGCAATTCGCCATTTACGCCATTGCAATCGAAAAGATTCTCTTCCCACACCAAATTTTGGATCATTGCCAGCTGCATCTTCGGCGATAAATCTATCGATTGCGCTCTCATCGCCTTGATTCCAAATTTGCTCAAAGAATTGACGCACGATCTCTTTATTCTTAGCAAGATCAGCCATAGTCACTCTTTTCCAAATAATTATTCAACAAATCTCAATGTAAGAAGAGTTTAAGACTAATGCGATCACTTTGGCAACTAGTTGGCAGACATTTGCTACATTTACTTAAAACATCTAACACACTTTGCATCAACGGGAATAGATGAAAAAATCATTTAGATGGGTAGTGAAGATGAATTAGAAAACATTAGAATCTTCACAAATATAAGGCTTTGGGCTGATTAATCACTCAAGATTTGGCTCATTTGGCTGAATCTGCTTGTTTTATGCGAAAATACCTCATGCCCATTTTAGGTAAATCTATGGAGTCGGAGATTTTCCAGATTCCAGAGGTATTTCAAAAAATCCTAGATAACTCAAAACAGTTCGACATTCTGCCTAATATTTTTAAAAATAATGATTTTAGATCTGTGCAAATTCTGGCCCGCGGAACCTCAGATAACGCCGCGCATTTTCTAAAGTACTTAATCGAGACCAAAATAGGATTACCAGTAGGCCTTACCTCTCTGTCCTCAGTGACTATTTACGGGACACAACTTAAATTTGAGAACACCTTGGTAATTGCAATATCTCAGAGTGGTCAATCATCAGATTTGATCAAGTACTCAAGCGCAGCCAAAGCTGGTGGTGGATTTTTAATAGCCATGACAAATGATGATCTCTCCCCGTTAGCCGCGACTGCAGATATCCATATCTCACTGCTAGCTGGTAAGGAAATAGCAGTTGCTGCGACGAAAAGCTATGCCGCCGAACTTTTATGTTCACTTCTACTGGTTAATTGCTGGCTAAATCAAAGCACTCAAGTTCAACAGATCCAATCAATCATTAAGCAAGCAAACTCTTTAATTACAAATAGTAATTTGGTCGCCAAAGCGGTTGAATCTGTTAACTCACAAGATGAAATTGTGGTTCTTGGACGTGGATTTTCCTACCCAAATGCCAAGGAGTTTGCATTAAAAATTCAAGAAACTAGCAAGGTTTCAGTGCAAGGTCTATCCATTGCTGATTACATGCATGGACCAATTTCGGCTTTGACATCAGACACTCATTTATTTGTGTTAGCCCAAAATGATTCTGACCTAAGTTTTGTAAAGGAGTACATAAGCCAGATCAGAAGTAGATCACCAAAAATTTACTGGATAGGCACCTCCTCACTTGCCCAATCTGATGAGATAGTGATCGAAGGATCTGCTACTGGCAATGAGATTTACAATTGCATTATCGACTGCATAATTGGTCAGCGCTTTGCTTTGGAGTTTGCAAGAAAAAATGGTTTGGATCCAGATAGCCCAACCGGCTTAAACAAAGTGACATTAACAAACTAATGTCTGAAACAGTTATCTACTTTGATGGCGGTGGTGGTGGCATCCGGGCGGCTGCAAGTATTGATGGCGTTAAAAAAGCCCACAAAGATTTCACTGGTATTACACCAGGAGAGGCCTCGCTGATAGATTATTTGGCAAATGTAGTGATCAACTTTGCAAATACATTTGAGGGTGAGATCTCCAGAGCAGTACTTGCCGTGGCAACCTTGCCCGCTGATACCCAGAGTTACCAAGGTATTGCAAACTTAGTCTTCAAAAATAGCAAAGTGAAAGAGCTTTGGATCTGTAGTGACTCAGTAAGTTCATGTGCGGCTACTATCGAAACTGATGGCGTAGTGATTACCGCCGGTACCGGAATTACCGCATTAGCTGTTGGTAAATCTGGCACTTTGTTGCATTCATTATCTGGTGATGGCCATTTAATTGGCGATGTAGCTAGTGCTTACTGGATTGGTCGAATGGGTTTAAATTACGCAGTGCGTTCAAGTGATGGACGCGATCAAACTCCAGGATCTGCCCAGTTACTTGAAGTTGCCTGCCAACATTTTAAAGCTGATCCATACCATCTGCCTCATATTGTTCACCAAACTAATCGAGCTGTTAACGCCATCGCGCAGTTCGCTAAGTTAGTAAATGACTTGGCAACTACTGGAAATACTAAGGCAATTGAGATCATTGATATGGCTGGGGATGAAATTACTTTAATTGCCGAGACAGCAAAGCGTGTTTGTGAGGGCGGTAAGGATTTCCAAGTCGCCTTGTTAGGTGGAGTACTGGCAGAAGGAACGATGGTTTATAAAAATTCCGTCTCAAAAATGCAATCGCGTGGACTGCAGGTACATAAATCCAATAAAACTCCATTAGATGGGGCAAATATTCTTGCAACTAGCAAAGATGCAGGTGTCTACGCTCCATTGATCAAAATATATAAGGCAAGTTAATAATGAAACCCAAATACATAGACTTACAAGTTAATGGTCATGGCGGTGTTGATTTATTGTCAGCAAAGAGTGCCGATGAGATTAGAGTAGTAAGTCGTTCGCTATATAAAAATGATGTTGCTGGTTATCTGCCAACCATCATTACATCCTCTTTAGAATCTGCAGTTAAAGCAATCAAATTAATTGAACAGGTCCGAAAAGATCCTAAATCTGGTGAAGCGTTAATACTGGGCATACACTTAGAGGGGCCTTTTATTTCTACTGAAAAAGCTGGTGTGCATCCAAAAGAGTTTATTACACCGCCCAATTTAGATCACTTAAAGGCTTTACTAGCAGCTGGCTTAATAAAGCAGGTCACCCTTGCACCAGAAGTTTCTGGCGCAATTGATTTGATAAAGTTTTTAGTAGACCAAAACATCCTAGTTTCACTTGGTCATTCAAATGCCACTAAGGCCCAAGCAATCGCCGGTTTTGAGGCTGGCGCTAAGAGCGTTACCCACTTATTCAATGCGATGCCAAAGCCACCAGAACAAGGTTTAAGCGATGCTGCAATTGAAAGACCAGATGTAGTTATCCAGATAATTGTTGATGGCGTGCATGTTTCCGATCAACTTTTGTCCCAAACCTTGCCAAAAATCAAGGACCGCTTCATCATCACAAATGATGCCGTTGCTGCTGCAGGATTAGGAGAAGGAAATTTCACCTTTGGTGATATCAGCGTCGTGGCAAAGGATGGTCAGGCACGCAGCATTGAAGGAAAATTGGCGGGCGGTATTGCAAATATGGCTGACTCAATAAAGCGCTTAGCCACACTTGGTATTTCAAATGAAATTGCAGTTGCAAGTGCAACTACCAGACCTTGTGACTTAATTGGGGTTAGCTATGAATCAGTTATTAACCACTTTAACTAATTTTTCAAATATTTGATCGATTTCACTTTTGACCTGAGTGCTTAGAATTGTTCTAACTGGACCTCGTTGACGGGCTGAATCAAAAATACCCTGCTTAACAAGTAAGTATTTTTCAACTGCAACGTAACCATCAATATTTTGCTGAAATGCAACTAACTGCGAGACTAAATCGTGAATCCTCTGAGCAAGCTCCAAATCATTACTTTCTAAGCAATCCCAAAGTTTAATGATCGCCCAAGGTATTTCACCACCCGGCATCGTGCCCATTAACCCCAGTGGATGAGTGTCTAATAAATCGATGCCGCTTTGACCTTCAAATATCTTTGCTTGCCCCTTTGCGATTTCTTGTAAGGCAGCAGCTCGCTCTTTAACCGGCTTTGCCTCCGGCTTGAATTGAACTCGATCGGTTCCATATTTTTCAATTAGATCTCCGTATAACTGAAGATCTAATGGTTGACCCATGTAATTACTTGCATCTTGAACAATCAATGGAATCTTCACGGCTTCAATTATTGCTGCGTAGTAGGTATAAATTTCAGATGAGGTTGCAGGAAATGATGCTGGGGGTGTTGCCATAAGAGCGGTAGCACCATCTGCCTCAGCTGATCTAGCCAGTGCGGTCGCAATTGCAGTGCTCTCACCGCCTACGCTGACAATTAATGGAACTCGCTTATCAACAATTTTAAGCACTACTTGCCATTGCCCTCGGCGCTCATCAGCAGTAAATCGCATTACCTCTGAAACCATTGCTAGGACTAAACCTTTAACACCGCTGGCAATTAACCAATCTATCTCTCGCTTTAAAACATCACTATCAATATTGTCGTTTTTATCCAAGGGAGTTTGAATTACGCAATAAACGCCTCGCTCCACGGCACTCCCCCTCTAGAGTTAGAAACAACTTTAAACTCAATTAATTCTTAAGCGCACTCTTTATATTATCTAAATCAGATTTTCTCATAGTATCTAAAAGATAAAAATCAATCTCCTTTACGCCCAGGCTTACTAAGGCATCTACCTTTTGTAACAAATTGTTAGCACTTGTGCAATCTGGATAAGTTGGTCTAAGTATTGCGGTAATTTCTGGAGCCACATTCTTTAAGTAATTAGAGGCGAGGTTAGCTACCTGATCACTTTGCGGCCGGTAAATTAAAGGTTCATATCGATTAATAATCTGGCTAATTTGAGAATTATCTATACCAACCTGCCAGCTATTTGAGATCGCATCTTCAGAGCTCATATCCAAAAGTGGCGATTGATCCACAAAATTTAAGGTGATCTCAGCTTTTCGAGTAACTTCTGCTATTTTTTTATAAAGATTAGCTACAACTTGTTCCCGGCTAGCAAGGTATTTAAGAATTGGTTCGCCAACAATCTCAGCTAGTGTTTGTTTATCTAACTTGCGACCAAGCCAAGGATCCTTATCGTCAAAGACTGCCAGTAGCAAAGATGAAACTTTTGCTACTAAAGCAGCTAGATCTGAATTCTGCTCCTCGTAGTTTTTCTTGCAATAAGTACAAAAACATAAAGCAAATAGGAATTCGGTAATCGAGCTTAACTCTATGAAAAATCGCTCATGGTGCTCACCATGTCGTGCGCCATGGAAATGTAAGGACTCAGCTCGAATGCCACTAATGCCTCGGCTAGCTAAATCTCGCGTCATGCCAAGTGCGTATTGAGCCACCGCTGGATTTGCCGGGCAAAGCTCTGAGAGAAACTTATTGCCTAATACATTGGTAACTACCGAATCTGGATGAGCCATACCAATCGCTGAGTTATGCATGTATACAGCCCAAGCATTAACTTGAAAGTCATTCTCACCGGCAACCTTAAGTACTGAATCTAAAACCTGGTTGGTAGGTAATTGATCTTTTAGATCCGGTTTAATGGCATTTGCTTCATAGGCTTGGTTATCAACTTTGTAGTAATGAAACCCATCCGATAAGTACTCAAGTTGAGGACCTTGGCGAAGTAAAAGATCGCGACTGCTGTGGTAATTAAGCGCTAGGTTTATTCCAGAAAACCCATAACTTTTTAACTCTGGAATAACCTTTTGTGCTGGCTCTCTAAAGAATGTGTAAGCAAGGGTGAAGGCGTTTGATTTAATCGCACTCATTTCACGCTACCGGCAGTTAACCCACCAACTAGATACTTCTCAATCGAGATAAATAGAATAACTACAGGGATAATTGCAATTATTGTTGAGGTAAACAAATACTCCCAAGCAATGTCATATTGACCAATAAATTGAGTCAGTCCAACCGGTAAAGGCTTTTTATCAACTGAGCTAATAATTGTCAGCGCTATTGTAAATTCATTCCAGGCTGCCACAAATGTAAAGATGATTGCCGTAACTACGCCTGGTAGGGCAATTGGAATAGTTATCTTTCGTAACGCTTGAATTCTTGTGCAGCCATCAATTAGCGCAGCCTCCTCAATCTCAGTTGGAATGCTTGAGAAAAAGCCAGCCAGTAACCAGATTGAAAACGCAAGATTAAATCCAGCATTTAAAACAATTAATGCAATGTATGAATCTAACAGTTTAAAGAAATCGACCTCTCTAAATATTCCAATGATCAAAGCAGTGGGTGAGAACATTTGGGTTGCAAGTACTAATAGTAAGAATGCCCCTCGCAGTTTGAACTTATACCTTGCTAAGAAGTAAGCCGCTGGTAGTGAAACTAATAAAACCAATATGGTTGCGCAGATCGCAACAATCAAGCTTGATTTAAGAAAGCTAGCAATTGGTGCGTGTGACCATACATCAATGTAGTTCCGCCATTGCCAAACTTGAGGCAAATGTGTGGATGGCGTTGCATATAACTCATCATGGGATCGCACCGATGTTAAGAACATATTTATATAAGGGTAAACAAAGAACCAAGCTAGAAAGTAAGCACCGGCCATGGTGGCCACTTTCTTTGGAGTAAATTTCTTTGCCTTTAGATTTTTCATATTTCAGTCCTAGTCGCCTTGGTAACTCTCAAATAAAGTCCGACAATCATCATGATCACAATAAAGTTAAATACTCCAAGCGCTGTTGATTGGCCCATGTTCGACTCAATAAATGCCAACTTATAGGCAAGTGTTGTGGTGGTATCGGTGTCATAACCAGGTCCACCGCGAGTCATAATCCAAATAATTGGAAATGAGTTAAACACGTTAATTAAATTGATAATTGTGGCAATTAGAAGTGCATTTCTTAACAATGGAAACTTAATTTGACGATAGATCTGCCAGTTACTTGCCCCATCAACTGAAGCAGCCTCAATTATGTCATTTGGTATTGATTGCAATCCAGCTAGAAGTACAAAGGAAGTAAAGGGAATGGATACGAAAACAGCTACCGCCATTAGAAAATAAAATGAGCTACCTGGGTTATTTACCCAATCAACTGGCTCACTGATCAAGCCCAATTGTGTCAGCGTTAAATTCAACTCACCGGAGTAAGCATCTAAAATCCATGTCCAAATCATTGATGTCATGACCACTGATGCAGCCCATGGGAAGATCAATGCCCAGCGCACATACTTGCGACCTGGGAAATTTTGATTTATCAACTGTGCAGTTGGCAGTGAGAGAATTACAGTGAAGAAAACAATTCCAAAAACCCACAAAATAGTTCTTCGTGCTACCGGATATATGTCTGGGTTGGCGAGTAATTCGCGGTAATTTGTTAAGCCATTAAAGTCGAGCAAGCTTCCGGCTGCAGAAATGTCAGTAAAAGAGATCCGAACTAATTCAATTACCGGCCAGATCACCACAAGGGCAATCAATACCAGGGCCGGTCCAATCCAAGGTAGAGCGCTTGCTAAGGAAACATCATGAGTGGCAACCTGCTTTTTTGATTTAGCCGCAGTGCTCTTTGCCAACAATCTGCTACTCAAGGCTCCTCATTTCAAAACAAATATTTGATTTCAATCATACTAAATGATTTATAAGTCAGACCTGAGAAAAATTCTCAGGTCTGACTTATAAGAGATTACTTGGTAACTACCGTTAGGTAATTACTTAGTTCCTGCTGCTACAGCTGTTTTCTGGAGTGAATCCAAAACGGTCTTTGAATCCTTTGTAATGCCAGTACCAATTTGTGTGGTGATCTTGGCAACTACTGTTCCCCATGAACCTAGAGTTCCTGGATAGAAAATAGCGTTTGGAAGCTGCTCAATGAATGGAAGCAATGATGAATCCACTTCAGTTGATGCTGACTTCGTTGCAGGAATGAAACCACCGGCAGCCTTTAGGAAGCCTGCGTAGTTTTTGCCTTCAAACAAGAAGTTTAGATACTTAGAAACAGCATCTTGGTTTCCTGTCTTCTTAAATGCCATGAAGTAATCCTGAACGCCAAGAGTTATTGGCTTCTTACTTGCATTGGCAGATGGGAATGGTGCAACACCGTAGTCAACCTTGCTCTTGTAATCCTTCAATGTTGAAGGGAAGAACACGGAAGCATTGATCATCGCTACTTTGCCTTGGCTAAATAGCTTGAATGCATCGGTACGGTTAGTTGAAGCTGGGTTTGGTTGTGTGTAACCAGCCTTTACCCAAGCCTTTAATTGATTCAAAGTTTCAAGATTAGCCTTTGAGTTAATAACCCACTTGCCTGCGGCCTCATCAAAGTAACGTCCACCATTTCCGCCAGCCCAGATTTGGAACTCAGCTTGAGCCTCTTCTGAACCTAGTGGAATTGCTAATGGATAGACCTTTGAACCGTACTTAGCTTTGATCTTCTTTGAAGCAGCAGTTACCTCAGCCCAGGTTGTTGGGATCTTGGTATTGCCAGCGCCGTAGAAAAGAGCCTTGTTAATAAAGAACATACGTGCTGATGCTAGATCTGGAACAGCATACTCAACACCGTTGTACTTTGAGTTATCGCGGAAAGCGGTAACGAAGTCAGAAAGTTTAGCCTCAGTGAACAGGTCGCTGGTCTTATATAGCAGACCTTCGGCCGCAAACTCTGAGAATGTATTTAGGTTCAACACATCTGGATATGACTTGGTTGAGATATAAGTACGTCCCTTAACCAAGATGTCATCCCAACTTAGGTTCTCATGTTCAACTTTGATGGTTGGGTTAGCAGCCATAAAGCGAGCATTTAGATCCTTGTAGTAAGCAGGCATATCATCTGTGTAGTTAGGTGTAACAACTTTAATTGTTACGGTGTTAGCTTGTGCTGGTGCAGCTGTCAAAGCACCTGCAACCAATCCAAGTGAAGCCAGCGCAGCAAAACTACGCGTGGTTAGTTTTTTCATTTATTCGTCCTCCTAGGATCCCACGTGCTTGTGGGGGAGGCTTAGCCCACCACTATTTTCAAAATCAAGCAAGTAGCAGGCTTGGCTGAGAAAATAACGCTTTTGTTTTAATGGGGCTAATAATGAGCCCCAACCTGTCCTTAACCTACTTTTCTGACTCCAACCCCAGGAGTTGCTTGGGTGCGCTGGCCTTGCTTTAAAGTTGCAATGCCACTAATCCAAACCATTTCAAATCCAGCTGCAGGCAATCTAGGTGTCTCATATGTTGAGCGATCCAAAACAGATTGATCATCAAATAAAACCATATCTGCTTTCATGCCAACTTTAATAAAACCACGATCTGTTAATCCAAGTCGCTTTGCTGGTCTGCCAGTCATTCTTGCTATCGCACCATGCATTGTTAAAACTTTTTCTTGCCTGGCGTAAACACCAAGATATCGAGCGAAGGTACCAAAGCCGCGTGGATGTGGACGATTGCCAGTTAATATGCCATCACTACCAACCATGTGGCGAGAATCTTGCATAATCGCTCTCACATTTGGTTCATGTCCTGCAAAAATTACGCAAGATGCCTTGAGCTCTTCATCAATAATAAAATCTAAATAGAAATCTTCAACTTTTTTATCAACTAACTTAGCTGCTGAAACTAAATCCATTCCAACAAACTTGAGATTATGAGGTTTTTCAACTCCGGCAATATTTATCGCCGGCCAATTAACTACCCCGCCTTGATTACCATCACTGCCAGATATGGTTAATTCATGAATCACTTTAAGGCGATTGTCCATTACCGCTAATCGCTTAATAGTTTCCTTTGAGCCACCTGCCTGTACCCAAGAAGGCAGCAATGCATGTAGGTAGGTTGAGCCAGCTAAGTATGGGTAGGTATCTAAGGTGACATCCACACCTTGTTTTTCAGCAATTTGAATCTGTTCAAATAATAAGTCAGTTTTCCCATGAAAATTTGAGTGGCTCATATGACAATGAGTTAGATGAAGTGGGGATTTAGATAATTTAGCGATATCTAAACACTCAACAACTGCATCTAGGAATTTAGCACCGTAATTACGATGATGTGGGGCGTAGTAACCACCAAACTGTGAGACAACTTTGCAAAGCTGCACAATCTCATCATCATTTGCATACATCGCTGGGGTGTAGGTAAGTCCTGCTGATAAGCCAAAGGCGCCTTGTTCCATCCCCTGCTGAGTTAACCGCTTCATCGCTGCTAACTCATCAGCTGATGCATACCCTGGTTGATTACCTCTGACTAACATTCGAACTGAACCATGCGGAATTAAATATGCAACATTTACCGCGCATCCTTGATCAACTCGAGCCAAATACTCACCCACGGTGTGAAAATCCCATTTGAGATCTTTTGGATCTGAGTTCCAACCAAATAGCTGCTCACGTAGTTCAAGAAGGCTCTCTGGATTACTTGGCACATAACTAAGTCCATCTTGGCCAACTACCTCAAGAGTCACGCCCTGTGTGACCTTAGCTAAATGTTGTTTATCGGTAAGTACTGCTAAATCTGAGTGTGCATGCATATCAATAAATCCAGGAGCGAGAGTTAAGCCAGAGCCATCAATTACCTTGCCCTCTTCAGCACCTTTTAATATTGAACCAACCTGTGAGATAACACCATTTGTAACTAAGAGATCTTGGCGAAGCGCGGGCGTATCACAACCATCAATTATCTTTGCCCCTCGGATGGTGAAGGTATTTTCACTCATTTGTTTTAATCAGAACCTTCAACCATCTTAAACATAGGTGCATAGCCAGCTAACAATCCACCATCAACTACAAACTCACTTCCACTAATCCAGGCCGCCTTATCTGTTAGTAAAAATAAAACCGCCTCAGTTACATCAGCAGGTGTTCCAACTCGACCAAGTGGATACCAAGGTTTTAATTTTTCAAAAATTTGTGGATTTCTATCCACCCGCTCTTGCCAAGCATCGGTAGCAATTGTTCCTGGCACCACAGTTGTGCAGCGAATGCCATCTGGGCCATATCTAACTGCCACAGTTCTAGTTAACGCGTGTATGCCAGCCTTTGCCACGCTATAGGAATCACTGCCAATCATCGCCTTGGCATTTACCGTGCCAATATTTACTATGCAGCCAGCCTTGCGTTTAATCATCCCGGGCAAGGTGGCTTTAATTGTTAGAAAGCTACCGGTTAGTGTTACAGCCAGTGTGCGGTTCCAGACCTCAAGCGAGGTTGCTAGCAGATCTTCTGGATCATGAATCATTGCATTATTAACTAAGCAGTCAATCTGACCAAAATCTTTTTCAATCAGGGCAAAATTCTTAATGATCTCACTCTCTGATGAAACATCGGTCTTATAACCCTTAGCTGTTATGCCCATCGCAGAGATCTCTTTAACTGTTGCATCCAGATTTTCTGCAATCAACTCAACTAATGCCACTTTGGCACCGCGAGAGCCAGCACCTATTGCAATCTGGCGACCAATTCCTCGGCCAGCGCCAGTAACAACAACTACTTTGCCCGCTAAATCTTGTGCAATTGTCATATTATGAATTTCAGATCGCTACTACAAAATCAATTTCAACTAATATATTAATTAAATCTGAACCAACTGTGGTGCGAACTGGAAACGGGGCTGAGAAAAACTCCCGGTAAACCGCATCATATGCAGCAAAGTCTCGATTAACATCTTGTAAGTGAGCCGTTACCTTAACAACATCTGCAAACTTTGCACCCTTTACATCCAAAATCTTTTGCAAGTTTTTTAAAGTCTGTCTAGTTTGCTCAGCTACCCCACCATCAACAATCTTGCCGGTAGCTGGATCAACTGGACCCATGCCGCAGGTATACAAGAAACCGTGGGCAGCTACACCGTGTGAGTAAGAACCACCTGGCGCTGGTGCTTGGCTGGCATTGATATGTTCGATCTTCATTAGCTCTCCTTAGGTTATTTTGCGATTAGAAAAATGTATACAAGCAATCTACAACATCATAATTGTCGTTGACTAGTGGAATCAACCGCCATTTATCAAATGTAGTGCAAGGGTGAGAAATACCCAACCCAATTAACTGCGATACTGCAAAATCCTGCTTACTTCTTAAGTAGCCATGCTGGTCATTTAATTTCTCAATCTGACCAGAAAAACCGGTTAAGCCAGCTGCATATCGGGCAAAGGGAATTGGATTATGCAGATCATTGCCAATATCTCTTTTGCCAAGATTTAGTACGCCAAAATTTTGCTCTGGTGAACTTATTATCTGTGCCCAAACCTCAATAGCTGCGTCAAAAGTTTGCTCTGAGTTTCGAAATGGATATATCTCTTCATAATACTTACTGTCGTGGGTGACATAACCCCCACTGCGCAGTAGCAAAATCTTTGGCTTAGCAAATTTATTTAGCTCATCAGCGACAATCTCAAAGTAGGCGCTGCCACCTGCGGTAATAATAAATACTTCATCGCTCTTGTATGAATAAGCCAGATCAGCTGCTGCCACAATCTTCTGGCAAAACTTACTTATTTTTTTCTCACCTTTTTTATTTCTAGCTGCCTGTGGCACCGCTCCCTCAAAGCCGGTCACACCACGTAGTTTCAATCTACTATCTGCGGCAATAGCGCTGGCAATTAATGCCACATCAGCTAACTCCCTCACACCAGCGCGTCCATCATCGGTGCCTATTTCAATAAATAGGTTTTGTTCTCCTTGGTCTGGTGTGTGTTTTTTTACAATCTCCAACCCGGCTAAAGAATCAACATAAAAAATAATCTCAGCTTGTTTTTGCTTATTTATCTTGGCAATCTCTGCAATCGCCGCCGGATCTAATACCTCATTAGCGATGATTAAATTTTTAAATCCATACTTTAAAAAGATGCTCGCCTGCCAAAAGTTAGCAACAGTTAGTGCGGTTGCACCTGCTGCCACCTGCATCTGGGCGATTTGCGGTGACATGGTGGTTTTAACATGAGGGGCAAGTTCAGCGCCAACTGATTTGCAAAATTTAGCCATCTGCTCAATATTGTTTTTTAGGGATTTTTCTTTAATTGCCATTATCGGAAATTGAAAATTAGATGTGAAAAGATTTGGTTTTGTGGCTAAAAACTGTTCAAGGGTTTTCCCATAGGAATCTATCGGAAAACCCTTGAAGGTACTTTCAATTACTTTACTGCTAAAACTCTGCTCCACCCTGAAACATTATCAAAGATAAAGCTTTTTGCTCTTATCAGGAGCAGCCGGAGGTGTTTCCGCAACCTTCGCAGACAAAGCAGGAGCCGGCCATTCTCATTTTGACTCCGCATGTCATACAAAGTGGTGCATCTGATTTAACCCCAGCCATCTTCTCAAAGAGCTCCATTGATGATCCAACGGATGAGTTATCAACTGGTGCCTTTTCAATCTTTACCTCTTGTTTTTTGCTCTCAACTTTTTTTGTAGGAGCGGTGATTGCAGCAGCTTTTTCATCAGCTGTGTACTCACCACTTTCAAGGGCGCGAGCGCGCTCTGCCGCTGAGTGAATACCAAGTGCTGATCTTGATTCAAATGGTAGGTAATCCAGGGCAAGCCGGCGGAAGATGTAATCCATTACCGATTGCGCCATTCTGATATCAGCATCATCTGTCATACCAGCTGGTTCAAATCTTTGATTAGCAAACTTCTCCACAAAGGTCTCTAGTGGAACGCCATATTGCAATCCAATTGATACTGCAATTGAGAAGGCATCCATAACACCGGCAAGAGTTGAACCCTGCTTGCCAAGCTTTAGAAATACTTCAGCTAGAGCGCCATCTGCGTAGGCACCAGAGGTCATATAACCTTCGGCGCCTCCAACAGCAAATGATGTGGTTTGTGCTGGACGAGTTTTTGGTAATCGCTTTCTTACCGCATTGTGTGCAACCTCAGTTGATACCGCCTCATCCTTTTTACCCTTTGAATCAGATAGAGGTTGTCCAACCTTGCAATTATCACGGTAGACCGCAAGTGCCTTAAGTCCTAACTTCCAACCTTGGTAGTAAACCTCTTCGATCTCAGCCACTGTGGCGTCCGATGGCAGGTTAACTGTCTTTGAGATCGCACCAGATAGGAATGGTTGGCAGGCTGCCATCATGTGAACATGGCCCATTGCGCTAATTGATCTAACACCCATTGCGCAATCAAAGACTGAGTAATGCTCACTCTTTAATCCTGGGGCATCAATTACATTTCCATTCTCTGCGATGTACTCAACAATTGCTTCAATTGTCTCATCGGTGTAGCCAAGTTTTTTAAGAGCTAGTGGCACAGTCTGGTTGACAATCTGCATTGAACCACCGCCCACCATCTTCTTAAACTTAACTAGCGCAAGATCTGGCTCAATACCTGTGGTATCGCAATCCATCATTAATCCGATGGTGCCAGTTGGAGCTAATACAGATGCTTGCGCGTTGCGCCAGCCATTTTTCTCACCCAATGTATTTCCAGTAGACCATTGCTTAATAGCCTCACTCCAAACATCTTTATCCAAGGTTGAGACTGATTTTGCTGACTCAGTTGCATTTTGGTGTTTGCGCATTACCTTGGTGTGTGGGGCAGCATTTCTGGCATAACCATTGTATGGACCAACAATTGCGGCCAATTCCGCACTTCGTCGGTATGAGACACCAGTAAGTAATGATGTGATCGCACCAGCTAAGGCACGTCCACCATCTGAGTCATATGCAAGACCTGATGCCATAAGGAGTGCGCCAAGGTTTGCATAACCAATTCCTAATTGACGGAAATTTCTAGTGGTCTCACCAATTGGGGCGGTTGGGAAATCTGCAAAGCAGATTGAGATATCCATTGAGGTAATTACTAACTCAGTTACCTTGACAAAGTTTTTAACATCAAATGAACCATCAGCTTTTAAGAACTTCATTAAGTTCAAAGATGCCAAGTTACATGATGAGTTATCTAGTGACATGTACTCAGAGCATGGATTGGACGCATTGATCCGGCCAGTCTCTGGGTTGGTGTGCCACTCATTGATGGTGTCGTCATATTGAATACCAGGATCAGCACATGCCCAAGCTGCCTCTGCCATCTTTCTAAATAATTGTTTAGCATCAACACTCTCCACAACCTCACCAGTCGATCGTGCAGTCAAACCAAATGACTCACCCTTTTCATAGGCGCGCATAAAGGCATCCGATACTCGAACTGAGTTATTAGCATTTTGATATTGAACAGAGACAATATCTTTGCCACCCAAATCCATATCAAAGCCAGCATCGCGAAGGGCGCGAATCTTGTCCTCTTCCCGAACCTTGGTCTCAATAAACTCTTCAATATCTGGATGATCAACATCTAGAACAACCATCTTGGCAGCACGTCTTGTTGCTCCACCTGATTTGATTGTGCCAGCAGATGAATCAGCACCTCTCATAAATGAGACTGGACCGCTTGCAGTTCCACCTGATTTTAAAAGCTCCTTTGATGAGCGAATTCTTGAAAGATTAAGACCAGCACCTGACCCACCTTTGAAGATAAAGCCCTCTTCTTTATACCAATTAAGAATTGACTCCATTGTGTCATCTACTGAGAGGATGAAACAGGCAGAGACCTGTTGTGGGGCATTTGTTCCCACGTTAAACCAAACTGGTGAGTTGTATGAAAATATTTGGTGCATCAACATATGGGTTAATTCATGTTCAAAAATTTCAGCATCGGCTGGGGTGGCAAAGTAGCCATTTTCTTTTCCAGCTTTTGTGTAGGTCAAAACTACGCGATCAATTACCTGCTTTAGCGACCACTCACGATTTTCTGCTCCCACAGCTCCTCTAAAGTATTTAGTGGTAACAATGGTTGAGGCATTTACTGACCAAAACTCTGGGTACTCAACACCTTTTTGTTCAAAGATAACCTCACCAGATTTCCAGTTGGTCTGAACAACATCACGCCTTTCCCACTTAACGGTGTCATACGGGTGAACTCCAGCGGTGGTGTAGATACGTTCGATGGTAAGACCTTTTCCAGTTCCGGTCTTAACCGCTGCTGGCTTATTCACTATAGACATTTACTTATCCCCTTAACTAGTTGTTTAAATTCTTTTTTTCACTTCTTTTAAAACTTTTTTATCTACTTAACTTTTCTAAACTACTTATCTCTACTTCTTATCTACTTAACGGGACAGGAAATTAACCTCTTGCCGGGGAGGGCAGCTTTAATGCTTTTGAATTTCTGGAAGGTTCAGCACGAAGGAGTGCTATCTCGCCTTCAAAATCTTCTAGGGAGGAAAAACTACGGTATACCGAGGCATATCGTAGGTAGGCGACCTCATCGAGTTCTCGGAGTGGCGCAAGAACTGCCATTCCAACCTCTTGGGCCTCAACCTCTGCCACACCATCTGAGCGAAGAGACTCTTCAACTCGTTGGGCTAGCAGTGCTAAATCATCATCATTGACTGGTCTGCCCTGGCATGCCTTGCGCACACCATTGATGACCTTCTCTCTTGAGAAGGGCTCAGTAGCACCTGATCTTTTGATGACTAGAAGAATGGAGCTCTCTGCGGTGTTAAACCGTTTGCCACAGCTTGTGCACTCGCGCCTTCTACGGATCTGGTTTCCCTCATCCGTTGGGCGTGAATCAATCACTCTGGAGTCTTCAAAGCGACAGAATGGACAGATCACGAGGGGCTTACTCCTTTTTTCTAGCTAAGCGGGGGAAGAGCACATTAGCGGAAAACCACTACTTATGGAAGCCATAAGCGTAATCGCCCCTATATGTTGGGTGAACCATAGACCCGCTCTTTAGGGTTTAAAAGCACCTGAGTCGGCGTGTTTAGCGAAATCTTTTCTAACCCGCTCCCCCTTTAGCCCAGGTGGGTTATAAAACTGGAACTAGCAACTTACTGCCGGCGGCCACATCAGCGCTTTTAAGTTGATTGACCTCCACAATATCGGCGACCACTGAGGCGATATCACCTTCACCTGCCACCAGGGCTGCGATCGACCAAAGGCTCTCACCTGGAGTTACTACAACCTGCACATACTTACTCTTGCTATTGCTTGAATTACCAGTGCTATCACTAGCTGATGAGATGGAGCTAAAACCAGCGCCAATTACTACTAATAAGGATATGGTTGAAACTGTTCTTGCTAGCCGCTTTGCCTGTCTTGCCTTCATCTTCGTTTTCTCCCTGATAACTAGTGTTCGAGGGGATTCGAACACCTGTTCTATAGAGTATTAAACACTACCCCACTGACAATGTCTACTTTAAATCGAACAAATGTTTGATTTTTTCCAACTCTTCCTATACCCTTTATCCATGGCTAAAAAGAGTGTTACTGAGCTTCCCGATGGTCCAGCCGATGACAATGGGCTAACCCCACGGCAGTTAAAGATTTTGTCAGTTATTAAGCGTGCAGTTGAGAACCAGGGGTATCCACCCTCTATGCGAGAGATCGGTAAGGCCGCAGGTCTTGCCTCCACCGCATCCGTCACCTATCAACTGCAAATTCTTGAAGAGAAGGGTTGGATCCGCAGGGATGCCGCCCGAGGAAGAGCTATTGAGATCACCCTGCCTGGTGAGGATGGCCAGGCCGCCCCACAAGATAAGACCCGTCTTATTCCATTGGTTGGAAAGATCGCAGCTGGAAATCCAATTTTGGCAGAGCAGATAGTTGAAGAGGTACTACCACTTCCAGAATCTTTAGTTGGTAAGGGTGATCTATTTTTACTTCAGGTCAAAGGTGATTCCATGATTGATCTTGCAATCTGTGATGGTGATTATGTTGTTATCCGCTCCCAAAAGAGTGCGGAAAAAGGTGAGATTGTCGCTGCCATGATTGATGGTGAGGCAACTGTTAAAACCTGGTCGAAAAAAGATGGCCACTTCTGGCTCCTGCCAGCAAATGATGATTTCACACCAATTCCAGCAGATGATGCAATTATTTTAGGAAAGGTAACTGCAGTACTTCGTTCGGTGTAACTAAGCAGTGAAATTAGTTTTGCTAACAATTTAGCGTAAGGTTATCCAATGCGCGCTCTTTTTATTGAACATGATCACATCTCACTCGGTGGGCCAATCTGGCGAAGCCTTGAAAAACATGGGTATGAGATAGAGCGGTTTTTGATAGTGCCTGAGGAAAATTATGACTCCCCAAATGTCACCACAACCTTTCCAAACTTTAATGAGTATGACCTACTAGTTCCGATGGGTGCTCCCTATGGAGCGTATGAGGATGATCGAATTGGTAATTGGTTACTACCTGAGTTAGAGAAGTTAAAGGCAGCTCATAATGCTGGTATTCCTATTCTTGGTATCTGCTTTGGTGGTCAACTAATGGCAAGGGCGCTCGGTGGCTCAGTTGCTAAAGCACCAAAGGCTGAGGTTGGTTGGTTTGAAATAGAGTCAAATGATAAAACTTTAATCTCATCAGGTCCCTGGTTTGAATACCACTGGGATAGATGGCAAAGCCCAAAGGGGGCAACTGAGATTGCAAAGAGTGAGCTGGCAAATCAAGCATTTGTAATGGGAAGAACTTTGGCATTGCAATTTCACCCAGAGGTAGATCCGCAAGTTTTAGAGGCCTGGCTAAGTAGGCAAAGTGGTTGTGTTGAGATCACTGGTGAGGGTGTTGATTTAGATCAACTTAGAGCCCAAACTAAAGATCAAGAGGCGGGAAGTAATGCGCGGGCTGCTGAGTTAATTGATACCTTCTTGCGCCGGGTAGCAACTGCTGCGATAGTGCCGGTCAATTAAATAATTTAAAAGATCAAGTGAATAGGTGGGTGAAAAAGCGTGTGTAGATTGCTCGCCTATCACAGCCCCAAACCAACCACCTTTAATCAATTATTGGGGGATGATTTTCAAAGCTTTGTTGAGTTAGCAAATCAACATTGTGATGGTTGGGGTATTGCCACCTCATCATCTAGTAAAGCTAAGTTATATAAGGAGCCGCTGGCTGCTACTGAAAGTGATCACTTTGAAACAGAGTTAGCAGCAAGTGATTCAGCTATTGCGCTATTACACCTTCGCTGGGCAACTCCTGGCTTAGGTATTAATCAAAACAATACCCATCCCTTTACCTATCAAGATATAAGTTTTATGCACAATGGCTCAATCACGCCGACTGATTGTTTAGATTCTAAGATCGCACCTGAGTACCTAGCAATCAAATCTGGCACTACCGATTCAGAGCGTTACTTTTTATATCTATTAACCCAGATTAAAGCTTTAGGCTTTATTGATGGGGTCTTAGCAGCTATCTCCTACATCAAAGCCAATTGTGATTACACCAGCTTAAATATGATGATCTCAAATAAAGATACCTTGATCTGCCTTTGTCTATACAACCTAGATCGAGTGCCAGAGCGGTTTAAATCCACTCCTGAGTACTACCAGATCAATTACACCACCATCAATGGTTGCGTAGTAGTTGGCTCATCTGGCTGGAATCAAGATAATTGGAGTGAGCTTAAAAACTCAACAGCTTTAATCGTAAACTCTGATCAAAGTTATAAAGTAGTTAATCTTTAATTCTTTATTAAATAACCACCATCTGCAGTTACGATCGAGCCAGTCATAAATGATGACTCTTCACTTGCTAAAAAGTAAATCACCTTAGCTATCTCATCCGGTGTTCCCACCCGATTTAGCGCATGCATACCCTCAACAGTTTTGCGGTATGCAACTGGATCAGGGTTTAGATTCAAACCTGCAACAGTAAATGGGGTCTCAATCCAACCTGGCGCTACCGCATTAACTCTAATTTCAGGTGCTAACTCAAGGGACAAAGCTTTAGTTAGTGAATCCACCGCTCCCTTAGTTGCTACATATGCGGCATAGCCGCTAGTTCCAATCTGGGCTGAGATTGAGCTCATATTTACAATACTGGCACCTTTTACTTTGCGAAGAAATGGCGTCATATGTTTTATACCCATCACCATCGCCACCACATTAACCTCAAACATATTTAGCCACTCATCTTTTTTTGCATCGGTGATTAGATCAAAGTAATTTCGCCCTGCGATATTTATCAAACTTGAGATCTCTAACCTGTTTTGCTCAATTACTCCTGAGATCTTCTGCCAGGTTGCCTCATCTGCCACATCCCCCACAACTGCAAAATCACACCCAGGCACCTCTTTATTATCTGTTCCTAAAACTTGAAAGCCACGTGATTTAAATAAGGCAGCGGTTGCTCCACCCATGCCGCCGGCAGCACCGGTGATAATTACAGTTTTCATATTAGCCAATCTCAAGTTCGACAACTGCGCCGGTAAATGGTGGCAGTTTTATTGTCGATGAGTCAACTGTAATCAAATCCCCGATCTGAAGTTGAATAGATTTAAGTTGATACTTGGCCACATTTTTAACAGTCAACTCTTTATCGGTGAAGTTAACTAAGCTAGCGCTGATCTTTTCATCTTTCTCACGTGAGATTGCAAATAAGCCATCTGGATAAATATCCTCAGTCCACCACTTTATCTCACCGGTTAACCAAATCTTAGATCGCTTAACCCCGGCAAGTTTGGGAAGAAGTTGTTCAATTCCAATCTCACCTCCAGAAAACATCATAAATGGACC
>Ga0208484_1000019_pt1 | contig 46378 bp, 36 predicted proteins | sample LakMenEpi09Aug11_FD_150682 | JGI IMG/M metagenome (GOLD analysis project Ga0208484, IMG submission 150682) | Freshwater microbial communities from Lake Mendota, WI - 09AUG2011 deep hole epilimnion (SPAdes) | ecosystem: Environmental > Aquatic > Freshwater > Lentic | place: Lake Mendota, Madison... | reverse complement strand
TCCGCACCCGGCATGCACCGGGGCGCGACGACCGCGGCGCTCGTGGAGAGCGTCGATATCCTCCCCACGCTCCTCGATCTCGCCGGCCTGCCAGCCGTTGACGGGCGTGACGGCAGGAGCTTCGCCCGCTCCCTCGCCGATCCATCGGTCCCGGCACGCGATCACTGCATCCAGGTCTATCCGCGCGGAAAACGACTCGGGCGAGCGATCCGCACCGCTGACCTACGGCTGTGCGAGTGGAGAGAGTTTGGGGCCGCCCCCGACCAGGCCGAGATCGAGCTTTACGACATGGCCCACGATCCCGGCGAGACGAAGAACGTCGCCGCAGACCGACTGGAGGACGTCGCCCGACTGCGGGCCCTCCTTGCCGAGCACCCCGAGCCGCGTCCGCCGCTGGTCGGGCCGGCGGCGGATCGCTCCCCGAAGCGGCCGTTGCGCGGCGTCGCTCGATAGGGTTTCCCGGACGCTGCAGCCTCTGCCGCAGGGCCCGACGGAGGCTCTCCTACTCGACCACGACGGCCACCGGCATCGAGTCGCCGAAGGTCTCGAAGTCGCGGAACGTCCACACGACCGATTTGTCCGGCGTGACCTCGATGATCTGCGGGTTGTCAGGCCCCGCGTGGCAATTCACGAACCGCGTGTTGCCGTCGGGAAGCCGCCACACTTGAGTCACCCAGGCGAGCGTGATCCCCGGGAGATCATGCTGCTCGATCCGCCAGACGATCTCCTTCGCCGGGTTGACCTCGAGGACCGAGTGGCCGTTGCCCGAGCCGATGAGCGTGTTGCCGTTGGCGAGCCGGACGGCCGAATAGACCTGATCACCGAACGCCTCCGGCCCATGCCCCGGCTTCGGCTCCTGGCCGAACAGCGGCACGTCGTACTCCCACACCACCTTGCCGTCGCCGTCATATTCCCGAACGACACCGTCGCGTTCGTGGGCCACGAGGACCGTCCCGGCGGCGGTCCGGCGGGCGTTGCGCGTGTCGGAGTGGACAGCGGGGTTGTTGACGACCAAGGGGGTCGACTTCCGCACCTTGCCGTCGCGCGTCACCTCGACGATCCGCGCCGGCCCCGATTCGACCACCATCGTCGCGCCGTCGGCGAGTCGCTCGAAGGCATGGACCTCCACCGGCTTGCCGGCATTCTCCCCGCCGGCGGCGTCGTACTCCCACACCACCGTGCCGTCGCCATCGAGTTCGAGGACACGCGTCCAGCCATCCTGGATGAGGAGATGCCCGTTGGGGAGGCGATGGAGATCGTGGATCGCGCCGTTGGCCCGCTTCCATTCCACCTTCCCGTCAGGGGCAATCGCCGCAAGCGTCCGCCGCGAGTCGTCGGCGGCGATCACGCGCCGCGGCGTGCCGGTCTGTTCGGCCATCGCCGAGCCGCCCCATCCCGCCGCCATGGAGAGCATGAGCATCACCGCGCCGGCAAGGCCAGCCGGCGACCAGCCCGCCCGAGGTTGGGGATGGACCCGAGGGGCATTCCCGCCGGCGGCGGCGAGGACCTCATCGCGGGCAAGCGCCACGCTCGGCCCCGGGACATGGTCGATCGCCAGCGAGAAGATGATCTCTCCGCGCGGGGGGAGCGTCACCACCCGGCCTTGGGATTCCTCGTACGACCTCGGGTTGGGGAAGTTCGTCGCCGGCTCCAGCCCGGTGACGTAGCCGTCGGCCTCTCCGCCCTGGTTTTTCCAAAGCGCGAAGCAGGGAAGCGTTCGCGAATCCCAGGAAAGCCGGGCCGCCTGTTTGCCACCGGCGGCGACCAAAAGCGCGGCGGCGGTGCCATCGCCACGGGGATGGATCCGCGCGTAGTGGCAATCCTCGGGCCGGCCGGGCTGCGGGGCGTCGTAGCGGTTCCAGGTGGCGATGTGCGCCGCAGCCACGCCGTCGCGCGGCACGATCTCGTCGATCGGAGCGACGATCTCGGCCCCCGCGCCGAGCAGCGGCGGACCGAAATTGACATGGTAGAGCATCTGCATCGACGTGGGGCGGTCGGAGAGATTCGTGACGGTGTCGGTCCAGGCGACGCCGTGCCTTTCGACCGACAAGGTCAGGTTCATCGTCATCCGCAGGGCGTGAAAGTGGAAGCGGGTCTCGTCGACGGTCCCGCGGGCGGTGAGCGTGCCGGCCTGCTCGTCGAGGATCACCTCGAGCGACCGGGCGGGAAGGTTGGCGACGCGGCCGTGGAGACCGTAGCGGAGTCGCCCCTCCGGCGTGAAGTCGGGGGCACCGTTGCTCACCAAGCCGCAGCGGGCGACGAGTTCATCGAAGCCGTCGAGCCACCCGAGGCCCGAGGGCTCGACCAGCGGCACGAATCCCGGATGCACCGGCCCGCGCACCGGCGACTGCCAGCCCCACTCCGTCCCGGCGGCGTTGATCTTCCAGATTCCCAAGCCACGATCGGGCAGGAGCAGCACCCGCGTGCGGCCGGCGAGGAGTTCCACCATCCGCACCCCTTCGGCGAGCCCGCCGGTGAGTGTCCGGCAGCGGACGGCGAGCGGACCTGCGGAGACATCGATATCGGCGGGGCTCCGCTGGGCGATTCCCGTGCGCTCGTTGGCCTCGATGATCGACACGGTTCGCGGACTCGACATGAAATCAGCCCCTTGATGCTGTAGGCTCTTGAGCTTCCGAACCGGCCCTGCCGACCGGATCGGTCGAGGGAAATCTAGCAGATTCCACCCCGACCCCGGACCATCCCCTGCAACCGTCGAGAACGCCTTTTCCGCCCCGTGATCCCGCGCAGGATGACCATGACGCCCCCCGCACAACCGATCGCCGTAGTCCTCGCCGCAGGAAAAGGAACGCGGATGGGGAGCGACCTGCCGAAGGTCGTCCACGAGGCGGCCGGAAAGCCGCTCGTGCGGTGGGTCGTCGAGGCGCTCCGGGAAGCCGGGATCGGCGAGGTGATCGTCGTCGTCGGCCACCGCGCGGAGATGGTCGAGGCCTGCCTCGCTGGTGTGCCCGGCCTTTCGTTCGCCGTGCAGCGTCAGCAGCGGGGGACCGGTGACGCCGTGGCCGCCGCGGGGCCGGCGATCGAGTCGGGCCTCGCCGTCGGGCGCCGCCGCCCCGTCGTGATCGTCTGCGGTGATTCTCCGATGCTCCGCCCCGAGAGTGTGCGCGGATTGCTCGCCAGGTTCGCGGCGATCGACGCCTCATGCCTGGTGGGTACGGCCGTCACCGGCGATCCGCAGGGGCTCGGGCGAATCGTCCGCGACCGCGACGGCCGATTCCTCCGGATCGTGGAGCAAAAGGATGCATCGCCCGAGGAGCGCGCAATCCGCGAGGTGAACATGAGCACCTATGTGTTCGCCGCCGAGGATCTGCTCCGGGCGCTCGGCCGACTCGACAACACCAACGCCTCCGGCGAGTACTATCTCACCGACTGCCCCGCGATCCTCCTCGATGACGGGGAGCGCGTCGATGCGGTCGCCTGTCTCGATCCCAGCGAGACGCTGTCGGTCAACACGCCGGAGCAGCTCGCCGAGGTCGCGGAGGCTCTCCGCCGCCGCGGTGCGGCATCATCCTGACACCCCTTCCGCCCGTCCCACGTTGTCGGTCGCTCGACGCCGTCGCTCCCCTTCCGCAGGCTCCGATTCTCCATGAACGACCTCAAGATCTTCAGTGGCCCGGCAAACATCCCGCTCACGCAGGACATCTGCCGCTACCTCAACCTCCCGATGGGAAAGATCTCGATGGGGCGGTTCCCCGACGGGGAGATCTCCTGCAAGATCGACGAGGACGTCCGCGGACGCGACGTGTTCATCGTCCAGCCGACCTGCCCCCCGGTGAACGACCACCTCATGGAGCTGCTCGTCATGATCGACAGCTTCAAACGCGCCAGCTCCTACCGGCTGACGGCCGTCATTCCCTACTTCGGCTACGCCCGTCAGGACCGGAAGGACTCCGGCCGGGTCCCGATCACCGCCAAGCTCGTGGCCAACCTGATCACCCGCGCCGGCGCCGACCGGGTTCTGGCGATGGATCTCCACGCACCGCAGATTCAGGGATTCTTCGATTGCCCCGTCGACCACCTCTACGCGGCGCCGGTGCTCAGCAACCACGTGCTGTCGATGGGGCTCCCGAAGGAGGACATCGTGGTCGTCAGCGCCGACGAGGGGAGCATCAAGCGAGCCAGCGGCCATGCCTCGCGGCTCGGAGCGCCCTTGGCAATCGTCGACAAGCGGCGTCTGAGCGCCGATACGACCAAGAGCACGAACATCATCGGCGCCAGCGTCGAGGGAAAGATCGCGCTGATGTTCGACGACATGATCAGCACCGCAGGATCGATCTGCTCGGCTGCCGAGGCGGTGCAGAAACACGGAGCCACGTCGATCTACGCGGCCGCCTCCCACGGATTGCTCGTCGGCCCGGCCATCGAACGCCTCCGCGCCGCGCCTTTCGCCGGGATCATCGTCACCGATTCCATTCCCCTCTCGCCGGGCAAACAACTCCCCTCGATCACCGTGCTCTCGGTGGCCAGCCTCCTCGGGCAGGCCATCAAGCGGATCCACCGCAACGAGTCGGTGAGCATGATGTTCCAGTAGCCCCGGCAGCAGGCCCGGCCGGAGGGGCGATCCGCGGCCTCGTCCGCGTGGGCATGGCTCCATTTCAGCCCCCGGAAACCCCCGCACCACCGATTTCCACCCGTCGCAAGGGATTTCGGGAAATCGCCCGCATTTCCCCGGTTCGGCTTGCGGATTCCAGCCCAGATGTCACAATGAGTGGCTTGCCGAAAGGAGCTGATATGAGTGATTCCCTCGAAGTCGTCGCCCGCCCCGCCACCGGTTCCCGTGAGTCCCGCCGACTCCGTCGCCAGGGGTTCGTCCCCGCCATTCTCTACGGTCACGGGGAGAAGTGCGTCGATCTCGCAGCCCGGCGTGAGGCCCTGGAAGCGGTCATCCGCCACGGGAGCCGGATCGTCGAATTGAAAGGCGCCGTGAAGACGAGCGCCCTTGTCCGCGAACTCCAGTGGGACACGTTCGGCGTCGAACCGCTCCACGTCGATCTGGTGCGCGTCGACAAGTCGGAGCGAATCAAGGTTCGCGTTCCCCTCGATCTCCGTGGCGATGCCCCCGGCCACCGCTCGGGCGGCACGGTCACCATGGTTCTCCATGAGATCGAGATCGAGTGCACGCCCGACACGATCCCGGAAAAAATCCATGTGCACGTCGGCAAACTCGAGGTCGGCGGCCTGATCAAGGTCCACGACATCGAACTCCCCAAGGGGGCCAAGGCACTCACCGACGGCGACGAAACCGCCGTCAGTTGCACGATCACGACCCACAAGACCGACGAAACCGCCCCAGCCGGGGCGGCGGAGCCGGAGATCATTGGCCGCAAGGCCGGCGAGGAGGGGGAAGCGGCTGCCGGAGAAGGCTGATGCGTCGCGACCTGACGGGATCGGTGTGCACCATGGTCCTCGGACTTCTTCGGTCGTCCACGCCGCTGGGCGCGGCGTACCTCCCGATCGGGGCCGATCGATGGCACCCAAAAGCTCCCGGGGCCGTGTCGCGGAGGCATCACGTCGAAGGTCCGTTCGATTCCAGCCGGCCGCAACCATCCCGTAATCGAGGGCTTCGATGAAGCTCGTCGCCGGACTGGGAAACCCTGGCCGCGCCTACGAAGGGACACGTCACAACATCGGCTTCGACGTCCTCGAGGTGCTTGCCCGTCGGGGCGGAACTCCCGACCGTCGTGCGAGGTTTCAGGGGGAATTGGCCCAGACGACGATCCGGGGGTGCCCGGTTCTGTTGCTATGGCCCCTGACCTGGATGAATCTGAGCGGGGCGAGCGTCTTGGCCGCGAGGGATTTTTACAAGATCGACAACGCCGACATTTTGGTGCTTTGCGACGACTTCCAGATCCCGATCGACACCCTTCGGATCCGGGGAAGTGGTTCGAGCGGAGGGCAAAAGGGGCTGTCCGACATCCTCGCCAGGCTCGGCACGAAAGACGTGCCCCGGCTGCGGATCGGCGTCGGCCCGCTGCCTTCGGGCTGGATCGCGGCTGATTTCGTCCTCGGGAAGTTCACCAAGACCGAACGCCCGACGGTCGAGAGGGTCGGCGAACGAGCGGCGGATGCGGTCGAGGAATGGGTCGGTGCGGGGATCGAGTCGGCCATGAACAGGTACAACTGAACGACTGCGGGGCTGAGGCTGAATTTGTATCGCCCCCCCTGCGGACCTACAACTCACGCTTTCAGACCGTTTCCAGACACGGCTTCGACAAGCGAGACAACCGAGAAGTCAGACAACCAGGTTCGGCCCAGCCGGACCCCAGCAGAGGAGCGACGAGCGACATGGTGGTGTACGAAGGGATGTTCATCCTCGATCCGACGAAGTACTCCCGGGATCCGGCTGCGATCACACAGCAGGTCGCCGATCTGATCACGCAGCACGGCGGCACGATTCTGGCCGCTCGGCTGTGGGACGAGCGCAAACTCGCCTACCCGATCAACGGGCACAAGAAGGGGGTCTACTGGCTCACCTACTTCAAGATGCCGGGGGCCGGCGTGACGCCGCTGGAACGGCAGTGCGAAATCAACGACGACATCATCCGGAAGTTGATCCTCAAGGTCGACCCGCGGATCGCCGATGCCCTCGTCCAGCACGCCCTGGCAGGAAACGAGGCCGCAGCGTCGAAGCGTGCCGCCCCGGTTCCGGGTCCGGTCGCCGCGCCCGCAGCCGCCGAGTGATCCTTGCGGTGACGTCGACCGGGACGGTGCGGACGAGCCGCCACCGCCCCGGTCACCGAGACTCTGCCAGAGCGATTTCAAAGACGTGGCGATTGCACGGCAACTCGTGACGGAGTAAGATGCTGTACACACGTACATGCACCGTCACCAACTTGTCAGTTCAAGGAGCGATCGATGGCCAGCTTCAACAAGGTGATTCTCCTCGGAAACGTCACCCGGGACCCCGAACTCCGCTACATCTCGAGCGGCACCCCGGTGACCGAGATCGGGCTTGCCGTCAACAACCGTCGGAAGGGCACCAACGGCGAATGGGTCGATGAGACGACCTTCGTCGACGTCACCTTCTGGAGTCGCGACGCCGAAATCGCCGGGGAATACGTCACGAAGGGTTCGCCGATCATGATCGAGGGGCGACTGAAACTCGACACCTGGGAAAAGGACGGAAAGAAGAACTCGAAACTCCGCGTAGTCGGCGAAAGACTCGTTCTTCTTGGCAGCCGGCAGGGGGGGCCGGAAGGGGGGCGAGGAGGTGCCGAAGGGGCTCCGAGGCCGAAGCGGGCCGCTGAACGGCCGGAGGTGGTCGACGGCCCGGAGTTCTCGCACGCTGAGTATGATGGTCCCGGCCGCGATGGTGGTGGCCGGGGGTCGGATTCTGTCTCCAGCGGGGGATCGGACGACGACATTCCGTTCTGACGCCCGTTGTGGCACACTTTCCCGGGCGGTTGGCGCACGCTTGCCGATCCCCGTCGAGCGAACGCTTCCTGATCCCTCCCGCAAAGCCCCTCGATAGCCCCAAAGCGACCTTTCACCGCATTCGACGATCTGATTTCCCACATTCCCCAAGACCCGTTTCAAGAGACGAATCATGGCACAGTCCTCCACCGTCCGCTCCCGATCCGTGAATGCGACCGGCTCCCACGCTGGTCAACTGCCGAAGGGGCAGCGTGGCGGCATCGAACTCCTCCTCGTTCACAACGTCGAGCACCTCGGCAAGCAAGGGGAGGTCGTGGAGGTGAAGCGCGGTTACGCGTTCAACTATCTCCTGCCGCAGGGGCTGGCGACCGTTGCCACCGAGCACCACAAGCGGATGGTGGCCAAGCACAAGGCGAAGCTCGAAGAGATCGCGAGGGAGCGTCTCGCCGGTCTGCGTTCGCTGCTCGAAGAACTCGTCCGCACGAGCGTCACGATCGAGGCCAACGCCAACGACGAAGGGCATCTGTATGGCTCGGTGACCTCCGTGGAGATTGCCAGGGCGTTGAAGCAACAGGATCTCGTCGTCTCGAGCGACAACATCGTTCTCCAGGGACCGCTCAAGGAAGTCGGCCTCTACACGGTTCGCGTGCGGCTCGCCGCGGAGGTCGAAGGGGATCTCAAGGTCTGGGTGGTGCCGACGAGCGGCGACTCGACTGCCAAGTGACGGCCTGAATCGCCCGAGCCGCAGGCCTCGTCGGTCAGGCTTGCCGGCTCCACGCCTGCGATCTCAGGTCAGCGGTCTCCACGTCTGCCGGCTTTAGGTTTCGGCTCGAGATTGGTCGGCTCATCGATTCAGTGGGCAGGGTTCGCCACGCGACCCTGCCCACGTTCGTGTGTGTTTCGGCTTTCTTTCACCGGCTGCCCTGCTGTGACCGCCTCCCCTGCTTTTGGCGGCGCCCCTGCTTTTAGCGGCGCCCCTTCAGACAACGCTGGACACTGCCGCACGGGCCGACGACAACAGCAGCCGATGGCCTCGAGCGGCCGGAACGACAGGACAGGGCGAACACGCAGCGGGAGGCGCGATGATGGCGGCATCACGGAAGGCTGGCGAAGGCGGTGGGGCGGATGGGCGTGATCGCCAGCGGGATGGCGGACGCCGTCGGTCCCGCGACCGCGGCGATGGACCGTCGTCCGCCTCCGACTTTCGGGACAGGCCCGTCGACCCGGCCGCCGAGCGTTGTGTGCTCGGCAGCATCTTTCTCAAGCCGGACGCCTGCGACGATGTCGCGCTCGTCCTCCGCCCGGAGGATTTCGCCGACGAGTCCCACCAGATCCTCTTTCGCCATCTGCTCGACCTTCATGACGGTGGGAAGCGGATCGATACGACGATCGTTCTCGACCGGCTCCGGTCGAAAGGGGATCTCGACCGGATCGGTGGCGTGGCGGCGATCGGCGAGATCGTGCAGTCGGTGCCCCACGCCGCGCATGCGGTCCACTACGCCCAGATCGTCCGCGACAAATCGCTTCTCCGCTCGCTGATCGACGCCGGAACCGACATCCTCCGGGATGCCTACGACTCCACCGACGAGCCGAAGGAACTGCTCTCGAGGGCGGAGTCGAAGATCTTCACGATCCTCGAGGAACGCAGCTCCGCCGATGCCACCCCGATCAACGCCGTCCTCGACAAGGTGCTCGAGCGGATGGACGCACGGATGAAGCACGAGCAGACGCTCGGTGGCGTCGAGACCGGCTTCACCGAGCTCGACGCCCTCTGCGGAGGGCTCCACAACTCGGAGCTCGTGATCCTCGCCGCCCGCCCGAGCATGGGGAAGACGGCACTGGCGATGAACATCGCCGAGCATGTGGCGATCGGCAACCACCACCCCGTCCTGTTCGTGAGCCTGGAAATGGCTGCCATGGAACTGGCCGACCGGCTCCTCTGCTCGGTCGCCGGCGTCAACGGCCACCGGCTCCGCAACGGCACGATCTCCAAGGAGGATCGGCGCCGGCTCGTGGAGAAATCGGCCGAGATCAGTGCCGCTCCGCTGCTCATCGACGATACGCCGGGGCGGACGCTGACGGAGATCGCCGCCGTCGCGCGTCGCCAGAAACGCCGCGGCGGACTGTCGTTGATCGTCATCGACTACCTCCAGCTCATCGAGCCGGACAACCCGCGTGATCCCCGACAGGAACAGGTCGCGAGGATCGCCCGTCGGCTGAAGATGATGTCGCGCGAGCTCGACATCCCCGTCCTCTGCCTCGCCCAGCTCAACCGACAGGCCGAGGCCTCGAGGGACAACCGACCGCGCCTCAACCATCTCCGGGAGTCGGGGGCCATCGAGCAGGACGCCGACCTGGTGATGTTCGTCCATCGCGAGGAGTACTACGCGACGAACGACGAGGATCGGGAACGGGTCAAGGGGCAGGCGGAGATCATCATCGCCAAGCAGCGGAACGGCCCGATCGGAGACGCCAAGCTCCTCTGGCAGCACGACTTCACCCGGTTCGTCAATCTCGAACAACGGCCGTATGACGAGTTCGAGCAGTTTTCCAGCTTCTGAACCGCCCAGCGATCGCGTGCTCCGTCGACGACGGGGCTTCCGTCGTGATCAGGCGCGCCTGGCCGCGCTGCGATCGGTGCCGGGCCGGACGTCGAGTTCGAGGCCGTCATCTTCGCCGCGTTCGAGGCGTTCCCAGGCGATCCCTCCCATCGCGGCGTTGTCGGTGCACAACGCCCGCGGGGGGATGAGAACGTCCACGCGACGCTTCCGCCCGAGCCGCTCGAGGGCCTCTCGCAGCGCCGTGTTCGCCGTCACGCCGCCACCGACGGCGAGCACCCGGCACTTGGTCCGGGCGAGAGCGAGATCGACCTTGGCGAGGATCGTCTCCACCACCGCCAGTTGGAACGAAGCGGCGAGATCGGCCAGCGCCTGCCCCGTCGGCGGGGGTGTGTCCTCCGCCGCGCCGGGCGGCCTGACCCGGTAGCGAAGCGCGGTCTTGAGACCGCTGAAGCTCATGTCGAGCCGCTCCCGATCGGTGGAGAGGGGACGCGGGAGCCGATGCGCTTCGCTGTCGCCACCGGCTGCCGCCCGCTCCATGGCCGGTCCACCTGGATACTCGAGCCCGAGGAGTGCCGCCGCCTTGTCGAAGGCTTCGCCGGCGGCGTCGTCGATCGTGCCACCGAGCCGCGTCATCTCGAGGGGGGAATGGACGTGAAACAGCGAGGTGTGGCCACCGCTGGCCACGAGCCCGACGCAGGGGTAGGTCATCCGCTCGGCGTGGGCGATCCGACACGCGTAAAGATGGGCGGCAATGTGGTCGTAGCCGACGAGCGGACAGCCGAGCACCGCGGCGATCCCCTTGGCAGCGGACAGACCGACCAGGAGCGAGCCGACCAGACCCGGCGTGACGGCGACGGCGACGGCCTCGAGCGCCCCCCGGTCGATGCCCGCCCGGGCCACGGCCTCGTCGATTACCGGCACGATCCGTTCGACATGGGCCCGCGATGCCAGCTCCGGGACGACGCCACGCCAGCGGGCATGGAGCTCGTCCTGACTGGCCACCACGCTCGACAGCACCCGCCGCGACCGATCGATGACGGCGGCAGCGGTCTCATCACACGTCGTCTCGATCGCCAGAAGAGGCACCGGGGTGGATCTCCGAGATGGTCGACCGTGGGATACCGCTCGTGGGGACGCCTGCCGGCGTCGCAACCGGCGTCAGAAGTCGTACCACATCCCGATCCCTGCCCGGTTCTGGTTCTTGGTCACGAACTCGTACTGCGGGTCCGATCCGTAGAGATACTCGAAACCGATACGGTAAAGCTTCTCGCTGCGCCGGCCGCGCCAAGCCCAGCCTGTCTGGACACAGACGTTCCCCCCCCAGTCGAGTTCCTGACGCGAGAACCCGTTGACGGCGAGGAACGGCGCCCCGCCGCGGCCGGTGGGCCGGGCCTGGATCAGATCGACGCCGGCCTGCAACTCCCAGGGCTCGGCGCCCCCGGCGGTGAAGAACGCCCACCCTACCTCGCCATAGAGCCGCATCCAGTCGTAGAGGTAGTAGGAATTGCCCCACACGATGCAATCGCGGACGTAGTTTATCCGGGGATAGGTCGGGTGCTTGAGCATGAACTCGTCGCCGAGGTGGGCGCTGTTGTGGTAGTAGGCGAGTTTCGTCTGCCAGCGTCCCACGCCGTACACGACCGGAATACCGAAGCGGTAATCGGAGGACCGGAGATCGCGGTCGTCCTCGGGGTCGAGTCGGACGAAGGCCGCCCCTTCGATCTGCACCTCGAATCCCTGGGGATGGCGCACCGGGTCGGAGCCGTAACGGACGATCGAGGCCCTCCCGCCGAGGGTCGAATCCCACAGCCATCCCTCCTGGCCCGACGTCGCGTAGGGAGGTGGCGTCGTGTCGTCGTACCAGACCGTGCCGAAACGGGGTTCCTTGGGGCCGGCCAGGTAGCTGGTGTAGATCAGGTTGTTGGGCAACATCTGCCAGAACCAAGGCCGCGGTGCCCAGAGGTCGTCGAATCCCTCCGGGAAGGCGGTCCCCGGCATCATGTAGGCATCCTCGGACGTGGGGGGAAGCGCCTCGTAGGGCATGTCGAGGACCACCGGCCCTGTCGCCCCAAGCGGTGGAAGCGGGTCGACGCCGGATGGAGCAACCGATCCCGGACCGCCCCCTGGCATCGGATCGGCGACGGCGGGCAGCGTGAAGCCGGGCGGCCGAACGAGCGACGGATCCACGGGCATGACGGGCAGATCGGCCGGCGGCGGCAGTTGGAGAGGCATCGTCTCCTGGCCGTGGGTCGCGACGGTCAGCCCCCACACCAGGGCGCATCCCGACACGAGCCTCACCAGCCAGGCGGCGCGGCGGGCGGGCAGCGGTGGATGCGAGGGGGCGTGCTTCATGGGTGCCACGGGGAACGACACGGCCGGACGTTGTCCATGGTGCCGGATCGATGCCCGCCGGACGGGCTTTGCTGCGGGGAGCGAATGTAAGGATCGGGTCGACGATGACTCCAGAGAGATCGGCAGCGAAAGCCCGGGAAACGGACTCGAAAACCGTGTCGTCCGGGGCATTCCTTGGCAGCACGCCATGGCCCGCATGACAGGGGAAAACAGGGTAGAATGGAGGTCCCTCCGGTTTCGCCCCCCTTCGCAGTGTGGCGCGACCGCCCTGATCCCATGGCCTGCCGATCCATCCCTTTTCACCAGTCTCCGCTCCCATGGCCGTCTCGCCCGACCACGATGGACCGCGTCCAGCCACCCCTCGCCCCGAGGTCCCGGCCGCGATCAGCGACGGACCCGCGATCGCCCTCGGGCGGATTCCCAGCGGGCTGTTCGTGATCAGTTGGCAGGAAGCGGGTGCGGATCGGACCATGCTCGCCAGTTGGGTGATGCAGGCCGGCTTCGCCCCTCCGGTGGTCTCGGTGGCGGTGGCTCCGAGCCGCGACCTGCTCGTGGCGATCGACCGTGGCATCCCCTTCGTGATCAGCATCCTCGGGGAATCCCAGCGGGGGCTGCTTTCGAAGTTCGGCAAGCCGATCACCCCCGGCGACGACCCTTTCGCCGGGCTCGAGGTTCTCCGCGCCGCCGGGGGGGGAGCGGCCCTCGCCGCCGCATCCGGCTGGATCGAATGCCGGGGAACGGGCCAAACAGCCGCTGGCGACCACGTGGTCGTCGTGGCCGAGGTGGTGGGAGGGGATTGCGGTTCAGGCGAGCCACCCCTCGTGCATGTGCGGAAAAATGGGTTACGTTACTGACCCCGGGCGGAGGCCGACCGGGGTGGATCACCGCGGGGGATACCGGATCGGTCGGGCCGCAGACACGGACCCGCGAATCCGTACCCTTGGCTTTTTTGTGTCGAGTCCTCGTACCTGGGTGGAACCATGATCACGCGACGGTTGATGATCCTCTCGGTGGCATGCCTCCTCGGCTTGGCGGCAGGATGTTCGTCGCAGACGAAGTCCTCTGGCACGCAAGCGGCCTCGGGCAAGGGCGCGGCCGGTGGCCAGACGAAGCGACTGATCTTCCTCACCAACGGCGACGACCCGTTCTGGGATGCCTGCAACGCCGGTCTCCAGGAAGGTGCCAAGCAGTTCGGCATCGAGTCGAAGGGGCTGGTGGCCGTGATGGAGAAGAACAACGGCACCGCGCAGGGGCAGATCGAGAAACTCCGTCAGTTCGCCAGCCAGTCGGACATCGCGGGCGTGGCGATCTCGGTGATTCAGGCCGACAACGCCGCGATCATCGAAGAGATGAAGGCTCTCGCCGCCAAGGGGGTCAAGGTGATCACCGTCGACAGCGACGTCGATCGGGCCCGCTTCCGTGATGCCCGCCCCTACTACATCGGCACCGACAACATCGTCGGTGGCCGTCTCCTCGGGTCCGCCGCCGGGAAGATCCTCGCCGCCCGCAACGTCACTTCCGGCGGGTATGTCCAGTTTGCCGGCTTCACCGACGTCGACAACGCCCGGGCCAGGATGGACGGCTTCAAGGAGGCGGTCGGCTCCGCCTACACCGAACTCGACAGGATGCCCGACGGCATGGAAGGGGCGAAGGCCCGCGACAACGTCCGCACGGCGCTCGTCAACCACCAAGACCTCGTAGCCCTCGTGGGAATCTGGGCCTACGACGCCCCGGCGATCGCGGAGGTGGTGAAGGAACGGGATGTCCGCGCGAAGACCACGGTCGTGACGTTCGATGCCCAGGCGATCGCACTGGAGCACATGGGCAACGGGCTGATCGACGCGATGGTCGTGCAGAACCCGTTCGAGATGGGCGCCCAGACCGTTCGCCTCCTCGTCGCGATGCTCGGCGACGACAAGGCGGTCATCAAGGACATGTTTCCCGATCTCGGCAAGGAGAATGGCGACATCTACACGACCGGCCTGCGGTTGATCGTTCCGGACGAGGGATCGCCGATCAAGAAGGAATCGATGCCCGCCGACATCCCCCACGAGTTCAAGACGCTGACCGAGTTCCGTGAGTGGCTCAGCCGCTACGGCCTGTCGAGTTCCTGATCGACCGGTTCTCGCCGTCGCGAGCCGACGTCCGCCTCCGGACCGTCGGGGAGCAAAGCCGCATCCTCGCCATGAATCCACCGAAAGCATCCCATTCCGTCGGCTCCGAGGAGACTCCGGCCACCCGGTCGGGCACGACGCCGGCACGTCTCCTCCGCGCGATGCCCCTCGGGCTGCGACCGGCGGAGTGGGCATTGGTGGGGGCGATCGTGGTCGCGGTGCTGCTCACCGGGATCGTCGACTCCAATCACAGCTACTTCGAACTCCCGGTGCAGAGCCTCAAGGACATCGCGCGGAACACGGCGATGCTCGGGATCTTCGCGCTCGGCGCGACGGTGGTGATCATCGCCGGTGGGATCGATCTCTCCTCCGGCTCGATGATCGCACTCTCCGGGACGATCGCCGCGACCACCATGCTCGCCCTGGCCCCGAAGGAGATCATGGCCTTCAAGCCCGTCGGCCCCGCGGTGGTGGGATTGGGTGTGCTTGCCGCCCTCGTCACCGGATTTCTCGTCGGCACGCTCCACACCTGGCTGATCACCGCCGTCCGGCTGCCGCCGTTCATCGCCACGCTCGCGACGCTCGTCGGCTTGAGGAGCTTCGCACGCGCGCTGTGCGAGAGTTGCACCCTCGCCCTCGTGGGCACCAAGAGCGCCCAGATCAACGTCTCCGATCCGATCTTCAAGGCCATCCGCGACAACGTCTGGATTCCCGTGGCGGTGTTCGTCCTCCTCGCCCTGTTCACCTGGGTGCTCCTCACCCGCACCGTCCTCGGCCGTCACATCCACGCCCTCGGCGGCAACGAGCAGGCGGCCCGTCTGGCCGGCATCCGCACCGAGAACGTGAAGTGGTTCGCCTACTGTTTCGGCGCGATGACCGCGGCGCTCGCCGGGCTGTTCTACGTCGCCAACGAGTCGGTGGCCGCACCGGTCAACCAAGGCCGCGGCCATGAGCTCAATGCGATCGCCGCCGCCGTGGTCGGAGGCTGCTCCCTTTCCGGTGGCGTCGGCACGGTGCCGGGGACGGTGCTCGGGGCGATCTTCCTCCGGGTCGTGATCGACGCGGTCTCGAAGATCATCAAGACCGGCGCGGACGTCTACGAGGGGCTGATCGTCGGCGTCGTCGTCGTCATCGCCGTCACGTTCTCGCAGCTCGGGGCGCTGGCGAAGGGGGGCACGCGTCTCCTTCCCGGGGCCCTCGGCTTGTGTGCCATCCCGACGCTCGCGATCCTCGCCGGGGCGATCGCATCGATGACCTCCGGCCGCACGGGAGGCATCGCCACCGGCGTCGGTGCGCTGATCCTCCTCGCGTCGCTCCGGGCCTGGGAAAGCCGCCGCGCCGCGACCTGATCACGCCGCCCCCACGACAGGCATCCTCTCCGATGAGCCCTCCCCCGTTCGCCGTGCGGATGCTCGGCATCACGAAGCGGTTTCCCGGGGTGGTGGCCCTCGACGACGTCACGCTCGAGGTTCGGCGCGGCGAGGTCCATGCCATCTGCGGCGAGAACGGCGCGGGCAAAAGCACGCTGATGAAGATCCTTTCCGGGGTCTACCAGCCCGACGCCGGAGTCCTCGAGGTCGACGGCAGCGACACCCGCTTTTCGGGCACTCGCGACGCGGAGCGGGCCGGGATCGCGATCATCCACCAGGAACTCGCCCTCGTCGAGGATCTCCCGGTGGCGGCGAACGTGTTCCTCGGCCGGGAGCGGCGCGGCCCCTTGGGATTCCTCGACGACCGCTCGATGGGCGAGGAGTGCCGGCGGCTGTTCACCCAGCTCGACTGCGCCGTCGATCCCGGCGATCGCACCGGGAATCTCCGCGTCGGTGACCAGCAACTCGTCGAGATCGCCAAGGCCCTCTCTCTCGATGCCTCGATCGTCGTGATGGACGAGCCGACCAGCGCCCTGACGGAGGTGGAGTCGGCCAGACTCGAGCGGACGATCCAACGGCTCGTCGCCCAGGGGACGACGATCCTCTACATTTCCCACAAGATGGACGAGGTGTTCCGGCTCGCCGATCGGATCACGGTGCTCCGCGACGGCCGCCACGTGAAGACGGTCGACAGGGCCGCGACCACGCCCCGGGAGATCACGGGCTGGATGGTGGGGCGGGACATCGCGGGTCACGACTTCCATGGCGAGCGCCCGCGGGGCGAGAAGCTCCTCGAGGTTCGCGGACTTACTCTTCCCTGGCCGGAACACCCGCGCGGCTATCGGCTTCGCGACATCTCGTTCGACCTCCATGCCGGCGAGATCGTCGGAATCGCCGGGCTGATGGGGGCAGGACGCACCGAACTCCTCGAAGTGCTCTTCGGTGCCGCCGACGACACCTGGACCGGGACGATCCGGCTCCACGGCAAGCCGGTGCGTTTCCGCCATCCGGGTGAGGCCTGCGAGGCACGGGTGGCGATGGTCACCGAGGATCGGAAGCGACTGGGATTGTTTCCCGATCTCGACGTCGCCGGGAACGTAAGCCTGTGCGCGCTCGAGGGGGCGCTGCGAAACGGCCTCCTCAGCCGCACCGCCGAGGAAGACCTCGCCGCCGGTCCGGTCCGCGACACGGGGGTGAAGACGCCCGGCCTACACGCCGCAATCACCGGCCTCTCCGGAGGCAACCAGCAAAAGTGCATCATCGGCCGGTGGTTGCTCACCGAGCCGGAGGTGCTTCTCCTCGATGACCCGACCCGCGGGATCGACGTCGGCGCGAAGGCCGAACTCTACACCCTCATCGACCGGCTCTGTCGCCAGGGGCTGGGGGTGATCCTCACCTCGAGCGAGCTCCCCGAACTCCTCACCCTCGCCGACCGGATCCTCGTGCTCGCCGAGGGACGGCTGACCGCCGAACTCTCGCGCGACGAGGCGACCGAGGCGCGGATCATGGAAGCCGCGACGGAGGGATGAGCGGCCGGACCTGGATTCAGGTTCCGACATAGCGGGCGACGAGGCCGCGGGCCCGCGCCTCGTCGCGCGTGCCGGAGACGATCGCCCGGCCGTCGGCGAACACGGCCAATTCCATCCCCTCCTCGATCGTGACGCGGACGATCCAGCGGTTGGCGACGACGCGCCCCACCTCGGCCATCCGTTCCGCGAACGCCCCGAGATCGATCCCCTCGAGGCCGGGCGCAGGAGCCACCTGGACCGCGTCGCGTCCGCACAGCACCGTGGCCTGCGAGCCGGCCCTCCCCTCGAGCCAGGGATAATCGCCCCCCCGGCAGGTCGGACAGCCTTTCGCGGCCAGCGGGGCAAGATCGACGGTGCGCCACAGGTTCTCCCACAGATCGCAGACGAGGAGGCGGTTGCCGACCTGTGGGCCGGCACCGACGATGAGCTTCATCACTTCGGCAGCCTCCACCGCGCCGACGACCAATGCCACCGGCCCGATCACGCCGGCGGTATCGCAGGTTGGGAGTGCCCCTGGTGCGGGAGGCTCGGGTACGAGGCAGCGCAGGCAGGCCGACGTCCCGGGCACCACCGACAACACCCTCCCCTCGGCGCCGATCGCCCCGCCATGGACCCACGGCACCCCCGCCCGGCAGGCGAACTCGTTGATCAGGAACCTGGCCTCGAAATTGTCGGTGCCGTCGACGATCACGTCGACACCCCCGAGCAGCCTCGGCGCACTCGCGGCGGTCAGATCGGCGACGATCGGTTCGACGAGGGCCCGGGCATTGATCCGCTCGAGATGCCTGGCCGCCGCCACGGCCTTGGGGTGCCCGGCCGCGACGTCGGCCTCGTCAAACAGCACCTGGCGGGGGAGGTTCGACGTCTCCGGCAGATCGCGATCGATGATCCGGATCCGACCGACACCCGCGCGCACAAGCGCCATGGCCACGACGCCACCGAGCGCCCCGCACCCCACGAGCGCGACATGCGCCGCGGCGAGCCGAGACTGACCGGCGGCACCGAGCGGCGCGAACCGGGTCTGACGGGAGTAGCGTTCGGGGTCGTAATCGATGGGACGTTCCTCCGGCCGAGCAGCTTCGGCAGGATGTCAGGTGACGAGATATCCGGCCCAGTCCCACGCGCTGCCGACGTTTTGCCGGCCCCATCCCGCCAACCGCGCCTGAAGGCCGTCGCACGCCGCCCGGGCCGAGACCGGGTCGGGCGGCAGGGGCTCCCTGATCGCGGCCACGACCGGGAGTTGCGGCGGCTGCCGCCATCCGTCGTGCGGCACGCCGTCCGGGGGGAGCACCACGACCCAGGCGTCGAGACCGTCGGCAGGAAACGGCGGCGCGGCACTGCCATCGACCTCCTGCCCCACGAGCATCGTTCCCGGACGCCGGCCGAGACGTGTGACGCCGACTCCGGAATGGATGCCCGAGCGTGGCAGGACGACCATCATCACGGACGGATGGGCTCCGAAGGAATCGATCCGCTCCGCGATCGCTCTCGAGTCATCCGGCAGGCCGGAAGGTGACGTGAGCCGGAGGATCACCCCCACCCCGATCCTGTCGGCCACCGAGAGCGTCTCGGCAAGCGTCGTCGCCGAGCCTTCTCCCTCCGCGGCAACGGGGAGGGCGACGTCGATGACGGCCACAGCCGAGAGCCCGCGGAGCGTCGCGAGCCCCGTCGGATCGGGCTGCTGCAGCACGCCGCGGGGAACGTACCTTCGGCCGTCGAGCCACAGCGAACGCCCCTTCACGCCGAGGCGTCTGAGCCCGATCAGGGAGCGTCCCTTGGCGACGACCTCGTCCCCCTGCCGAAGCGTCACGTCGGCCCGGTAGAGATTGGGCAGTTCGGGTGTCCAGAAGCCCGGTTCGGTGCAGACGCCCCTGACGAGCGACGGCTGCCCCTCGATCCACCCCTGATCGACGAGCACGACGGTCGTCGGCAGGGTGGCTGCCGTGGCACACTGCGGACCTGTGAGCGTGCCTGAAGCGACCGTCGCCCTGGCGGCTCCCTCGAGGATCCCGCTGGAGGCGCAGCGGAGCCACACCTCCGCCCGCATGTCGTCGGCCCGACCGAGCACGGGCCTGATCCACATCGCCCCTGGGTCACCGTTCATGCACTTCCCCTGGGTTCACGGAAGCGTTCCAGGGCTTCGCTCGCGAGCCAACGCAGATCGAGTTTGCCCGACCCGAGCACCGGAATCGCGGCCACCTCGGCGAAACTGTCCGGCGCGGGGATCCAGAGATTGGGGAGCCCGCGGGCGGCGAGCCCCCGGCAGACGTCGTGCGGATCGCGCGACGTGGGGAGATGGAGGACGACGAGACGCTCCCCCTTCCTGGAATCGGGAACGCCCGCCACGACGGCCACCAAATCCCCGTCGCCCGACCCGAGTTCTGCGTTCACCGCCTCCTCGATGGGGAGATGGGGAACCATCTCGCCGCCGATCTTCGAGAACCGGCTCTCGCGGCCCGTGATCGTGATGAAGCCGTCCTCGTCGAGCTTGGCGATGTCCCCGGTGCAATACCATCCGTCGTGAACGACATGGGCCGTGAGATCGGGGCGGTCGAGGTAGCCCTGCATGACGTTCGGCCCCGTGATCCACAGCATCCCCTCGGTGCCCACGGGCAAAGCCTCGAAAGCATCGCGCGCCGTGACCCGCGCCCGGCAGCCGGGGATCGGCAGGCCGACCGTTCCCTCGCGGGCATCGGCCGGCGAACCGGGCACGTGTCTGGCCGGCGGGATGTTGGCGGCGATCAGGGGCGACATCTCGGTGGCACCGTAGGCCTCGCTCGGCCGGACGCCGAACTTCCCCTCGAACGCATCGCTCAACTCCCTCGGCAGCTTCTCCGCCGATCCGAACACCGCCTCGAGCGTCGAGAAGTCCTCCGCCGGGGTGCGGCGGAGGTAGGTGCGGAGAAAGGTGGGCGTCGCCATCAGGATCGTGGCGTGGTGTTCGCGGGCGAGGCTTCCGATCGCCTGGGCATCGAGCGGATTGGTGTGGTAGACGACCCCGGCATCGAGCACCAGCGGCGTCCAGAACGTCGCGGTGTAGCCATAGGAGTGGAAAAACGGGAGGACACCGAGGGCGACGTCGGCGGCCGAGACGTGGAGGATCCGGCCGATGGCACGGACGTTCGATGCGACGTTCTCCTCGGAGAGCACGACCCCCTTCGGATCGCCCGTGGAGCCGGAGGTGAAGATCACGGTGAGCACGTCGTCGGCGCGGAGGCGGTGGAGTCCCAGGGTCCGCTCGAGCATTCCGAGCGGTAGGCACGTGGCCTGCGTCGCGGCGACGATCGTGTCGAAGGTGGTCAGGCGGGTCTTCAGCTCCGTCGCATCGAGCATCCGATCGCCGACGTCGAGCTTGACGCGGGCGAGGAACACGGGGCTCGAGAGGACATGCCTCAGCCCGGCCCGCTCCATCGAGAGATCGAGGACTTTCTGGCTCGTCGTGTAGTTGAGGTTCACGGCCACCCGCCCCATGAGCGTGAGCGCCGCGTTGACGATCACCGCAGCCGCCGTCGGGGGGAGCATGACGCCGACACGCCGCTCGTCGGGGGCGAGCACCCGTTCGAGGACCCGCTTCGCGCAGAGGATGCGGATCAGCAGGGAACGGCCCGTGAGCCGGGTCCCGAGGGAGTCGGCGACCTTCATCCGCCCCCCTGCAGACCGGCAGGCCCGGACGAGCGCCCGGGGAAGGGAGGCGATGCCATCGGGATCGGGGCCCGCGCCGAGAAGCGTCGGGGTCTCAGGCTCGATCGGCTTCATGGGGGATGCTGTCACGGGGGGATTGGCTCGGTCCGGGGGCGGGGTTACGGTCGACCCTGTTCCGCCGCCCGGCACCCATTAGAATCTGCGGAGTTTTCGCAGGATAGACGCCTGCCTGCGCCGCTCCCCCGGAATCCATCATGCCCCGCTACCAGCCCTCCCGGATCGAGCCCAAGTGGCAGACTTGGTGGGAGACGCACGACACGTTCGCGACCCCCCGTCTTCCGGGTGTCCGCAAGACCTACATTCTCGACATGTTCCCCTACCCCAGCGGGGAGGGGCTCCATGTCGGGCACCCCGAGGGCTACACCGCCACCGACATCGTCGCCCGGTTCGAGCGGATGCGTGGCACGAGCGTCATGCACCCGATGGGATTCGACGCCTTCGGCCTTCCTGCCGAGGAATACGCAATCCGCACCGGCACGCCGCCGCGGGAGAGCACCGAACGCAACATCGCCAACTTCACCCGGCAGCTGAAGATGCTCGGCTTCAGTTACGACTGGGACCGGGTGCTGGCGACGACCGATCCCGACTACGTCCGGTGGACGCAGTGGATCTTCCTCGTTCTCTTCGACACCTGGTTCGACCCCGAGCGGCAGAAGGGGCGACCGATCGCGGAACTGCCGATCCCGGCGGACATCGCGGCCGGCGGCGAGGCCGCGGTGGCTTCCTACCGCGATGCCCATCGGCTCGCCTACCAGTCGGAGGCACCGGTCAACTGGTGCCCGGCTCTCGGCACCGTGCTTGCCAACGAGGAAGTGATCGGTGGGGTGAGCGAGCGCGGCGGTCATCCGGTGGTGCGCATCCCGCTGCGTCAGTGGATGCTGCGGATCACCGCCTACGCCGACCGCCTCGAGAAGGAACTCGAGCCCCTCGATTGGCCAGCGAGCATCAAGAAGCTCCAGTGCGACTGGATCGGCAGAAGCACCGGAGCGGAGGTCGATTTCCAGATCGCGGCCGACACCGGATCGGAGGCGGCCTTCGACGGCTGGCGATCGGCCCGTCGCAGCGCAGGCTTTCCCCGCCAGCCCGGGGCCGACGTTCTCCGCGTCTACACGACGCGTCCTGACACCCTCTACGGAGTCACCTACCTCGTCGTCGCCCCCGAGCATCCCCTCGTCGACGCGCTTTCGACACCGGGCCAACGCCCGGCCATCGAGGCCTACCGGGAGGCTGCCGCGCGGAAGAGCGACCTCGATCGCACCGATCTGGCCAAGGAGAAGACCGGCGTCTTCACCGGCTCGTATTGCTTTCATCCGTTGACCGGGAAGCCGGTCCCGGTGTGGGTGGCCGATTACGTGCTCGCCACCTACGGCACCGGCGCCATCATGGCCGTGCCGGCACACGACGACCGCGACTTCGAGTTTGCCAAGGCCTTCGGTCTGGAGATCGTCACCGTCGTCGAACCGCTCGCGGGGCATGGGCACGACGGGAGCCTGTTCACCGGCGACGGCCGGGCGATCGCTTCCGGCCCCTACTCGGGGATGGAAACGCGGGAGTTCATCACCACGGTGGCGTCCGATCTCGCCGCCGCGGGACTCGGGCGACCGGCGGTGAACTACAAACTCCGCGACTGGCTGTTCAGCCGGCAACGGTTCTGGGGGGAGCCTTTCCCGATCCTCCATGAGCTCGGCCCCGACGGCATGCCGACCGGCGCGATCCGGGCCGTCGACCCGACGGAACTGCCCGTCAACCTCCCCCACCTCACCGACTTCAAGCCGGGAAACACCCCCGACCCTCCCCTGTCACGATCGCCGTCAGACTGGCTGCTCCTGGAGCGCGACCACAAGCGGTATCGCCGTGAGACCAACACGATGCCGCAGTGGGCCGGCTCCTGCTGGTACTACCTGCGGTTCCTCGACCCCGGCAACACGGATCGCTTCATCGATCCGGAGATCGAGAAGGCCTGGATGCCGGTCGATCTCTACATCGGCGGGGCGGAACACGCCGTCCTCCATCTCCTGTACGCCCGGTTCTGGCACAAGGTCCTCTACGACCGCGGGCATGTCTCGCTCCCCGAACCGTTCGGCAAGCTCGTCAATCAGGGGATGATCCTCGGCGAGATGGAGTTCACCGGCTACCGCAGTCCGAAGGGGGGCTGGGTGTCGGCGGAGAAACGGTCTGCGGAGGATGTGCCCGCCAAACTTCCCGCCGATCAGGTGGAGAAGCAGGGGGAACACTTCGTCCTCCGGGATTGGCCGAAGATCCGCGTCGAGAGCCGGGCCTACAAGATGTCGAAGGCCCGCGGCAACGTGGTCAATCCCGACACCGTGGTGAAGGAGTTCGGGGCCGACTCGCTCCGACTCTACGAGATGTTCATGGGCCCGCTCGAGGCGACGAAGCCGTGGAGCACGACCGGTGTCAGCGGGGTCCGCGGGTTCCTCGATCGCTGTTGGCGTCTGGTGGTCGACGACCGGGCGGACGAGGTCGTGGTGTCGCCACAGGTGGTCGACGACCCTCCCACCGACGACCAACTCCGCGAACTCCACAGGATGCTCGACAAGGTCTCCAAGGACATCCCCGCCCTGTCGTTCAACACCGCGATCGCCCGGATGATGGAGTTCGTCAACGTGTTCACCCCGCTCGAGCGGAAGCCGCGGGCGGTTCTCGAGCCGTTCGTCATCGCCTTGGCCCCGTTCGCTCCCCACCTGGCCGAGGAGCTCTGGGAGGTGCTGGGGAAACCGGCCCCCGTCTCGTTGGCCGCTTGGCCCAACGTCGAGGACCGCTGGCTCAAGGACGATTCGGTCGAGATCCCGGTGCAGATCAACGGAAAGCTGCGTGCCCGGGTGACCGTGCCAGCCGAGGCCGACGTCGCGGGCATCGAGGCGGCGGCTGCGGCCGATCCGAGGATTGCCGAACTCCTCGCCGGAAAGCAGATCGCGAAAGTGATTACCGTGCCGGGGCGGATGGTGAACTTCGTCATCCGCTGAAGCCTCGGGCGGGCCGCGGCGGGTATTGCCTCATGTTGGGAAGCGGAAATCCCGTCGGACAACCGCACAAAAACCGAATTGGCGGGGGGGAACCGGTTTCCGTAGCATGGTCGTGAGGCGGGGTTCCGACGCGACCACCGGGAAGGGTGTATTCCAGCATGAGTGTGCAGCGGGTCCTGGCTCTGGTCCTCGGTGGCGGTCGCGGTACGCGGCTCTATCCCCTCACCCGCGACCGCTCCAAACCGGCCGTTCCCCTCGCGGGGAAATACCGGATCATCGACGTCCCGCTCTCCAACTGCATCAACAGCGGCGTCCAGCGGATCTACGTGCTGACCCAGTTCAACTCCGTCAGCCTGCACCGGCACATCCGCCGCACCTACACCTTCGACCCCTTCAGCGGCGGCTTCGTGGAGATTCTCGCAGCCCAGCAGACGCTCGACAATTCGGGCTGGTACCAGGGTACGGCCGACGCCGTCCGGCAGAACATCCGCTATCTCCAGCAACCCGACATCCGTCACGTCCTCATCCTCTCGGGCGATCAGCTCTATCGGATGAACTACGCCGACATGCTCGCCACCCACATGGCGAGGAAGGCCGACGTGACGATCGCCGGAATCCCGGTCCACGACGATGCTGCCTCGGGCCTCGGGGTGATGCGGCTCGACGACGAGGGGCGTGTCGAGGGCTTCCTCGAAAAGCCACAGACGAAGGCCGAACGCGACATGGTGCGCACCGATCCGGCGTGGATCGACCGCCAGGGCATCCCGGCGAGCGGCCGCTCGCTGATGGCGAGCATGGGGATCTACCTCTTCGACCGCGACTGCCTCCTCGACCTCCTCCGCAAGACCGATTACCAGGACTTCGGACGTGAAGTCTTCCCGGCGGCCATCCGCACCAAGCGGGTCTTCCTCCACCCCTTCGATGGATATTGGGAGGACATCGGCACCATCCGCTCCTACTTCCAGTGCAACCTCGATCTCGCCGGATCGAATCCTCCCTTCGAACTGGCCAACGCCGAGGCCCCCATCTATTCCCGCGGCCGCTTTCTCCCGCCGTCACGGATCGACGGCGCCAGCATCCGTGCGAGCCTCCTTTCCGACGGATGCATCGTCGAGCAGGGGGCGGTGATCGAGAACAGCGTCATCGGACTCCGCTGTCGGATCGGCCGGAACGTCGTCATCCGCAACTCCGTCGTCCTCGGCAACGACTTCTACGAGACCACCGACGACATCGCCGCGAACACGTCCCGCGGCCTGCCGCCGATGGGCATCGGCGAAGGGACGATCATCGAAGGGGCGATCGTCGACAAGAACGTCCGCATCGGCAAGCGGACGAGGATCGTCAACGATTACGGATGGAACGAGATCGGCGACAGCCCGACGTTCACCGTCCGGGATGGCGTCGCGATCGTTCCCAAGGACGCCGTCGTCCCCGACGGCTGGCAGCCCGATCCGGGCCTGCTCCCGAGAACGTAGCCGATGCGGCGAGGGCCGGAAGGCCCGCACCGTCAGCGGAGCAGGACCGAGGGAATGTCCTTCGGTAGACGCGACTCGAGGATCACCCCGTCGGGCGGGGCTTCCGAGTCGTCCGATACCGTCGCAGGGTGCCCGGACTTGCGCCGCTGGAGAAACGACTGCCACTGCCTGTCCGACGACCGATCCGCTCCGGTCACGGCCGGCTCGTCGGCAGCGTCGGCGACGCCATCGGGCAGTCCCGCGAAGACTTCGAGGGGGACGTAGTCGTCGACCACGGCCTCCTCGAGCGTCACCTCGAGGACGGCCGCATTGTCCGCGTCGGCCCCGATCGGCGACCTCGGCATCGTGGCCAGCATCTCCGGTTCGCTGCTGCCGTGCGGATCGTCCGCCGGCGTGGGCACGGCGGGTGTGGCATCGACGATCGGGGGCCAGGGAAGTTGCGTGGCCCGCACCGGCAGGATTCCCTGGCTCCGCGCGGCGAAGTCGTTTTGAGCCACGGAGCCGTTCGGAACGGGCCCGGCGTAGTCGAACGGGTCCGGGCACATCGTGCACCCGGTGGTCGACAGGCAGGCCAGAGCCATGGCAACCGGCCAACGACGGTCAGGACGGCCCCGACGTCGAACTGCGGCAGAGTACCCGGCGTCCATGCGTCACCTCTGTGAGGGCCCTCGGCCGATCGTCCCGGAAAACCGTGACCTCGATGTGCCACGGCCATGCCATCGCCCCGTCGCCTCCCCAGGCGACAGCGCGACGACCAATGACCGGGCTCGGCCACGATCACCCACAACCAGCCAGCAGCGGCTGTTCCCCCCCCAAGACCCGACTGTTTGATCGGACCGTCACGACCCGCACCTTGAGCAGAACCTGCCCGGCAGGCATCCGGCTCCCACGGCCCGCCAAACCCGAGCACTTCAGCCGCCGGGGCCCTTGCGGGGAACGTCGATGCCCATCCTTGCCATGAGACGCAGCATGTCGTCCCAGACGTCACGTTTCGCGGCGGGATTGCGCAGCAGATAGGACGGATGGTAGGTGCAGATCACGGTCGCCGAGCCGTGCTCGAACCACCGCCCGCGGAGCTTTCCGATCGTCTCGTCGGTGCGGAGGAGCGACTGAGCGGCAGACGTCCCCAGACAACAGATGAACTCCGGAGCGATTGCCTCGAGCTGACGCTCGAAAAAACCCCGGCAATTGGCGACTTCAGCAGGCTCCGGGCGGCGGTTGTCCGGCGGGCGACACTTGAGCACGTTGAGGATGTAGACCTGCTCGCGTGTGAGCGTGCAGGCCTCGATGATCTTCGTGAGCATCTGTCCGGCCCGGCCCACGAAGGGTTCTCCCGAGGCGTCCTCGTCGGCCCCGGGGGCCTCACCGAGAAAACAGAGCCGGGCCGTCGGATCCCCCGTGCCAAAAACCGTGTTGGTACGCGCAGCGGCGAGATGGGCACAGGCACGACACGCCGCCACCTCGTCGCGGAGGACGTCGAGAGCCGCGAGACGGCCAACGCCGGTGGATGCCCCGACGGATCGGTTTGCCGCTTGAATGCCGCGCGGCGACGCGGTCACGACGGCGGGAGCCGGGCCAGGCTTGGCCTCGACCTTCGCAGCGTCGGTCGGTAGCTCGTCGCCGTCATCCGACACCGCCCCCGGCTTGACGCGGGGAAGATCGAGAACCCCGGCATCGGCGAGGCTCTCGAGCCGCTGCTTCACGGCGCGAGGGGACCTCAAGACCGGACGTTTCCGTGGGCCACGCGGGGAATCACCTTCGGTCGAGCGGGCCATGGTGGCGCCTCAGATCGGTCGGTGCGACGGCCGGGGGCGTCAGAGGGCCCGACGATGCCGCTTCGGGCCGCGTCCCTTGCCGAGGAGCGATGCCGACGAGGGTTTCTTCGGCGGTTCGGGCTCGGTCGGGGCAGGCTGGCCCTCCGCGGTGACGAATGCACCACCGGGCCCCGTCTGCTGAATCGGTGCCGCCTTCGGACGACGATCGAACGCCTCGAAACCGGGAATCTCGTCACGTTTGAGGAGTTTCTCGATCCGCATTTCGATCCGCGTCAACTGCGGTCCTTCGTCGGGGGCGACGAACGTGTAGGCCACCCCCTCCCTCCCCATCCGCCCCGTGCGCCCGACACGATGGACGTAGTCATCGCAGAACTCGGGGATGTCGTAGTTGATGATGTGCGACAGGGCGGAGACGTCGATGCCGCGCCCCACCACGTCGGTGGCCACGAGCACCTTCACAGCCCCTTCACGAAACTGCTTCATGACGCGATCGCGGACGTTCTGCGCCAGATCGCCGTGGATGCAGCCCACCTCGGCCTCGCCGCCGCCACGGGCGCGTCGCCGGGAGAGCCGCTCGAACACCTTGTCGGTGCCGCGCTTCGTCCGGCAGAAGATGATCACCTGGCGGGGCTGCTCACGGTCGAGGAGCCGCTCGAGGAGATCGAACTTCCTCGTCGGATCGACGGTGAAATAGAACTGCTCGATCGTCTCGACCGCGATCTCGCCGGTGGAGAAGTCGAGGATCTCCGGGTCACGCATGTAGCGGGTGGCGAGTTTCGCGACCGGCGGCGGCACGGTGGCCGAGAGGAGAAGCGTCTGCCGGCTGTCAGGACAGCGGCGGAGGATCTTCTCGATATCGGGGCGGAAGCCGATATCGAGCATCCGGTCCGCCTCGTCGAGCGTGACGATCTCGAGGCCGGAGAACTGGATCGTTCCCCGACTCATGTGGTCGAGAACGCGTCCGGGCGTTCCGACGACCACGGCGGGATTCTTGGCGAGTTTGTCGATCTGGCCGCGGATCGGTTTTCCACCGTAGACCGCGACGCAGTGGATCTTCGAACCATGGGCAAGTTTCTCGAACTCGTCGCGCACCTGGACGGCAAGTTCTCGGGTCGGAACGAGCACGAGCGCCCGTGGTCCGACGCCCCCCCGCTGCGAGGGTTGCGACACCCGCTCGAGGATCGGCAGCACGAACGCGCAGGTCTTGCCGGTGCCGGTCCGGGCCTGACCGAGGACATCGATCCCCTTGAGAGCCCGCGGAATGAATCCTGCTTGAACGGGGGTCGGCACCGTGTAACCGGCACGGTCGACGGCAGCGAGCGTCTCGGCAGCCAGACCGAGTTTGGCGAAATCGCCAGCCACAGCGGCAGATTGAGCCGCGACCGGGTTGAGGCCGTCTGAGTTTGCGGAGGCGGGGCTCCCACAGCTCTGGGCAGCCCACTCCTCGGGCGACCACTCCCTGGAACGCCGGTCGTCACGGGCCCCGCGGCCGGATTCCAAAGCCACTCGTAGTCCTTCCTGGTTCTGACCTGAACCGCTCGTCGGGATTCTCCCCACGGCCAGACCGGCCGCGGGCCTCGAATCCCCAAGTCAAAACTACCACGATTGGCTGAGGCAGGCAATCCGCCCACCATCCCGGCTCATCGGCCCACCCCGCACAACGACGGATGGTCCCCCGCGAAACGGCCGTTTGCTCCGCTCAGCGATCGAACAGTTTCTTGATTGCCCAGAGCGTCGCGGCCCGACCGGCCCGCGCGATCGAGCGGGTCAGGGGGATGTGCTTGGGGCAGACAGCCACGCAATTCTGGGCGTTTCCGCACATCTGGATCCCCCCGGGGCCCGTCAGCGCCGCCATCCGTTCGTCGGCGATCATCCGGCCGGTTGGATGCTGGTTGAAGAGCACCGCCTGACTGATGGCGTGTGCTCCGATGAATCCCTGGTCGAAGGCAGCCGTCCGCCGGGCGGCGTACTGCTCATCGGTCTCCCCCTCGCGTCGCGGCGTCTCGATGCGCGTGAACTGCGGACAGGCCTCGAGGCAGCACCCACAACTCATGCACTCCGACAGAGGATAGGACTCCTCCTGCTCCTCCGGCGAGATTCGCGGGCCGGGACCATGATCGTAGGAGTCGTCGACCGGAACCCACGCCTTGACCCGCTGGAGCGACCGAAAGAGGCGACGGCGGTCGACGACGAGATCGCGGACCACGGGGAACTTTGACATCGGACGCAGTTCGATGCCATCGGGATGCTCCTCGAGGAGCCGGTCGACGAGGGCCGAACAGGCCATCCGCGTCCGCCCGTTGATGAGCATCGTGCACGACCCGCACACCTCTTCGAGACAGTTGCAGTCCCAGGCCACCGGGGCGACCTGTCGGCCGTCCTGCGACCTCGCCGCAGCAGCGACCTTTTGGAGGACGCTGATCACGTTCATGTTCGGCTCCCAGGGAACGTCATGCCGCTCCCAGTAGCTTTCCTGGTCGGGAGCGTCCTGCCGCAACACGCGCACGGGAATCGTGCGGGCAGCGGATCGATCGCTCTGGTCGTGGTCTTGGTCGTGATTCGTGGTGATCATTGGTTGGTTTTCCTGTGCGATTCGCTCGGCCGTTCTCCGCCGCCCGTCAGGCCTGAGCCGCCCCGACGCCCTGTTCCCTCGCCGCCTGTCGCCCGCCGGAAGCGGCCTTGGCCCGCAACCGTTCCTTCCACACCTCCTCGATCACCTCGCCACCGACCAGACCGTAGAGCCGGGGCCGGGGGGGGATGAGCGAGGTATCGATCTCCTCGTAGCTGATCTGCGGATGGCCGTCGGCCCCATGGCGGGCGATCGTCGACTTCAGCCACTTGGCCGTGTTCTCCTGGAATCGGTCGCACCACTGCTCGGCCTCGAGCCTCTTCCCCTCGGGATCGGTGGCCGCGATTCCGGGCATCTCGAAGTCGGGCTTGTAGTGCGCTCCACGGCATTCATCGCGGAGCAAAGCCCCCTTGAGGATCAATTTGGCGAGCGGAAACATGTCACCGAGCGACTTCGTGAAGACGACGTTTTGGTTCGTCCAGTTGCCCGAATCGGAGAGCGAGCACCGCCGCCACCGCTCCTCGAGCGAGCAAACCTCCTCGTACGCCGCGGAGAGTTGGTCGTTGCGCCGAACCACCGTCGCGACGCGCGTCATCAGGTCGCCGAGTTCATGGTGGATGCCGTAGGGATTCTCGCCGCCACCTCGTCGCTGCAGGAGCGCTTCATGCCGATCCTCTTCCCGCCGCAGCGTGGCCGCGTAGAGCGACTCCGGGGCAGCAGGACGCTTCGCCCCGGCCGAGGCCGCCACACCGGCGGCGCAAAACAGCCCGCTGAAAATGCACGACAGGAGCGAATTGGCGCCGAGCCGATTCGCGCCGTGGTACTGGTAATCGCATTCGCCGATGGCATAGAGGCCGGGAACGCTCGTCTGCTGGTTGCGCGGCGACCCCTCCTCCATGCCACCCGAGGCACTCCGTTGGTAATCGACCCACAAGCCGCCCATCGAGTAGTGGACAGCCGGGAAGATCTTCATCGGCGCCGTCCGCGGATCGACACCCTGGAACTTCTCGTAGATGTCGAGGATGCCGCCGAGCTTGCGGTCGAGCGTCTCCTTGGGGATATGGGTCAGATCGAGGTAGACGCACAGCCGATCCTTCTCCACAGACAATCCGTCCGTGGTGCAGATATCGAAGATCTCCCGCGTGGCGATGTCGCGGGGGACGAGGTTCATGTATTTGGGGTAGCGCTCCTCGAGGAAGTAGTAGCGTTCCGCCTCGGGGATCGTCCGCGGGTCGCGCGTGTCTTGGGGCGTGCGTGGAACCCACACGCGTCCCCCCTCACCGCGAGCGCTTTCGCTCATCAAACGGAGTTTGTCCGCTCCGGGGATGGCCGTGGGATGAACCTGGATGAACTCCCCGTTCCCGTAGGCGGCCCCGGCCTGGTAGACGCGGCTCACCGCACTGCCGGTGCAGACCATCGACATCGTCGACCGGCCGTAGACCAGCCCGCAGCCCCCCGTGGCAAGGACCACGGCATCGGCGGCGAACGAGCGGAACTGCATCGAGACCATGTCCTGGCAGACCGCCCCGCGGCAGCGTCCGGAATCGTCGATCACCGGAGCGAGGAAGTCCCAGAACTCGAATTTGCGGATCTTCCCCTCGGCCTCGAACCTTCGGACCTGCTCGTCGAGGGCGTAAAGAAGTTGTTGCCCCGTCGTCGCACCGGCGAACGCGGTCCGCTTGTAGAGCGTGCCCCCGAAGCGACGCTGGTCCCGAAAGCCCTCCGGCGTCCGATTGAACGGCACGCCGAGCCGATCCATGAGATCGATGATCCGCGGGCCCCAATCGGCCATCTCCTTGACCGGCGGTTGGTGTTGGAGGAAGTCACCGCCGTACACCGTGTCGTCGAGGTGCTTCCACTCGTTGTCCCCCTGCTGGCGGGTCAGGGCGTTGACACTGTTGATCCCCCCCTGGGCGCAGACGCTGTGGGAGCGCTTCACCGGCACGAGGCTCATCAGGTCGACTTCGACACCGAGTTCGGCGAGGCGCATCGAGGCCGAAAGCCCGGCAAGACCGCCGCCAACGACAAGGACGCGGGGCTGTGCCATGGTGGTTCAGTTTCCTAGGGTTGGGAGGGCGTGGTCGTGGTGGGAAGAACGAGCGACGTCGGTTCGGAGGGGGCACGGAGGTCGATCGCGTCGGCGGATGGAAGGGATGCCTTCGCCCCGGGCGCGCCGTGCCCGGTGGCGTCCGCGGCCGGGGATTGCCCTTCCATCATCTTCCGGAAGTCATCCATGCGGGTCTCGACCTGCCGGGCGGCAGCGACGTCGGTGGACCGAAGGCCGCCGATCGCTCCCAATCCCGCTGCGGCAAGCACCACTCCCACGGCGATGCTCACGATGTTGGCCCGCTGCATGGCCGCTGGGCTCGTCCACAGGCCCCACGTGATGCCGATCGTCCACAGGCCGTTGGAGAGGTGGAACACCGCCGAGAGGACGCCGATCGCATACAAAAGCGACACCCCCAGAGGGGCGATGACGGTGGCCGCCGAACTCGTGGCATGGTGCGGGTCGAACCGTCCACCCCCGAGCGGAGCTCCCAACCAGTGGAGCTGAATGATGTGCCAGAGAATGAACGCGAAGGCGATCATCCCCGTGGCCCGCTGGAGCGTGTAACGGACATTTCCCATGTACGGATAGGACCCGACGTTGGGAAGGCCGCCGGCGATGATCGCGAACCCGACGGCGGCGTGGAACAGCATCGGCAGGAAGATGAACGCAAACTCCACCGGCACCAAGAGCGGACCGAGGGAGTGGATCATGTCCACCCGGGCCTGAAAGGAGGCCGCCCCCCCGAGCACCGAGGCGTTGGTGAGCAGATGGACCACCAGAAAGGCACCCACCGGGATCAGGCCCGAAAGCGAGAACAGCCGGTAAATGAGGAACTGATTGCGGGAAACGAACGACGGCAGGGTCACGCGCTGCTTCTCCAAACGGAGGAAGGGATGCCGTTGGGAGTATAGATTTGTGGCGTTGGGCGGCAACGCTCGACGGGATTTGGCGGTGCCAGTGACGAATTTTATACTGGCGTAGCGGATTGGGATCGCCCACAGGGAGGGCCGTTGGTGCCTGATTCACCCAGCTATCTCATCGTCCGCGACGCGGCAGGGGCCGAGGTCCCCGCAGCCGCAGCCCTCCCGTCGGCACCGGGCGATCCGGCCGATGCTCTCCCCCTCGCTGATCATTCCCGGGTCGAGACGATCGAGGGCTTGGCCGCAGCCGTCGCTCGGATCGGACGTGGCCCCCGGCTCGCGGGGGTCATTCTCACCGGGTCGCTCGCCGCACCCGACGGCCCGCTCGTGACGTCGGCCCGGGCGCAACGGATTCTCGAGAACGTCCCGGACGGCGTCGTGCTACTCGACGACAGCGACACGATCCGCTGGGCCAACGCCCGTTTCCGCCAGTGGTGCGGCCGGGAGGATCTCGGCGGAGTCGGCTTTCTGGAGGCTCTCGGTCGCCCGGAGATTCTCGGGCCGGAGTTCAGTCCGTTCCACGCCGCGCTCGCATCCGGACGGATCTCCGGGGCCACGTTGAGAACGACCGACAACCGCTACCTCCATCTCCATGCCGCCCCCCTCCTCGCCACCATCCCGGCGGACGATTGGCCGGTCGGAGACCATGTCGTCGTCTCGATCCGCGATGTGACCCACACGATCCTCGAGCAGCAGAAGCGTGCCGCGATCCATCAAGCGGGGCAGAAACTCGCCGATCTGTCGCCGACGGAACTCGCCGACATGACGATCGAGGAGCGGATCGAACTCCTCAAGAGCAACATCCTCCACTACTCCCGCGACTTGCTCTTGTTCGACGTGGTCGAGATCAGACTGCTCGACCGGAAGACTGGCCGGCTCGAACCACTCCTCGCAGAGGGGATGCAGCCGGAGGCCGAGGCCCGGATCCTCTTTGCCCGGACGGAGCTCAACGGGGTCACGGGATACGTGGCCAGCACGGGCCGGAGCTATTTCTGCAACGACACCACGAAAGACCCGCTCTATCTCGAGGGCTGCAAGGGGGCGAAGAGCTCGCTCACCGTGCCGCTCATGCTCCACGAGCAGGTGATCGGGACGTTCAACGTCGAGAGCCCCGAGCCGGGCGGTTTCACCCACACCGACATGCAGTTCCTCGAGATCTTCTCCCGGGACGTGGCGGCGGCGCTCAACACCCTGGAACTGCTCGTCGCCGAGAAGGCCTCCACCACCGCCGAGAGCATCGAGGCGATCCACGGGGCGGTCGCGCTCCCCGTCGACGACATCCTCAACGATGCGGCCAATGTGATGGAACGCTACATCGGCCACGACGCCGACGTGGTGGAACGGTTGCTGCGGATTCTCCGCAACGCCCGTGACATCAAGCTGGCGATCCAGAAGGTGGGCGAGAAGATGACACCGAGCACGGCCCATGCCCAGCACCGTCGTGGCGAACGTCGACGGGCGTTGGCCGACAAGCGGATTCTCGTCGTCGACGCCGACGAGCAGGTGCGCGTGGCCGCCCATTGTCTCCTCGAACGGAACGGCTGCATCGTCGAGACGGCCCGGGACGGCGCCGAGGCGGCATCGATGGTGCGGGCCGCAGGGGACGAGGACTACGACGTGATCCTCGCCGACATCCGCCTCCCCGACATGTCCGGCTACCAGCTGTACCTCAGGCTCAGCGAGATCCTCGCCGACGTGCCGCTGGTCCTCATGACGGGCTTCGGATACGACCCCGGCCACTCGATCGTGAAAGCCCGTCAGGCGGGGATCAACCTCGTCCTCTTCAAGCCGTTCCGCGTCGATCAACTCCTCGACACCCTCGAGCGGGCCCTCGAACGCCCCCCATCCGGTGCCTGCGAGTTCTCCGGGTAAAACTGATCCCTCCCGCCGTGTCTCCGCGACGGAGAGAGCCACGCCGGCCTCCGCCGGATGCCGGTTCAGCGGTCAGAATCGCCCATTTTCCGCGCCGTGAGCCGGTGCAAATGCCCCGCACCGGGACCTGAAGGTCATGGCTTTCCGGCTGCCGTTCACTGAAAACGGCTTTTTTGCGGCGAAAACGCCGTTTTTTCCGCGTGCGTGGATGCCCTTGACCCGTTCCCCCCGGGGCCGGTACCTATCCCGCCCTCACGGCTCTCCTGTCCACGGGGATCATGTCCATGGCATGCCTTCGCGAAATCCATTCTGCCGCCGACGCCTGTCAGCCTGCGTCGCGTTCGCTGTCGCTCCGAGGCTTGGCTCCGGCCGTTGGCCGCGGTTGGCTCGCGGGCATCTGCCTGGCGGCGATGGCTCCCGCCCACGTCCTCGCCGACGACACCGTGGAGACGCTCCCCGCTCCCGCCATCGAAGCCCCGGCTGACGACGAGGGCAGCGCGGCCGACAACGCCCAAGATGCCCGCCGCGTCATCGAAGAGGCGCTCTCCCGTTCGGCAGCCCAACGCCAGACGCCCACCCCGGTGGAAGCGCCGGCCACTGCCAGCGGCCAGGCGACCCTGCCCCGCGACCTGATCGTCGCCCGGCTCTCGGCCGAGGTCGCCGCCCGCCAACTCGAAGCCCGCCGGGCGGCGCAGCGATCCCCCGCCGAGGCCCTCGAGCTTCTCGACACGGCCGCCGCCGAGGTGGCCGCCGCCGACATTTCCACCGAGACCCGCACCCAGCTCACCAAGCGGATCGACCGCGCCCGCCGCGAGATCGAGGAGACGACCGGCAAGCGAGCCTCCGACATCGCGCTGGAGAAGAAGAACGCCGAGATCGACGCGAAGGTGAACCGCGAACGTGCCAAGAAGGTCGAGGTCGACCAGCGTCTGGCCCTTCTCGTCGACGAATACAACACGATGATCGACGAGCGACGCTACGCGGAGGCCGAGGCTCTGGCGAAGAAGGCCGCCCAACTCTCGCCCGACAATCCGGTCGTTCGACAGCTCCTGTCACAGAGCCGCATGATCCGCCGCCTCGACACCCAAAAGTCGATCGCCGGCGACAAGGAGGACGGATTCATCGAGGCGATGGTCGACGTCGACCGCTCGAGCACACCGTTCGTCGGCCCGATCGAGTTCCCGGCCACGAAGGACTGGGAGGATCTGACGAAGAACCGCAACCGCCTCGAGGGTGACGGCCGGGGCCGCGCATCGCCCGCCGAGGCCGCGATCCACAAGAAACTCTCCGCCCAGGTCGTCGCCGTCCATCGTGGCGAACCCCTGGCTGCCGTCCTCGACTCGCTCGCCAAGCAGGCCGAGGTCCCGATCCATCTCGACATGGTCGGGATGGAGTCGGAGGGGGTGAGGAGCGACACGCCGGTGACGATCTCGCTCGAGCAGAAGATCACGCTCAAGAGCGCCCTCAAGCTGCTCCTCGAGCCGCTCCATCTCGACTACTGCGTCAAGGACGAGGTGCTGAAGGTCACGAGCCCGCGCCTCATGAAGGGACAGGTGTTCAGCGTCTCCTATCAGGTCGCCGACCTCGTCATTCCGATCCCCAACTTCGTTTCCGACGACACAGGCCTCGACGGCGCCATCAACGGCGGCTACTCGCGGCTTTCGACTCTCTCAAACCTCTCCGTTCAGACCGGCCCGGCCCCCGGAGCGGTCGCACGGACCGGGGCCGATGCCGCGCTCGACGGGAGCTCACTGGCGCAGATCCCGGGCATCGGCGGCAACGGCCCGCAGGTGGGGAGCAGCGGTGGGATTCCCCTCCTCGGTGGCGGAGGCCCGGCGGTCGGCGGTGCCCAGGCCGACTTCCAGTCGCTCATCGACCTGATCCAGAACACCGTCGCCCCGCAGACCTGGAACACCGTCGGTGGCCAAGGGGCGATCCAGCCCTTCCCGACGAACCTCAGCATCGTCGTCAGCCAGACCCAGGAGGTGCACGACGAGATCGCCGACCTCCTCCAGCAGCTCCGCCGTCTCCAGGACCTCCAGGTGGCGATCGAGGTCCGCTTCATCCGCCTGAACGACACCTTCTTCGAGCGGATCGGGGTCGACTTCGACTTCAACATCCAGTCGAACGTCCGCGACCCGCTCAACATGACGGCCATCCCCACCCCGGGCGGCGGCTCCACCTCCCCCTTCGCCCTCGGCATCCCCGCCAGCCCCGGTGGCCCGTCGCAGACCATCGGCCTCGACAACAGCGGCAATCCGGGCGTGGCGAGAGTCGGGAACGTCGGCCAGAACCAGACGCTCAACGGGGCACCGGTGCAGAGCTTCTACTCCATCCCCTTCCGTCAGAACAGCTTCGGTGCCGGTCAGGTGCCGTCGTTGCCCGGCCTCCCGGATCCGACGACGTCGGCGGCCACGTTCGGGTTCGCGATCCTTTCCGATATCGAGGCCTACTTCCTCATCCAGGCTGCCCAGGGCAACACCCGCTCCAACGTCATGCAGGCTCCGAAGGTGACGCTCTTCAACGGCCAGAACGCCTTCATCAACGATTCGGTCTCGCGGCCGTTCGTCACCTCCGTCATCCCCGTCGTCGGCGACTTCGCCGCCGCCCAGCAACCGGTGATCACGGTGCTCAACGAAGGGACGAGCGTCAACGTCCAGGCCGTCGTCTCCAACGATCGCCGGTTCGTCCGCCTCACGCTGATCCCGCGGTTCTCGCAGATCGGCAAGGTGCAGGAGTTCCAGTTCGAAGGCTCCCGTTCGACGTCGACGAAGAGCGCCGACGAGAAGTCGGGCCTCGACGGCGGCGTCGGCCAGCAGGGTCAAAATCCGCTCGGTGCCTCGCTCGGCATCAACGCCAAGACGTCCAACGAGCAGACCGTCCGCTCGAGCGGCACGACGATCCAGCAACCGGAGTACATCACGACGTCGGTGACGACGACGGTGAGCGTGCCCGACGGCGGCACCGTGCTCCTCGGCGGGATCAAGCGGCTCCGCGAGGGGCGCAACGAGTTCGGCGTGCCGATCCTCTCGAAGATCCCCTACATCAACCGGCTCTTCAAGAACGTCGGCATGGGGCGGACGACCGACAGCCTGATGCTCATGGTCACGCCGCGGATCATCATCCAGGAAGAGGAAGAGGACAAACTCCTCGGCGTCAACCGTCCCTGATCCGAGCCTCGTCGGAATCCCTCCCCCCCTCCGCCGCCCGGTCGAGGGTGACAGAGACCGGATTCGATCACGGCCGACGCGGCCCGCATCCGGCGGGGAGCCCCATCGTCCTCGAGGCACTGCTCCATGGCACGCATCTGGTTCCTGGCCGGCGCGATCCTCGGCGGCATCGGCGTCGCGGCCGGTGCCTTCGGTGCCCACGGCTTGAAGGCCCACTTCGAGGCCAACGGTCAGGCCGCAAACTGGGAGACCGCCGTCCGCTACGGCCTCTTCCATGCGTTAACGCTGCTCGTGGTCGCGTTGGCCTCCGCCCTCCCGGTGACGGCCGTATGCCGCCGGCGCCTGTGGATCGCCGGCGCCTGCTTCTTCTCCGGGACGCTGATCTTCAGCGGCCTGCTCGCGATCCTGGCCTACACCGGCATCCGGATTCTCGGCGCGATCGTCCCGATCGGCGGAGTGCTCCTCATCGCCGGCTGGCTGTGGTTGTTTGCCGCGGGCCTTCAACTCGGGTCGGACGAGTAGAACACCCGCCGGGGATTGCGGACGAGGAGGTCGAGCCCGAGGTCGACGGCCTGCTCCTCGCTCCACCCGCGTTCGACGACGAACCGGCCGGCAAGGACCCGGCAGAGCGTCCGGCGGTACATCGCGAACTTCGGATAGCCGAACTCCGCCTTGTACATGTCGCTGTAGTAGCCGAGGAGTTTGGTCCTTGGCACTGCCTCGATCCGCTGTTCGAGATCGGCCTGAATCGTCGACGGCGTGTTGGCATACCACCAGTGGCCGAAGGGGAGGACGTTGGGGAAGATCCAGGCGAAGCTGACGAGTTCGTGGTTGAGCGGTCGGGAGAGGACCGACACCGGGAAGCGGACGCCAGGAAAGGCGTTGAACAACGGCGCGTAATCGGCGAGCGACAACCGGCCATCGAGGAGGTCCTGCCCCTGGTGGACGCCACCGGGATAGACCCCGCGCCGCACCCCGATCATGAGATCGAAGGGGAGCCGCCGCTGCTGACAGATCCCGGCGACGGTCCAGAACAGGTGCGCCGAGAGCGTGGCACGATCCGCTGCGGGCGCGGCAAGACCTTCCCGACGCACCGACGCGAATGCCCGAGCGGCATCCGAACGTTCGACGGCGCGGGGGCGGAAGTCGGGCGGCAGGGAGATCGCGGCTGCCCTCGCTCCACGGCCGACGAACCGATCGGCCACGGCTTCCACGGACCGTTCCAGCCCCGACAGCTCCCCCGCTTCGACCCCGGACGTGCGTGCGAGGCGCTCGAGCACCCCGGGCTTGCCGGTGTGGAAGACCAGTTCGTCGACCCGCAGACAGGGCACCCACAGCGTGGTATCGAATCCCTCGAGCGGATCGTCGAAGTCGTTGGTGAGAAACACGGCTTCAATGCCGCTCTTGGCGAGCACCGAGGCGGTCCACCGCGGATCGGCCGTCCGCTCCCGGACCCGTTCGGCGAGATCGGGCCAATTCGACGGAGTGAGCGCGTCGCCGTGAAACCCGAACAGGTCGCGGGCGATCTCCATCAGCCAAGCGTGCTGGATGGTGTTGGTGAGGCACGAGAGCCCGGCGACGATCCGCGCGACCCGCGTCTCCTCGTCGAGACCAGGCCCCTCGATATCGGCGCGGGGCACGCCTGCCGAGTGCACCAACTCGGTGTAGTAGTGGTAGCCGAGGATGTCGGCCAAAGACCGGGCCGATGGAGCGAGTGGATCGATGTGCGAATGCGGATCGACGAACGTCGCCCGCGAGAGTTCGCCGTCGATCCTGGCGACGAGCGCCGCTGATTCGTTCACGAGCATGGGTCCCTGACGGCTCGAATGCCACCCCGTCTCCGGATGCGACGGCCGAACCGACGGAGCATACCGGGCTTGTGCGGGTCTTCCGAGCCGCAGAAGGCCGAGAAGCCCCTGCCCCCGAATCAGAATCCGCCCGCGGCCTCGCGTTCCTGCTGGGCGTCGATCTGGTCGAGGCGGTCATCGAGTTCGGCCGCGTTCTCTTCCATGTTGCGGTCTCGCTGGTCGAAACCGTCGTCGGTCTCGGCGGCGTTCTCCTCCATCTGCTCGTCACGCTGATCGAGGCGGTCATCGCGGAGCGGTTCGTCGCCGAACGGATCGTCGGTGGCGCGGCCGGTCGGCGATGAGAACGGATCGTCCTCGGCGGGCGTTTCGACCGGAGCCTTGCGGGGCGCGGCAGGGACGTCACGCGGTGCAGGAGCCTGCCGCGTCGTCGGGGCACGCGGCTTCGGAGCCGGCGGGATGACCGGTTCGGCAGGCATCGGCACCGTTTCGGGAACCCGTCGTCGGAGGACATCCGGCGCAGTCTCCTCGACACCGATGTAGCGTTGACGGATCGCCGCCTCGTCGCGCTGCACCGCCGCCACCCGGGCCCGCTGCCGGAACTTCTCGAGTCGCTGACGGTCGCGTCCCTGGACACGTTCGAGCGAACGGGAGATCGAGATCCCTCCACGGCCCATCGTCTCGCGGCTGGCTCCCTCGGCAAAGTCACCGTTGATCTCGTCGTCGATCTTCCCGAGCTTGATCGAGGTCAGCCCGCGGTAGTAGTAAGCCCGCGGATCGAGCGTGCCGGCTTCGATGGCCGCGGTCAGAGCGTCGTAGGCAGTCTGGTAGTCGCCGTCGTAGTAGGCGTGAACCCCGGCGCCGTAGGACGCCGCCACTCCGAGCGGCTCGTCGGCACGGGCCGTCGACGGGCTGGTGCCTGAGAAGGTCACGATTCCGGGAATGGCCACCGTCGGCAGACAGGTGACGCCGATCCACAGCCAGCGGTCAAACCGCATCCGGCCACGCATTCCGCCGTTGATTTCCATTCCCGCGCACTCCGACCGGGGTGTGAAACGTCCACCGGGGTATCTTCCCCACCCGTCGTATCGGCAGGCCATGCCGACTCCGCGCGGAATCGGACGATTGCCGGAAGAGTCTGCCATTTCCCGGCGTTTTCTCCCCGCAGGGTCTACCCGATCGGAACGTCCCTCGGCACCTGGACGAGCCTGGAGCAGTCAGGCGGGCCCGCCGCGGGCCGTGGCATGGCGACGGAACGTAGGCACGTCGACGAACACTCCGGCCCTCACCAACTGCACGGCGAGTGGCTCACCCGGCCACCCCCAGACGGCGAGGAAGACGTCGAGCACGTCCTCCGGACAGGCCCCCTTCACCTCGACGTTGAGCACCCGCCCTTGGCGTTCGTAGGCATTGCCGTCGACTTGCCACCGCTCTTCCCCGCCGGGGCCGACCCACACGAACGAACCGTCGGGCTCGACATACAAGCGATCGAGCTTTGCAAGACGCTCGAGCGCCGCGTCGAAGCCGCCTGCCATCACCAGCCCCGCCGCCTCCTTGGGAAGCTCGATCGTCGGCCAGGTTCCCCAGGGATCGGTCAGCGGAGGCCCTGCGATGGCGCCGCTGGGAAGCGGATGGAGGGTGACGTCGAACCTGGCAGTCGTCATGGTGCGTCGGTCCCGGCGCCGGCATCGGGCTCCCCGGAGGTGATCTCGTCGACCCATGCAGCGTAGGCGGCGGACGCCGACACCGTCTCCCAGATCAGTTCCGGAACGTCGTAGGGATGGGAGGCCGTGACCGCCGCGAGACAACGCACGAGTGCGACGGAGGATGTCTTGAACGTGCACCGCCATTCTTCGCCGCGCTCGATCTCCCCCTTCCACACGTAGCAACTCGCCACCGGGCCGTCGACCTGAGCGCAGGCGGCAACGCGGGAGGCGACGATCCTTGCCGAACGGTCGTCGGCCGTGGCCCGGTCGGGATAGGTGGTGCAGACGACGATCACACGGTCTCGCGTCACGTCGATCCCATCGCCACGGCTGTCCACGTCTTGCCTTCCTCCCGAGCGGGTGGATCAGGCCGCCTCGACGATCCACGCCCCGCTCTCGAACGGCGGCGGCGATCCTCCTCCGCGTTCACCGTCCGACCATTCTGCCACAGGATCGCCGAGGGACGAGACAGCCAAGGCCGTGCCGCCCCGATCGGTGATCACGGCCGTGACCGGGAATGGCGGTCCACTCGGAGCGAGGGAAATCTCGCGAACCCCCCGCCGCTGACCGTCACCGGTCTGCTCGATGCCCCGCCTCGCCCCGAGACGGACGATCCGGCCTGGCCGGCGTGGCAGGGGGGCATCGACCGGCGCATGCCCGAGGACGAGGATCCCTCCCGCGGGACACGACGCCGCGATCGGCGGGGAATCCCCGAAGAGATCGGCGAGGGGATCTGCGGAGCCCGTCCGTGGGCGGCTGCTGCCGACGTTCCGATCGATGGCGGAGAGTCGGTCGGCCAGCGCGTCGACGGCATCGAACGGCACGTCGCTCCAGGGGCCGGCACCGGTCAGCCCCGCCCCCCGTGCCGCCCGGTGCCATGCGGCCACGCTCCGCTGCCACGCATCGCGCACGCGGCCGGTCGCGGCGATGTCGCGGCCGGTCGCGAGCCAGGCCGCGAGCCCGTCGGCCAGGCCGAGTGGATCCGCGGCCCGCAGCACCGCGAACAGGGAGCGACGGGCGTCGGCATCGATGACGTCGATCGGATCGGAGGCGATGAACCGGCCGACGAGGTCGACGCGGAGGCTCTCCCCGAGGCTCGGGCCTGTGCCGGGGGCGGCTTGCGTGATCCACAACGGATCGGTGCGGTCTCCGTGGACGACGCGCACGGATCCAGACTGCCAGGCCGCGCCGACACCGATCCCGTATCGTGCAGCCGACGTCCTGGCCCCCTCCCGGCTGAGGCCGGCATCGAGGTTTCCCTCGAGCAGCGACAGCCCCACGGGGATTCGGACCGGGGCCGTAGGGACGGGGCGGCCATGCCGATCACCGCGGGGTACGAGCACTCCGCGACGCACCAGCGCCAGCATTCCGCGGACGATGCCCCGTCCGGCCCGGAGCGTCCCGGCGATGACGCGCTCGCGAGTCGCAACAGCCGCGGCACCCCGCTGCCAGGGGCGGCTCCGCCCGAGCCACTCTCGCGACGCGAGCCAGTCGAAGGTGTCGCCTGCGAACACGACGTCGACCCTCGGCACGGGGTCGTAGCGACCGTCGGCCCTCCAGCCGGCCCGGACGGCGGCCCGGGTCACCTCAGCGGCGAATCGCCCCATCATCGAGGCAGCCGGTCCCGGCCAGAGGGAGCCGTCTCCGATCTCCCAATTGGCCGTGACGACGATCATGTTGACAGGGCCTGCGACGACGATGGAGGACACCACTCCTCAGTCTGTCTGCATCGGCCTCGCCATCCCGTGCCCCTCGGGTATCGGGCGGTGGCAGCGGTGGAAGCGGTCGCAGCGGTCATGCGCTCCCGCCGAAAAGCACCCGCACCGCGGATACGGCAGTCCGTCGCTCGACGCGATCGTGCCTGGTGCGTGGCAGCATCAGCCCCGGCCCGGCCCGCGGAGGGGCCGCAACCTCCGGTGAAGCGGACTACGGACCGAGAAAGGTCGTGGCGCACTCCGACTCGGCCCGGCCTTCGAGTTCATCGCCCGACAACGTCGCCACCGTCGTGGCCCGCGCGCCGGTGCCGGCAGGGAGTTTGTAGGTGATCTCGAACGTCGCGTGCCCACCGGGAGGGATCGAGTTGATCCCGTCGAAGGTCAACGTCCCCCCTTCCATGCTCACCCGCGAAGGAACCGGGTCACCGACGACGCGGGCTTTCTCAGGGAGGTTGACCACCAACCGCAGCCGCCCCGAATCGGACAGGCCGTTGTTGGTGACCGTGCCGATGACCCTCGTCGACCCGCCGTCCTGCACGGGATCGTCGCAGTCGGCGATGGACAGCCGCAGGCCGGCCTCCCGCGGCGTCCGCAGGGCGGGGGCCTTCGAGCGGATGAGGACGAACGACTCGTCGGCCACCAACACACTTCCGCCAGTCTGCGTCAGCACGCCCATCACTTTTCCGCGGGAATCCTGCCCCGGGCGGGTTCCCGGAGGAACCTTCGCGCGGAGCACGATCTGCCGTTTTTCGGCCCCACGAGGCTCGATCGTCGGCAGGTCCCAGGACACCGAGTTGGTGCCGAGCACGTAGCCGCCGGAACCGTTTTCCGGGGTGTAAATCGGATCCCACTTGAACTCGAGCGTGGTCGGACCCGAGGGGGCGTTACCCGTGTTCCTCACCGTCGCGGAAAACTCCCCCACGTCCCCTTCCTGAAGTGTGCTCGGTCCGACCATGTCGAGTTCGAACGACGCGGCGGGAGGGGGCGCCAGCGGTTGCCTCTGGGGGATCGCCACCGGCGCAGGCACCACGATCGGGGCCGGTGCCACGATCGACGTCGGCGGAGCCACAGGCGGTGCCACCGGGGCAGCCACCGGCGCACGAGCAGGCGTCGGCGGGACCACGGGGGCCGGCGTCGGCACGCCCGTGGGGGCGGCGGGTGCGGCGGCCACGGCAGCCACCGGTGCGGTCACGAGCACGCATTCGGTGGCCGCTCCCATGAACGTATGCGCTTGATCGAGGATCTCGACACGGTGGCACTGTCGGCCCGGTTCGTCAGTGAGGAAGTCGAGCGTCAAGCGCCGTGACGTGCCGGCAGCCATGTCGATCGTGCCGCGCTGCTCGATGGGGCTGGCCGAAGCCTCATGATGAAATCCCTTGTCGAAATAGTCGACGACTCGCAAACCGGTGAGCGGACGGCCGGATCGATTCACGAGTTCGACTTCGAAGGAAACCTTCTCGCCGAGTTTGGCGGCCAGTGGACCGGTGATGTTGACGAGCACGGGGTCCTGACCGGCGGCCACGGCAACCGCCGGCGCCACCGGCAAGGCCGCAGCGGGAGGGAACGGCGTTTGCACGGCGGGTGCCGCCAACGGCGCTCCGAGCGGAGCGGGGACGACGACGGTCGGAGCGACCGGCACCGCACCGGCAGGAGGGGGAACGGTCACCCCCGGGGGCAGAGGCGGCGGCAGGGTCTGGGCAGCGGTAGAGCCCACACTTCCGGCGAGCATCGTCAGTGCCATCACCGCTCCCCAGACGTCACCCCTTCGCCACGGACGCCCCTGGCACGGGGCCCGCCGGTGCAGACGGGACTCCGCAGACCGGAGGGCTCGTGCGCGGGGAGATCGGAGTCGCATGGCTGGTCCTTCTCGCTGTCGAAGGTCGTTGACCATCGGATGGGGAAGAGCGGGGATCGAGTCAGGCCCGGGCCGCCACCGGGCGCGATCCCTGCAATCGACGCGGAGAGCGTACCACGCCGGGCGAGCGGTCGCCCACCGACGTTTGCGGCTTGAAAAAGACCTTTTTCGCCGCGTCAGGCGGTCAGTCGTCCGGCCTGTGGCGGACGATATCCCCTTCGACCATGTAGATCACGTCCTCGGCGACGTTCGTCGCCATGTCGGCGATCCGCTCGATGTGCTTCGTGATCGAGTTCACCCGGAGGAGCGCCTCGACGTTCTCGGGGTGCTCCTGGATACCGGCAAGGATCCGTTTGCGAACCTTCTGGCGGGCCGCGTCGACAACGTCATCCTGTTCCCGGATCCTCCGGGCGAGTACGGGATCCCCGTCGATCACCGCCGCGAGGCATTCGCGCACCATCTCCTCGGCCTGCATCGCCATCGTGCGGATCTCCGGCGGCAGTTCGATCGGCCCCGCACCCTCGAGTTGGGCGACCCGCTTGGCGATGTTCTTCGCCAGATCGCCCATCCGCTCGAGATCGTTGTTGATCTTGAGGACGGCGACGACGAACCGGAGGTCGGCCGCCACCGGTTGATAGAGCGCGAGGATCTTGAGGCACTCTTCCTCCACCTCGACCTCCATCCGGTCGATGGCCTCGTCGTTGGCGAGCACGCGCTGGGCGAGTTGCACGTCGCGGTTGATCACCGCGGAGATCGACTTGGAGATCGCTTCCTCGACGATGGTGCCGACGCGGTGGATCTTCTCCTTGAGGTTGCCGATCTGCCGTTCGATGTGCCTGGTCACCGCTGCCTCCCGTCAGGAGCCTCCACTCGAACAGCCGCGCGCCGATCCGCGCGGGCGGACCTCACCCGAAGCGTCCGGTGACGTAGGCTTCGGTCTCGCGAAGCACCGGCTTGGTGAAGATGTCGGTCGTCGGGCCGTACTCGATGAGCCGCCCGAGATACATGAATGCAGTGTAATCGCTCGAGCGGCTCGCCTGCTGCATGTTGTGGGTGACCATGAGCACCGAATAGCGGCCGCGCAATTCCTGGATCAGGTCCTCGATCTTGCCGGTGGCGATCGGGTCGAGGGCGGAGCAGGGCTCGTCGAGCAGGAGCACCTCCGGCTCGGCGGCGATCGCCCGGGCGATGCACAGACGCTGCTGTTGGCCACCGGAGAGCCCCAGGGCACTCTCCCCGAGACGGTCCTTGGCCTCGTCCCACAGCGCGGCGCCACGGAGGCTCTTCTCGCACACCTCGTCGAGCACGGCGCGACGCGACTCCCCGTCGATCCGCAGCGCGTAGACGACGTTCTCGTAGATGCTCATCGGGAAGGGGTTGGGACGCTGGAAGACCATCCCCATCCGCTTCCGCAGTTCGATCACGTCCATCCGCTTGTCGTAGATCGGGTCGCCGTTGAGAC